>Ga0255341_1000299_pt1 | contig 87230 bp, 66 predicted proteins | sample wastewater_treat_8_FD_192418 | JGI IMG/M metagenome (GOLD analysis project Ga0255341, IMG submission 192418) | Wastewater microbial communities from Lulu Island WWTP, Vancouver, Canada - plant12 | ecosystem: Engineered > WWTP > Wastewater > Unclassified | place: Canada: Vancouver, British... | reverse complement strand
TCCGAAAGGGATTTTCATCCGACCTGTTTTATAAACATTCATAAAGTTGGCGAATATTCCCTGAGCGGTCTCGGGACGCAAATAAATTGTATCGGCGCCATCGGCAACAGAGCCCATGCGCGTTTCGAACATTAAATTAAACTGACGTACGTCTGTCCAGTTTCGCGAACCGCTTATGGGGCAGACTATTTCCAAATCAATTATTAATTGTTTAAGTCCCTCCAAGTCATTTGTTTCCAGCAAAGTTGCCATTTTTTTTACGGCTTCTTCGCCTTTTTTATGATATTCGAGTACACGCGGATTTGTACTCCTGAAAAGTGATTCATCAAAACTGTCTCCAAAACGTTTTTTTGCTTTTTCAACTTCTTTTTCGGCTTTTTCATATTGCTTCTCGGCATAATCTTCGATAAGCACATCAGCACGATATCTTTTTTTGCTGTCTTTATTATCTATGAGTGGGTCATTAAATGCATCTACGTGCCCCGAAGCTTTCCATGTGGTGGGATGCATAAAAATTGCAGCATCTATTCCGACTATATTTTCGTGCATCTGCACCATACTTTTCCACCAGTAAGCACGAATATTGTTTTTGAGCTCTGAGCCATACTGCCCATAATCATACACAGCACTTAATCCATCATAAATTTCAGAGGACGGGAAAATAAAACCATATTCTTTTGCATGGGCAATAATTTTTTTAAAAAGATCTTCGCTCATAAGACATTAAATTGAATGATTTAAAGTGCAAAAGTAAAAAATTAAGAAATTGTAAATGATAAAACTTCTTTGGCAACGTATTGATATAATTTATGTATTTTTCAATATTTATGAATATATGCGCATTAAATTTTTAATTAAACAATTTTAATAAGCTTTTTTAGTTATTTTGCTAATTTTGCAACTCAATTAAACAAAAACAATGCGTTTAACATTTAAACAATTATTTTTAAAAAATGTTTTCAAAATTTTTATAGCCATTGGGGTTGTCTTTTATGGCTGCAATGCAGATGACCAACTTGGACTAAACATTCAGCCGCCGGGGGATGAATTAAACGCATTGAAAACAGATACATTTTTAATTTCGGCTTATACTCGCAAATCAGACAGTGTCAGAACTGATGAAACATCCGTTAATCTGGCTGGTTATTATACCGATCCTGTATTTGGACCTCTTAAGGCCTCGTTTTGCACACAACTGCGACTATCAGGCACAAATGTCAATTTTGGGGAAAATGTTGTTGTTGACTCCGTTATATTACACCTGAAATATCATTCCATTTATGGCAACCACAAGGAAAACAACAAAATGACGTTTGAAGTTTTTGAACTTGGTGATGCCATTTATATTGACAGTTCTTATTATTCATTTTCACCCATAAATAGTGGCAGAAAACTGGGAAGCAAAACCTTTTTGCCAAACAGTAAAGACAGTATAATTGTTGGTGGTAAAAAAATTGGGGCTCAACTTCGCATTCCGCTTAGTAAAAATTTCGGAAAACAAATAGTTGAAGCCTCAACCATGGGGTATTTGTCAAGTAACATAACTTTTGAAAAGTTTTTCCGGGGATTGAGTGTTGTGCCAACCGCCGATAATCCAAAAGGTTCTCTTATTTCGTTTGATGTTTTATCTGCCAGTTCGGGTCTGTCTATCTATTATCACAATGATAAAGATACTCTGAACTACAAATTCAATATTTCAACTGCTTGTGCACGATATAATAATTTCGACCATTTTTCTTTCTCTGGTTCCAATCCTGATTTTCTTGCACAAATAAACGGGGATACCAGTTTGGGACAACAAAAACTATATTTACAGCCACTCGGAGGAACCGAAGTTGTATTAAAATTTCCTCACATAAAAGCTCTTGCAAATAATTATTTTAGCGTTGTCATAAACCGTGCAGAGCTGTTCATTCCTGTTGACCTGAATGATAATACAAATGATGCCTATCCGAGACCATTAAAAATTTCTCTTATAGCACTTGACAAAAATGGCAAATACGGGTTTTTAAGTGACAATACAATAAATGCTGAAACTTTTGGAGGGGCTTTTGATTCTAATCATAATTGCTATAGATTTGTAATTACAAGACATATTCAAGATATTATCACGGGAGGGGCAATATCTTATGGCTATGTTTTAATGGTTAGTGGGGCATCGGTATATGGCAACCGGGTCATTCTGAATGGTCCGCAAAGTGCCAATCCAATTAGACTAGAATTAACGTACACTCTAATTCAATAAAATAAAAAAAGTTATCTGTTATGTGTGGAATAGTGGGTTATATTGGGCCAAAACAGGCCTATCCGATTTTAATAAGCGGATTGCACCGGCTTGAATATCGTGGTTACGACAGTGCCGGCGTGGCTTTGCTAAATGGAGAGTTGCGTACTTATAAAAGCATGGGTAAAGTACAAGACCTCGAAACATTAGTAAAAGACAAAAACACAAGTGGAACAGTCGGTATTGCACACACACGCTGGGCTACTCATGGAGAACCCAGTGACATCAATGCGCATCCGCATGTTTCTCCTTCGGGTAAGTTAGCTTTAATTCACAATGGGATTATTGAAAATTATGCAATTTTAAAAGAAGAACTCTTAAACAGGGGATATGAATTCAAGAGCAATACAGATACTGAAGTCCTTATTCATCTTATTGAAGATATTAAAATAAACGAAAATGTCAGCCTGATTGAAGCTGTTCAAATAGCCTTAAGTCAAGTAATCGGAGCTTATGCAATAGTTATAGCATCACAAGAAAATCCCGACCAATTAATCGCTGCAAAAAAAGGCAGTCCGATGGTAATAGGCATTGGCAAAGATGAGTTTTTCATAGCATCAGATGCAACACCCATAATAGAGCATACAAAAAATGTAGTGTATCTGGAAGAAGAAGAAATAGCAATAGTGCAGCGTGGGCAAGAATTAAAAATTAAAACAATAAAAAATATTGATAAAACACCTTATGTTCAAAAACTTGAGATGAATTTAGGTACTATTGAAAAAGGTGGATATCCGCATTTTATGCTTAAAGAAATAAACGAACAAGCCAATTCAATCCGAGACAGCATGAGGGGACGTTTATTGGCAGATCAAGGCATAATTTCGCTGGGAGGAATAGTTGATTACGAGAAAAAATTAAGTACTGCAAAACGCATAATTATTGTTGCATGTGGCACATCCTGGCATGCAGGGTTAGTGGGTGAATATCTTATAGAAGATTTAGCCCGCATTAATGTTGAAGTTGAATATGCCTCGGAATTCAGATACCGCAATCCTGTAATTCATGAGAGTGACATAGTAATAGCCATTAGCCAGTCGGGAGAAACAGCCGATACACTAGCCGCAATAAAATTGGCAAAAGCAAAAGGTGCAACTATTCTGGGGATTTGCAATGTTGTTGGTTCAACCATTGCCAGAGCCACTGATGCCGGCAGCTACACTCATGCGGGACCCGAAATCGGAGTGGCTTCAACAAAAGCATTTACGGCTCAAGTAACAATTTTAACTCTGCTGGCTCTTATGCTTGGAAATTTACGAGGAACCATAAACAAATCAAAATACAATCAATACCTGCATGAATTAAACCGCATTCCCGATAAAGTTAAAATCACTATTGAAAAAGCAAATAGTATTGTTGAAGAAATTGCCGAAAAATATAAAGATGTGCGTAATTTTCTTTATTTAGGACGCGGTTATAATTTTCCGGTAGCAATGGAGGGCGCATTAAAGCTAAAAGAAATCAGCTATATTCATGCCGAAGGTTATCCGGCTGCCGAAATGAAACATGGTCCGATAGCTTTGATAGATGAAAAAATGCCTGTTGTTGTTATTGCAACCAACAAAGGCACATACGAAAAAGTTGTTTCGAATATTCAAGAAGTAAAGGCCCGTGCAGGAAAAATTATTTCGGTGGTTACCGAAGGCGACACAACGGTTAAAGATTTAAGCGATTATGTTATGGAAATACCCGAAACCGAAGAATTTTTAGTGCCGCTTTTAGCAACCATACCATTGCAATTACTTGCCTACCATATTGCCGTTATGAGAGGTTGTAATGTGGATCAGCCACGCAATCTGGCAAAATCTGTTACTGTTGAATAACAAGTATTATAATCAGACAAAATACTGTTTTTAACTAATTATTTTCGATGAAATAATACTAAAATGATAGTATTATTAAAAGAACACTTCTTATCGTATTGATTTTCAAGTGGTTTTATCAAGCATATCAACATAAAACTAAAATGAAATAATCATAATTTTATGTTTTTGTCTTTATTATTTATTAGTTTATGTTAAAAAAGTAAATATTTTTTGAATTTTACATCTAATATTAAAAAATTATTTGTAATTTGCCTGCGAGATTCTATTCTTTGTTTTAAACTTATTAATTTAAGTTGAGTCTTAGAATGGAATTGATTTTTAGTTAATTCGGGGGAATTAATAAGGGGTTAAATTGTTATGATTTTTATTCTGTAAGCGGGGGTTTCTTTTTTGATGCAGATTTAAAATTTTCAGTTTTCTTTTATTAAACCCAAAAGTAAACTTAAAAAGCAATATTTATGCGTCAAACAATTTTTATTTTTTTTATGCTTTTTGTTTTTGCCTCAGGAATAGCGCAAGAAAAAAAAGAAGGTTATAAAAGAATTTATCAATTCATGGTTCCGGTTGAATTACTTGACCCTGAATATCCTGTAATGCAAAAAACAGGCGACAAGGAAAAAGACCTTGCTATTTTCGAAAACGAATTGCGCATTTACACAAAAAGTCTTGGCAAATTTCCCGAGTATGTTTATACGGGAGACGTTATAAAAGACCAGGCAAATTACGAAGATGCAATTCTTTTATTTCTTTTGGAGCATCCTTATTTCCCTCAGCCATTTTTAGGATATGATTCGCATAAAGACATTAATAATTTTGAAATGTTATATAAAGGCTATTTCAAGTATTTTCCCGAAAATGCCAAACGCATTATTATTATTGAAGAAGGAGGTGTAAAATGAAAAATGTTTTTATAAATATTGTTTTAATTTTTCTTTTCCCCGTTTTAGTTAACAGCCAGGTTTCTTCATATACGTTTTCTGCCAGTAGTGGCTCCTATTCTGCAATAGCAGGAGGGACAGTTCTTATTGATGGAAGCTCTTCGATGGATTCATGGGCGTCTTCGGCAATAACAATACCTGCTTTTACTTATAATTGTGTTTCGTACACAACAGTTTATGTTACTTCAAACGGGCAATTGTCCTTTGGAGGCTCGGCTCCAAGTGCCTATTCATATGATGGTGTCAGTGGTGGTGTTGGTTCAGGACTATGCTTATGTCCCTTTAGTGCCGATTTAAATGCCAGATACTCAAATGCAAGCTCAAATATCAGATGGCAAACTGTTGGCAGTGAAGTAATTTTTCAATGGACCGGAATGTGCAGATATGCTCAAACCGAAGATTTTGATTTTCAAATAAGACTAAATACTTCAAACGGAGTAATTAGATTTGTTTATAGATTAAATAGCGGTCCGGGTTCAGGTGAAAGTTATCAGCCTCAAGTTGGTATAAGAACCTCAAGCACTGATTATAAAAACATACGGGTTGGGACAGGAGCAGAAACATGGGCTTCTCCACTGCCAGGAGCCTCTAATACCGATATTTGCCGCTTTACAAGTACTGCCGTGGCAAAATCATTTACTTCAGGTTTAACATATACATTTACGCCTCCGCCATCATGCTCAGGCACACCTGCACCCGGCAACACAATTGCGTCTTCAAATCCTGTGTGTTCTAATGCTCCATTAACTTTATCAATGTCAACACCACCATCGGGTTGCGGAACATCTTATCAATGGCAATCGTCTCCAGATAATAGTACATGGACAAATATAACCGGAGCTACATCTATAACATATTCTGCAACTCAATCTTCTGCAACATACTACAGATGCCGTGTTACCTGCTCCAATTCAGGATTATCGGCAAATTCAACATCGGTATATGTTACAATGAGTCCTCCTGCAACTTGTCATTGTATTCCGAGTGGAACCAGTTCTTCGAGATATATAAACAATTTTTCTACAACCGGTGGTTCAACCAATATTACAAATAATAATACAGGATATTCACCATCTGGTTATGGTACATATATGGGTCTCACTGCTACCCAAATGCAAAATAATTCGATAAACTTTTCGATAACAGGTGATGGTTCAGGAACTTATGGCTTTGCAATATGGGTTGATTGGAATCAAGATGGCGATTTTAATGATATTGGGGAACAGGTTTTTGTTACATCAGGCTACTCAACAAGCACTTCCGGTAGTTTTACGGTGCCTTTAACTGCCACTCCCGGAAATACAAAAATGAGGGTTACTGCTAATTATTTAAACACGGCACCATCAGACCCTTGTGCAACCGGCATTTCAGGTGAATTTGAAGATTATACTTTTTGTGTTACTGCCCTCCCTGCCTGCGCGGGAACTCCTGCGGGAGGTACTGCAAATGCTTCCCCAACAAACGGATGTCCCGGATATAGTACAACAATAACTGTTACCGGCGCAACTATAGCTTCGGGTTTAACATATCAATGGCAATCTTCGCCAGACAATGTTACATGGACCAATATTCCCGGAGCAACGGGCCTGACATACAGTACTGTGGTTTCATCTGAAATTTATTTCAGGAGGATAACAACATGTACAAATAGTGGAATCAGCTCTAATTCATCGGTTGTGCATTTAACTGTTAATTCTTTTATTTTCTGTTATTGCAATTCAAGTGCCACCAGCACTTCCGACATGGATATTACTAATGTTACATTTGGTACTATAAATAATACATCAGCAACTGTTTCTTTAACCGGAACACAGGGCACTGCAACCGGTACTGCAGGAATGTATAGCGATTGGCGTAGTTCTACTGTGCCAAAACCTAATTTTATGCAAGGTTCCACAAATACTTTTTCGGTAACAATTGGAGGAAGTGCTTATAGTCATAGAGTTAATGTTTATATTGATTTTAATCATGACGGAGACTTTAACGATCCGGGTGAAGAAATTCAGGTATTTGCTTATGCTAATCCAACTTTGCCTAATACAACCTCTACAAGCATTACTATTCCGATAAATGCCGTTACAGGAAACACTTTAATGCGAGTTGTATGTGTTGAATCTTCATCTATTAGCAGTTGTGGAACATACAGTTGGGGCGAAACCGAAGATTATATTATAAATATAACGGCAGCACCTCCTTGTAGCGGAACTCCTGCAGGAGGTACTGCAAATGCATCTCCTTCAAGCGGATGCCCGGGATACAGCACTACATTAACTGTTACCGGAGCAACCATAGCCACGGGTCTAACATATCAATGGCAATCTTCGCCGGACAATATTACATGGACCAATATTCCCGGGGCAACCGACGCAACATACAGCACAACAATAAATTCCAATCTGTATTTCAGAAGAATAACAACATGTACAATTAGTGGCAATAGTGCAAATTCTACAAATGTTAATACTACTGTGAATAACTTCCTTTTATGTTATTGTAATTCCAGTGCCACCAGCACTTCCGACATGGATATTACTAATGTTACATTTGGTACTATAAATAATACATCAGCAACTGTTTCTTTAACGGGAACACAGGGTACTGCAACCGGTACTGCAGGAATGTATAGCGATTGGCGTAGTTCTACTGTGCCAAAACCTAATTTTATGCAAGGTTCCACAAATACTTTTTCGGTAACAATTGGAGGAACTGCTTATAGTCATAGAGTTACTGTTTATATTGATTTTAATCATGACGGAGACTTTAACGATCCGGGTGAAGAAATTCATATATTTCAATATGCAAACCCATCTTTGCCAAATACCACTACAAAAAACATAACCATTCCATTATCTGCTGCAATAGGAAACACGGTAATGCGCGTTGTATGTGTTGAATCTTCATCGGTTAGCTGTTGTGGAACATATACATGGGGAGAAACCGAAGATTATATCATTAATATTACTGCAGCTCCGCCTTGTAGCGGTACTCCTACCGGAGGCACAGCAAATGCCACAACTACATCTGTTTCGGGTTGTACCGGATATGCCGGCGCTATTTACATAACCGGATCTACTGCTGCAACTGGTTTAACTTATCAATGGTATTCCGCTCCTACCGCAACCGGACCATGGACTCTTATTCCGGGTGCGACAGGAGACACTTATACTCCCACAACCACAGGACTATATTACAGACGACAAATAATTTGTACCGCTAGTGGTGGTTCAGCCTATTCTTCAGCTTTACTATACACTAGCTCGGCTCCGGCTAATGATGAATGCGAAAATGCAACAACACTCACGGTTAATACAACTAGCACATGTACAACAACATCTCCGGGTACGGTTAAATGCGCAACAGAATCACCTCAGCTATCATCATGTACCTCAGGAACTTATGATGATGATGTTTGGTTTAAATTTGTGGCAACAAAAACAGAACATAGCATTTCAATTCTCAATGCCTCAGGCTCAACAACCGATATGTATTTTTCAGTTTATAAAGGAAATTGTGGTTCTCTTACAAACATTGCCTGTTCTGATAATGATAATTTAACATTAGGATACTTAACAATTGGAGACACATATTATATAAGAGTTTATACCTATACATCTACTCCCGGACAAAACACTACTTTTAATGTTTGTGTGTCAGTCCCAGCAGCTTCATCTGTATGTTCGGGTGGAAGACCATTCTGCAGCGACACCACTTATGTTTTCCCAACCAATGTTAATTCAGGAACCGCACCTGCCGGCATAAGCTACGGATGTCTGTGCTCTCAACCCAATCCTATCTGGTACTATATGAAAGTTGGAGTTGCAGGTCCAATGGAGTTAACCATACAAAGTTCTTGTGGAGATGTGGACTATGCAGCCTGGGGTCCTTTTTCCACAATTGCCTGCGACAGTTTGACCGATTCAGGAATTTATAATTATGGTTCTTCTACTTCTTCAAGTTGTTCTGTCGCCAACTTTGCTTCGCCATCCGGCAGTATGGTAGATTGTGCTTATAGTGCTGCATCAACAGAAACACTTACAATTCCTTATGCAAACGTTAACACATATTATATCGTAATGATTAATAACTACGCTAACTGTTCGGGAACCTATACATTTAGGCAATCTTCAGGAACGGGAAATGCGGATTGCAATATTGTGCCTCTACCCGTTGGTCTTTTCAGCATAAATGGTAATTGTGTTTCTGAAAACGAAATTAAAATTGACTGGACAACCTTTACTCAATTAAATAATGATTATTTCGAGATCCAGCGTATGATTAACGGTGAATTTGTAACAATGGGCGTTGTAAAAGGCGCAGGTAATTCAAATGAACTATTGACTTATTCTTACACTGATTATATAAACGACAACAATGTTCAATACTACAAATTGCGCCAGGTTGATTTTGACGGCACTATTTCTGATTTAAAAATAATTACGGTAGATTGTAACGGAGATTTAATTTTTGACATTAATTCTGCCTCATTAGATGCTTTATCGGGCACATTGGAAATTGATTTTTCCGGCATGGCATATCAGGATTACGACATAAAGCTAATGGATTTAACCGGCAAAATTATCTACAGCAACAAATATACAGCAACAAATGACGGTAAAAACTTAGCTGTTATGTATTTTAAACCTATGGCTCAGGGAATTTATGTAGTATCACTAACAAATAAATCAGGAATAACTAAATTCTCAAAAGTATCGCCTAAATAATTAAATGAAGCATATACAAAAGGCACCTCGTTTTTATATTCGGGGTGCTTTTTGTTTATTCGGTTTTGGCCGGTTTATATCCAGATTTATTTAATATTTCCTGCGAGTTTTTATTGTTTAAAATTTGCTCAAATGTTACACTCTTATTCCTGACCATATACGACCTAATTATTTGCCATCCTATAAAACTTCCTATACGAGGTGCGCTATTATTAGAAAACGAACTGGTAAAAGGAGCCTCGCCAATAAATTTATTGATTTCCCGCATTTCGGTGGTATGCAATAGCTTTTTTTCAATAAAAAACCCCCACACGTTACCCTGATTTTTTTCAGCCCAGTACATTTGTCTGCTGGTATATCCTATACGAATCGAATCTTCATATCCCGGAACTGTAACATCAGTAAAATACAACAATTTGCCCTCGTAAATCATTTTATCAAGCAATGATTTGCCAACAGGGCTGTTTTTTTCAAGCCAGGCTCTGCATATTTCCATAGAACATTTCACAACCAAATATTCTTTTGTCATTCTGTTTGCAATATATTGCGGAATACCCCACATTTTATAAACAGGATAACTATCTCCTAAAAACAAATCCAATGCAATTATTAGATTATTGTCAGCATATTTAATCGGATACTCAATGTCGCCACCCGAAATATAAGTAAAAACACTTGGAACCGTCCATGATGGAATTAAATATTTAATTCTTCTAAAAACCATAGTTAAGTCAGACTCAAGCCAGGAAAGAGAAGGATATTGCTTAAGCGTTTCTCTATACAAAGATTTAATTGTAGGGTCATTTAAATACTGCTTCATGTAAGCAATATTAATTGGGTCTTCAATATCTTTAAGGGAATAGAAAAAAGAATATTTATCGTGAATTTTGCTCAATCCTTCTTTTAAACTATCGGGTGATATAGCAAACAAATCCTTTTCGTATCTGTTAATATTTACTTTAATAAAAGAAAGTGAATCAAGCTTGCTTTCTGATACTTCACGATTGTAGTCCTTTTTGTCTCTATCGCACTTGCACGATGACATAAAAACCATTGACATAACCATGCAAGAACCAACAATCAGTTTTAATTGTATAACGAAAAATTTCAAATATTTCATATTTTTTTTAACTTTGTACAACATTCCAAATAAAACCCAAAAATATGAAAAAGATTTTATTGACGCTGGCAGTTTTCACGGCATTTTCTTTTATGTTAAATGCACAAAACGATAAATTTTTCCGTTTTGGGTTGCACGGAAATACCGGCTTAAGCTGGATGAAGCCTGATCAGGATTCTTTAGAGTATCAAGGAATGAAAATAGGTCTTGGGTATGGATTTATAGGTGAGTTAACCATTGCCGACAATTTTACCTTTGCAACAGGTTTTGATGTTAGCTATATGGGCGGTAAGCTACAAAAAATTGGTGTAAAACAGATCTATCCTCCTGACACAACATCCGTGCAATCAAAACTTATCTCTAATTATCGTTTTCAGTTTCTTGACGTACCTCTTACACTTAAAATGAAAACGAACGAAATTAATTATATCACATATTTTGCGCGTGTAGGCGGATCACTGGGTATATGTTTAGGAGCCAAAGCCGACCAAGAATATAGTCCCATAAGTGGCTCAACTGCTTTATCATTTAATGATGTCAGCTTAAAAAACGAAAATCGTTTCTTCCGTGCAAATTTTTTAATTAGTGGCGGATTGGAATATTCTCTTGGCGGAACTACTACTGCGCTTGTTGAATTATCATTCATTAACGGATTAACTTATCAACTTAAAAACACAAAAAACATAGGGAATTACGCCATGCTTAAATTCGGCATAATGTTCTAAATAATATTTATTTCCAATATATCCCGATTCATGGAATCGGGATTTTTTTTAATGAGCCTTTATATGAAAATAGCTATTTGTCAATTAAACCCTCAAATTGGTAATTTTGATTATAATTTTCAAAAAATTAATTCATTTGTTGAAAAAGCCAAAAACAACAATGCCGACATAGCTATATTTCCCGAAATGAGCGTATCCGGCTATCCGCCTTTTGATTTACTTTTTTACAACGACTACATACAAAAAAGCAATGATACTCTAAATAAAATATCACAACTTGCTAAAGACATCACCATAATCGTTGGTTCACCATATTCAAATGAGCCTGAAACCAATAACTCGATTTTCAACTCTGCTGTGGTATTTCAAAATCAAAAATGCGTTTCGCAAATTCACAAAACTGTTTTTGCACAAAATGATGTATTTGACGATTACAGATATTTTTCAGGCAACAACGAGTTACCATGTGTTAATATCGATGATAAAAAACTTGCAATAATAGTGGGTGGCGATTTTTGGCAAATTAAAAATGATTATGCAAATCCTTTTGAAGTCTATTCAAAACAAAAGCCTGATATTTTTATAAATATTTCTGCATCTCTTTTTGGTGTCGGACAATTTGAAAACAAGCTAAAAGCACTTAATCATTATGCCGAAAAGTACAACGCTCCAATTATAAATATTAATATGGCAGGTGCGCAAACCGAATTAATATTTGATGGAAGATCGATGATTGCGCTACCTGATGGAAATAATAAAATTTTAAATGCATTTGAAGAGGATTTTTTTGTATATGACACTAATAATCCACCAGACATAACAAAGCAATCACAAAAAACTGATATTGCTCTGATACACGACGCACTTATTTTTGGGATAAAGGAATATTTTGCTAAACTCGGAATTAAAAAAGCTGCTTTAGGCTTGTCAGGTGGTTTGGACAGTGCCGTTGTTGCATATCTGGCAAGCGAAGCTATAGGCTCTGACAACGTTGATGCCTTGCTAATGCCTTCTAAATTCAGTTCTCAGCATTCAATTGATGATGCCGTAGGTCTTGCAAAAAATTTAAAAATCAATTATGAAATTATATCAATCGAAAAGTCTTTTGATACATTTAGTGAAACGCTGAAACCTTATTTTAAAAACCTTCCGTTCAATGTTGCCGAAGAAAACATCCAAGCCAGAATCAGAGGCTTATTACTTATGGCCTGGTCAAATAAATTTGGGAATCTGGTTCTTAATACATCTAATAAAAGCGAGGCGGCAGTTGGCTATGGCACATTATATGGCGATATGTGCGGTGGCTTAAGCGTTATTGGTGATTTATACAAAACCCAGGTGTACCAGCTTGCAAACTTTATAAACAGAAATAAGGAAATTATTCCAAAAAATACTATTACAAAAGTTCCTTCTGCAGAGCTTAGACCAAATCAAAAAGACAGCGACTCTTTGCCTGACTACAATATACTCGATGAAGTATTACGTTTATATATTGAAGAAATGCAAAGCCCTGCAGATATTATATCAAGAGGTTTTGACAAAGATATTGTTGCACGAGTATGCAAAATGGTTAATGCAAATGAATACAAAAGGTATCAGGCTCCGCCTGTGTTGCGAGTGTCATCCAAAGCATTTGGGCTGGGCAGGAAAATGCCTTTAATTTCAAAGCTTAATATTTAAAACACCAATATTAGCAAAATTAATATTGGCAAAAATCAGAGAAAGTAAAAACTAATTGAGGTATAAATTTATACTTGTTCAACCGCTTTTATTTCGGGCAAAGTGCGTAAAATAGTTGCTTCAACACCATTTTTTAGCGTTTGTGTCGCCATAGGGCAACCATGACATGCACCTTTCAATTTAACATAAACAATATTGTCGTCGCTTAAATGGTCAAAAGCAATATCTCCTCCGTCAGCCTGTAAGTATGGACGGATTTGTTCAATTACGTTTTTTACTTTTGTTTCGAGTTCTGTATTCATGGTATATTATTTTTAACTTTTTATTTCAACAATTTTTGTCGGCTCTAATGTGGCATTACGTATAGCCACGGACTGAGCAGTGTTTTGAGCCATGCTCATGAAAATGTTTTGCAAGGGATTCTTGTCGTCGCAAACAGCCGGAATACCCATATCGCCACTTTGGCTAACCGACTCAATTAGCGGAATTTCAGCAAGCAGTCTGATATTGTTCTCTTCGGCCAATTTACGCGCACCTTCCTTTCCGAACAAATAATATTTTTTATCAGGATTATCGGGTGGGCTGAAGTATGACATATTTTCAACTATACCTAATACCGGCACATTTACCTGCTGATCAACAAACATATTCAAAGCTTTGCGTGCATCGGCCAATGCTACTTCCTGAGGAGTTGACACTACAACAATTCCTGTAACACTATAATTTTGAACTAAAGTCAGATGTATATCGCCGGTTCCCGGAGGAGTGTCAAAAACCAAATAGTCAAGCTCACCCCAGTCGGTATCATTCATTATTTGGGTAAAAGCACTTGCTATCATAGGACCACGCCAGATAAGAGCCTTGCCCGGGTCGGCAAAAAAGCCCATGGATACAAGCTTAACTCCAAATTTTTCGAACGGAACAATTAATTGTTTACCATCCTTTTCTATCACTTGCGGATGAGCATATTGTACACCAAACATTATTGGAATGCTGGGTCCATGAATATCGCCATCTATCAAACCAACCTTTGCTCCGCTACGCGCCAGCCCGGCAGCCAGATTAACGGCAACGGTTGACTTCCCTACACCACCTTTTCCCGAAATTACCGCTATGATGTTTTTAATATTTTTATGCGCAGGCTTTTCTTTTTGCATTGTGACTTTAGCGGAAAAATTAACCTCCACTTCAGCCTGCGGATATACACTTTTAACTGCATTAACACAATCTGTCTTAAATTTATCCTTCAAGGGACATGCAGGTGTTGTTAAAACAACAGTAAACGAAACCTTATTTCCTTCAATTCTTAATTCATCAATCATGTTTAATGTTACCAAGTCCTTTTTAAAATCAGGGTCAATAACACTTTTAAGCGCATTTAAAATCTTTTCTTTTTCCATAATACTTCTTTATGTATCGAATACAAAAGTACAAATAAATAAAATGCTCTTTTTACTATAAAATCAATAACTATATGATAAAAAACAGCGACACTTCAATGCTATAGCTACAATATTTCAATATTCCACCACTTTTTATTTTTATCTTTGCGAAAATATGAAAAAAGAGTACAAAATAATTATAAAAGGCGCACGGGTAAACAATCTGCAAAATATTAACGTTGAAATTCCTGCAGGAAAACTCACTTGTATTACTGGTCTGTCGGGTTCGGGTAAAAGTTCTTTGGCTTTTGACACTTTATTTGCCGAAGGTCAGCGCCGGTATGTGGAAAGTCTGAGTGCTTACGCACGCCAATTCCTTGGCCGTATGCTTAAACCCGATGTGGATTTTATTGAAGGCATTGCCCCTGCAATTGCAATTGAGCAAAAGTCTTCAACGCGCAATACACGCTCAACTGTTGGTACTGTTACCGAAATATATGACTATTTAAAATTATTATACGCCCGTATAGGGCGCACATATTCGCCGGTAAGCGGAAAAGAAGTAAAACGCCAGCAAACAAAAGATGTTCTGGATTATCTAAAAAAAGCAGAACCAAACTCTCGCGTATATCTTCTGACTCCTTATTTAGTAAGAGAAGGCTTATCTCTTAAGGAGGCTTTGTCTCTGAGTATGCAGCAAGGCTATTCGCGAATAATGATTAATGGCGAAACCATAAATATTGAATCTTTCATAGATGACAAAAAAAATGAGTCTTCCAAAGGCAACTCTGATAAGATTTATTTAATGATAGACCGTGCTGTTGCAACGGATAATCCCGAAGAACTTGCCCAGCGTTTATCCATCAGTGTGGAAACTGCATTTTCCGAAGGAGGTGGTGTTTGCATTATTTATACCGACAAAAACAAACATTATGAATTTTTTTCAAATCGTTTTGAAGAAGACGGAATATCCTTTGAAGAGCCTTCGGTGAACCTATTTTCATTTAATAATCCTTATGGTGCCTGCCCTACCTGTGAAGGATTTGGCAGTGTAATTGGCATTGACCCCAATCTGGTTATTCCCGACAAATCGCTTTCGGTATATGAAAGTGCAATTATGCCATGGAAAGGCGAAAAAATGGGTGAATGGCTTAAGGAATTTATAAATGTTGCACATAAATTCGATTTCCCTATCCACAAGCCATATTGCGAATTAAACGAAAAACAAAAACAACTTTTATGGACAGGCAATGAGCATTTTTATGGCTTGGATGCTTTTTTCAAAATGCTTGAGCAAAACTTATACAAAATCCAGTATCGGGTAATGCTTTCACGATACAAAGGAAGAACCGTTTGTCCCGATTGCCGAGGAACAAGACTTAGAAAAGATGCGGCCTACGTAAAAATAAACAATCATTCTATTATTGATTTGGTGCTAATGTCAATAAGAGACATTTATGCCTTTTTTAAAAATTTGAAGTTATCGGATTACGAGAAAAAAATTGCACATCATATTCTGCGTGAAATAAATTTAAGACTTCAGTTTTTGTGTAATACCGGCTTGCAATATCTTACACTAAATCGCTTATCAAATACATTGTCGGGAGGCGAAACCCAGCGCATAAATTTAGCCAGAGCACTTGGAAGCAATCTTACCGGCTCAATGTATATTCTTGATGAACCAAGCATTGGATTGCACCCCACGGATACCGAAAAACTTATAAGCGTAATGAAAAGCCTTCGCGATCTTGGTAATTCCGTTATCGTTGTTGAACACGACGAAGACATTATTCGGGAATCGGATTATATTATTGACTTGGGACCTGGTGCTGGACGTAATGGCGGAAAAGTTGTATTTCAGGGTACTCTGAACGAGCTTATGAAAAACGAAAGCAGCTTTACTGCCAAATATTTCAGGGGCGAAGATTCTTTGACAGTTAAGAAAAAAAATAAAAATCCAAAATTTTTCATTGAACTTAAAAATGTAACTCAGAACAATTTAAAAAACATTGATGTAAAAATACCAATTAATGCAATTACTGCCGTTACAGGAGTTAGCGGAAGCGGCAAATCATCTTTGGTGCGTCAAGTACTTTATCCGGCTCTGCAAAGGCATTTTGGAAACTTTTCGGAACAAAGCGGAAGTTTCGGCTCAATTGAGGGAGACATTCATTTACTTACGGCAGTAGAAATGGTTGACCAAAATCCCATTGGGCGTTCGTCCCGTTCAAACCCTGCAACTTATTTGAAAGCATTCGACGAGATACGCGATTTGTATGCCTCATTACCATTGTCTAAACAAAGAAACTATAAGCCGGGATTTTTTTCTTTTAATGTTGAAGGCGGACGCTGCGAAATGTGTCAGGGAGAAGGAACCATAACGGTTGAAATGCAGTTTATGGCCGATGTGCATTTGGTATGCGAAGAGTGTGGTGGAAAAAGATATAAATCCGATGTGCTTGATGTTAAATTTATGGATAAAAATATTTCCGATATTCTCGATTTAACCATAGATGAAGCATTTGATTTTTTCAGTAATGAAAAAACAGGAAAATACGCATCGGGTTGTAAAAAAATATGTGATAAAATCAAACCATTGATTGATGTGGGTTTGGGATATCTGCAGCTTGGACAGTCCAGCAGTTCTCTTTCGGGTGGCGAAGCTCAACGAATTAAACTGGCATCGTTTTTATTAAAAGCAATGCCTAATGAATCTGTTTTATTTATATTCGATGAACCAACAACCGGATTGCACTATCACGACATACAATATTTTTATCAGTCTGTTTCACGATTAATAGAAGCCGGACATACTGTAGTTTTGGTTGAACATAACATGGAGCTGGTAAAATGTGCCGACTATATAATTGACCTTGGACCACAAGGTGGCGACCTTGGCGGCGAAGTGATATATCAAGGACCAATTGACGGCATTAAAAAAGTTAAAAATTCTGCTACGGCAGCTTTTCTTACAAAAAAATTATCCGAATGAACAAAAAAGATTCTCTCGAAAAAGCCTATAAATTCAAAGACTTAAAAGTGTATGCAAGTACAGAATGGCTTTCAAGTGGCAAAAAATACCGCAGGGTATTCGAAAACATGGAAACTACCTATTTGTATGCTGAGTTAAGTTTTTATAACAAATTATTTGACGAAGAAGACTGGAAAACCCAAATTACTATAAAATGTTTTTTAAAGGGAAAATCGGAACAACATAAGGAAATATGCAACATTCAGGAGACTATTGATGTAAGCATGGAAAAAAATGAAGTATTTTTTCGTCAGGGTTGGGGCGCCGACGAAACCGGATCGTTTTGGAAAAGAGGAAACTATTTTTGGGAAGCATGGATTGACAACGAAATGGTTGGCACAGCCGACTTCCATGTTGTAGATGAGGGTCTGGTAGATTCGGAAATTAATCCGTATTTCAATTTGCAAAATATGCGCGTTTTCGAAGGTGGCTGGAATTATGTTGAGGAAAAAGACCGCGTATATCTTAAGCATTTTTCCAAAGCCGACACCCGCTATGTATGGATTGAAGTAAACATTGAAAACATTGCAAAAAACCCATATTACTGCGAAATAATTTTATATTTCTACGATAAGGCCAGACAACTTAAAGGCTCAACAGCAATGCTTAATTATATTGATGCAGAAGAAGGAGAAGTTTTAAGTTTTGCCACAGGATGGGGAAACAATAATAGCGGCGAAACCTATATACAAAGTCTCTATTATGTGGAAGTTGTGTTTATGGAAAATCTTTTGGGTACAATTCCGCTGCGCTTTGAAGAAGAAAAAGAAGAAGGTGATGTTGATTTCTTTATGCCCGGATTAAAACAAGGTAATGCCATTTCGAACACTGCTAACAAAACAGAAAATTTAGAATCTCTTTTCTCCGATTTAAACCAGTTAATCGGGCTAACTTCGGTGAAAAAACAAATAAAAGAGCATATTGATTATATCAAATTTTTAAATATCCGAAAAGAAAAAGGATTTGAGGATTCTGAAAAAATAGGGCTGCACAGTGTTTTCACCGGTAATCCGGGAACCGGAAAAACCACTGTTGTAAATATGCTTGGACGTATATATAAGTCCATGGGCTTGCTTTCAAAAGGGCATGTAATTGAGGTTGGACGTGCCGAATTGGTTGCCGAATACATAGGTCAAACCGCCCCAAAAGTAAAGAAAAAAATATCGGAAGCACGTGGCGGTATTTTGTTTATTGATGAGGCATACGCACTATTCAGAAAAGATGATGATAAAGATTTCGGGCGCGAAGTAATAGAAATTATTATTAAAGAAATGTCCGATGGCAAAGGAGATATAGCAATAATGTTTGCAGGATATCCTGCCGAAATGCAGGATTTTATCACGTCAAATCCGGGTCTTAAAAGCAGAATAAATTATTCTTTCCATTTCGATGATTATTTGCCTGAAGAACTAATGAAAATAATCAGGCTTAATACGGTTAAAAAGAAACTTACACTGTCACCTGTGGCCGATAAGTTAATGAACGAAATTATTGTTGAAGAATATCGAAATCGTGACCGCACCTTTGGAAATGCACGTATGGCTATTTCTCTTCTGGATGAAGCAAAAATGAATATGGCCCGCCGGTTAATGCAAAATCCAAATGTACGCGAGTTGAGCCAGGAACAACTGTCAATTATTGAGCTTATTGACGTGCAAGATATTTTACAAAAACAAGAAAAGAAAAAACTTAAACTGGAAATAGACGAAGGGTTGTTAAATATCGCCATAAGCGATTTGAACAAAATGATAGGGCTTGGCACCATAAAAACCGAAGTGAACGAATTAATAAAACTGGTGCGCTATTATAACGATTTAGGAAAAGATGTTTTAAATAAATTTTCGCTTCATACCGTATTTACGGGAAACCCCGGAACAGGAAAAACAACTGTAGCACGTATTATTGGGCAAATATATAAAGCCTTGGGGCTTTTGGAACGTGGAAATTTGATTGAAGTGGACCGTTCCGAATTAGTTGCGGGCTATGTGGGACAAACGGCCATAAAAACACAATCTGTAATAAACAGTGCATTAGGCGGCGTTTTGTTTATTGATGAAGCATATTCACTAACAGATACGGGGAGTGGCGACTTTGGAAAAGAAGCCGTAGAAGTAATTCTGAAAGAAATGGAAGACCATCGTGGCGAATTTGCTCTTATCGTGGCCGGATATCCTGAGCCAATGAACAAATTTTTGTTGTCAAACCCGGGATTAAAATCGCGCTTTGACAGAGTACTTGTATTCGACGATTACACAGCAGACGAATTGCTTGAAATTGCCGCAAGTATGTTTGAAAAAGAAGGACTATTTATGAACTCCGAAGCAAAAACGCATTTTGCTGCTTTAATTTCAAAAATGCTTAGCACAAAAGATGCATATTTTGGAAATGCACGAGAAATACGTAAAATCACCCAAGCCGTTATACGCAATCAAAACTTAAGACTGGCTTCAACCGATAGCAATCTTAGAACCACACAAATGATTGCAAGCATTCTAAAAGATGATTTCAGAGATATTGAGCTACCTTCAGGTTCACAAACCCATACTCCCATAGGCTTCAAAAAATCTGAACCAAAACAATAATATGGCAAAAACTTTTTACTTTATGCTTTGATATTATTATCTTTGAACTTTAGAAAATTATAATTTTAACTTAAAACTTAAAAATATGTCAATAAAATCCAAGCCTTCTGTTTTAATGATTGTTCTTTTTGTTTTAACATCACTGGCAACAATTTTAGGTCTTTATGTTGTAATAGAGTCCTTAATCTTAAGCGATGACGTTAAAAGTTCACTGGCAATGTTTTCAAAATCGATAACACCGGGACAATATTATACTGCTGTTGCAATAATATGCACATTTATAGTGATGAAATGGGTTGGATCGTTCATTATGTTTCTCTCCAGGCCATGGGGTTTTATATTGTATGTAATTCCAAATCTGATTTTACTATCCTTGATGCTATATTTACTCGCTTATAATTTCAGAACCGACAATATATACGTTTTTGCAATTGGAACATTTGCTTTTATCGCGGTATATGTTGTAGCATTAATATGTATTATCAATAAAAGAAAGAAAGCAAGAAACGCTATTTAAATTTTTTATTGCTTCTGTTTTATTGGCCTAAAAGCTCTGGTTGAGATTTGTCTTTTTTTAATTAAAAAACGGTACCTGAAAATACAAATACCGTTTTATCCTGATTCATAACGCTGTTTATTTAGTGATGACCTCCACAACCGGCCTTAGCACCGCTTTCTCCACCCTTACAGCCACTATCTTCGGAATGGGAATGTCCTGAACAGCACCCGTTAATAGTTTTGGCCTGATATCCTATTTTTTGAATACGGGAAACTATAATATCGGGATTGGTTTTTTTTGTGCTGTATTTAACTGTAACAACTTTTGTGTTTACATCGGCTACAGCTTCTTTAACACCTTTAACAGTTGCAAGCTCCGATTCTATTTCCGCTTTACATGAATTGCAATGTAAATTTGTTTGAATTTTTATTTCTTCTGTGCTTTTTGGCTTTTGTTTAACTTCAGTTTGGCCAAAAGAAATTATTGGCATTACAAAAAGAACTGCCGCTACCCATACAAAAATCTTTGATTTCATTTATCCTCCTTTTTTATTGATTATTTTAATTTTAAATTTTAGAAATCATTGGATATCCCAATATTTCTAATATTTTGGCAAATTCATCGCTGCGGTCGGTGTCGCCTTGATACAAAACAGTAAGTTCGGATGATTCCAAATCTATTTTAACATCGTCAACATTTTCCAAAGACATAAGTCCGTTAATCACATTGTTAACGCACCCCTGACACTTCAAATTTGCAATTTTCATTTTTGTTTCCATAATTAATCTTTTTTATTTATTTTAAATTTTACTCCTGCATATATTTTTCTTCCCATAACAGGACCCCAAATCACACTACTGTCGAAATACGGACTATAGGGTTTATCCGCCGAAATTATGGGATGATGTTGTGTAAAGTTTGTAACGTTTTCTGCACCTACATAAATAGTCCATAATTTAAAATTACGAGCCAACTGCAAGTGCAAAATAAAATGCTCAGGTGAATATTCATCAAGCTGATACGGAAGAGGGAACATACTGCGGTCGGGCAGACGCGACTTGCCAATAAACTGTGCAGTTGCATCAGCCTGCCATCTTTTCATATTGCTGGCAAAAGCCAAAGTAACAAGTCCTTTATAATTGCTTACAAGAGGTTTTTGTATTAGCTCCCCGTCGCGCAGCGATTGTTTAACATCGTTGTATCGCAAAGCAGCCCTGATTTCCAGATGACGCAAAAAAGGATAAGACACCTCAATTTGTGCATTATGTGAATAAGATTTTCCATTGAGTGAGAAAACATAGATATTTGAGGTATCGGACTCCATGTCAATCAGCATCTGTTGCTGAAAATCTGTTTTAAAATATTCTAACGACACCATCATTTCCTTTCCAAGAATATCAATATAGCGCACCAAAGTGGCTCCATAATTAAATGCCTGTTCAAGCTCAGGTTTGTTTAAAAATACAAGTTGCCGAGATGAAGTTAGCAACGAAATATTTTCAGGTATAATATATGGTGAACGGTAGCCCAATCCGGCGGAAGCTCTGATGGTGGTATGCTCATTTATATGATATTTTGCATGAAGGCGCGGCGTAGTCAAAAATCCGTAACGGTTATTATAATCCTGACGTATGCCGGCCATTATTGTAACTTTTTCAGGAAACGTATAGGTGTATTGAAAAAATACTCCGGGCACAATTTCTTCGGTATTCCATGTACTGTCATTCAGCTTTTCCGAAACATTATCATAAATGAAATTAAATCCTGCATCATACTGATGTTTTGTGTCTTTAAAATCAGAATGGAAAATAAAATTGGAATAGTAAGACTTCTGCAATCCGTTATATTCTTTTGTTCCCAAAATCATGTCAAGGTCGTGAACCGAAAAAGAATTAATAAAGCCAAAACTGGTTCCGGGTCGCTGCTTAAATAAATATCCTGTTTTAATAAACGCTTCGGCTCTTCTGTTGGATATTTCCGATTTCCAAAGACCTTCGGGCGAAACGGAGTAGTAAGGGCTGCCCGATATTTGCCCACCAATACGGTTTTCGTCAAGTAGTCGAACACCCCAGCGCATTTCCAATCCTTTTGAATCAATATATTGCCAAAAGTTGCCAATATTTATTTGTCGCCCGGTATTCATATCGGCAAAACCATCTTTGTTACGATCTATTTCCACATCGTTAAAGGAATAATGGCCTAATAAAATAGTATTCACTTTTTTACTCAAATCGGCAGTAGCATTCATGTTAAATTCATGTCGTCCCGCATCGTTGAGATAATAATTAAAAAAATATCTTTCTGTTCCTTCCGGCTTTTTGAATTCGGCATTAATTTGCCCTGTAATGCTTTCGTATCCGTTTATTACGGCAGATGTACCTTTTGAAACAGAAATTGAGTTCATCCACGTTCCCGGAATATATTCAAGACCAAATGCCGCTCCCAAGCCGCGCATAAAAGGAATATTTTCAATCATCAATTGACTATAAACCCCATTGAGTCCCAAAAGCTGAATTTGCTTGGCACCGCTAACAGCATCAGTGTAATTAACATCTACCGAGGCATTTGTTTCAAAGCTTTCAGACAAATTACAACATGCAGCACGCGCAAGTTCTCCACTGCCTATTTCTTGTTTCCATAATGGATTCATTCTGTCTAAATGCGAGCCCGATCTGTTTTCTACAATATCTACCTGGTTAATAAAACTACTTTCTTTTAAAATGATTTCAGTTTTTTTATTTTTATTAAAAGTAGATAAGGTGTCGCTTTTATATCCCACATAAGAAATAATAATACTAACACCGGCAGGAGGCTCGGAAATAGAAAATTCACCCTGCATGTTGGAAACAACGCCCACCTGTCGATCTGACCAATAAATATTTGCAGCAGGCAGCAATGTTTTTTTACCGGTTTGATCCACACCATACACAACCCCGGTTATTTGTGTATAACCCACTAATGATATCATGGTTATAACCATGAAGCTTAAAAGTAATTTTTTCATTAAAATTGATTTTTAGTTAAACTTCTGTTTTTTTAAACAGCGCAACTGCAATCAATTTTTAACGAATGATGTTTTATGACGGTAAATTTGCCCGTAAACTCAGGCGGTGAAACGTAATCGGTATATAAATATTTTTCCGAAATTTTAATTTCAGAAACAACAAATTCTATTTCAGTCATGTTTTTGTCAAGCAGGATGCCATAATCAATTTCAGGCAAATCATCTTCATTGTTTACATTATCAATTGTGCGGACAAAAAGATGATTGTCTTCGCAGCAATGATGATTAATATGCAAATGATCGCAACTTATGGAATTGCAATGCCCTTTGTGTAATTCATGCTCATGCTCACAATCTTCGGGCGACTGAAACGAAATGATTATTTTTCCCGTTTCATGACATATATGTTTAAAAATATTAAACCCTCCCGTCGAAAAAATCATCAAAGGGATAAAAGTTAAAACAAATAACTTGTTCAATATTTTCATATTGCAAAAATAATATTATTGCAAAAACCGCAATTAAAAAAAGGGGAAATATTAATGATATTTGTCAGTTTTAACTTCTTTATACAAAGTATAGTATTTATCAACATTATATTTTAAGTCATAAATAGGTTCCGAACGTTTTCTAATATCGTTTGGATCATAACTTTTTTCGGCAAGCATATAGCAAATCCGCTCATATTCAGCCGTATTCAAATCTTTAGCTACAAAACCAAAATCATCTTTTTCAACGAACTCCATATCGCCAACGCCGGCATTACAAATCACCGGCACGCCCATTGCAAGTGATTCTCCAAGCTTAATGGGAGAAGATGCCATTTTGCTAAATGCCGGTTTAATAAACATTATGCTATAATCGGCCAAAGACAAAATTGCGGGCATATCGCTTCGAGGCAATTGCTCAACAACAACAACTTCGTTCAAATATTTTTGTATCATTGATTCAATAAGCGGATTTGATTCGTTAATGCATAAAACAAATCGAGATTCGGCAAAATGAGTTCTGAAAACTGAATAAAAATCAAACATTTGCTGCAACAAATACCATGTGCCTGTTGAACCAACATACATTAAGGTTTTTCCTGCCGAAAGCGATATGCAATGTTTTTCTTTCAGCTTTTCCACTAATGTTTTTTCAGAAAAAATAAAATGCTTGTAATCGGCAGCACAAGGAATAACGTGTATTTTGCTTTCGCTCACATTCCAATTATCAATCATATACGTTTTTGCTGCTTGTGTAAGTGAAACTATTTTATCTGATTTTATCAGAAGTTGCTTTTCTTTTTCCTTAAAGTATTTATAAATAAATTTATATAAAGGATTTTTAAAGCTCCAAATTCCGCCGTCGATTCTTTCATCTGCCCAAAATCCCCGCATGTCAAAAACAAAAGGAACTTGTGTAGAACGTTTTATTTTGACGGCAGCCAAAGCCGAAATATAACTACGGGCATGAATAAAATCAATCTGGTTGTTTTTGCAAAGCCTCTTGCAGAGTTTTTTGATTTTATATAAATCAAATACCGTTGAAACAACAGGCGGATTTTTAGTATATCTAAGCGGAAACCATGTAATGGAAGTATTGTCTATTTGAGACTTGACAAACTTTTCGAAAGATTTAAATCTTTCGGGTTTTTCAAAGCTAATTAAATAAAACTCAATATTTTTTTTAGACAATTCGATAAGATATGGTAATACCTGTGAGGCGCCTACAGGGTCACACATGCCATCATAACTTATATAAATTACTTTCATTATATTTTTAAAACAATTAAATTTAAGTTTTGATTATTTCAATATCCTTATTTTGCTCAAGATATTGACTTAATACGATAAGCGTCCAAACTCTGTTATAAAACCAATCAGCTTTACCTGACATATATTTATCAACAACATCATCTACAAAATATTGCGGAACAATATCAAACAAACGTACAACGGAATTTTTCAAAAATTCATCCTGTAAAAAAGTCAGATCCGATTTAAGCCAACGCTGCATAGGAACAGAAAAACCTTTTTTTGGTCTTTCAAAATAATCGCGCGGAATATATTGAGCAAGTATTTCTTTTAATAAAATTTTTGTTTCCCCATTCTTGATTTTAAATTTAAAAGGCAGCCGTAATGCGGTCTCAACAACCCTATGGTCGAGCAAAGGCGGAATAACTTCAAGATTTGCAAGCATTGAAGCCCTGTCAACCTTAACCAAAAAATCATCTTTTAAACTATAATTTATATCAAAAAAGGCCTGGGATTCCTGAGGCGAGAGGATAGAATAAGCCATATTGTTATCAGGAAATTCTTTTGGCAGAAAAAATTTTTCTGATTCAAGCTCCCAAGAGGTAAAAAGATTTTGCTCAATGCAAAAGATATTTGATTTAAAATATTTTTTCACTCTGGGATGGAAAAATTGCTGATGTCTTTTGCCGCTTAAAAGCAAACGTGCAAAAGGAGATAGTGTTTTTATTCCAATATTGGACAATCGGCTTGCCCATTTGTATGCACCATATCCTTGAAACAGTTCATCTCCGCCATCGCCACCAAGGGCAGCAGTAACGTGCTGCCTGGCAAAACTGGAAACTATATAAACCGGGAAAAAAGAAGAATCGGCCAAAGGTTCATCCATTTGCTTAAGCAAAGGCACTGCTAAATCAAAAAGAGCTTTTTCGTCGGCAGGCATTTCATAATGCTCTGAATTTAAATATTTGGCTACTTTTCCGGCATATACACTTTCATCGTGCTTAGCATCAGGCGACGAAACAGTAAAAGTTTTTATTTTCCCCCTTGCTTTAGATGCAGCAATTGCAGCCACCAAACTGCTGTCAATTCCTCCACTGAGAAAAACGCCCAAGGGTATATCACTTAAAAGTGAGTCTTCAACAGCATTTTCGAGCACTGACATAAACTGAGAAACAGCATCATTAAAAGAGACATTAATGTTTTCACCAACAAAATCTTCAGCTGTCCAATATTTTGTAAATGAGATATCGGTGCCATCCCAAACGCCATAGTGACCTGCGGGTAATTTTTTTGCTTCGTTTATTACCGTATAAGGTTCGGGGAAATATCCTAAATGCAAATACAATGGCAATTTTGCCAGATTAAAAGTTTTACTTGGCAAAGCCTTCATCAAACTGCGTAATTCGGAGGCGAACCAGAAGTCATTGCCAAATTTAGAATAAAACAATGGTTTAACCCCCAATCGGTCGCGAAACAAAAACAACTTTTTTTCCTTTCTGTCATACACAGAGTAAGCAAACACACCATTAAGCATTTTAACCGATTCGGGACCATAAGCGGCAAACAGCTCCAATATAATTTGGGTATCGGACAAAGGTTCGGCTCCTTTGTTTTTAAATAAATCCGGAAAGTCTTTTTCTAACTTTTCACTTAATTTATTGCAATTATAGACTACTCCATCAAACACGAGCTGATATCTTCCGCAAAAAGAAATTAATGTATGTTGCGATACATTTACATTATTACTTCTGCAACTCATGGATATGTAACCCTCATCGCAAACCGTCAAGGCACTTGTTCCCCGATGTATAAGAGCATCCGTCATTAAATTAATCTGCTGACGCTTTTCATGACTTAAAGAAAATATACCCGCAATGGCACCCATTAATGCAAATTATTATATTGCTATGTAAAAATCTTTTCGCTGGCTCATTTATCAATAAAAACATTTTACCTGATAGAGCACATATTATTAAATAGATAAATAGACGACATGATTTTATTTACACCCAGAAAACAGCAATCCACGTACAGGGGGGATTTACAGAAGTAAAAACAACTTTATGTCTTTCATGAGCATAAATAGTGAGCATATCACCTTCTTTCATTTCAACTCTCCTTCCGCTATCAAATTCTATTATGGCATTTCCTCTTAATAACACCACGGTTTCATTCTCATTTTGATCGTACCAGCCATCTGCAGGAGAAGTGTGACCGGCCGACATAATTTTTTCGACACGAAAGCCCGATTTTTCAAACAAGGTTTCGTAGTATTCCTTTTTTTTATCCCAATCCGGAGCTTCAAAAATATTTTCAAGTTTGTTCTTTTCCATAAAATCAGCCGATAAAAATAACTGCTAAATTAAATAATTTAAGCAATATGATAAGTTTTGTCTTTTAGGATTAATATAAATGATAAATTTAAATCAACCCTTTTAAAATCAGCTTAGGTGTTTCACAAAAATAAAACTATAAAAGCAGAATTTTTTAACATTTTACATAAAAAACTGCATGCAAAAAATATTAAAAATGTATAAATCAACAATTTTCAAACTTTTTTTATCAAACATGGTTGGTTAATAAAAAAATCTTTTTACCTTTGCAGCCCGAATAAAAAAATGGGCTTATTTCTCTCAAAAACAATTGTAATGGACACGCTCAGTTATAAAACAAAATCAATCAACAAAGCCAACGCTAATAAAGAGTGGGTTGTTGTTGATGCAACAGATCAATCCTTAGGACGTTTTGCTGCCATGGTAGCATTTATGCTCAGAGGAAAACACAAACCAAGTTTCACTCCAAATTCAGACTGTGGAGATAATGTAATTGTTATCAATGCAGAAAAAGTGAAACTTACCGGCAAAAAAATGACCGATAAAGAATACGTTCGTCATACCGGATACCCCGGTGGTCAGCGTTTTACTACTCCGGAAGAGTTGATGAAACAAAAACCCGAAGCTATAGTAGAAAAAGCCGTAAAGGGAATGTTGCCAAAAACAAAGTTGGGCGCCGAATTATATAGAAATTTATATGTATATGCAGGTCCAAATCATAAACATGAGGGACAGCAACCCAAAACCGTGAATATTAACGAAATTAAATAAAGAACATGTCTGAAACTCTTACTTTAGGAAGAAGAAAAACAGCTGTTGCCCGTTTAAGATTGACTCCGGGAAACGGAACAATGACAATAAACGGCAGGGATTATAAAAATTATTTCCCGCTTGAAACACTTCAATATATTATTGACCAACCATTTATTATTACCGGAACTACCGGTCAATATGATGTTAAAGCATTGCTTGATGGTGGCGGATATAAAGGGCAGGCAGAAGCACTAAGACTTGCTATTTCACGTGCTCTTGTAGAAATTAATGAAGAATATCGTTCTGCATTAAAAGAACAAGGTCTAATGCGTCGCGACCCACGTATGGTTGAGCGTAAAAAGCCCGGTCGTCCCAAAGCAAGGAAGAGATTCCAATTCTCTAAACGATAGTCGTTTTATTGCGACATCGCGTTTAGTATCCAAATTGCTGAGACCGTTAAATACGCTACTCAGCAATTGTTTTTTCAAATGAAAGGAAAGTAAACAAATAACAAAAAACAAAAAATGGCAAACGTAACTTTTGAACAATTACTCGATGCCGGTTGTCACTTCGGGCATCTGAAACGTAAATGGAATCCAAACATGGCTCCTTATATTTTCATGGAGCAAAACGGCATTCACATTATTGATTTATACAAAACCATGGCAAAACTGGACGAAGCCGGTGCTGCCTTGAGACAAATTGCAAAATCAGGCAGAAAAATTCTTTTTGTCGGTACAAAAAAACAAGCCAAAGAAATAGTTGCCGAAGCAGCTAAAAAAGCCTCTATGCCATACGTAGTTGAGCGTTGGCCGGGCGGCATGTTAACCAACTTTGCCACCATACGCAAAGCGGTAAAAAAGATGGGTAATATAGACAGAATGCTTAATGACCCGTCTTTTACAAACATTTCAAAACGCGAACGTCTTCAAATTAAGCGTGAGCGCGAAAAACTTGAAAAGAACCTTGGCTCAATCGCCGATTTGAACAAACTTCCTTCAGCACTTTTTGTTGTAGATATTGCTAAAGAACACATTGCTGTTGCCGAAGCTCAGATTTTAGGCATTCCGACTTTTGCTATAGTTGATACAAATTCCGACCCCAAAAAAGTTGATTTCCCAATTCCGGGTAACGACGATGCCGGTAAATCTATTTCACTTATTCTTCAGGAAATTGTAAGTCACATTAACGAAGGGCTTGATGAAAGAAAAATGATGAAAGATGCTGATGCAGCAGAAGAATCTGAAGAAGAACTCGATAAGGACGGTAATGTAAATATCGCTGTTGATGATGAAGACGAAACCGAAGGAAAAGCAAGACGTAAGCGTGTTGCAGCAAAAGCATCGGGAAAAGGCGGAGTTCGCAAAACCAATATTGAAGTAAAAGATTAAAATTTTTAGAATATGGCAAATATTAGTGCACAAGACGTATATAAATTACGCGATTTGACCGGAGCGGGTGTTATGGACTGCAAAAATGCTCTTGTTGAGTCAGAAGGCGATTTTGAAAAGGCTATAGAAATTCTTCGTAAAAAAGGACAAAAACTTGCCGTAAAACGTGCTGACCGCGAAGCTAACGAAGGATATGTTATTGCAGCAACTGACGAATCAAACACTTTCGGTGCTGTAATTATGATGAATTGCGAAACCGACTTTGTGGCAAAAAACGAAGATTTCATTTCAGCTACCAAATCATTTATTGATGCCGCTATTGCTTTTAAACCTAAAAACATTGAAGAACTTAATGCTCTTCAGATAGATGGTCGTAGCATAGCTGATCATACTACTGATTTAGTCGGTAAAATTGGAGAAAAAATAAATTTAGCTCATTATGAATTTATTGAAGCTCCTTGCGTTGTAGTATATAATCACTACAATCACCGTATAAGCACAGTAGTTGGTCTTTCCGAAGGTGGCGAAAAAAGTATGGAAGCAGGGAAAGACATTACCATGCAAATTGCCTCAATGAAGCCTATTGCTATTGACAAAGACGATGTTTCTCCTGATATTATAGCCAAAGAAATAGAAATTGGCAAAGATCAAGCTCGCCAAGAAGGTAAACCGGAAGAAATGCTGGAAAAAATTGCCCAAGGTAAATTAAATAAATTTTACAAAGAGAACACCCTGGTTAATCAAGATTACATTAAAGATGGCAGCATGACAGTGGCACAATATCTTAAATCAGTTAATCCAAACCTGAAGGTTACCAAATTTCATCGCCTGGCTTTAGGTGAGTAATACACTATACAAATTGAAAAGCCATCTTCGGATGGCTTTTTTTATTAATAATCAATACATCTTTATAAAGTATAATCTGGCAAAGCTCAAACATATATTAAAGCCATCAACCTGTTTTTTTGTAAAACTTTTAGCGGCTAATATTAATCATAACTAATTAACATTATTAAAATGTTTTCTTATTTTTACAAAAAACTTAGATATGGAAGAGGATATTATCATTTGCAACTGCAACGAAATTTACAAAAGCGAAATTGTTAAAGCAATTAAAGAAAAAGGTTTAAAAACTGTTGAAGAAGTTGGTGAAGCAACCGGAGCCGGTACTGTATGCGGGGGCTGCCAGGATGATATTCAAGACATTCTTGATGAAATTAATGGTTAATAATATTTGATTATTTATTTTGAATAATTAAATATTTCGTCAAGCTCGACCCACATTTCTTCAAATTCGTTTTCCGTTTTTAAAGCATAACGGAAAATAGGGTATTCTGTGCAATAGCGTTTAAACACCTGCTTGGCATGTTCGTCTTCTCCCTGCTTTGAATTTCTGCCGTTTGCTATGCGGTCGCATAATTTCAAAAATGTGGCTTGTTTGTTTTGCCATATTTTGGGTAAAGTTTTAAAAAGAATTTCTTTTTTATCCCATCCGCGCTCATTAGAAACACGCAAAACCAACTCGGCAATACGTAAATTAAACATCGATTTGAGCATTCCGGGGGTTGTGTCGGTATCTTCAACCGAATCATGTAAATACCCTGCTGCAAGAACATCTTCGTGACATTCTTTGTCGAGTAAATGAATATACTTTTTCATTACCCCAATAACGTCTTCAAGATGCTTTGAATAAGGAGCTGAGCCATAACGTTGGCTTTCGGAAGGCAAATCATGTTTTTGATAAGCAAACCTTTTGGCTTTTTCGATTAAAGAAACAGAACTTTTACTTAAGTCATTATTCTCAGAGCACATTGTATAAAAACTTTTATCAAATTTATAAATTGCAATTTATAAAAAAACACCGACCATATACTTCTATGATCGGTGTAATTTCACATAATTTAATTTACTGCTATTCTGAAACCTTAACTCTTACACCTTCACTATGGCTTGTAAATTCAGGAGCATACATTGACTGAATTGTAGTTATTCCGTTACTGAATTCACCAACGTGAGTGGCATATAAGCTATATTCAAACACATAAGTTCCCTTGTATAATTTATTGAAAAAGAAGTTGGTTGCAGCGTCGCGGGTATTTTCAAAATACCAAAGCCCTCCCTGATATTTGGTTGTGCTAAATACATTAACAGGTTCCATGCACGATGCACGCATATCTTTCATGTGAACATAATCCATATCGCGGTCAACACGAATTTCTATTCTTACTTTCACTTTATCGCCCACTTTAAGTATTGCATTATCGCCTATTGGCTCCATTCTGGGTCCGGTAGGGCTTTGACGCTCAACAAATAATTGTTTTTTGATACTGATTGGAGTTTCATGCGGAGTAATTTTATCAAGGTCCTCAAAATACTGCCAATACACAGCTCCCCAGGCAATTCCACTATCGGTTTTGGTTACCTGTATTTTGCCCATTTCAGATTTAATATTTTCTCCACTCCATGCAGTTTTAAAGTATCCCGTGCCAGCCTCAACCTTACAGTCTTCAATCTTAAACGGATCAATAACTTCATTTCCTATCTTAACTTCAACAAGTTTATCAGATGCCAACAAGTTAAATCCACGAATTAACAACGCATATACAGCATCGGTAGTAGCTTTGGTCGATTTCCAGTTTTGAACCTGTTTTTGCTTGAGTAGCCAAATTTTTAGTTCTTCAACTGCCGCTGCATCATTAGCCACCTCGCTAAAAACCTCAACCATTAACGCCTGTGATTCTATCGGAGCTTCCCACCAATTGTATCCCGAAGCCAAATCACGCCAATACATTCCCATTTCCTCAGAATGAAGCGCAGTTTCTCTAAAAGACTTCACAATATCTGCCGGAATTTTCTTTTCCCCATATCTGTTCAGACCCAGTGCAATTAATCCACGACCATAAGTGGAAAAAGATGTCCAATAGGTTTTTGCTTGCGAAAAGAAATAATCAAACGCCTCCTTGTTCCTTTCATCAATCTTATTGTCTAAAAAGAAACTACGGGTATAAATGTAGTGTATGTGCAAATAGCTGATATGCTGCTCAGTTTTATATTTTGGATAAAGCTTTTTGATTCTGGCTAAGTCCTCGCTAATTCTATCATCAAGATATGAAATAGCTTTTGACAACATTTTTGAAATGCGACTGTTTTCTTTTATTTCGCGAATTCCCAGATGATCGAGTTTCCCGAATCCCGACACAATATGCTGAGTTACGTATCTATCGTCAGGCATGCCTTTAAACCATGGAAAACCACCATTAGATGCCTGATATTTTATAAGTAAATCTTCTGCCTTTTTTTGTTCTTTCGACATCCTGTTAAGGTCAAAAAGTAAACCGACCCTCTGCTTTCTTTCGCTCTCATTTTTTGCATCCAACACCCATGGAGTTTCTTCAATAACAATAGATTTTAGTTCTTCATTTTTATCGAGATTAGACAAAAATGATTCGGGGGAAAGATTTTTCCATGTGTCAAAAACCTCTTTAATCTTAGGATAACTATTTGCAATAAACGTTGCTATGGTATTGGCATAATAGCGACTAAAAATCTGCTCGGCACATTCATAAGGATATTCTATCATATAAGGCAAAGCTTGAACGGCATACCAGGCCGGATTGCTGGTAAATTCCAAGGTGTAACGATGATTTGTAAGTGTTTTTGAGCCTTCGCTATTAACAAGTTTATCAAATGTAAATGTTTTTGTTTCGTTTCCTCGAATTGGCAACGGAAGCGATTCGGTTACCAGCATCCGATTTGACAAAACAGGTATTGTCATTTCTTCTCCATCGGTATAATTATCGGCTTTAGCTTTAATGCGGTATGTAACAGCACTAATTCCATAAGGAATATCAAGTTCCCATGAGATTTTTGTGCTTTGTCCTTTTGAAACACTAAAAGTTATGACACTCGATTTAAGTCCGAATTTATCGGCGACCGACATATTGGTAACAGGATCAATTAATTCTAATACTGCTGTTCCGTCTAAGTCGTTCTCACTAAGGTTACTTATTTTAGACGTAAATACAATTTTATCGCCTTCACGTAAAAAACGCGGAGCAAATGAATTTACCATTAATGTTTTTTGTGTTACAAGATTTTTAACAATAGTTCCAACCTTTAAATCTTTTGTATGCGCAAGCCCCATGAATTTCCATTTAGTAAGGGACTCGGGCATGGTAAACTCAACAATTGTTTCACCTTTTTCGTTAGTACGCAAATGGGGATAGAAAAATGCTGTTTCATTAAAGTTTGAACGAACCGATATATCATCAAATTGATTATCAGCTTCACCACCTTCATTGCCTTCGCCTGAACCAGTATTTTGACCAGTGGATTCTAATTTTTTACCCGCCCCATCCAACTTCTCCTGTCCAGCAGGTAAATCTGTAGCGTCATAATCGGATTTATCTGATTCCTCTGCTATTGCATACACCTCGGATGCACCCTTTGCATTGCCTTTAGCCATTGCCGTAGAAGGTCTGGCATCATACATGTCATTTCCTGCCCGAAAATATGCGTAATCTTGTACATAAATTCCATATAAAGGGAACTTAAACCATTTCAGGCGCGGCATTTTAATATCTTTATAATAATAATTTGATTTATAAATATTGGTATTCTGATAAGAATTTGTAGTGGCGAAATTATAGTTGGTTAACCAACTCATATTTCCATAATAATATTTAAGCAAGCTTAGATACCAAAAATTACTGGCAAAAGCATCAAGAGAAGCATCATACATTCCGGCTAAAAATTCGGCCAGCTCTGCATCGCCTTTTGAATTCTTTATTATTATTTTCCATTTCTCACCTTCTCCGGGCTGAAGCTTATCACGAAATGATTCAACTTCAATTTTAAGCTGCTTATTGTTATAAGGGACATAGATATAGACATCCTCAGTATAAACTCGATTCCCTTTTACACAAATAAAATGTACTAAAAAATTACCGCGATGCTCTTCGGTTACAGGAAATTTCAAAACTTTTTGTTCCTTATTAAACACCTGCCATTTAGAACTAACGATTTTGTTATTATGTTCTACTTCAATTAAAATTTTCATGTTTTCAGCAAAACTTCCCACCAGTATTGATGCTGTTTCTCCAGGCTCACAATTTGTTTTTAGCCCTTTTACATAAAACACCTGATTTTCACATACATTTTTATTTTCAGGCACATAGTAATTGAAAAATCTCTGATATTCCACATCTTCTCCAAAAACATCTGTTGCAGTAAGAATCATCAAATATGAGCCTTGTTTATCATTTAACACCTTGTCAATATTTATTAATGAATCCTTACCGGTATTATACAATTGAGAATAAACCAGCTTTTCCCTTTCCCAATTTGACGGGTTATTTTCATCATCATATAAGCCGAAAGGAAATTTTTTCAAATATTCTTCCCTTGAAAGGGTTTTGTATTCGGGCTGTTTTAAAAGTCTGTTATTTATAATACGATCCGGGGTTTTAAGTTTATAAATTTGCATCGTAACATCAGAAGGGATTGTTTGTCCCGAAAGGTTTTCTGAACTTATCTGATAATTTTCTACTTCATCTTTTATGATGTCTTGCGATAAGTTTGATCCCAGAACCAGAGCTTTATAACCTGCCCCAACAAACATGCTGCCCGACCGAGTTTCACCATTTATATCGGTTACCGAGGCAATTACTTCATAATTGAAAACCGGCAAATATTTTTTCAAAACAGACTCATCCGGTATGGCAGTAAATTTAATTTTAAACACACCATTTTCATCAGTTGTAGTAGTTCCGTTTATGATTTCTACCGAGCTGGAGCTTGGCAATGAAAAGCCCCACCAACCCCACCAAAACGGGAAGCTTGCATTACGAACAACCCGGTATGTAACGGTAGCTCCATCAATATTATTACCCGCATAGGCAATTGCCTTTCCGCTTACCTCTACTTCCTCATTAAGTTTGTATGAACCCTTTGCTTTATCGAATTGAACATAAAATTTTGGCCGCTTATATTCTTCAACACTAAAATATTTTGATCCATGCTTGCTTGCTATGCGCATATTGCCCGTTAAACCGTTGTCCGGAATTACAAATGAGCCTGAAAAAGTACCAAATTCATTTGATGTTAGCTCAACGCTGTTTACTGCCTTGTAATTGGCATCATATAATGTGACTGTAGTCTTGGTGTCAGGTAAAATGCTATAATTATTATCCTTGTCTGTTTTTAACAAAATGCCCTTGAAATAAATGGTTTGTCCGGGGCGATAAATTGCGCGATCAGTAAAAAAATACGAAACTGTTTGTTCTTTTGAAGACTTATTATTATATGACGGCGATAGATAAAACGTTGAATATGGGCAATAGCGATCATCTTTATAATATATATCAGCATATAAATATTGATAGTCTGAGTTTTTTGCAGCGGGTTCCAAATAAGCTTTTCCGTTTGCATCTGTATTCAACACTTTGTACTTTTCAAACACATACTCTCTTGTTAGGAAGTTATATTTCTCCTTATAGATATCAATTCGCGCACCCGAAATTGGCTCACCCGACAAACGATCTGTAACCAAAAACATTCCTCCCTGATAATTTTGCATTTGTAAAAAATAAGCAAGGGAGGTTGTCCAAATAGAAGTATATCCAACCCAGCCTTGCGACATATCAAAATCTCTGTTGTTGGAATGAAGTATAACGTAATAGCCCGGATTAAGTCCATCAAAAACAATATTAGTACTGTGTGTATTGTAATCACCCGGATTGATGAGTTTTGTTGAAAACTCAACAACAGGGGCCATTTTAGAATAATTTTCAACCATTTCTTTTGAGCTAATTTTACTATTCATTTTAGAATCTTTGTCATAATCAACTTTTATTATTCTAAAATAAGCCTCATTAATATTCGAATATGTAAGGATTCCTTCAAACGGTTTTCCGGGATAAGATGTGCTTTCGAAAGTTAATTCAATTGAGGGTTTTGTTATTTCTTCTTTTAAAACATTACAATTGTTTGCTCCTCTGGTTCCGGGAAAATTATTTGCAACATTATCTATAATATTAATAGCAGCCTTATTAAAATCTTTGTATTGGGGTGCTGATTCAAAGTTATATTTGGAGCCTTGAGTATTATAAAATGTTGCAAGTTCATAACCTGTTTCGGCATTTTCTTTTTTACCTTGTGTAAAAGCATGTAGCTTTGTTAACGCATCTAAATATAAAGTATCCTTATTTTCCAGAGTGCATTTATTGCGCATAAAATCAAGCCGCCTTAATTCCACAAAAGTGAGCACTTCAAGGTCTTTATCGTATTTATGAGCCTTTGTTAAGGTTTGAAAAATCTTTGTTGAATAATACAAAAAAGAAGTAGTGTCGTATGTCGGAATTTTAAAATTTGAAAATTCTGCTGCCGGTGTAAAATAATCCATGCCGTCAATAACAAAAATACGTGCAGGTTTGGTTAATGCTGTTTCTTCATTGCTGAACCTGGTTATTGCCATCCATGATATAAAATCGAGCATGGTGGGCGAATACTTCAAATAATCATAATTGTCAATTATGGCCTGATAAGAATTAAGTTTTACTTCAAGCAATTTATTTGGCTCTTTCAAAGCTTGATCATAGCACCATTTAACCTCTTTTACAAGTCGGTCAAGTGTCCATGTTTTTATATCTTCATTATCGAAATTATCTGTAGCTGTACGCTGATAAAATTTATAGCGATTTACGGAATAATATGACCAGTGCAATTCACCCAGCATGGCATACAACAATGGTTTTACAGGAAATTCAGCCTTTTCGATTTCTTTTTTAACTTCTGCAATAGAATTCTCTAAATAGTCTTCCTGATAATTCGCCATTAGCGCAATACGGTAAATAACCGCCTTAATAATCTGAGCATTGTTTTTTTCGGCGGTAGCCATACTATAAATTTTAGCAACTTCTTCAAGTGCAGATTGAGGTAGAGATTTATTAATTAGACTATCAGTAGTTTTCCACATCTTTTCATAAGCCATGTCATTCTGAGAAAAACCCTGATTAACCGAAAACAAAATAATCAAGCCTGCAAACAAAACTGTATTTTTCATATTTAGAATATTATTAAAACTACTATTAGATGAAAAAATCTTAGTTTTTCACATCAGTAAAAGTAAAGATAATTATTATTTTAAAATAATGGCATATTTAACAATTTAGAATAAATTTATTTCTGACAACAAATAACATTTGTCAAATAAAAAATAATAAACCCAATGCTCTGTTTATGGTGCTTTTAACGCAGTATAACATTACAAACTATTAAGTTTATAATATTTAAAATACAAAACAAAAGTTTTAAATAAATCATTGCAATTCATACGCTCCCATATCCGGAGCCAATCCGCTAATACGTGGGTTGCCATCAATATCATACATTATTAACCCTGTGGCAGATATGCTGCCTGCGTCAATTGCAGCAGACCCTGTTTTTAAGCTGAAATCAAGATGCTGGGTATCTGAAAAGCTAGGATTCTGGTTTTTTATGCAACCCGAAAAGCCGCTTCCCAAGACATTTAAACCGGTTTTTAACAAACAATGATCGAAATTAAAATTAAATACCCCGCCTGATGCAAATTTATCCAAAAGCAACTCTTCCTGATTTGCCCCATACAAAATGCAGTTTCCAAAATAAGCATTTGTTAAATCCCTGATATGAAAATTACCATAAATATCCTTATAATAATTATTCAAAACCACAGCTGACGCGCTTCTTGTTCCATGTGTCCAATAATTGCCTATTGTGCAATGCCGGAAATCATAACTGCCTCCAATATTCAACAAAACAGAAAAATAACCGGCATTCGCGAAAACGCAGTTTTCGGCTTTTACAAACGAACCCTGTGCTACAAAACACGCTGTTGACATATTGTCGATAATAGTATTTGTTATTGTGAGCGTTGGGTTTATCGATGCTCCAAGCGTATCAACATGTACACCTATTCTACCATTCTTAATAATTGCATAATCAATTATATTATCTTTGCTTCCTGCCGAAAGCCATATTTTACCCCACATTCCGGGTAAATCTTTATAATAGTCATCAAGACGGTCACCCTGGAATACAACTTCGTTATCCTTAGCTCCGTGTACTCTTAAGGAACCACCATCGTAAACCCATAAAACAGCATTGTTGTGCATATAAATTTTTGTTCCTGCCGGAATTGTAAGAATACTGTCTTCGTCAACCACTGCATAACCATAAACAACATGAGGCTTGTCGTTGGCCCATACACCCGACACAAGTGAATATGCCGGTAAATACTGAGTTTCGGGATGGTCGGGAAAATGAAAATACGCATCTTGTCCGCAGGCTACCAAATGAATCTTTTGATGATTTCCATTAACATAAAAGTTTATCGAATCTTCTATTACTACAGGATTATTTGAATTATTGGGGTCAACGGTAACTTCGGCAAAAATAAAAATACTGTCTTTAGCTCCTATTTCTATGTTCGAAAAAGTTGTTCCGCTAATGCCGTTTACGTTAATACGAAAATTGCTTGCCAAACCGCCTCCGAGCGAAACAGAAGAAATATTTACAATACGATTGCTATTGTTAAATACTTTTGCCTGCAATGTTATGCTTCCGATAGTTGTAAAAACGGTATCAAAATAAAGGGTATCAACCGAAAACTGTAATTTAAAAGACGGGTCATCGTTGAATTGCTCATCTTTGCGGCATCCTTCAGTAAGTAAAAAAACAAACAAGATAAGTACGGGGCAAATATATTTTAGCATTTTCATAATTATATCTAATGAGCTTAGAAACGGTAATTATACAAAATTAGTATTTTTGCTCAAAACATCGTTTATGAAGTCTTTTTGGCTATGGGTTTTTGCAATATTGTTGGCTATATCAATAATGTTCTATCAACGCATGACAGGACCAACCACTCCTGTTCGGGGCAAAGTGGAATATTTGGGCGAAAATGTTAAATTCAAATTGCTGCGTACATGGGGAGATAGTGATGGCGCACTTATAGAAATAAAGACAAACAATCCTCAGGCAAAAGGAATTGTTCAATACCGGCGATTTAAAAGTAACGATGAGTGGGCAACAATAGAATTTAAAAACAACAACGGCTTATTATCAGCCCAATTACCCAAACTACCTCCCGCAGGAAAAATAATGTATAAGGTCTTTTTAACTGATAAAGACAAACAGATTTCATTAACGCAAGAACCTGTTATTCTCCGTTATAAAGGAAACGTTCCAAACTTAATCCTTGTTCCGCATATTATATTTATGATTTTGTCCATGATTCTTGCCATTCGTGCAGGGCTCGAAACCATAAAACGTAGAAAACAACTTGTAAGCCTTACTTTTTATTCAATGCTTGCACTGTTTGCTGGTGGTTTAATATTCGGACCTATTGTACAAAAATATGCTTTTGATGCATTTTGGACAGGATGGCCAATAGGTCATGATATGACAGACAATAAAACTGCCGTTTCTTTTATTCTCTGGGTTATTGCATATTTTATCATTCGGAAAAATCCGCAGAAAAGAGGCTGGATTATAGCTGCCTGCATAATTCAAATAGCCGTATATTTAATTCCTCATAGTGTTTTTGGCTCTGAGATAGATTTTACATTACCACAAAACCAATAAAAAAGCTATGGGTGTAACCATTATAATTTTAACAACAACAGTTGCCGTTTCGATATTAGCTTTCGGGAACAGAGCTCTTATTGCAAATCTGGTGTTTTATCCATGGGAAATCAAAAGAGAAAAGCAATGGTACCGCTTTATAACTTATGGATTTATTCATGCAGACTTTTTACATCTGTTTGTAAACATGTGGGTCTTATATATTTTTGGCGATGTAGTTGAAAAAACTTTTAAGCTCATTTATGGCTCCGAAGGCACATTGTATTTTATGCTTTTATACTTCGGGGGCTTAATTTTTTCTACAATGTATGCTTATGGACGTCACCTAAACAATCCAAACTATACGGCTTTAGGAGCATCAGGAGCAGTTTCAAGTATTACTTTTGCTTATATCTTAATGTATCCAATGTCAGGTTTAATGATTTTTCCTATTCCCATTCGTCTTCCGGCATTTGTTTTCGGTATTCTGTATCTGATTTATTCATGGTATATGGGGCGTAAAGGCAAGGACAATATTGGACACGACGCTCATTTTTTCGGTGCAATATATGGAATTGCTTTTATGATTATTCTTGATTATCGCTTTATTTATATGTTTATGGAAAACTTTAAATAAAGCAAGATTATCCTGTTTAATAAATAATTTATTTTTTATTTGACCCGGGCAAGAGAAATAACAACAACACCGGCCACAGTAAGCAAGCCGCCAAAAATTTGTATTGAGTCAGGCAGGTTACTCAATATTAAATATGAAGCAATCATAACAAAAAACGAACGGCTGGTGCTTAAAATGGACCAGGTTGAAACTTTTAATCTTGCAAGGGCATTATATCCGGCAAAGGCAGAAATTACAGGACCCATAAGGGCTCCAATGGCAATATACATAATTGTTGCTATTCCTATATCAAGAGAATAATCATATATAAAAACAAACAATATTGAGAAGCATAGAAGAAAAACAACACGGTTTATACTTAGTGTAATCGGATGATAATTTTTTATCCTTGTTTTAAGAATTACTTTCCCGCCCTGGCTGATTAATGATGAAATCAAAATTATTCCGGCGCCCGAAAAAAGAAAACTGCGCAGCGTAAAATCACTTCTGTAGCCAATCAGCACCGCACCGGTTAGCGTAATTATAATCCCTACACCCTCACTAAATGACAGTTTTTCCTTTAAAAAAACATAACCAAGAATCACTGCATAAACCGGGCTAATATTAGTCATGAATGAAACAAGCGAAGGATTATCGGTTTTATCAACAGCTTCGAACCAGAGAATAGTAGCAGCCATATCAAAAATGCCAACTATAGCAAGAAAGAATAAATAAGAAGCTTTAATTTCAAACTTGGCGTAAGTCCCCTTAACAAAACCCGACAAAATAAAATTCCAGATTAAACCGGCCGAAAACCAATAAACTCCAAAAACAGGGAAAGGTAGATTATTAAGAAAAATTTTCGAGAATACATATACGCCCGTCATGGCAATAACATCAACCATGGCAAATGCAATGCCCTGATTTCTTATACGTCTCGAAAAATATTTATTCACGGATTAATCCTTAAGCGTAGGATGTTTGCGATAAAAATTTAAAAAGCTATCAATTTGGTCAACTGGAATTCTTTTGCCGATAATTCGCTTTTTATTGTCAAGAATGTAAACTACAGGTGTAGAAAATATGTCGTACAAATCATGAAAATTACCTTTAGCCGAACGGGTTCCGTTTACATTAATGAAAGCATCCATTTTCTTTTCAGCAACATAATTACTCCATGTTGTCAAGTTTGTATCTGAGCACACAGCATAAATTTTTAAATCTAAAGTATCTTTAACCTTATTATAAAAATCTACCAGTTTGGGCGTCTCTACTTTACAATGACCACAAGACGGATCCCAAAAATATATTATTGTAAACTCAGCCGGAATTGAATGTAAGGAAACCAATTGATTATTTAAGCCCAATAAAATTAATTCTGGCGCAACTTTGCCTATAAGATTGGGTTTTAATTTATCGGCTCTTTCAATAATTTTATTTTTTACGTTTTCCGAAACCCAAAAAGCATCTCCCGGACGATACACTTTATCAACAATAAAAACAAAAACAGCATCCATTCCCATTACCTGAGATGTTTCGTAATAATGTGTGAGATACCAGACTGTATATTTAAAAACCTCTTTATTTGCTCTGGTTTTTTCGATAATTACATCTATTTCCTTTATCAATGTATCCGGAATCTGCGGAATTACCTTAGTTATGTATTGGTCGAGCTTAGAATGAAAAATCGGAGTTCGCAATAAGCGATCATCTGTTAAATCAAAAGCATCCCAAAAATGCGCACGGAAATAACGATATGCAAACGTGGAATCTTTTTTACCATCAGGTAGTAATGGTATTTCAGGTATCTCAGGCTCGCGTGAACTTGAAAATACTTTAGAAATGAATGATTTTGGGTTATTGTCAATAAATTTGTTTTTATAGTTTACAACTTCCTCGTTAATATCCTTAATTTGCTTTTCAAGTAATTTTATAGAATCATTTTGACCGGTACCCTGTAGTCGTTTTAGTTTTTTAGAAAGGGCATCAACTTTTTCGCCTCTGTCATTAATAAAAACTTTATAGGCAAACCAGGCCGAATTATCTGTAGAACCTTTAACCTTGGCACTCTTAATAAGGTTTGAAGTATCAGCTTCGATGCTAAATTCTCTTTCTTTATCTAAAACGAATTCAATAAAATTATTGTTTGGAAGAACGATAAAATAAATTCCTCCCCCAACCGTATCTTTAGTTTCAAAAACGCCTTTGCCATTCTTATCCAGCACTAAAGTGTCTCTTACATATTGATATTTCCCAAAATAATAGCCCATCATAATCGTATCCTGCGAAAGGCCATTCAGTTTAATTGAAATTTTATATCCTTGTGCCAAAGACAGAGTGTAAAGCGTTAGTATTAGAGCTGCAAAAACAAAAAACTTTTTCATAGCACAAAATTAATCAAACTCTATTCCAGATTGTTCATTTAAAATTTTCTTTTCAAAAATATTGTGTAAAACAGGGAGCAAAACAGCAACATGTGTGCCCCATCTTTCAACAAACCATTGTTTCAAACAAAACAAGGCTGCAGCCTTTTCAAATTCAAGCCCTTTAACATAAGCTATCTGTACATCTTTTAAGTCCTGATAGATATCGGTGAGACACTCCGCCATGCTTTTTTCTTCCACTTCCTGCAATTCTTCATTGTAGGTATAAAACTTTTCCAAGTGAATCAATTTGTTTCTGACATTATTAAAAATTATTTCATAATTTTCTTCGGTAACATAGCGTTGCATATTGCTTTCATCTGCATCATCAGGAGTAACCACGGCACTTCCTTTCACATACAGTAATGGAAGCATTTTTCGCATAAAATCCACAATTTTATCAGAATCAAAGTCAGATATGTTTTCCATTAACCAACAATATTCGTTGGCAACGGTTATAAATTCCTGAGCAAAAATATTATTGTTGTCTTCTGCCATTTTATAAAGAGAGTGCAAAAATACAAAATCAGTCACACATTAGCTTATATCCCTGCCCATGAATATTAATAAGTTCTATCGATTTATCCATTTTCAGTTTTTTTCTCAGCTTGGTAATATACACATCCATACTTCTTGAACTGTAATAATCGTCGTTTCCCCAAATAACGTCAAGCGCAAGTTTTCTGTCGGTAATATTATTTTTGTTTTCAGCCAATAACTTAAGCAGTTGTGCTTCTTTTGATGTCATTTTAACATTCTCTTTTCCATCTGTAATAGTTTGCCGGCTAAAATCGAAAGACAATTTTCCAATACTAATAGGCTTGTCGGAGTCAGGTTGGGTTTTAATAGAACGGTTTATCAAAGCAATTATCCGGGCATGCAACACTTCCATGCTAAAAGGCTTGGTGATATAATCATCGGCGCCTATTTCAAAACCCCTAAGAATATCGTCCTGCATTGATTTTGCAGTAAGAAAAACAAGTGGCAACGAAGGTGAAATAGATTTTAAATCGGCAGCTAAAGAAAATCCATCTTTTTCCGGCATCATCACATCAACAATAGCCATATCAATTGCAGAGTTTTTTTTAAATAATGCCAATGCATCTATTCCGTTTCTGGCTAAAATAACATCAAATCCTTTTGCTATAAGAAAAGATTGCAGAATTAGCCCCATATTGATATCATCTTCGGCTAATAAGATGTTTATTTTATTATTTTTCATTTAAAACCGGGATTTTTAGTGTGAATGACGTTCCTTTTCCCACCTCGCTTTCTACATGAATTTGCCCATTATGACTTGTTACTATGGCCTTAACATAACAAAGCCCGAGCCCAAATCCTTTAACATTATGTATATTTCCTGTTGGCACTCTGTATAAGCTGTTAAATATTTTTTTCAGTTCTTTTTTTTCTATACCTATTCCAGAATCTTTTACCGTAATAGCTATATTCCCATTTGTGTTTGATGTTTTAATAAATATTTCGGGATTATTTGAAGAATATTTAATGGCATTATCCAGCAAATTAAAAATAACATTTTCGAAATGAACCGGATCTACTTCTGCAAAATGATTTTCGGCATTTAAATCTATTTCAATATTTCCGTCTTTTTGATATACCCAAAGTTTAATATTATTAATGGATTTTTCAATTAATTTATGGATATCGGTTCGTTCTTTTTTCAATTCCATTCTGCCTCTGTCTATAATGGCTGTTTGCAATACTTTTTCCGCCATTGCACCAAGCCTTTTATTCTCCTCGGCAATAATTGTAATAAAACTTGCCCTTTGCTCTGGTTCTAAATTAGTAGATTTATCCGATAACATTTCGCAAGCTAAAGAAATAGTTGAAATTGGAGTTTTTATCTCATGTGTCATATTGTTTATAAAATCTGTTTTCATTTCCGAAAGACGCTTTTGACGCAATAAATTAAATAAAATAAAGAAAAACGAAACTGCAATTATACCAACTAAAAGCAAGCTAAGCAATAACATGCCAGAAACTTCCGAATAAATAAATTTCTTTTTATGAGGAAAATATATCATCAAATAGTCAGGAGAAGAAAACATATCACTTGGAAACAATCTATAGCCAAACTGTGAATTTTTTAATTTGCTTTCATATCCAAATGTACTTTGCATAAGCATTGTGTCGCGTTTAGAACTATAAACGCCATAAACCACTTCAGCATCAATACCCTTAAAAACAAGTTCTGTCTTGATCATAGAATCTAATTTTGAAGAGTCTATGCGACTTTCTATGGGGAAAAAATGATTTATGTTGAAAAAGTCTTCCATTACATCACCAATCAAATAAGTCCGGCGCAAAAAGCGGTCAACATTGTTATAAAGCTGATCCATTTTCTTTTCTTTCATGTTTAAAAGATCTTTTTGTTCTATTGTCTTTTTTTGCTTTTCCTTTAAAGCTAAGGGAAGCTCAAGCCACATAATAGAATCGGCAACAGGTATTATTTCATTATGTTGAAGTTTTGTTGTGTCAACATTTTTTAAATACTCGCCATATTGGTTCAATGCAATTTGTTCACTAATCTTGCTGCGCGTCCGCCGAATTACGCTATCGGTTCGCATACTATCTATACCAATTTGCTGAAGAGACCTAAATAACTCTTGATTAAGTGAATCAAGAGTGTTGATTAGTTGTTGTTCACGCGAAAAAGACTTTAGTTTACTCCTTACCTGCGATGCAACCTCGTTTTTTTCCATTTGAAATACTATCTTCGACATAACATCATTTACATTTCTGTCGAATGTGGCTTCGCTGGCATTAATGGCTGTACGAATATAATAATATTGTATTGCGGCTATCCCAACAAGTGCAATAGCAGAAACAACAATTATGACTATTTTAAGTTTGGCTTCTTTTGTCATTGGCGTTTTATTAACAATTATTAACACTTCTTAACAGCAATTAACAAGAAAACAGTGCTTATTGACCTATTTTTGTAGTGTAAATCTGATGTTAATTTAAATACGATATTTTCAGGTTTTTGGTTTTTTATTGGTTTATTGCAAAGTGCAGGATAATTCTCCTGCATTTTTGTTTTTATTTTGTTTGTACCTTTGAACATTGCAATAAATTATTGTATGAAAACTAAAACGGATGTAAATTTAGTGAAGAATTTTATATCTGAAAAAGACTTTTCGGATATTGAGCCGGAGTTGCAAAAAGCACAGGAATTACTCGTTTCCAAAACCGGACAGGGCTCAGAATTTATAGGCTGGCTGAACTGGGCCTCAAAATTAATTGAATCAAAAGATTTAATTAACAAAATAGATAAAACCCGTAAGCGGATTCTGTCTTTAAATCCCGATGTAGTTTTAGTAATTGGTATAGGAGGCAGCTACCTGGGTGCAAAGGCAATATATGATGCGTTAACTCTCCCATTTATAGACAATAAACCTCAAATGATTTTTGCAGGTCATAATCTCGACTCTGAATACCATGCCTTGCTAAAACAAAATCTTATGGAACGCAACGTAGTGGTTGTGGTTGTGTCAAAATCAGGCACTACTACCGAACCGGCAATTGCTTTCAGAATTATAAGAACTTTAATGGAAGAAAAATACGGCAAAGATGCTGCTGAAAGAATAATTGCCATTACAGACGAAAAAAAGGGAGCTTTAAGAGCTCTTGCAGATTCCAATGGTTATGAATCATATATTATTCCCGATAACATTGGCGGACGTTTTTCGGTATTAACGCCGGTAGGGCTATTGCCCTTAGCTTTGTGCGGCTTTTCAATTGAAAATTTGCTTCAGGGAGCCGCCGACTGCGAAAAAGAATTGCAGGATAAAAGCACCATCAGTACAAATCAAGCCATGCTGTATGCTGCCATAAGACAAATATTATATCGCAAAGGCCTGCATGTAGAACTACAAAGTACCTTCTACCCTCAGCTTGCCATGCTTAGTGAATGGTGGAAACAATTATTTGGAGAAAGTGAAGGTAAAAATTTTAAAGGAATTTTTCCGGCCTCGCTGGTTTATACCACCGACCTGCATTCTCTAGGACAATTTGTTCAGGAAGGTAATCGTATGGTTTTCGAAACTTTTATTTCGGTTGCAAAAACATCGCAAGATATCGAAATTCCTGTTCTAAACAGCAATAGCGACGAGTTGTTGTATCTGGAAGGAAAAAAAATGAGTTATGTCAATCGTAAAGCCGAAGAAGCTACAAAGCTTGCCCATGTACAAGGCGGCGTTCCTGTATTTACAATTGAAATGCCGGAATTAAACGAATATACTTTAGGTGAAATAATGTACTTTTTTGAATACGCCTGTGCCTTAAGCGCATACACTCTTCAGGTAAATCCGTTTAACCAGCCCGGCGTGGAAGCCTACAAACAAAAAATGTTTGAACTTCTTGGCAAAAACAAATAATGAAAAGTGGCTGTATTAAACTGAAAAATATTATTCAAACAATTATTAACATGGTGCCATACCTCATAAAAATATATAAAACTATTCTATCCGTAATTTTAATTTTAATTTTTGCTGCATGTGCCACCATTGAAAAACCTAATGGAGGTCCAAGTGACAGAACCCCTCCACAAATTTTATCTACCACTCCTTCTGACTCTACCGTAAATTTTAATAACAATAAAATTATAATCACTTTCGACGAGTTTATCAAACTAAACAATCCAAACAGCCAAATAATCATTAATCCTTTTCAAAAAGAGAAACCATCTTTCACTGTTCAGGGCAAAAAACTTAAAATAGAACTTAAAGACACCTTATTAAAAAACACCACATATCATATTTTCTTTGGTAATGCCATACAAGACATAACAGAAGGCAACCCCGCAGCAGGAGTTGATTACGTGTTTTCAACAGGCACTTTTCTTGACAGCTGTTCTTTAAGTGGATTTGCAGGCGATGCTTTTACCAACAAATCAACAAACAAAGCCTGGGTAATGTTATATCACAATCTGTCGGACTTAAAAGATACCACTCCTGTTTATATAACACATGTAAATGACAATGGTGCCTTTAAATTTAGAAATATTTCTTCGGGCAAATACTATTTATGCGCTTTAGAAGAAAGTAATTCGAATTTTAAATATGATATTCCTGATGAAAAAATAGCTTTTATAGATACGGTCATTACATTATCCGCTGACAGAAATGTAATTGATTCGCTAAAACTATATCTTTTTGCAGAAAAGCAAACAAAGCAAAAACATCTGAAAACCGAAATGACTCATTATCATACAGTGCGTTCTTCGTTTCGCATTTCATTTGAAAATCCACAAATTACATTAACAAATAAAGATGACAATACTGTTTATGTATGGAATAACAAAAAAGATTCTGTGACTTTTTATGTAAAAAATAAAGATATTGACTCGCTGAAATATATTATAACTGACAACAACTTCTGTGATACCATTAGTCAGGCATTAAAATATAAAGGACGACAAAAAAACTTTTCAACTGATACTTTAATTAAGCTAACTCCCTCTTCGATACATGAGAAAATCTCTCCCAATGAACATTTTTGTATAAGCAGCAATGTGCCTATTGAACAATGGGATTCATCAAAAATAATTCTTTCAATAAATAAAGACACAATAGCAGCTTCATTAACTAAATTAGATGAAATTGGGCAACGCTGGGAATTAAACAATGAAATAAAGCCCGGCGAAAACGCAAGCCTTGTTATTAATAAAGGAGCAGCTACAGATATTTATGGATATGCTAACGACAGCATAAAATTCAATTTTAAAATGCTTTTGGAAAGCGAAACTGGAACATTGCAATTAAATTTGATAAACCTGCCAAATAAGCCTTTAATTATTTCTGCAAGCTCTAAAGAAAAAACATATAAAATATTCTCAGAAGGTAACGAAGAACAAATTATTTTCAGCAACATGCTGCCGAGTGAATATGAATTAAAAATCATCGTTGACGAAAACAACGACGGAGAATGGACACCTGGAATATTTGACGAACTAAAGCAAGCTGAAAAAGTCTTCACATTAGCACGCCCTGTGCAAATAAAAAAGAACTGGGAAACAAAACAAAACTGGAATCTTGACTATTAAAATTTTTTTGCGCCACTATAGCATCTATGCATGTAATTATAATTAATCATCAATAAAATAATTTATACCTTTACCCGTTTTTACACACAAAGTGAAATTGTGAAAAGATTTTTTCTGATAATTTTTGTTCTTTTTCCATACATTCTTGTATCTCAAAACGGAGTGAACAAGGTTTTTTCGTTTCTGGAATTATCTAACAGCTCCAGACTAACAGCTTTGGGGACAAACATGGCCAGTATTCACGACAATGATGTCAGCCTTGTTTTGGCTAATCCATCTTATATTAACGACTCTATACATACAGGTCTGGCAATTAACTATACCAACTATTTTTCCGATATAAATTATGGTTTTGTAACTTACTCTCACACAATTAATAAAATTGGAAGCTTTGCCGGAAGTATTCAATACTTAAATTACGGAACATTTCAGGAAACCGATATTTACGGAAACATTTTGGGCCAATTTAACGCATACGACATGGCTCTTACCTTTGGCTGGGGGCGCAACTTATATGATAATTTCGCCATAGGTGCCAATGCAAAACTTATTTATTCCGACTTGTATAAAGCGGTTTCGTCAGGAGTAGCTGTTGATGTGGCAGGGAGTTATTTTAATGATGAAAAATATTTCAGTACTTCTTTAGTATTTCGCAATATTGGCAGGCAATTAAATAAATACTCCGGTAATATATCAGAGCCTTTACCATTTGATGTTCAGCTTGGCATGTCAAAGCGGTTATTACACATGCCTTTGAGAATTTCGGTGGTTGCACACCATCTTCATAAATGGGACATTCGTTATTACAATCCGAATGATGCCGAATACGACCCCCTTACAGGGCAAATAATTGAGAAAAGGAAGTTGAGTAATTTTAGCGACAAACTTATGAGGCATTTTATTATTGGTGCCGAACTTGCTCCTTCAAAATCATTTTCGCTGCGTATAGGCTACAATTATCAACGCCGGAAAGAACTTACGGTAGCTTCGCGCCTATCAACTGTAGGGCTTAGCTGGGGCGTAGGGATAAGAATTAAAAAATTCTATTTCTCGTATGCTCGTTCAGCATATCATTTGGCAGGGTCTCTAAATGTAATTACGCTAACAACAAAAATTGATGATTTTTTAAAATAAAAAATCTTTAATTCAATTAATAAAGCAGTTTATTACAGCAAAGAAGCTCTGAATATTTCAGGGAACTGCTCTTTAAGCGTGTCAATATCAGCCGGAACATCAACCGAATGACCTTTATAGCGGGTTTCGACAACACGTACCGAATAACCATTCTCAAGCCACCTCAGTTGTTCAAGAGATTCGGCTTGTTCAAGTTTTGAAGGCTGTAATTTTATCAGCCGGGATAAAGTTTTAATGCGGTATGCATACACTCCTATATGCTGCCTAAAAGGGAATTGCTCATATAAAAACTTGTCGCGCCTCTGATTTCGAATAAAAGGAATAATTGACCGGCTAAAATACAATGCATTGTTTAAATTATTAACCACTACTTTCATGCAATTTTCCGAAAACAATGCTTCATCAGAATCAAAAGGTCTTACAAGGGTAGCAATGTTTACTTGCGGGTCCTTAAAAACCTCGGCAAGCTGGTCGATAATTACCGGGTCAATAAAAGGTTCATCACCTTGAATATTTATCACAATGGTATTTTCATCATCAGAATTCAATCCAATGTTTACCGCAGCCTCAAAACAACGATCGGTGCCACTGGGATGATTGGCTCCTGTCATCACAGCCTTTCCGCCAAAAAACTCAACTTTTTGAAATATTCTGTTGTCGTCGGTGGCAACAAGCAAATTATTCAACGATTTAGCTTTTGCTGCATTTTCAAAAACCCATTGAATCATAGGCTTTCCTGCTATAACGGCAAGAGGCTTTCCGGGAAATCTTAAAGATGCATAACGTGCGGGTATAATTCCAACAAAATTCATATTAAAAAAGTCCAAATAATTCAGCGTTTATTTTATCAATAATTATTCCCAAATCCTGTTTGCTTTCGTGAAACTTAACTTTTTCAACATCTATTATCAGCAGTTTGCCTTCATTATAGCCGCTAATCCAGCTTTCGTATCTTTCATTCAAACTTTTAAGATAATCAAGTCTGATTGAGGCTTCGTATTCACGACCGCGTTTTTGAATCTGGCTTACCAAAGTCGGAACGTCTGCTCTTAAATAAATAAGTAAATCGGGGGCCTTGATAAAGGATACCATTAATTCAAAAATAGATTGATAAGTGGCAAAATCGCGGGAAGACATTAAACCCATATCATGCAGGTTTGGAGCAAATATATAAGCGTCTTCGTAAATAGTGCGGTCCTGAATAACATTTTGCTCTTTTCGATGCAACTCAACTATCTGTCTGAATCTACTATTTAAAAAATAAATCTGTAAATTGAACGACCACCTTTTCATATCTTCGTAAAAGCTGGTCAAATAAGGATTTGTATCTACATCTTCGTACTGTGGTGCATACTTAAAATGCTTGGCCAACAAACCCGTAAGAGTTGTTTTGCCGCTTCCAATATTTCCTGCAATGGCTATATGCATATTTTCAGTTATTTTTTAAAGTGCTAATTTCAGGTTTTTATTTTAAAAATGAAAAAATAATTTCCTTATCTGTTGTATTTTTTATACAACGATATTCGTTTATCAGACAACACAGCAATCCATGGTAAAACAACAATAAAATCATCGACATTTTTTAACTCTGTTAAAACCGTAGTGTTTTCATGCAAAACAATATGGTACGCCTTAATAGAGTCGTTATGCACACGATACAAAACATCCTTGTCAATCGACCAGCAATCTGCTTTTTCACTCATTTTAATTCTAATGTTTCCATACATATCAAAAACAAACGCCTGACCGTTTTTCTGAGCCAGCAAAAGATTTGTTCCCGACTCATGTAATATAGATGGTGAAAAAGATTTTAAATCAGCAATAAGAGATGTATTTGTTTTTAAAATAACGGATAATTGCTCGGAAAACCTAATCAACTCCATGTTTAAAGAAGACAATGTCCAAAATGCATTGTCATAAGAGCTGCACATTAACGCAATATCGTTTGTTTCAAGAACACTAAAATCTATGGAATTAATCTTTGAAAATTGGGCATTATATATATCTGCAATTTGTAAATCATGGTTAAATACAATTATTTTATATGGATTAGAAGCGTCAATCTGCCATGTACTGCTATTGGATTTTCTGCCAGAAAACGAATACTTTGTACCCGTTGAATCATATTTAACAAGACTGCCGTTTTCAAATACCACATAAACCGATCCTAATGGGTCAACCGAAAAGGCTATTGGCTCTGCCGACAAATTATATTCACGTATTAATTGAAAATTTTGTGTTTTTGCACAAGTGCAAACAAAAAATAATAATATAAAAGAAATTGTCTTCATCTGATATGTCAAAGATAAAAATTTTAGATGAATCAAATTTATGTGCATATTGAATTTTTTGTATTTTTGCACCTCGCGTCGTTGAAATCAAAATGATTTTTTGATTTTACAACTCCAGGCCCGAGTGGCGGAATAGGTAGACGCGTCGGTCTCAAAAACCGATGAGGTAACACTCGTGCCGGTTCGATTCCGGCCTCGGGTACAAAAAAAGAGGATATTTCATCCTCTTTTTTTTGCTTGTTTTATAAGCTGTTATGTAAAAGACCCCCCTTAAATCAAAATTCACTTGAGTTTTTTATAATGCGCATCTTTTTATCAACACCAGCTCCAAAAAGATGAAGGAAGTATATTCCGTCTGACACCGGCGGAACTTTAAAGTTTTGGGATTCCCCTTCACCAAGAGTAAAAGGCAATGAACGAAATACTAAACTGCCATTCACGCCGTATAATTCCATTTGAACAGGATACAAAATATTCATTTCGGTATAAACGGTTATATCTTGATTAAAAACAGTATTTATGGAAATGCCCGAAGTGGGGTTTTCGTTAATGATGCTTAGCACATCCGAAAAACTTTCATTTCCGTCAAAATCTATTTGTTTAATTCTGTAATAAATTGTTCCCGTTTCCGAATTCTCGTCATAATAAGAATATTCAAGTTCTATATTGCTATTTCCGGCACCTTGCAGGTGGGCAATTGAATTGAAAAATTCCGAATCAAAACTCTTTTGCACCTCAAAAGTCTTATTATTTGTTTCACTATAAGTTTTCCATTTCAGAACAACGCCATTATTTTTTTCTTCTAAAATAAAATATCCCCATTCCACAGGCAAAGTGGTGACAGGGAAAAGACTAATTGCCGCATAGCATGCGTCAGAAGGATTTGTTAAAGTCCCCGGATGGGCATCATAGGGAATACACATTACACGGTAATGTTCTTGATTGCTTCCAAAATTTATAACAACATTCGTTGTTCCCTGACCTGAAACTATACAAGGGTCGTTGCCATTAGGGCATGCTGCCTCGATAACAACAGGGGGAGTTCTGTCAATACACCTTACCATCCATTTATAATATGTTGCATAAGTTGTGGGAGTTATGGAATAGGTATAATCCTGATTAGGATTTGGATTAGGTTCTCCCGATATTGTTCCGCCGGAAAGTTGACTAATACGGCAGTCTTCGCAAAAAACTTTAATTTGATCCACGCCTTCTATAGGATTTGAGCATGCGCCGCCACGGGTTAGTTTAACTTTAATGTTGGCTGCAGAAGGAACCGAATAGGCAGCAAAATGCCATAGACCATCAGGGAAATAGTAATTTACCGGTTGTTCAACCCAATTGTATCCTTGCCCTATAGAAGTATAAAGCTTTGGAGAATAGAGCTTGTAATTTTCATCAAAAGTATTTGAATAATCACCGGTTGTACAAGGATATTTAGCTTTATAGGCAAATTTAATCATTGGGTTAGGGCACGAAGATGTATTTAATTCTTTCGTTATTATCTGCGATGCTCCGCTGCCATTACAATATTCATAGCCTGTATAAAATGCAGCAAAATAATCCGAAAATACGCCTGCATGATTCCCGGTCCCATTACAGCCATTATTCCACAAATATGTATAGGCCGAAGATGAAGAACGATAGGAATGATAAGGGATTGTAACTCCGCTTGTGGCAAAATTGCCGGTATTTACGGGACCATACCATTTATTGGTTGTAAAATTTTCAACATAAGATGTAGAACCTGATATTATTGGTACAGGAATACTTGTTGGGCCCATGTCATCAACAATAACATTATCTATGGAAATCCAGTTTGTACTGGTTGCACTGGGAAAATACAATAATATCGCAATATTTTGTCCTCCACAAACATGGCTTTCTAACTGAAGTGATTGAGTTGTGCATCCTGTGGCAACGCCACTGCTTGTATTCGGTGTTATGGTTCCCCAAAAAACCCAGCCATTATTGTTAGGATTCAACCTATCCCAGCTGCAATCCCCGGTAATTAAATAATAAACCGAAATACTTCCTGAGCTTGTTGAATTTCTTCGACTATCAAAAGATAATCTTATTCCTTTTCCCTGCGTAACATTTATTGTTTTTGTTTTAGCATATGCATAGCTGCTTGAAGTATAAATAACGTAATTACCTGATTGGCAAGAATATGTATTGCCGAAATTTCTTGTCATTCCTGAAACGTCAGAAAAATTACTTGTCCCCGTGTTGAAATTTTCCTGCCAAAGAACGGCTCCCTCAACGCATAAAGTGCTAAATATCAGACTAAAAGCAATAATAAAAATTTTCATGGGCAAAGCTTAAAACTAGCAAACCCAAAAATACACCTTCAATTAACAAGACGCAATAGTCAGATGAAAAACAGCAGTTTACAAAAGGTTAACAATGGCTAAAAAAGCCGCAAGATATCATTGAGGTTAGCCCACACCAAAAGTGTTAAAAGAATGGCAAATCCAATATATTGAGCAATTTCCAAGACTTTTTCGGAGGGTTTTCTGCCGGTTAGCATTTCAATCAGCACAAACACAACATGTCCGCCATCAAGAGCAGGGATAGGAAGAATATTTAATACCGCCAGCATAAGAGACAAAAACGCCGTAAGATTCCAGAAAGCCTGCCAATCCCAAACGCCAGGGAAAATTTTCCCCATGGTAATAAAACCTCCAACATTTTCATAAGCGCGAACATTTCTGTTAAACATAAGTTTAAGCTGCTTCCAGTAATCGGATATTTTAGTACCGGCTTTACTTATCCCGGCAGGTATAGCCTGCCAAAAATTATATTTTTTTGTTGCTATGTTAAAGAAACGATTCAGGTCAGTTACAATCATAACCTCCAATAAGCCTTTATCATTTAACTTCACAGGATATGTTAAATCTTCGTTTCCTCTAATAACCCTCAAAGTAATTTCCTGATTTTTATAATTGGCAACTTCCGATTTAAACTCGTCATGAAAATGAATTAACTTACCATTTACGCCAATAACCCTATCTCCTTTTTTCAACTGAGACGAAGCATTAATTGATCCGGGCATAATACTGTCAATAATCATTGGCATACGCGGCATGATCATATTGGCACGCTCCGAATTAATCATTTTTTTTACAAAATCACTGGGAATATTTAATGTTTGCACAGAGTCGTTACGTTCAATTGTAAGAGTCTTAGCATTTTCGAGTAACATGTTTGGAAGAATTTCAAAAAAGTCTTCTATTACAATATTATCAACTTTCAAAATTTTATCTCCATTACGCAAACCGGTCTGCATGGCCAGTGAATCAACTGCAATACCATCCTTTAATTCTGCATTAGGCAAATATTTCTCGCCCCAAACAGTAAGCATTAAAATATAAATAAGCATTGCCAATAATACATTCATCACCACACCGGCAATCATTATTATAAATCTCTGCCATGCCTTTTTACTGCGAAATTCCCATGGCTGTGCAGGTTTTTTCATCTGCTCTTTATCCATCGACTCATCAATCATTCCCGAAATTTTTACATAACCCCCAAGAGGAAGCCAGCCAATACCATATTCGGTTTCGCCTTTTTTAAATTTGAACAAAGAAAACCATGGGTCGAAAAAAAGATAAAACTTTTCTACTCTGGTCTTAAACATTTTGGCAGTAATATAGTGTCCGAATTCATGAAGAATTACAAGAATTGATAGGCTGAGAACAAGTTGGGCTATTTTAACGAATACTTCCATGTTATTTTATATTCAGGGTTTTACAATATTCTCTGGTTTCTTTATCAAGCATTATGTAATCGGCAACACAAGTTGGATTTATATCAAATGATTTACTCAATGCTTTTTCTGTTAATGTTTGCATTCCTAAAAATGAAATTTTATCTTGCAAAAAAAGTTCTACTGCAAATTCGTTGGCGGCATTAAGAATGCATGTGGCGCCGCCTGACATTTGCAAAGCCTGATAAGCAAGTGATAAGTGACGAAAAACATCAGTGTTAACCTTTTCGAAGGTTAAGGAACAAATGTCGCCAATGCCATTGGGTTTAAAACTTGCAGCGATTCTATCAGGCCAGGTAAGAGCATATAGTATAGGCAAGCGCATATCAGGTAAACTCATTTGAGCTTTTATGGAGCCATCTACAAACTGAACCATGGAATGAATGATTGATTGCGGATGAACAACCACATCAATTTTTTTTGATGAAATATCAAAAAGCCACCTTGCCTCAATCATCTCAAAACCTTTATTCATAAGAGTTGCAGAGTCTATGGTAATTTTATTTCCCATATCCCAAACCGGATGAGACAATGCCTGCCTAATAGTTACCTGCTTTAACCGGTCTTTTTCAAAACCACGAAAAGGACCACCCGAGGCTGTTAGTATTATTTTCTCAACCGATTGAAGTGTTTCGCCTTGTAAACACTGAAAAATGGCAGAATGCTCACTGTCTATTGGTATAATAGATGCCTTGTTTTCAATTGCGGTTTTCACTATTAATTCTCCAGCAACAACCAAAACCTCCTTATTGGCAAGCGCAAGTTTCTTTCCTGCTTTAAGTGCTGCAAAAGCGGGTTCCAGTCCGGCAATACCAACCAGTGCCAATACAACTGTATCGACTGATTCAGCATCTGCAACCTCCACAATAGATTTGTAACCGCAAAACACCTTAATATCGGTATTTTTAAGAGCATCAGCCACAAAACTATATTTTGACTCATCTGCAATAACAACAATATTTGGATTGAATTCCAGTGCCTGCTTAACAAGTTCCTGTGCATTTTTGCCGGCAGTTAAGATCTCTGCCTGAAAATACTGCGGATACTTACGACAAACATCAAGTGTTTGTAAGCCGATTGACCCGGTGGAACCAAGTATTGCTAATTTCTGCCTCATTAAAAAGCAATATAATTTTCGGGATTAACCGGTTGAAGATTAATCCATAATTCAAAATGAAGATGTGGACCCGAAGAGTTTTCTCCGGAATTACCAATAATTGCAATGGGGTCTCCCGCCTTAACACTATCACCTTTCTTAACGAATTGTGAATGATTGTGCATATAAACCGAAATCACTTTATCCGGATGCAAAATAATTATTGTATTTCCTCCGGCCAAGGTCCAGTCCGAAAACAAAACAATGCCATCAGCTACAGCATTAATAATACTTCCTTTGGCTGCACTTAAATCAACTGCCCAGTGAGAATTTGTGCCTGAATACTGCCTGACAATATTGCCTTTAACAGGAGGTAAAAAATATAAACCGGTGCCATCATTGTTTTCGGGCATAATAGAATGTGGGGAGTTTTCGGAATAGTCTAAATAATTTTCGATTAACAAATTTGAATCGGCATCAGCCAAAACAGCAAAAAAATTATTGAAATAAACATCTCTTGCATTAAGCTCCTGCTCAAGACTATCAGTTTTAAGGGAAAGCTTGTAAACCATTTCTCTTTCCTCCACATTGCCATATCCCGGAATGTATTCGCGTAGGGAAGTAAATGCAATGAGAAATACAGTCAACGTAATTAAAAGGACAGAAATTAGCGAAACAACAACAAACACATTCAAACGAGACAATTTCAAGGAAAATCTTTCCTCAAAAGTGCTGTCATTCATTATTACCAAACGGTATGGAACTCTTAATTTATGAACAATTCGTTTGAATAACCCGGGTTTTTCCATGCTAAAATAAAAGAACTGCAAATATCGCTAAAAAAATCTATTTTTAAAAAGTAAATTAATTTCAGCTAAATAATAAAAAATATCGCATTATAAGTATTTAACTACAACACCTGTATTTATTCTTTTGTGTTTAAATCATTATTTGAAGCTTCTTTTAGCTTTGAAAGCACTGTATTGATTTCCGTTTCGGTGTTCAATAAGCGTTTACGGCAAAACTGTATCAACTCGGCTGCACGCTTTACCTTAACAATCAACTCATCAGGGTCCGGCATGTTGTTTTCTATGTCATTTACAATTTTCTCAAGCTCTTCCATGGCTTCGGAATACTTATTTTCACTCATATGCTATTGTTTTTTATTTACTGTGGATTTTATTCGGCCCTTCGCAAAAACAGTTTCTATTTTACTGCCGTCTTTTAATTCTTTAGAATTTTTTACGATTTTTCCATTGTGGAGAGTAATTGAATAACCACGATTTAAAATATTTTGCGGGTCTAATAACGAAACCTTGTTTTCAATAATCTGCAGTGAAGATTTTTTTTGCATCAATATTGATAAACTATTTTGCTTTAAAGCCAAATTAATGCTTTCCGTCTTATGCTGTTGCATAATAAAAAGCTGCTTTATTTTGTTTTGCAAATCAGCAACATTGGCATTAATATCATTATGAGCCAGAATCAAATTTTGCTTTGCTTTTTGTTGTAAAAAATTTTCAGAACTTAAAAGAAAATCCTTTTGATGCTGAAATTGCCCTTTAGCAATATCGGCAACCGAAAAAGCATAATCATGAAGTACTTGCTCATGCTCGGCAACGCACATCAGCGCCAAAGCATTCAATTGAGAAGAAATTTCCTGAAGTTTTGTTATTTGCTCATAAAAACAACCTATGATAAAGTAACCAACATCGGTTGGCGTAATCTTATTTGTATGAGCTACCATTTCCGTTACAGTAAGATTTGTGGAATGGCCTATTCCGGTAATCACGGGTAAGGGGCACTCGCAAACAGAACGAGCCAGGGAAAAATTATCGTAGCAATCCATACCTGTATCATCTCCCCCGCCCCGAATTATTAACACCGCATCAAATTCGGCAGCTCTTTTTCCAATTTGTTTGAGTCTGTTTTCAATTGTTTCGGCCCCGCGCTCTCCCTGCAATATGGCAGAAAATAAAGTCATTTTAATTTTAAGCGAAGTACCGGTGGAGAAAATTATATTCTTAAGGTCGTGCAATCCACGACTTGTTGCAGCACTAATAACAGCCAATCTTGCGGGAATAACAGGCATCAAAATTTGCTTGTTCAAAAAAAACAATCCTTCGGATTTTAGTCTTTCTATTGTTTTTTTACGCTCCAGAGCCATTTGTCCAAGCGTAAATTGCGCGTCAATGTCAATGATGCGAAGACGCATTCCATACTGCTCATGAAATTTTACTTCAGCGTAAAATAAAATTTCAATCCCATCCGACAAATGTTTTCCTGTAATATTTAAAAAATTTGTTGCTATACGCTGCAAGTCGCTTGCCCAAATCATAGACTGGCATTTTGCAGCAATTTTTCCGTTTTGCTTTTCGACCAGTTCCGGAAATGCATGACCCGAAGCTGAATAATGATTTAATTTGAGCATTTCTGCCTTAATCCACAATGGTGCCGGAAATCCGCGGGCTACAACAGTTCTAACCTGAGACAGAATTTCACTCAGTGAGGCATAATTTTTAGGAAATGCAGTATCAGGCATCAAAAATATTTTGTTGTAAAATTAACAAAACTATAGCGTGCCACCTATAATAATTTTTCTAAAAAACGCAATTTTCATGCGTCAGTAAAATCCTGATTTCTTTTTCGCGGAATAAACCCCGACATAATAATCAATTGCTGCATTTCATCAGCATCAATTCGAAAAGATGCGCCTGCAGACGACACAACGTTTTCCTCTATCATTATACTGCCCAAATCGTTAGCTCCCGCATATAAGCACACCGAAGCTGTTTCTTTTCCGACTGTTAACCACGAAGCCTGAATGTTTTTTATATTATTTAAAACAAGCCTTGATAATGCAATCAAACGAATGTATTCCACCGGTGTAGGGAAATGTTTTATTAAACCTTGTTTCATCAAAGCAGTATCTTGTCCATAAATAGGCCAAGGGATAAATGACAAAAAGCCATGGGCATTTTCAGGCTTTTCTTTCTGTAATTTCCGAATGCTTAACATGTGATGAATGCGCTCTTGGAGCGTTTCTACATGACCAAACATCATTGTGGCAGAAGTTAACAATCCCAGTCGATGAGCCACTTTCATCACTTCAAGCCAAACATCCGATTTAATTTTTAAAGGAGAAATTATTTGCCTTACTCTATCCGAAAGAATTTCTGCACCGGCTCCCGGAAGGCTATCAAGTCCGGCATTCATGAGATTTTTTAAGACTTCTTCGTGTGAAAGATTTTCAGTGCGAGCAATAAAATCTATTTCTGCTGGGCTAAGCGCATGAAGCTTAAGTTTTGGAAATTCATTTTTAAGCCATTCAAACAAGTTGCAATAAAATTGTAAATCCAAAGCAGGGTTTAATCCTCCTTGCAATAAAAGCTGATTACCCCCAAGCAAAAAAAGCTCATTTATTTTTTTTCTGTATTCTTCATGCGTTGTAACATAAGCTTTGGAACTGTTTTTAGAACAACTGAAATTACAAAATCTGCAACCTGTAATACATACATTTGAAATATTCACATTACGGTCTATCATCCAGCTTACTTCATTTTCGGGATGAATTTTCATTCTAAACTTATAAGCAGCTTTCATCAATAAAGCAAGCGGTGCATTTTCATAAATAAATAAAGATTCATCAAAGCTAAGCTCCTCACCACAAAACGGCTTCTCGAGCAAATATAAAATATCGGATTCCATTATTGCTTATGGCTAAACCATTTCACAGGATCAAAAGAATAACTTGCCGTAAACTGAGCAAACATATTATTCAGTTCATAATCTATTTTCTTGTATTCTGAAATAAAAACAGATTCTACTCCAAAAGAAATATTGACGTTTATGTTAATTCGTTCACTTGCTTTATAGGACGTGCCAAAAATAACTCCATAATCGTAATTACGTGTGTTTTCGGCAAAATCCAGAATTTCTTCGCGTTCAGTCGGATCATAGCCAGCATATCCTTTTGCTATGGCATGGGTTTCGGTCTGGGCAAGCCATCCATAATATCCTCCCGTATTGATAGACCATTTGGAATTGCCTATTTTATAAGAAAGCAATAATGGAACTTCAAGGTAGTAATTATCAAATGCGCCTTCGGCCGTACCATTAAAAAATGTTTCAACGTTAAGCCAGATGTCAGGAAGTATAGGATGCTGAATATGATCAGTAAAAGGCATACTGTCGAGTGGAGTAACAAATTGTGCACCCTTACGGTTATACAACAGTTCACCCTGCAAACTAAACTTATCTGAAAATTTATATTTGCAAAATATACCTAAGTTATGGCATGCCAGAGGAGTTCCTTTTGCCCCTTTTGGTATGTTGCCAATAGGAAGCGGAGCACCAATATTGAAGCCTAATTTAGGACCAACGAATAGTTTTTGTGAATACGTAAAACCGGCAATTGACAAAAACAAAAATAAACTCAAAAAACCTTTCATTATTTTAAAAGTTTACCACTATAAGTTTTTGCTTCCTCTTCTATTTTATACAAATAGATTCCACCAGGAAGATTATTGTTGTTTATATAAAATATCTTGTCCGAAGTAGTATAGTAATTCACTAATTTACCTGAGGCGTCGAATATTGAAATTCTCTTTTCTGTATCGCCAATAAATTTGAAGAGCCATGAATTATCATCAACCTGCACACTCTCAAGAATGTTATTCTCTTCAAGACTGGAAGGATAAACTAATTCCACTTCGTCAACAAAAAGAGTGCTGCCTATACCTCCTTTAAATAAATCACCATTTTTGCTGGATGCAAAAACAATTGAAATTGTGTCAGGCGTATTTGGCAGTACATAATTAAAATCAAGATTAAACAAAGTATAGGCAGAAACATTGGCTGATGAAAACATTTCGGCGCGAGCTATTTCAACTCTTTGCGTTCCGTTCCAATAAGAAAGAATGGCATATATGGCACAGGAATCTGAAACGTTTGACGAACCATTATTATAAACCTTTGAAGTATATTTATAATAACCTTTTATAGCAACCGGCTTATCAGTAAAAGGAACTCCACGCAAGGCCTGTGAGTTAAAACCATTGGCTACAAATTTTCCCGTAAATAAATTCCCTGCAGCAGCTACGCCAAAAATGCTTTTTGTTTCTAATTTGGCTGCATAACTTCCCCCAAAACAATCACTGGTGCGTTCACAACAAAAATTATCAACAACAGTGGTAGCTGCATTGGAATTAGCCCAAATGCTGGTAGGCATATTTTCCCAGTAAAATTTTGACGGAAACATGGAATTGTAATGATTTTCATTCCAGTTTTCAAAATTCAGGCCATCAATCTGTGTGTTTTGCGCAACTACAAAATTTAAACACAACACAAAAAAAATCAAAACATGAACAAAAGATAACGTTTTCATTGCTTTTTTTTTGCGAAGATATATAACATTTACAAAAACATGATGCGCTTTTAACTAAATTTAACCATTTGTAAACACTCAATAATTTTAACTGTTTGATTTTTAGAATACTTAAAGAAAAGCTGATTGTTATTAAAATCTTCGGCTTTATAAATGTTTAACATAGAAATCCTTTTGTAAAAATTCAAGCTTTTTATTAGTATTTTTGTAGAAAACAAAAAACATGGAAATAAAAATAGGCCTTTTTCGCAGACGCACAATAGTAGGCACCAATGTTTACATTACCACTTCACCTGATAATCTTCCGGCAGGTCTGATTTCAAAAGAGGAAAAACAATATGTAAAATCTAAAATCAAAAAAGATAAGGAAAAGATTATTTATTTCAACAGGCTTCAGAGTTTAGACATTATTGCACTGATTCCTGAAAAAATCAAGCAGGAATCCGACCTTGAAAAAATACGTCGTTTAGGCAATGACACCATTAAAATAACAAATAAGGAAAAAATTGAAGAACTATCTCTGGATGTTTTTTTAGATGAGCCTTCCTTATCGCAATATTTTATCGAGGGTATGGTGCTTGGCAACTACGAATTTATTAAATACAAAACAAAAAAAGAACCTAAAAAACATTTAAAATCAATTTTTATAAGGCAGGCTTTATTGGAACACGTTCACATTTTTGAGCTCATGCGTATGCAAAAAGCAGTTGCGTTTGCCCGCGACCTGGTAAATGATATTCCCATGGAGCTTACCTCAACAACTTTTCCAAAAAGGGTTATTGATTTCATGAAAGATGTACCCGTAAAAGTGGAGGTGCTTTCAAAACAAAAAATTGTTTCATTAAGAATGGGTGGCTTGTTGGGAGTGAATAAGGGCAGTGTTGACGAGCCAACTTTTACCATTATGGAGTACAAGCCAAAAAAATATTTTAACAAAAAGCCAATCGTGTTCGTTGGTAAAGGCATCATGTATGATACCGGAGGCATGAATTTAAAACCGGGTTCATCAATGACTGATATGAAATGCGACATGTCCGGCGCAGCCGCAGTTGCAGGGGCCTTGTATCTGATTGCTGCCATGCAACTACCCGTGCATGTTGTGGGGCTGGTTCCTGCCACCGATAATCGTCCGGGAGGAAATGCATACGTTCCAGGTGATGTCCTTACCATGATGAACGGAAAAACAGTTGAAGTATTGAATACCGACGCTGAAGGACGTCTTATTCTGGCAGATGCACTGGCTTACGCCCAAAAATACGACCCCTCTGTTGTTATTGACATAGCCACACTTACGGGTGCTGCACATGTTGCCATAGGTCATTATGCAATTGTTGGTATGGAAGCGGGTGCAACAAGCTATTTCGAACGTCTGCATCAGGCTGCCGAAGAAGTTTTTGAGCGAATTGTCGAGTTTCCGTTCTGGGACGAATATGCCGATCAACTTAAATCTGATATTGCCGACATGGCTAATGTAGGCGGAAGATATGGAAGTGCAATTACAGCAGGTAAGTTTTTGGAAAAATTCACCGACTATCCTTATATCCATCTTGACATAGCGGGACCGGCCTTTCTGGAAAAAGCATGGAATTATTGGCCTCAGGGTGCCACGGGTATTGGTGTAAGACTTTTTTATCAGTTTGTAAAAAACGAAATTGATAAAAGATAGTTTTAATCAAGGCCGTTGATTATGCTGACAGTATTATCAAAAAACAAATTTGTTAAGAAATTTAAACTGTTATGAAATATATATTTTTAGTTTTATTCTGCATCTCAATAAACTCATTTGCTCAAAAACCGGCTTATTCGTTAGTAACACAAAGCGGTAAAGAAATGGGATGGAATTCATTTATAGAGCAATTGGCTAATGCCGATATAGTTTTTCTTGGCGAATATCATAATAATCCTATCTGCCATTGGCTGGAGTATGAAATTTCATCGGCATTATTCGAAAAAAAATCGGGCAAAATAATTATGGGAGCCGAAATGTTTGAATCCGACAATCAGCTTATACTTGATGAATACTTAAATGGTAAAATAAAACAAAGAAATTTCGAAGAAGAAGCTAAATTGTGGAACAACTATAAAACAGATTACAAACCATTAATAGAATTTGCCAAAGAAAAAGAAGTGAATTTTATTGCAACAAATATTCCGCGCCGATATGCGTCGATGGTAGCTGCAGGTGGTTTTGAGGCACTTGAGTCTTTGTCGCCCGAAGCAAAAAATCATATTGCCCCGCTTCCTGTTGACTATGATGAAAATTTGAGCTGCTACAAAAACATGATGAATATGGGCGGAATGGGTGGTAGTCATGCAAACGCCAATTTACCCAAGGCGCAGGCAGCCAAAGACGCAACCATGGCCTTTTTCATAATTAAAAACATAAAACCCAAATACACATTTATTCACTACAACGGTTCTTATCATAGCGATTATGGCGAAGGAATAGCATGGTATATAAAAAAGAAAAATCCTGCTTTAAAAATTGTTGTTATTTCTGTTTCCGAAGTGACTGATATTCTAAATCCGGCTCCCGAAGACATAAACAAAGGTGATTTTACCATACTTGTTCCTGAGTCAATGACAAAGACTTATTAAAAGTATTTCTTTTATATTGTTGATTGGATTTAGTTTATATATAATAGGCTCTTAATGATTAAATATATTATAGGGTTTTACTGCAATATTTAAAACAAAATATTATTAATTAAAATAATTTTCTGTAGGTTTGTTAAAATAATTTTTCGGATGAACTTCCGCGAACTATTCAGGCGCAAATCTGTTGCTTCAATTATTGAGCAACACGAAAAGGGTAATAAGTCATTGAAACGTACGCTTGGGGTGGTTGATTTAACTGCGCTGGGCATTGCTGCAATTATAGGTGCGGGTATTTTCAGCACTATAGGCAAAGCTGCTGCCGAAGGAGGTCCTTCAGTATCCTTATTGTTTATCATTACGGCAATTGCATGTGGTTTTTCAGCCATGGCTTATGCACAATTTGCCAGTTCCATACCTATAAGTGGCAGTGCTTATACTTATGCTTATGCCAGTTTTGGAGAACTAATGGCCTGGATAATTGGATGGGATTTAATTATGGAATATGCCATAGGGAATATTGCCGTGGCTATTTCGTGGAGTGATTATTTTACGGGTTTTTTAACGGGTTTTGGCTGGCATATTCCCGAATTTATGACAGTTGATTTTTTGTCGGCATCAAGGGCATATGATACCGTAAGCGGATTATTATCGGGTGGTGCAAATTTTGCAGATATCGAAGCTCCTTTGCGCGAAGGCTATTTTGCATGGATATATGCACCTAAAATTTTCGGCATACGTATTATTGCAGATATTCCGGCATTTTGTATAGTTGCATTAATAACAATACTTGTTTTCAGAGGCATTCGTGAATCAAAAATTGCCGGTAATTTGATGGTAGCCTTAAAACTTATTATTCTTTTGATTGTTATTGCCGTAGGCGCGTTTTATGTTGACCCAGGCAATTGGTCACCATTTGCTCCAAATGGTCTTTCGGGAATGATGAAGGGCGTTGCCGGTGTATTTTTCGCATATATTGGATTTGATGCCATCAGCACAACAGCCGAAGAATGTAAAAACCCCAAGCGTGATTTGCCAAGGTCTATGATGTTTTCGCTTGGAATTACAACTTTAATTTACGTTATCATAGCTCTGGTGTTAACGGGAATGGTATCATATAAAAAATTAAATATCGGAGATCCTTTGGCTTATGTTTTTGAGCAGGTTGGAATGTTGCATTTAAGCGGAATTATTGCTTTTTCGGCATTAATTGCAATGGCCGGTGTTCTGCTTGTTTTTCAGGTAGGTCAGCCCCGAATATGGATGAGCATGAGTCGCGATGGCCTTCTTCCCAAAAAGTTTTCTAAGATACATCCTAAATACAAAACTCCTGCATTCAGCACTGTTATAACGGGCATAATGGTAGCTGTTCCGGCCCTGTTTACCAATTTAACCGAAATGACCGATTTAACAAGTATTGGGACATTGTTTGCCTTTGTACTTGTAACGGGAGGCGTTATCATTCTTGATAAAAAAGATCCGGATATAAGAAAAGGTTTTAGAATTCCTTATTTAAATTCACGCATCTGGGTGCCGGCTTTGTTGCTGCCAGCTTTTATTGCAATTTTTTATCTTACAAGCGAATTTTCCCTGGAAAAATTTTTGGGAGAAAGAATTCCTGTCCTGGTTTATTTTTGCATGGCTTCTGTTTTGATGCTTTTTGCCATGATACGCAAATGGAGTTTTATACCTTTAGTCGGATTACTTATTAATTTATATTTGATGTCCGAATTAGGAATAACAAACTGGCTAAGATTTTTTATCTGGCTGGCAATAGGACTGATTATTTATTTTGTGTTTGGATTCAAACACAGCAAACTGGGAAAGCAAAATGGAAATTAACATAATAATTATTCTGATTTGTTCGGGGCTTATAGTTGGTTTTATCAACACTATGGCCGGAGGAGCAACTATTATTTCCTTATCAGTTCTTACCTGGCTTGGGTTGCCAATTTCGATAGCTAATGGAACCAATCGCCTGGCAGTGTTTTTTCAAACCATTACCTCGGTTTACAGCTTTCAAAACAGCCAGCTGATAGATTGGAAAAAAAGTACCCGAATGGCAATACCTGTGGTAATTGGCTCTGTTTTAGGCTCTTTTATTGCTGTTAAATTAAACGAAGACATCATTCGATATGCTTTTGTTGTGATAATGGTTTTTATGCTAGCCTTTATTTTATTTAAGCCTTCATTATGGTTAAAAGGAAACTCTGTTCTTTTGAATCAGCCCATAAAAAAATATAATTATCCGATATTCTTTTTATTAGGAATTTATGGCGGTTTTCTTCATGTTGGTGTTGGTTATTATCTCATAGCAGCAATAGTATTAGGCCTAGGCTATGATTTAATGAAAGCCAATGTGATGAAAAATCTTTTAGTAATGCTCTATGTTCCTTTTTCGTTAATACTATTCATAATTCACAATGAAGTTGCATGGAAATATGGATTGATACATGCCATTGGCAATATTATAGGAGCTTTTGTTGCGTCTAAAATTGTCATAAAAAAAGGCTCTGAAATTATTCGCTGGGTAATGATAGCCGTAATTATAATTCTTACGGCTGACATGGCGGGTTTAATCAATATAAAAAACGCTATTGGCATATTTCTGGTAAAACAATAAACTTTTCATATTTTTGTAAAAACAACAACCTGTATGAAAAGAAGGGGACTTTTGCGAAAATGGAAGCTTCAGTTTTATTATTTTAAAAGAACGGGCTTCTATAATGAAGTTGGCAAAAGTCTTATTAATTTCATTTTATTGATTGCCGTTGTTATAGGGTTAATACTTCTTGCTGAAGAAACAATTATAGATATTGAAGAAATTTTTAATTATGTTATTTCAGCTGTTGCACATTGGGTGGTTTTTGTTATTGCATTCTTAGCTGAAGTTCTGTTAGGTATTATCCCTTCCGATTTGTTTATAATCTGGAGCAAAGGATTACCCCATCCATGGCTGGCCTTAACATTGTTGGCTGCCTTATCATATTTGGCCGGCATAATAACATTTGGTTTTGGCTTATTAATCAGAAAAAACAAAAAAGTAAATGATTATTTTACCAATCGCTTTGAAAAACACATACGTAATACAAAAAAATGGCAGGGCTGGCTGGTTGCTGCGGCCGCACTTACACCCATACCTTTTACATTAATAATGGTAGTGGTTGGTATGACAAATTATCAATTCAAAAGAATGTTGCTTTGGTCATCTTTGCGCTTTCCGCGTTATTTTATTATGGCATTAATTTATTACAACACCATCAATCTGGGTTAGTAAATTAATGACACTTTTTTATAATTTGTGTTAACATCCTTTAAAGCCAACAATTAATTCAGAAAAAAAATGTAGGTTTGTATAACTTCTTAACAATATGACACGGAATAAATTCAGGCAATTATCATTTATTATATTTTTCAGCCTTGCAGTAATAATACTGTTTTCCGTTTTCCTTTTATCAAGCGGAAGTCATAGAAGCATAAACAAACAAATAAGCACATTCAAATCTTCTACTGAAAAAGCAATAAATTATGCCAATACATTATTGAATAAACTTGCTTACCCCAAATATTTAAACGACCCCTTTTCGATACTTTATACAAGCTGGTTTAATGAAATTGCAAAATCATCAAACGCCACTGTTTTTATAAATAAAAATGATTCTTTAATTTTTTGGAGTGACAATAGCACGCCATATCCTTCAGATTTAAACTCAATCGAGTCAGGTAGTATAATATTTAATGGCAATGGCTATTATATTGTTAAATCAAGACAATTTGGTAGTTTTAAAACAACTGCATTACTTCTGTTAAAAAGCAATTACTTTTATCACAACAACTATCTTATAAGCCGAATTAATCCAAGCTTGTGCAACGATTGCAATATAGATATATCGGCAGACAAATCGGTTTCGGACACACTTGTTTCAATAGACGGTTTAACTGAACCAATTCCTGTTAATGTTACCGAACCTGAACAAACAATATCACCGGCAAAAGACATTTTAGTCGTTTTATTATTTTTTTCAGCCCTGGTATTATTGGCCATAGCCTTTTATAAACTTTTAGATAGTTTTTCGATTTTGAAAAGGCTAAACTGGCTTAAATTACTATTTCTGGCTATTACTCCATTAGCCTTATACATATTTGGCAATGCGTTTTTATCTTTTTCGGCATTCAAGAATTTAAGTATAAATAACCCCGCATATTTTGCCTACTCAAGTCAATTTACACATTTGGCGCCATTATTAACTGCCATCTTTCTTGTTATAACCTGGATTGCATATTTCAGCAAAGAGTTTCTTTTGCTGGCAGGAAAAAAAAGGAAAAATATATTAGTTAAAGTTTTGTTGTTGTTAGGAACCTTTCTTTGCACAACATTACTTGCCTACCAGTTAATTAACGGTATTGATTCTTTTTTGTTTAATACATCTGTTAATTTTACATTCAATAATATTTTATCTATAGACATACGATCTGTTCTGCTGCTTTTTACTCTTTTCCTGCTTTTTTGCTGCATAATTCTTTTGCATTACCTGATGATTTCATTAGTGAGCCGGCTCAGATTATCTTTTAAAATATGGCTGCTTATATCATCGGTATTTATTGTAACGGGAGTTCTTTTTGCTTTTTTTGCAAGACTTAACATAGCAATATTTTTGGGCATTTCCATCTATCTTCTTGTTATGCAGTTTGCTTTTTCAAGGCACATGTATAACAACAGGGTTGTATATTTATTGCTTAATATTATTCTGGCTGCAGGAATTACAACTATTGCCATAAATAACGCCATAAGGCAAAAACAACATGACAGATTAAAACTTCTTTCTTTAAATCTTGCAACAGAACAAGATCCTTTAACTGAAGAATTTATTGCCGACATTTTACCTGAAATTTCTGCTGACAGTGTTTTATTAAACAATCCATACAAAAAAATCAAGAATTTCAATCTTACTCAATATCTCAAAATAAGATATTTTAATGGATATTTAGGGCAATATTTGCTTCAAACAACCTGGTGTAAACCAAATGAAAACATACTTATCCAGCCTAAAGACACATCTGTTTCGTGTATTGACTTTTTTGAAGATATGTCTTTTAGATTCGGCATACCAACATTGGCTGAAAATGTTGTTTTTATAAATAACGGAGTTGGCAGGGGTTATTATTTATGTACAATTAAGCTTAAAACACCAAAAGACAGTTCATATATTTTTGCCGAATTAATACCTGCATCAGGTGAAAAAGGTCTGGGTTATCCCGATTTGTTGGTTGATATAAACAGCGGCATCAAAACAATACCGTCTAATATTGCATACGCCAGATATTTTGGCGACGATCTTGTTTCGCGATTTGGAAAATATAATTATCCGACGCATTTAAACCATCTTTTTAGCTCAATGCCTGATGAAACAATTGTTAAGGACAATGGCTTCATTCATTTTAAACTTACAATATCCGATAATCATATTTTAATAATAACTGAAAGCGACCAGGATATTTCTTCGTCACTGGCTCCATTCAGTTATATTTTATTGTTTTTCGGTATTTTGACCATATTGTTTTTATTTATTGCCGGACGCTTATTTGGATTTAAATTAAGGTTTGCCATATCGTTTTCGGCACGATTGCAATGGATGATTATTGTTATTGTTTTAATAATTTTCTTTGTTGCAGGAATAATTTCCGTTTTAAATCTGCAACGCTTAAACAAAAGCAAAAACGAAGAAATTGTCGGTGAAAAAGCACATTCGTTAGTTATTGAACTGGAAAACAAACTTTCACAATTTGAGCCACTGACATTTAATGACGCACAATATGTTACGGAAATACTGCTTAAATTCAGCCAGGTGTTTTTCACAGATTTGAATATATATTCACTTAACGGAGAAATATTAGCCACAACGCGCCCGCAGATTTTTGACAAGCAGCTGATTTCAAAACAAATGAATGCACATGCTTTTTCGCTGCTAAGCAAACACAATCATTCGTTTTTATTAACCACAGAATATATTGGCAAAATGGCCTTTACTTCGGTATATATTCCTATTCGAAACAACAGAAACGAAAACATAGCTTACCTGAATTTGCCATATTTTGCGAGAGAAAACGAATTAAGCAGAGAAATATCTTCATTTATCAGCACATTCATAAATATTTACATGCTGATTATTATTTTGACAATTTTAATCACAATAGTCATATCAAACTATGTTACGCAGCCATTACGGTTAATCAAAGACAAACTGCGCAATATTAAATTGGGGACAACAAATGAAAAAATAAACTGGAAACGGCATGATGAAATTGGCGATTTAATTTTTGAATACAACAGAATGATTGAAGAACTTGCTTATAAAGCCGAATTGTTAGCACGTTCAGAGCGCGAAACAGCATGGCGCGAAATGGCCAAGCAAGTTGCTCATGAAATTAAAAATCCGCTTACCCCAATGAAGTTAAGTACACAGTATTTAGAAAAAGCATGGAACGATAAGGCAGATGATTTTGACAAAAGGCTAAAGCGTTTTTCGCAAACCATGATTGAGCAGATTGATAGTTTAAGTGATATTGCAACGGCATTTTCTCATTTTGGCAAAATGCCGGAATCAACTATGATAAAAATTTGCTTAAATGATGTATTGTCCAATGTTGTAACACTATACAGAAGCGATGCTTATGATATAATTTTACAAATACCCGATACGGCAATTTATATTTATGCCGACGAAAGTCAGATGCTTAGAGTATTCAATAATCTGTTGAAAAATGCACAACAAGCCATGGATTCCACACGTCGCGGAATTATTAATATTTCATTAAGCAAAAAAGAAGACAAAACTGTTGTGGTAATAAGCGACAATGGAATCGGAATTTCTGATGAGCAGAAAAAAAGAATATTCCAGCCGAATTTTACCACAAAATCATCAGGGACAGGTCTTGGACTGGCAATGGTTAAAAATATCGTTGACGGGTTTGGCGGCAATATTTGGTTTGAATCTGCAGAAAATATAGGAACAACATTTAGTGTTGAATTTCCGGTTGCCAAATAACAAATTAATTTTTACAAAACATAAATACAATATTGACTTGTTGAGGTTTTTCTAAAAAGGCAATTAAAAATCTTTATTATCAACGAAATAATTGTCATAATAAATACCTCGTTTTTATATTTTTTAGTAATTTTGAAACCGAAATTAATTTTAAACGTAGAAACTAAAACATTACCAATACAAACAAAATGAAAAAATTACTCTTTCCGTTTATGATTTTGCTCATTGCCTTGGGGGGCTGCGCTGGTGGCAAACAGCTAACCGGAAATGAAAGTGAGTACGAATTGTTGAAAAAAGGATACAATCGCATTACAGTTAAAGACTATAAAGGGGGAATTCAAATTTTTACAAAAGTAAACGAAATGAATCCCGACAATGCGGAAGCTATTGCATATAGAGGACTTTGCAAATATCACCTAAAAGATTTTGAAGGTGCCATACGCGATTACAACAAAGCCTTGGAAATGCAACCCGGTTATGCCGAAGTATATGACCTCAGAGGAATCGCCAAAGGTGAACTTGGTGATAAAGAAGGGGCATGTGCCGACTGGAAAAAAGCTTTCGAACTTGGTCTTAAAGGAGCTTTTGACCTTATCAAAGAATTTTGCTGGGACGAGCAAATTGAAAATTAATAATATTGTTTCAGCCAAAATTATTACTTTTAGCTCCCAATGGGAGCTTTTTTTATGCGTTTAATTCTAATTTTTATCTCGTCTCTGTTTGTATTTTCCGTAAGTGCACAAGAACGCGGCAATGCGTATCCGCCTATGACAAAACCTATACAACTTACAAGTAATTTTGCAGAATACCGTAAAAATCATTTTCATTCAGGTATAGATATTAGTGTTACAAACAGAACAAACATGAATATTTATTCTGTCTGGGAAGGTTATATTTCAAGAATACGCTTTAATTCTGCCTCATACGGCAGGGCTGTTTATATTACACATCCGAATGGTTACTCGTCGGTTTACGGGCATCTGTCTTCGTTTGCACCATTTATAGACTCTTTGGTAACTGCTTATCAATATGAAAATAAAGTTTTTGAAACCGACATTCAGATTCCTGCGGGGACTGTACCGGTTAAAAAAGGTCAAATACTAGGTGTGGCAGGGAATAGTGGCTATTCGTTCGGAGCACACTTGCATTTTGAAATTCGTGATGCGGCAACTGATGATCCTGTCAATCCATTAAAGTTTTTACCTCTGGACGATTTAATGGAACCTCAATTTAAACAAATCGGAATATATCAACTTCAGTCCGGTGGCTTTTTACCTGCTAAAGCAAATTATTATCCGGTTATAAAAAAGGGGAGTTTTTATACTACCAATTCTGAAATAATTGTCCCTGATACTTTTTTCCTCGGATTCGATGTACAAGACTATCAATCTGCATTATACTACAGATTGCTGCCAAATATTATAGAGGTTTTTATAGATGATGTTTCTGTATGGAAAATAAATTTTGATCGTTTTTCGTTTGAGCAAACAGGTACATGTCGCGGTATTTTTGACCATTACGCAGGACTTAACAATAAAAAACAAATTGTTACAACATATACCGGGAATCATTTGCGCCAAGGATTTTTTAAACAATTTAGCAATGACGGATTGTTTGTTTTGCCGGATTTTTCACAACATACACTTACTGTTAAAGCCACTGATACCGAATTCAACACTTCAGTATTTAAAACTACCATTAGAAAAGGTAACATAAAACCCCTGAATACGGGTAAATATATTATCAAAACAAAGTATTTTCACGAAATCTCAACTCAAAACTTAATTATAAAATGCGATACGGGAACCTTTTATGGCGATCTTGCCCTTGATAAGCCTCTTATAAATGAGTTTCAAAGAGACAATAAGTTGTTTTGGGAAATTGGTTATAATGAAATGCCCTTAATTAAACCTATTCATGTGTTTTTTGATACTGCAAATGCAAAAAACGACAAGTTATTGTTTGTGAAAATGGCAAACAATAAAATTGAAAAAGCATGGAAACCCATTTTATTAAACACCGGGCAATTTACGGTTGATATAGACAGATATGGTGTTTTTTGTCACTTCTACGACACTATTCCTCCAAAGATTGAAAAAACAAATATTTTGCAAAACAGTATTTTGCCAAATCAAAACGAAATAACTTTTGTTGTTACCGATAATAGTGGCACATTATTGAATTATAATGCATATATAAACGGTGAATGGGCATTAATGATTTATGATTTAAAGTATGATTTGTTTACTATTCCGTTCAAATATTCCCAAAGAAAAAATATAAAATCTCTTAAGGTAGAATTTATTGATTTGGCAGGAAATACAACCACAAAAGAATACTTTTTTGCTCGATGAATAAATTATTTTTTTATTTATAAGTTATTTTAACTGTTAACAATCCGGCTATCTCGTAATAAAACACGGGAAGTTAATTTTTAGTTCTGTTCATAACACCTTATACTAAACTTGTATTGAAACAATACAAACTAGTCGTTTTAAAACAAATATTTTATCATTTTACATTTATTTAACCATATATATAATGCATTAACATCGCTAGTATTAAACTTTTTTTATATTAATTAGTCTAATTTATTGATAGCGAATTGTATTATTAAAATTTTATATTATGAAAACATTATTTAAAATAATAAGTCATGTGGGATTATTATTGTTTCTGGCGCATGGTAATTTGAGCCTGTTTGCACAAAGCAATAATTTTTCTGATACCACCGGTTTAAAAACATTAAAATCTACTAATGATTTAGAACTACTCTCTCTTAAAAAACAAGCAAACCCTCAAGAAAAGCCCTCACAAGATGCTAATTTGCTTTTACAGGAGGAATTACATATAAAAATTAGAGCGAAAAAAACCGAGCTTGAAAACTCTTCCGACATTAATCGCATAGAAGTGTTGAATGATGAAATACAACAACTTCAAAACGAATTACGCATAATAGAAAAGAATTCAATGGAATTAATAAAAACTCCAATTCAATCAGAATAAAAAAGGAGGAATTATGAAAAAGCATTTATTTTTATTTTATATTTTTAACATCATCGTTTTATCGTGTTTTGGACAGCCTTCAAACGATGATTGCATTGGGGCTATTCCACTAACTATTGGTAGCACTTGCAGTTTTAGCACTTATACTAATGTTGGAGCTACAGCAACTACAACTCCCTCCACTCCTCAGGCTCCGGGTTGTGGAAATTATCAAGGAGGTGATGTTTGGTTTTCTGTAGTAGTACCTGCATCAGGTCATTTAATTTTTGACACACAAACTCCGAGTGGAGGATTAACTGATGTTGCTATGGCAATTTATTCGGGAACGTGCAATTCACTAACACGAATAGAATGTAATGATGATGGCAGCACTAATGGGGCTTATATGGCAAAAATAGACCGGACAGGATTAACTCCGGGTACAACTATTTATTTGAGAGTTTGGGAATATGGCAATAATGAGTTTGGAAATTTCAATTTATGTGTTTATGAGCCAATAGGAAGTGGCCCTTGCGGCAGTATTACCAGCATTAACTGTGGTTTAGATCAATCATTTACGCTTTCAGGTCCGGGTATATGGAACTTAAATACTTGTGGTATTTCAACTCCTGGAAAAGAAAAAATTTATGCTTTTACTCCAACTGTTAGCGGGCCATATGTTATTAATGTTTCTGCTGCAAGCGGAGGAGTGTCTTACTCATTTAAATCAGGTTCATGCACTACAACAGGATGGACATGCATTGCTCATGTAAGTTCTCCCGGGAATATTGGGCCAATTAATCTTACTGCCGGAACAACATATTATTTTTTATTGGACTGTCAAAGTTCTTTGTCATCTACCTCACATACATTTAGAATTTTATGCAAAGAAACTGCAGGTAATTATTTACACCCTATTATAGGAATTCAAAACACTTACAACGGGATGTGTATGGTAAATACATGTTCCGGTACATATACCGACGACGGCGGGGCGTCTGGTAATTATTCCAATAATGTTAATGGTATTTATAGAACTTTTTGTCCGGACAGCCCAGGAAAATGCTTAACTGCAACGTTTAACAGTATGGATATTGAAGGAAATGCCTCCGAATGCTATGATTATTTAATTGTTAGAGATGGTCCTACACAAAACAGTCCTATTATTTGGGCAGGCTGCAGAACCAATGTCACTCCTTATAATATGCTTGGTACATTTTCAAGCACATTTACCAGTTCAAATTCTAGTGGGTGTTTAACTTTTCAATTTGCTTCTGATAATATTACAAATCGAGCCGGGTGGAATATTTCCTTAAATTGCACTAATTGTACTGAAGCCTCTCAATCTAATAATGATTGCGCAAGTGCAACCGCTATATGTGGTGCAACAAACTTAAGTGCCTCAAGCCCGGGACCGGGGCTTACCTCAACATGTGGTGGTTGCAATCTGTCAGAGAATTACTCCAATTGGTATTTTTTTGAAATTACCGATGATGGTAAATTAGCATTAGATATTAAGCCTGAAAATTTGTTTGATGATTATGACCTTGCTTTGTATCAAAGTGATAATTGTTCTAATTTGGGCAACCCGATCCGTTGTTCTTATGCTATGGCTCCAAACTACTGTTTTCCATCTTCATCAAAAACATGTACGGCATATATAACCAGATTAAGATTTAACACTATAGACAATACCAGTGGAGGATATTCTTCCGGATTATACGCAAATTATACAAATATTTCCACTAATGTCATGAAAGGTTCTACTTACACATTAACAGTGGATGGTCAAAAAACGATATTTGGAACAGTATATCTGAGAGCCTGGTTTGACTGGAATAAAAACTTAACATTTGATGCCGGTGAATTGTATAATTTAGGAACTTCCACCAGCGATAATTACAGCATTTCAAGCAATATTACTATTCCTGCCACCGCCAGATTAGGAACAACAGCATTTAGAGTTTTTGCCAATAAAGGAAGCTATCAAACAAATCCGTGCAATACAACAAATACAGGTGAAGCAGAAACTTATCGAATATTTATTCAAGACGGTACCCATTGCAGTAATGGCATAAAAGATGCAGATGAAGAGGGAGTTGATTGCGGCGGGGCAGATTGTGTTCCTTGCAATGCAAGTTATTGGCCAACAAATACAGGTATGAATGGCACAGCTACTGATTTTAGCGAAGATGTTTATGGTGACAGCTGGATTAATTGGGTTAGTGTAACGGCAGGACAGCGATATTATCTAATGGTAAACAATTGGTCTGCAAATGCAGAAGGTTTTGATTTGCTATGGAATTTCTCTGAAGGTGGCGCAATGGATTGTAATGTACTACCGGTTGAAATGCTTTCTTTTGAAGGTATATGCGACAACGGTAAAGTAAATGTTTCGTGGGAAGTGGCGTCAGAAACAAACAATCACTATTTTGTCGTTCTGAAATCATATAACGGAATTGCTTTTGCACCAGTTGATACAGTTTATGGCAGAGGTAATGCAAATAGTTATAAAAAATACGAAATTTCTTATCTTGAGGATAATCCCGGCACAATCTATTACAAATTGAAACAGGTAGATTTTGATGGCGCATTTGTTTATTCTCCTCCAATTGTTGCAAATTGTGGCGATGAATCAAGGTCTTTTTCCATATATCCAAATCCTGTTAAACAAGGCGAAGAATGGAAAATAAACGGATTGGTGTATGGCGATAAAGTACAAATTTTTGACATCTATGGCCGTGAGCACAATAAAAACAATTTAGATGCAGGAATGTATAATGTTGTAATTAATGGCAAATTGACAAAAAAATTAATCGTGTATTAACAATTTTATTAAAAAGCCATACCGTTGCTTTTATTCTTTGACAAAAAAAATATCCGCCGATGTTTGTATTAAAGCAAGTTTCGGCGGATATTAAATTTTTAGATATCGTAAACTAAATCGTTCTTGTATTTTTTATTTTATCTCGTTTTCTCCAGATGAAACAATTGCAATAATATTGAGTATTGTATCAACTGCTTTTACCATTGTTTCAACAGCAACAAATTCGTGTTTGCCATGAAAATTATGACCTCCCGCAAACAAGTTTGGACATGGCAAACCCATATAGCTTAGGCGGCTTCCATCGGTGCCACCTCTAATGGGTTTTACATCAGGCATTACGCCAACATTGCGCATTGCCTGCATGGCTATTTCTACAACATGGAAAACAGGCTCAATCATTTCACGCATATTATAATATTGGTCCTTAAGCTCCAATACAAAAATCTCTTTTTTATATTTATTGTTTAAATATGCTGCTATATCATTCATCATCTCTTTTCGTTTATTAAAAATATCTTTATCATGGTCACGAATTATGAATGACATTTCGGCAGCCTCTACGGTAGAGTTTAAGCCTGTCAAATGATAAAAACCTTCATATCCTTCGGTATATTCAGGTTTCTCGTTAACAGGCAACATTGAAATAAACTCTGCAGCAAGCAATGACGCATTTAGCATTTTGTTTTTTGCATAACCCGGATGAATGTTATTTCCAATAATTTTAACTGTTGCAGACGCAGCATTAAAATTTTCATATTCCATTTCTCCCGGGCCACTGCCATCCAAGGTGTAAGCAAAGTCAGCACCAAATTTTTTAACGTCAAAATGATCTACTCCCCTGCCAATCTCTTCATCCGGCGTAAATGCAATACAAATTTTTCCATGCTTAATTACAGGATGCTCCATAAGATATTCCACAGCTGTCATAATTTCGGCTATACCTGCTTTATCATCGGCACCCAAAAGAGTGGTTCCGTCAGTTGTAATAAGAGTCTGGCCTTTATATCTAAGCAAATCCGGAAATTCGTTTGGGCTTAAAACTATATTTTTTTCGGAATTAAGTATAATTACTTCTCCATTATATCCTTCAATAATTTGTGGTTTTATATTATTTCCCGGCATATCAGGAGAAGTATCCATATGTGCAATAAAACCAACTGCCGGAATTTCCTTATCCATATTCGAAGGAATGGTAGCCAGCACATATCCATTGGAATCAAGCGAAACATCTGTTATTCCAAAAGTTTTTAATTCTGTTGCCAAAGCATTTGCCAAAACAAGTTGTTTTTTAGTACTTGGCAGCGTCTCACTGTTTGGATCACTTTGTGTATCAAGTGCCACATAACGCAAAAACCTATTGAGTAAAGTCTGTTTCATAGCAGCAGTTTTTTAATTCTTTTCAAAAATACAAGTTTCTGATTAATCTAGGCAAATTTTTATTTCTTGTTAATTCAAATCTACAAAATCTAACTAACAGCATTTATAAAAATATGGATTTAAAAGCAAATATTTATCAAAATTGAATGCCATTTTACAAAACATATATTACTTTTGAAAAATTATAAGTCGATAAAAATATTTGTATGGAACTTTTTGATAGTCACATTTACGTTTCAAGGCGCAACCGTTTAATGAAAAACGAATTGAAAGGCGTCGCATTATTTATTGGCAACACCGAATCGCCCATGGATTATCCGGCCAATGGTTATCATTTTAGACAAGATAGTAATTTTTCATATTTTTTCGGGCTCGATATTCCCAATATGGCAGGAATTATCGACTTTGACGAGGGCAGGCAGATTATCTTTGCCAATGACATCGATATTGAAGATGTTATTTGGATGGGCCCGCAACCCGCGGTAAAAGACCTGGCGTCAAAAGTTGGAATAGAAGAAACTTATCCTTTTTCCGAGCTGGAAAAATATCTTGTTAAGGCTAAAAATGCAGGTCGCATCATACATTTTACCCCACCTTACCGTGCAGAAACAAAAATTATGTTACATACCATGCTTAATATTTCATTTGATGAAATGAAATCAAAGTCAAGTGTGGATTTAATAAAAGCCATAGTATCATTACGCGCTATTAAGGAACAATGTGAAATAGACGAACTTGAAGTTGCTGCAAAGATTGGATACGAAATGCACATGATGGCTTTTAAACATGCAAGACCGGGTGTGTCGGAACAGGAAATATTCGGATTAATGGAAGGCGTAGCATATCAATATGGCAAAGGGCCTTCGTTTCCCATAATATTATCGGTTCGTGGAGAGACTCTTCACAACCACAATCATTCAAATATAATGCAAAGCGGTCAATTGCTTCTAAGCGATGCAGGGGCACAAAGCAATAAATATTATACATCTGACTATACCCGCACCATGCCTGTAAGCGGAAAATTCAGCGACCAACAAAAAATCATTTATCAAATTGTTCTTGACGCAAATAATCATGCATTGGCAATAACAAAGCCCGAAGTCACTTATCAAAGCGTTCACCTTTCGGTCTGCCGTGTTATAGCTGAGGGACTTAAAAATGCAGGCTTAATGAAAGGAGATGTTGAAGAAGCTGTTAAAGCAGGAGCGCATGCAATGTTTCTTCCGCATGGTCTTGGTCATATGATGGGAATGAATGTTCACGACATGGAAGACCTGGGAGAAAATTATGTTGGATATGATGATGAAGTAAGCAGAATTGACCAGTTTGGCACAGCTTATCTTAGAATGGGCAGGCGGCTTAAAGCCGGACATGTTATGACCGATGAGCCCGGCATTTATTTTATTCCCGAGTTGATTGACCAATGGAAAGCTGAAAAAAAACATACTGAGTTTATTAATTACAACGAAGTTGAGAAGTTTAGAACTTTTGGCGGAATAAGGCTTGAAGACGATATTTTGGTAACAGAAAACGGCTCAAGATTTATTGGCAAACGCTTGCCTATTACCATATCAGAAGTGGAAGATGTAATGAAAAAATAAAAAACAATATACTATGTTTAGCGGAATCGTAGAATCAATGGGTGAAATCACAAAAGTAACCCGCGAAGGCAGTAATATTCATTTCACGGTAAAATCCGATCTTACTAAAGAATTGAAAATTGACCAGAGTATGAGCCACGACGGCGTTTGTTTAACAGTGGTTAAAGTTGACAAAAAGAAAAAAGAATATGTAGTTACCGCAATTGATGAAACTTTAAATAAAACCTGTTTGCGTAACTGGAAAAAAGGCTATCAGGTAAATCTTGAACGAAGCATGAAGGCTGATGGCAGATTCGACGGGCATATAGTTCAAGGTCATGTAGATCAAACCGCAACATGCGTTAAAGTTGAAACCTTTGATGGAAGCTGGAAATTTCACTTCGAGTATGACACAAAACTCAATAATTTTACAGTAACCAAAGGTTCCATTAGTGTTAATGGTGTCAGCCTTACAGTGGTTGACAGCAAGCCCGGAAAATTTTCGGTTGCCATAATTCCATATACTTACGAAAACACAAATTTTCACAACTTTAAAAAAGGAACTATAGTAAATATTGAATTTGATGTTCTTGGAAAGTATATGCAGCGATTAATGGAACAATTTTACATGCCTGAAAAACCTGCCAAAAAGAAAAAAAAATGCTAAAAAATACTTTTGTAGTATTTTAAATTATAAAGTTGCTGAAGTTTTATTTAAGTGTTCAGTCAAATATTTTACTCATTTGGCGGTTTGATATTATGTTGAAAAACAGCCCGAAATGCATATAAAAGGGTGTCTTTGAATATTCTGTTTGTATGGTTGTTATCGAAAAATGAAACATTACGTCGCTTTTTAGATGAAAATAATTCAAACATATAAGGGATATTTTAACTACTGACACGAAATATAAAAACAATGTTTATCCACTCAATAAATAAACATACCTGTTATTGGAATTTTATCGTTTATTTAAAGTGTTTGCATTGAAAAACAGCCCATTGGTATAAAACTATTAAAAAAATATTGTAAAAATAACGACCTTAGTATTTTGAATATAAAAGACAAACAAGAATGAGTTTGCATTTTCTTTTTGATGGATATAAAAACAAATTTCAGCGTTTTATTACGCATTTTGTTTTTTGGATTCTTTATGTGTCGTTATATTCTCTGCTTGTAAGTATTCCCGCCGAGCTATCGTTCATGGAATTATTCCGCAGGTCCTTGTATTTTGTTTGGGTTGACATTCTTGTTACTTATTTGCTCATATATGTATTATTACCTATTTTTCTTTTGCGGAAGAAATATATATGGTTTGTATTTTCATTTATAGGATTGAGTTTTTTGGCAATGGTATTAAACCGCTTGCTAAATTATTATTTTTATATTCCAAAATATTTCCCCGAATGGGCTGATAAAATTTCGTTTTGGCATTTCGATTATTTTGTTTCAATAGTAACATCTCTTGCCGTAGCCATAGTTGCAGCAGCCATTAAATTATTAAAAATTTGGCTTAAAGAAAAAAATCAAAAAAGCTTACTACAGCTACAAAATCTGCAAAGCGAAATGGCATTGCTAAAAAACCAGGTCAACCCACATTTTATTTTCAATACTTTAAATAACATCGATACCCTGATTTCATCAAATCCCGCAAAGGCTTCCGAAAGTATTTTAAAGTTAAGTGAAATACTAAGATATGTGTTGTATGAAGCTACCGCCGATTATGTTCCTTTGCAAAAAGAAATAAATTATTTATCAAACTACATATCGCTGCATGAATTAAAATTTGGGCCAAAATTTATACAATTCAATAATGAAATTGAAAATACTAATGATATAATAGCTCCAATGTTATTCATTCCATTAGTTGAAAACGCCATAAAACATGGAAACAAGCGTGTACCTTCGCCCGGTATTACCATTCATCTGTTTTCAAAGGAAGATATATTGTGCTTCGTTGTAAATAATCATCTGGCACAGCATGACACAAACAAAGATGCAGCAGGAGGCATCGGATTATCAAATCTTAAACGCAGATTGGAATTACTGTACCCACAACGGCATTCATTTTCCACAGAGGTAGAAAATGACATTTATACTTCAAAAATTTGTTTATCATGAAACTAAAATGTATTGTAATTGACGATGAACCTTTGGCCGTGGAGAAACTTAGCGGATATGTTGCACGCATTCCGTTTCTCGAACTTCAATCTGCTTTTACAAGCGGCATGGAGGCTTTACAATTTTTAAAAGAGAATACCACTGACATTTTGTTTCTTGATATTCAAATGGATGACCTTTCGGGAATACAGCTTCTGGAGGTAATGAAAGAAAAACCTATTGTTGTTTTTACAACTGCATACAGTGAATACGCACTAAAAGGTTACGAATTGGAAGTAAGTGATTATTTACTTAAGCCCATATCTTTTGAGCGTTTTTTACAATCCGTGAACAGAATTTATGATAAAATTTCAGATAAAGAAAAAAAAGAGCAAACCGAAAACAACTTATCTGTAAGTAACTCTTCTTTGGTTGATTTTATGTTTGTAAAAACAGAATACCGTATGGAAAGAGTTATGTTTAATGATATACACTACATAGAAGGCATGAAAGACTATTTACGTATTGTATGCCCTAATAAAAGAATTATGACTCTTACCAACTTCAAAAACATGTTGGACATGTTGCCTGAAAATTTATTTTGCAGAATACATAAGTCCTTTATTATTAATCTATCTAAAATACAAAGCATAGAAAAAAGTCATGTAATTGTTCTTAATGAACATATTCCAATTGGAGATAGTTTTAGAAAAGATTTTTATGATTTATTGGAAAAACTTCGCTTAATCAACATCAAGTAATTTTAAATATAGTTTTCCACTAAAATAAAATGAATATTTTTGTCACTGAAAAATTAAACTGAAAAAAACAACATAAAAAATGAAACGACTGATTACTTTTCTGACCCTGGCGGGTCTTGTGTTCAAAGGAGCTTATTCCGTCGCTCCGCCCGATGAGGGAATGTGGCTTGTTATGTACATTGGCAAATACAATTATGAAGAAATGAAACGTCTTGGGCTCAAGCTTACGGCGGAACAACTTTATAGCATTAACAATGCAAGTATTAAGGATGCAATTGTGGGTCTTGGCAATACCGGGATGGCTCCTGAAGGTTATTTCTGCACAGGTGAAATAATATCCGAGAAAGGCCTGGTTCTCACAAATCATCATTGCGGTTATGATGCAATCCAAACGCATAGCACACTGGAGCATGATTATCTGACTAATGGATTTTGGGCAAGAAGTTTTAGCGAAGAATTACCCGTAAAAGACATGACCATGTCTATACTTGTCCGCATGGATGATGTTACAGCACAGGTAATGGAAAAAGTTACCGACAACATGAGTGACGAAGAGCGTGAAAAAACTATTGCCGACGCAAGTTCAAAAATTGCTAAAGAAGCATCAGAAAAAGGAAAATATGATGCAACAGTAAAAAGCATGTTTGATGGCAATGAATTTTACCTATTCGTATATCAAACCTTTAAAGATATCCGTCTTGTTGGCGCCCCGCCATCAAGTATTGGCAAATTTGGCGGAGACACCGACAACTGGATGTGGCCGCGCCATACGGGAGATTTTAGTATGTTTAGAATTTATACCGCACCCGATGGCAGTCCTGCAACTTATAACGAATCAAATGTTCCTTATAAACCAAAACATTATCTCCCAATCAGTCTAAAAGGAGTACACAAGAATGACTTTTCGATGATTTTTGGCTTTCCGGGAACAACCAATCGCTATCTTACCTCTCACGGAGTTGATATTCAGTTAAAACAAAGCAATCCTGCAGTTGTAAAAATTCGTGACCGCAAATTAGATATAATGCGCAGCTATATGGATGCAGACCCAAAGATTAAAATACAATATGCATCTAAATATGCTCAAACAGCCAACTATTGGAAATATTTTATTGGTCAGAGCAAAGGGCTGGTACGTTGGGATGTTTACAATGAGAAAAAATCACTTGAAAACGAGTTTACCAAATGGGTAAATGCTGACCAAGAACGCGTGAAAAAATATGGCAATTGCCTTGCACAAATCGATGCAGGTTATGTGGATTATGAAAAATACAACCTTTCGATGCAATATTTAAACGAAGCAGTTTTTCAAGGTCCCGATTATATTTATTTTTCATTTGGAGCTTATCAGCTTTATGGCGCACTTAAGCAACAAGCCGAAGCAGCAAAAAATGATAAGGCAAAATATGATGGCATTATCAAAAACCAAGCTTCGGTATTCGAAGGAAAACTTGATGATTTTTTCAAGGATTACAACAAAAAATTAGATAAAGATTTATTTATTGCACTTCTTGAAATGTATTATAATGATATTCCAAAAGAACAACATCCTGAAATTTTCAAAACTGTAGAAGGCAAAAAATTCAAAGGCAGCTTTAAGGCGTGGGGAGAATATGTATATGCCAATAGCATTTTTGTTGACGAATCAAAACTACGTGCTTTTCTAAAAGCCCCTTCGTATGCAGTTATAAGTAAAGATCCCGGATTTGCCGTAACACTAAGTATGGTTCAAACCATTCGTTCACTTTATGGTGATTTATCAACAGTTGAAGATAAAATAAACAATGGCTCAAGATTGTTTATTGATGGCTTACGCAAAATGAATCCTTCAAAAAGCTATTATCCTGATGCCAACAGTACATTACGAATGACTTATGGTACTATTCAAGACTACTATCCGGTTGATGCTGTTCATTACGATTTCCGCACAACTATTAATGGAGTAATGGAAAAAGAAGACCCGAAAAATGACGAGTTTATAGTTGAAAAGAAATTAAAAGATTTGTGGGCTGCCAAAGACTATGGACAATATGCCGAAGACGGAGAATTATATGTATGTTTCACCTCAAATAATGATATTACCGGAGGTAATTCAGGAAGCCCGGTAATTAACGGAAATGGTGAACTTATAGGCATAGCCTTTGACGGAAACTGGGAAAGTATGAGCGGCGATATAAAATTTGAGCCTTCTGTTCAACGCACCATTTCAGTTGACATCAGATATGTACTTTTTGTTATTGATAAATATGCCGGTGCAACAAATTTAATTGAAGAAATGAAACTTGTGAAATAATATTCAATATACATTACCAAAAAGCCGGATTAATTCCGGCTTTTTTGTTTTTTCGAGTTTTTCAGCTTAATAAAAAATAAATTTTGAAAAATTAAAGGCTTCCATTTTACCGGAAGCCTTTGAGCCATGTGAATTTGCAACCGTTATTTAGTCGCCCCTTAAAACAGTTATAAACAATTGAGTGTCAATAATATAATATAACTGTTTCTTGGAAATAATTGCCGGATTTTGTACTTTTATGGCACAAAAAGCGGTAAATAATGCAAGGAA
>Ga0255341_1000297_pt1 | contig 87563 bp, 78 predicted proteins | sample wastewater_treat_8_FD_192418 | JGI IMG/M metagenome (GOLD analysis project Ga0255341, IMG submission 192418) | Wastewater microbial communities from Lulu Island WWTP, Vancouver, Canada - plant12 | ecosystem: Engineered > WWTP > Wastewater > Unclassified | place: Canada: Vancouver, British... | reverse complement strand
CCCCTTCTATAGGGTATCTTAGACTTTTTTTATATTTATTTTCAATGGTGTTTCTTCCCAAGTCTTTTGTCTCTGAAAATTAATACATATACGTTAAATTATTCTTCACTTAAATTAAATACACCCATTAATATCTTATAGTCCTATTTTTAATTAAATCCCTTCATACCTTACCTCATATACTCGAATTCCCAATCATGAACCTTTACAGTATCGCCCTCTTTTACTCCCAACTTCTCCAACTCATCAACAACACCTTTTTTCTTAATGGCTCTTTGAAAGTACTGCAATGATTCATAGTTTCCAAAATTAGTTGAGGCAACCAATTTTTTGATCCATTTGCCTTCCACTACAAAAGTGTTATTCTCTCTTCTAACTTCAAAAGGCTTTTCTTCCTCAGCGGTGTACACAACTTCTGTATCCGTTTCTGATATCAAAATACTGTCAGGTATGGTCTTGAGCATTTGTGCTGCAGCATACATAAGTTCTTTTATGCCTTGGTTTGATGCAGCAGATATGGGAAAAACTTTATAACCCAATGGTTCTATTGCATCACGAAACTTTTTAAGGTTGTCTTCCGCACCGGTGACATCCATTTTATTTGCTGCCACTATCTGAGGCCTTTCTGAAAGCTGCTGGTTGTATTTCCGTAACTCTTCATTTATTATTCTGAAATCTTCAACGGGATCTCTATACTCCGAAGCTGAAATATCAACCAAATGTATAAGTAATTTGGTCCTTTCAACATGCTTTAAAAACTCATGCCCTAGTCCTGTTCCCTCATGAGCTCCTTCTATTAGCCCAGGTATATCTGCAATGACAAAGCTATCAATGTCGGGCATGCTTACAACTCCCAAATTAGGCTCTATTGTAGTAAAATGATAGTCTGCAATCTTAGGCTTAGCTGCCGATACCACCGACAAAAGGGTAGACTTGCCTACATTCGGAAATCCTAAAAGACCTACATCGGCCAAAAGCTTTAGCTCAAGTAAAACCCATTTTTCATCTCCCTGATCACCTGCTTTTGCAAAGCTGGGGATCTGCCTTGTAGGTGTCGCAAAGTGTTGATTTCCTTTGCCTCCCCTACCGCCTTTAGCTATAACTGCAGTTTGTCCTGCTTTAGTGAGATCAGCAATAATCATTCCTGTCTCCTCATCCTTAACTAGAGTACCCTGAGGCACCTTTACTATCAAGTCCTGTCCACTTTTTCCGGTACAGTTTGCAGCTCCTCCATCCTGCCCGGCATCTGCCTTATAATGTCTTCTGTATCTAAAATCAGCCAGCGTTCTGCTACCTTCGTCTACAACAAAGATAACATCTCCGCCTTTTCCTCCGTCGCCCCCATCAGGGCCCCCCGAAGGCTTATATTTTTCTCTGTGGAAAGATACTACTCCGTTTCCGCCATCACCGGCTTTTACGTATATTCGTGCACTGTCAATAAACATGGGTTCCAACTCCTCGTACTGATTACAACAAAATACATTAAATACGATTAATCTTTTACATTTATCTATCGCAAAATTCCGGTAAAGCGTTCGTTATTTTGCTCTGCTAAATGTAAGATTAATAACGTATTTAATATAGCAATCAATTTATTATTCCACAAAATATAATAAAAAAATCACAAAGTGATTTTATTATTAATACTTTTAATCCAGATATAAATAAATCCCGGATTATCCGGGATTCATCATCTTATGCTTGAACTATACTAACCTGCTTTTTATCTTTGTTAAGTCTTCCAAACTTAACCTTTCCATCTACCAGTGCATAGAGTGTATCATCACTACCAATTCCCACGTTTGTTCCTGGATAAATCTTAGTTCCTCTTTGTCTTACAAGAATGTTTCCTGCAAGCACAAACTGACCGTCTCCTCTTTTGACACCAAGTCTTTTAGATTCGCTGTCACGTCCGTTTCTGGAACTACCAACCCCTTTTTTATGGGCGAATAATTGTAAATTAACTCTAATCACATCTACACCTCCTAATCCGAAATCGATATATACCTTCTATAATCAGGTGATTCTATCAATTGTTTAAATCCTACCACCATAGTATCAAGGATAACCTTAACGGTTTGCTTCTTATCCGGATCAATATCTAAAGGCAACACACACTTCATGTATCCATCTTTCTCAATGAACCCATTAGTATCATTAAGCTTGATACCAGCTAACTCATCCAGAGCATTCACTCCCATATAAGCAACAACTGATACAGCTGCACAGACAATATCCCGTCCGCGTTTATCCGACCCTGCATGGCCCTTTATCTCGTATTCCCGGACAATGCCGCTTTTATCCCTAATTATACGAATTTGTATCATAAAATTCTTTTTAGAACTTCAACCTATCAGGCATTGATCTTTTCAATCTGAACCTTTGTGTATGGTTGTCTATGTCCTTGTTTCCTCCTATAACCTTTTTTAGGTTTATATTTGAAAACGATAATTTTCTTATCTTTTCCGTGTGATAAAACCTTACCACTTACAGTTGCATTAGCAACTAACGGACTGCCAAAGCTCATGCTGCCTTCTTTAGATACAGCAAGAACCTTATCAAAGGTAACTGCTGCTCCTTCATCTGCTGCAAGCTTTTCAACGAAAAGAACATCACCTTCTTGAACCTTGTACTGTTTTCCTCCAGTTTCAATAACAGCGTACATCGGAACACCTCCTTATTCCAAAACTCGCCAACCTAGGCAGCAACCTCAAAAATTGCATTTAATGCCCTTGTCGTGCGGCCACCAAAATATATTATCACATCAATGAATTGATGTCAATCTCTTTTATCTTTATCTCCTCGTGTTTAACTTCTTTTGATTCCTTTACTACAATCTTTTTATTGAATGTTTTCTCCATCATTGAAAGTCTTTGTCCATCTGCACCTGTGAGGATAACTGCAACTGAAGGATGAACCTCAACCTGTATTGCATTTGCTATAGTCTGAGTAAAGTATCTGTTTATTTCTTTCTCAACATTTCTAGCAATGGACTCAGGTGACAATATCTTCCCTATACCATCACAATAAGGACAATCGGAATGCATAACCGAGGCAAGCCCTTGCCTTATCTTCTTTCTTGTCATTTCTATAAGGCCTAACCCGGTCATCCCAACAACAGTAGTCTTCGTCCGGTCTCTTTTCAACGCCTGCTTCAATGTATCGAGAACCTGCTGCTGATGCTGAGGCTCCCTCATATCAATGAAGTCAATGATTATGATGCCTCCAATGTCCCTTAGCCTTAACTGCTTTGCTATCTCCTTTGCCGCCTCAAGATTAGTCTTAAGAACTGTATCTTCCAAATTACTTCCGCCAACATATTTACCTGTATTAACATCAATAACCGTCAGTGCTTCAGTCTGATCCAAAACCAGATAGCCTCCGCACTTGAGCCAAATCTTTCTTGCAAGTGCTTTAGATATCTTTGGCTCTATCTGATAGTATTCAAATAAATCTATACTCTTGCTAAAATATTCAACACGAAGCTTGAGTGCAGGAGAAGCCATTTCAACAAGCTCTAAAACCTTTGAATACTCCTGCCTGTCATTAATTATAAACTTGTCCACATTCCATGTAAACAAATCCCTTACCGCCCTGTAAATAAGGCTTATGTCCTTATGAATACACCTTGGAGCAGGACCACTTCTTTCCTTTTGCTTTATTTTTTCCCATAGCTTAATGAGAAAGTTCAGATCACTTGATAAATCTTCGGTACTTTTGCTCTCATATGCTGTCCTTACAATAAGTCCCATCCCTTTAGGTTTGATTTTCTCCGCCATTCTCTTGAGCCTGTTCCGCTCTTCCTCATTCTCAATCCTTCTGGAAATACCTATGTAATCAGCATTAGGCAGCAAAACCAGCTGTCTTCCAGGCAAAGTTATGTGTGTAGTTACCCTAGGTCCCTTTGTTCCAATAGGCTCCTTTGTCACCTGAACAGTAATTTCCTGCCCCGGCCTTAAAAGCTCATCAATATTATATCCCCTTAATTCATGATAAACATCATCATCTTCTTCATTAAATTCTTTTTGTGAAACTGCATCCCCCACATATAAAAACGCATTTTTTTCATACCCTATATCAATAAAAGCGGCTTGCATACCTGGCAGAACGCTGCTTACCTTCCCCCTGTAAATGTTACCTACAAGCCTTTCCTGGTGAGGTCGCTCAATGTATATCTCTACAAGCTCCTTATCTTCCAATACTGCTACTCGGTTTTCTTCAAGTCCGATATCTACTATAATTTCATTAACCACATTTCAACCTCCTTAAGCTTCAAGACAAGGCATCTTGACTCATAGGATCTAGTATCCTGCTTTCTCTCTCAATATAAAGCCCTGTTCTATGAACTTTTACAAGATTTAACTCCATATCCGACAACAAATTAAAAGCTGAAATCAATAATTCCGGTTTTAAATTAGACTTGCTTCCGGCACTCAGTTTTGCAGAAATACAGAATAAATTCTTTACATTGTAGCTTAAAATCCCTGGTTCATATTTATAAAGCCCTTTAATGTAATTAAGCATAAAGGGATTAATAATCAAATTCTCATTATTTATATCACCCGCATCAGAGCTATTATCCAAATCATCTGTCATAATAGCCTTAATGCTATGAATCATTGGCCTAATATCCACATCCTTTTTACCTTTCTTACTTTCCTTACTTACAAGTATTTGATCCTTGGACATTATATTACTTATAACAACATTTATATGATCCATATTATACGTTTTATCGCTAGATACAAGAACTATATAATCAGCAACAGCAATAGTAGCCATAATGTTTGCTTTTGTGTTTTTTTCCATTGCATCAATTATCTTTAATCCATCTGGCAAATTGCTGTTAAATTGCTTTAAAAACTCATGTGGCTCCATGAAGTACGAAAGCTCGAAGTCCGCATACTCACTTTCACTTGTAACCCCCACAGATAGAGGCAATCCAAACACCATATTTGGATGAGGGTTAAAGCCCTGAGAATATGATATGGAAAGGTTTGACCTTCTTGCCGCCCTTTCAAAAAGCTTCATCATATCCAGATGTGATATATATTTAACCTCTTCCCCACGTACAAATTTAACCCTTATACTATTCAATACAGACTCCTCCCTCAAAAAAAGCAGCCCCGCAGCCGGAACATCCCATCCTGCAATTAGGTGTCAACTCCTCAGCTTTTGCCTTTTCCATCTCTTTAATGAAAAAGTCTTTTGAAACTCCAATATCTATGTGGTCCCATGGCAATATTTCATCATAGCTTCTTTTCCTATTTGCATAAAAATGTACATCTACTCCATTTTCCAAAAAAGCTTCCATCCAATCATCGAACTTAAAATGCTCGCCCCATGCATCGAATTTGCATCCTTTTTCCCAAGCCTTTAACAAGACCTTGCATAATCGTCTGTCACCTCTGGCAAAAACCGCTTCCAAAAGGCTTAGCTTTGAGTCGTGCCAATTATAGCTTATATATTTATTTTTTATTCTACTTTTTAATGCCTTTTGTTTCTCTGTAAATGCTTCTATGGAATCCTGAGGCTCCCACTGAAACGGCGTAAAAGGTTTAGGTACAAAGAAAGAAGTGCTGATGGTAATATTAAGTCCCTTTCCCCTTTTTTCCTTTGGAACGCTCATATATGCATCTACAACCTTGTTTCCAAGATCAGCAATACCCTCTACATCTTCCATAGTTTCTGTAGGCAATCCCATCATAAAATAGAGCTTGACCCCACTCCATCCACCGCTGAACGCCAGCGTAGCTGATTTTATAAGGTCTTCCTCGGTAACTCCCTTATTAATTACATCTCTAAGCCTCTGCGTTCCTGCCTCCGGTGCGAAAGTAAGTCCACTTTTTCTAACCTTCTGTGCTTTCTCCATCAAATCAAGAGAAAACGAGTCAATTCTAAGGGATGGTAGTGATAGATTAACCTTTCTTTTTTCCATCTCCTCAATAAGCTTATCGGTTAAATCCGGTAAATTGGTATAATCGCTTGTACTTAATGAAGTAAGGGATATTTCATCATATCCCGAACTATCTATTAATTTTTTGGCGGTATCTGACAGTTTCTCAGTACTTCTTTCCCTGACAGGTCTGTATATAAAACCTGCCTGACAGAATCTGCAGCCTCTTATGCATCCTCTAAAAAGCTCCAACATAACCCTGTCATGAACTATGTCGGTAAAAGGAACAATAATCTCCTCCGGAAAAAATGTATTATCCAGATCCTTTATTATTCTTTTCTTTATGACCTGGGGATAATCCTTTTTCTTGGGTATAAACTTTTCAATTGTTCCGTCTTCCTTGTATTTTATATCATAAAATGAAGGTACATAAACACCTTCAATTTTAGAAATTCTATCTAAAAAATCTTCTCTTGAAGCACTCTGATCTTTCCACAAAGAATATGCATCAAGTATATCATTTAAGACCTCTTCACCCTCACCTAATACAAAGAAGTCCATAAACTCAGCTAAAGGCTCCGGGTTGTATGCACATGGTCCTCCTGCACATACAAATGGATGTTCATTTGTCCTGTCACTGCTCAAAGCAGGTATACCCGAAAGATCTAGTACATTAAGTATGTTGGTATAGCACATCTCATACTGCAAGGTAAAACCCAATATATCAAAATCTTTAACAGGACTTTTTGTTTCCAATGTGAATAAAGGAATATTCTTTTCCCTCATTTTAGCTTCCATGTCAACCCATGGAGCAAATACCCTTTCACAATATGCATCATCTCGTTTATTAATGAGATGATACAATATTTTCATTCCCAAATGTGACATTCCTACCTCGTAAACATCCGGAAAACAAAATGCAAATCGTATCTTTATATCGGAAATATCTTTTTTTACACTGTTCCATTCATTGCCTGTATATCTTGAAGGCTTTTCAACACTTAACAATATTTCATCACTTATTTTATTTATCATATTATATTCTCCCATTACTTATAATACCCAATATAATGATTTTTAGCAACATAAACTTGCTTCTAGGCAAGCAATGGCATATATTTGAGCCATTTTATTCATATTATGTTAAATCATGTAATAAAAAATATGATACTGATCACTTTCACAGACCGACTTTTGCATTTATTTGTTTACAATATATTCTCGAAAAAATAAAAACCAATTATTTTTTATACGGAATATTTTTTGCCGTAAATTACTGCAAGCTTTATTGCCTCCTCCATACTGACAGAGCTTGCTATGCCCTTACCCGCAATATCAAAAGCAGTCCCATGGTCAACAGACGTTCTTAAGAATGGCAGTCCTATTGTCAACGAAATTGTTCTCTCAAAATCAACCATTTTTGTAGCTATATGTCCCTGGTCGTGGTAAAGCGACAAAACCGCATCATACTTACCTTTTAAAGCCAGATAATAAACCGAGTCTGCAGCTACAGGCCCTTCCACATCCATTCCCTTACCCCGTAAATACTCTACAGCAGGCTCTATATTTCTTACCTCCTCGTCTCCGAAAAGACCATGTTCGCCGCTGTGAGGATTGAGGCCTGCAACAGCTATTTTTTTTCTGTCCACGCCCAGTACTTTTAAAGCATTATAAAGCTTCATAACATAATCTATTATATTTTCTTTTGTAACCAAATCACAAGCTTTTTTCAAGGAGACATGTCTTGAAAGAAAAAATACCCTTAGATCTCCAACCTGAAACATTGTAAGAGGATCGTTCGTTTCTGTCAGACCTGCCAGCATTTCTGTGTGTCCTATAAAATCAATATTCGCTGCTTTTATTGCTTCCTTGTTTATGGGTGCTGTAGCAATAGCTGTTATATTACCTGACTTGGCTAGTTCAACAGATCTTTCTATTGCTTTATATGCAGCCATACCGGCACTGCCTGAAACCTTACCGAACTGTATATCGCTGATATCAATCCCTTCAACATCAACGACATCCAAGGTGCCGCAGCAATAGCTTCCTTTATCTGCTCCAGTTACTACATTGATGTTTAGCCCTGAATTAATAATTGCATCAGCTTTATTTAAAATTTCTGCATTTCCTATTACCAAAGGTTTACATATAGCAAACAACTCACTGTTTTTCATCGCTTTTAAAACTATTTCAGGTCCTATCCCCGCAGGGTCCCCCATTGTAATGCCAATAACCGGTCTATTCATATATATTCTCCTTCCAAACTTCTCTCTATTTAATTATTAGCAATTTATATAATAATTGCAATATTTTATTTTTCAGCATAAAAATGTTCTTGAGATTTTTAATTAAATAATTTATAATATATAATGTTCTTGTTAAATCGGGGTGTGGCTCAGGTGGTAGAGCGCTTGGTTCGGGACCAAGAAGCCGGAGGTTCGAGTCCTCTCACTCCGACTATAGTAAATAAGCGACTTTCACAAAATCGAAAGTCGCTTATTTTTATAGTTACACCAACTTAAAACCAACTTGACATCAAAACACCTACTTATTAGTGCAACCCTCTTTATATATAAGATATTCATTATGTGCCATGCATCTTTTATTTTCTGTCTCTTTACTTAGTTTTAAACTCTCATTTGAATATTCATATAACATGTCATATTTCCCAATATAAAAATCCATCATACTCAAATCACTTAAAATAACTGCCATACCCGCTTTATCATCTATCTGCCTATACAATTTTAAGCTGCTTAATAACATTTTTTCCTGCTTTTCAACATTTCCGGCAAGATTGTATATATAAGAAAGGCTATGAAGGATAGACGCTTCTGTCTGCAATTCTTCCAATTCTCTGCATATAACAAGTGCCTCCTCAAAAATTATCCTGGCTTTCTGATTTTCGCCATGTAACATCAACATTTTCCCATACCAGTGATACACCTTTGCAAAAGTTCCTGTTTTATACTTCCCTCTGTATTTATAAATAATTTCTTTAAGCAAATTTTTTCCTTCAAACCAAAAACCTCTTGTCTCCCAAAATAATCCCATTGCAGCGGCAATCCTTAATTCCATATCGGCATTTTCAGCTTTCTGCGACCATTCTATAGCCATGCGGATATTGAGGTATGCTCTTTCTATCCTGTTAAGCCATTCTTTCATCATATCGCCATTAAGTTTTTCGTTAGCTTCTTCAATAAGCATGAGATAGTACTCTGCATGACGTTTTGCACAGCTTTCATACTCACAGCTATTATTGAGGTTATTTAGTGCATATTCCCTGATTGTTTCTATCATATCCAAATAAATCTCTTCATTCTTAGCATTACTAGAGCTAATTCTTATTAAGCATTTATTTATCAGCATTCTGATACCGGCATTTATATCAAGTTCATCCAACCCTTCGCTCACTACCTTTTCCGCTGCCTTTTTGGTGAAGTTGCCTGCAAATATTCCCAGCCTGTTGAATAATTTCTTTTCAGCTTGACTAAGCATATTATAGCTCCACTCAATTACATCTTTAAGGGTCTGCTGCCTTTCAGGTATAACTGTCATTTCCTTCCATGTCCATTTCAACCTTTCTTTGTTCTTAATAAGCATTTCTTCAATACTCAAATCGGTTATATTGGATGCAGCAAGCTCTATTGCCATAGGTATTCCATCAAAACTTGCACATAGTTCTATTACAAGGGGAATATTCTTCTCTGTCAAAATAAAATCAGGCTTGACAGCTTGGGCTCTTGTTATAAAAAGAGCAACCGAAGGATGTATAATAAACTCCTCCATGTAATTGGTATTTTCCTTCCTCCTCACATCCAACAAACTCTGTCATAAGCTTTGGAAGGTTATTAGACGGCATTTTGGACTTTATCCCGAGTTTTTTACCCAGGTAAATATTTTTATATTTCTCATCAACAATAAATTCATTGTTTTTTCTTATTTTAAATACACCCTGCTCATACAGGTATGATAACCCTGCAATAATATGCTTCGGAAGTCCACCTGTCTGGTTATTTAACCACATTAAAAACTCGCCCGGTACCTCACATTTTAAAATGTTCTTTAAGAGTTTATAGGTCCCGCCAATGTTAATGGTTTTATTTCATAAATCTCATATAATGGTACCTTTAGGTTTTCAAAATTCCTTAAATCCTCTTTTTCGTTGCTGTAAACAAGTCCAATGGATTCAAGCTTGCCATTTATCATCATATACCTTATAAAATTAATAGTGGCATAATCTGAATATTTTAGATCATCAACAATAAAAACAATTCCATTTTTGTTATTGGCATTGACCAGGTTCATTAATATATTTTCCATGTAATCTATTGTAATACCGTCATTAATCAATTTAAGTCCATCAGAATTCTTTATAGATCCATATGGCTGTGACTTCAATTCTTCATTTGAAGAAAGCTTAATTGCGTATATGTTTTCTTTTTCTGCCAGGGATAAAACACGATCCAACAAAACTGTACGTCCTGCTCCAGAGGGACCTAAAACACCAAATATTCCTCGTCCAAAAGAAGTCAAATTTTCTATAAAGCATTCCAATGAACTTATTACATGTTCCCTTTCCATAAGCAAATCAGCATTGGAAAAATTAATACAATTGCTGCCCAATTGAGATTCACTTACAATACACCCTCTTCCATTACGCTTTGCTTCATAGCACCTGCTGTCCGCCACACTTAAAAGCATTTCAACAGACACAGCATCCTCAGGATAAGAAGCCAAGCCCATACTTAACGATAAAGTGAGCCGAGGATCTCCATCAATAGGTTCTGACTTAAGTATCTCATGTATTTTTGTTAATAACGTCAATGCCCCTTCTTTTGGAGTATTAGGAAAAATCAGTACAAATTCATCTCCTCCATATCTAAAGAGCATATCAGATTTTCCGGTAACAGTCTCAATTCTCTTAACCAAACTTATCAGGACTTCATCACCTCTTTTATGACCATATGCATCATTTATGCTCTTAAAATAATCCAAGTCAATAAAACATAATGACAGCGGCAAATCACAACGCATTGCCCAATCAAACTCCTGAAGGAGTCTTTCATCAAGCATTGTCCGCGTATATACTCCTGTAAGTGAGTCGAATATTTCTTTATAATTATTTTCAATCCCATTCAAACTCAAATCATTCATACGCCATCTCCTATAGATCTTATAGTTAATGATAAAAAATGCTTGAACTAATACTTAGGGTTCTTATTCCATTTGTGTATACTTCATACGTATAAGTATATCGTCATTTTCAAGTTTTCTATTATATAAAAATCAGTCTTGATTTTATATTGGGTAAAGCAAAAGCCTATGGTTCAATGGGATTTGCAATAGATATCAGTTAAATTTCGTTAAACCCATTGAAAATTTTTATAAAAAGTAGTACAATATAATTGTAGGAGATTTATGTAATTAATTTAATAGTAAACATACTGATAATGACAAACCTATTGAAAAATAGGGACGTAAAGCCCATGGGTCTAAGGTTTATGCTATGATAGCCGGGTTGCCAAAGGTGTTAGGTTAGCTTTTTTCAAGCTTATACCAGCTCTGTTTGGCAAGTCATTCAGAGTTTTTTTATGTTCACTTTATTAATTATGTAAAACCCTTTCGAAAATGGCAAACCTTTTGAAAGAAAGGGACGCAAAACTTCAGGTCTAATGTTTATGACAATTTTAATAAAGTCTGTGGATTTTATTAAAATTGCACTCCAGAAATTTTATAGGATTATCTTTTAGGCAGTAATTCTATTATTAAAAGCAATATTATGCTTTTAATTCCAAATTTTCAACTATGATTAATACATCTTTAACCTATTCCAAATAGAAGTACTCTCTTTTGTAATCCTAGAAAATTGTTGGACATGACTATGACGGCTGAGTAACCGAAAAAGGGGGATTTATTATGAATCGATTTTTTAAGCTTTTTTTAGTTCTAACCATCACTTCTTTATTTACAGTTGCACCATTTCAGGTATCAAATGCTGATGAACCCATTTTGATTTCCGAAAACGGAGTTTCTTTAATTAAAACTCCTTCCAAAGCCGATGGAAAAATAACTATTTCCGGTCAAACAACCAATAAAAAGATAAAAGCCTTAATAATAAAGGATACTTATCAGGAATGGTTTGATATTGATCTGGCAAACGGAAAATTCAATAAAGACATATGGCTTACTGAAGGAAAGGGCCAATATGAAGTTAATATAATGGTTAATTTGGAAGACAGAAAATACACCTATGGTCCGAAATTATATATTGAAAATGTCACAGATGTCAATCGCTTCCTCGTTCCTACCAAAGATATTGATAGCAATGATCCCGCCATTTCTGATCTTGCAAAACGTCTTACCCGTCTCTCCAAAACTGATCGTGATAAAGCCAGAAATATTTATAACTGGATTACCAGAAACATAAAGTATGACTATACTAAATATCGCAATCAGCTGGCTAATGATTATTCAGATGTCTATGGTGCTGTAAATACCATCAAAACCAAAAAAGGTGTTTGTTATGACTTTTCAACCCTATTTGCTGCCATGTCCAGGTCTATCGGTTTGGAAGCAAAGGTTATACGCGGCAACTATGTATCGGGTAAACGCCAGGAATATCATGCATGGAATGAAATATATCTAAAAGATGAAGGCAAGTGGATAAAATTGGACTCAACTTTTGGATATGCTTTGAATAAAGACTATTTTGATAATTCGGATTTTGATGATGATCATGTAAAAATTGATGAATTATAACATAAATTGCTAAAGCTTGTATGACATAAATGAAGCCGGTTGCCAGGAGGTGGTTAAAATTATAGCAACCGGCTTTTTATTTTACTCTTTCAAAAGACCCCTTTCTGCAAAACTGACATATTTATCCCCTGCAACAATAATGTGATCTACAACATTTATTGATATTGCTTCTAAAGCAATTCTAATACGTTCAGTCACCTCTATATCTGCACGTGACGGTTTCATACTGCCCCCAGGATGGTTGTGAGCAAGAATAACGCTATTTGCCTGATGCCGAAGTGCTGTTTCAACTATAAGTCTTGGATATACAGGTGATTCGTTTATTGTTCCTTCTTGAATCAATGCTGAATAATTCACTCTGTTTTGGCTGTCTAAGCAAATAAGATAAAAGGCTTCATAGGTTCTGCCCATAAACAATGATAAAGCAAACTGCCCAGCCTTTACAGAGCTGTCCAATACGGGCTTATCCCCCCATTTATCGCTATAATACCTTCTGGAGATAGAGGGTATCAATGAAAGAAGAAATGCAGAATTTTCTCCTATTCCCTCTGAATTACAAAGATCTTTTATATCCGCTTCAAAAACACCTGCCAATGAACCAAACTTTTTTAAAAGCTTGTGTGCTATTTCATTTGTATCTCTTCTCGGTATTGAATAAAAAAGCAGCAGCTCCAACACCTGATGAGGTTCAAATCCATCCAATCCGTCTTTTATAAATCTTTCTTTCAGTCTTTTTCTATGACCTTCATGCATATTATCACCTGTATAAAAAACTTATATAGTATATACTATTTCGGCAATAATTTCTATTTTCTGAATATTAAATGTTTTTTATACTATTCAATAGTCACTTTTGAATTTAAAGGCACTATTTGAATCCATGTAAGGCCAGGGTTTAACACAATGGGTTTGCCGCTATCATCGGTATAGCTGGTCTGGGCAGATCTTGATTTTTTTGACCATTTAATTTTGATTGCATTACCGCATGTAATATACCATCCATCACCGCTTCCAACATTCTTAAGGTCTTGCCTTCCTTTATCGTCACCCTTTATTCCATAGTTGGCTACATGCTGAATGATTATGTTTTTTACCTCCAACTGCTTTTGACTTACCCTTTCCATATGGGGCTTACCGTTACGAGACTTCTTATATACTTGATTTAAAGTATCAAATTCAAATGTATTAAATATTCTAGAATTGTATCTAACCGTTACATTGTCTGCTTTATTTTCAGTATTTAATTTTTCATCTGTTTGATTGTAGCTAAAGAGCAATTTTTTATCGGTAGACTGCTTGTACTTTGCCTTCTTACCAAAATTCATTACATTTTCCATTGATGTATATGAGTCCTGCCAATTACCTTTATCCTTTGTCAAATCCCAAAAAACTTCTCCTCCATATCCCACACCATTTATATTGTTGATTTTGAACTTTGAAATATCACTCATGGCCATAGGACTCCATCCAAAGTGTACATATATTGCATCATGCTCCATCACATAATCAAGGAAATAATGCCTTGAGCTTCTTACAGGACCAATCATGGTTGGATTAGCACCCCAGAATACAGGCATCAATCTGGTTTCACCGCCTTCCACAGTAATCTCATAAACCAGTTGTGCCTTATTCAGTCCACCCTGGGGTAATACCTTTTCCCCTTGATTATCAATCATCACCGCCACCGGCCTTTCACCCTCCTTTGGAAGAATAAATTCGCTTATTTTTTGAGTAGGTGTCGGTTCAGTTATTGGAGTATTTGTATAGAAAGGAGTTGCTGTATATTGTGCCGGTGATTTGGTAAGCTCTAAATCCTTGTCCTCTCTGTCACATGCTGTTATGCTTGCTACAGCTATAAGAATGCCAACTAATATAATAATTTTTCTTAGCATAAGCTTCCCTCCAAAATTATAATCCCCATATATAAACAGAAGGATCAATTTTTTCAAATTGTCCTTCTTCTCATATTTGTTCTATAAACATTTGTTTACAAAAACGTTATTCTGTAAAATCGAATTCATCTTCCATTCTAACTTTGAACTCCTCAAAAACCATGTTTAATTCACTTTCGTCATCAATACTAATGAAAGAATCTTCACCTTCTTCGTTATGCTCTATCTTAAGAATCAATACCTCATCGGTATCACTATCCTCTTCCTGCTCTTCTTCCATTTCAAGAGGTAAAAGAACAACATATTCGCTGCCATTCATTTCAATTGTATCAAGATGTTCAAACTCAACTTCTTCTCCGTTTTCATCAACTAAAACTACTACATCATCTCTCTCTTCGGACATTTTCATCCCTCCTTTTCTTTATCAGAATACTATTATATCATAGTATAAAAAAGTTTCCCAATATTTTCTCACTAATTTGTAAACATTAAATATATTTAACATTATATTTAGATTTTATACATAACTATAAGTAAGTGATCTGAACCAACTAATTTACAGGCTATCTAAGTAATTCTGCAGTATATACACAGCAGCAATTTGGTCCTCTATAGCCTTTTTCTTTGATGTTTTTATTCCCATGTCATGCATAGCCCTGTTTGCAGCTTTAGTGGTCAATCTTTCATCCCATGGAATTACTTCAAGCTTTGACTGTTCTTTCAAGAGATTAATAAATTCCATTGTTTTTTCTCCTCTTTCACCAATAGTGCCATTCATATTCCTGGGAAATCCAACAACACACTTTTCAGCCTTGTGCTCCATTATGATTTCAAGTATTCTTTTTAAAGGCTTATTAATATCTGTATTCCATCTTATTGTCTCTACGCCCCGTGCAATCATTCCTAAAGGATCGCTTACAGCGACTCCTATCTTTTTATCCCCATAGTCAATACCAATAATTCTCATCTTTCCTCCATACTTATAAAATGTGTTAGTAATACTACCTTATTTTTATTGCAAACATGGAGCATACGCCTGAACAATAACCGCATAAAACACACTTGTTCATATCTACCTCAGCTTTGCCATCTACAACTTTCAGTGCCTTTTGACGGCATCTCTTAACACAACTTCCGCATCCATTACACCAATAATCAATATGTAGTATTCTCTTTTTATTTGTCAAAGCATACCTTATACTTTCCGATACTTTTTCATTATTAAAAATACTTATATTCATTTTTACTTCTTCCATAGACTGCATACCCAATGCAATGGAATGTATATAAGGTATTTTTAACACAAAGTTCATACATTCATCATACCTTTTTAAAAGGTTGCCCCCACCTAAGGGTTTCATGCTGTATATACCTTTTCCGGCATTATATGCATTTTCTATTGCTGCCAGCATTTGATCTATAGTTCCGTCGCCTATTCCAAGGCCGGTCTTGTTCACCAAGGGGTGTATTACATCTATCTCCGGCATGTTTGCCGCTGCCTCGACTACTTCAATATTATGGGTGGATACTCCTACAGCTTTTATAATACCCTTTTCCTTTTGCTCCAAATAGTAATCAAGGGCATCTCTGTGCCCTCTTAAAGTCAGCCTGGTTTCCTGCTCATGAAGCATGAAAATATCCAGTACATCAATGTCCATTTCCTTCCTGGCTTTTTCCACACTATCCCTGGCGAATTCTTTGCTGTAAGCATATGATTTGCTTGCGATCACAGGCTTAATTTTAGAGATTTTCATAGCCTCTTTAATATGTAGGTATGTTCCATATAATTCGGCTGTATCAATGAAATTTACACCCATTTCAAAAGCATTGGCAATGATTCTTGCCCCTTCATCTATTGAAAGATTAGCTTGCAACGGACCTATTATGAGCCCTCCAAAGCACAATCTGGATACTTTTAATCCTGTATTGCCCAATTCTACATAATTCATAATACACCACCATAATTTACTAGATACAAAATCGGTATGGGATTATTATATCTTGATGTTGTCGTGAGAAATAATAGTAGTCTATAATATAAGAAGGTACTGTTATTTCCTAGAAATTAAAAAAGGACATCCAAAAAAGTTATTAGCAATAAGCTAATCTGCCCGGACTGCCCTAATAAATCGATTGCCTTAAAAACAAAATTAATTTATTTTTTTTCTTCCAGATAAAATCTGACTATCTCTTCTAAAAGCTCATCCCGTTCAAGTCTTCTTATTATGCTTCTTGCATTATCATGACTGGTTATGTATGTAGGATCCCCTGAAAGTATGTATCCCACTATCTGGTTAATAGGATTATAACCTTTTTCCTTCAACGCATTATATACCAATGTCAATATCTCATGTGCAGAATTTAGTTTTTCCTTGTCAACTTTGAACATCATGGTCTCGTTATTAACCACTTATAACCACTCCCCCAACTACATAGTGTTGTATGATTATTTATTGCTATCCCTTACATTTATCGTTAAAATACTGTGAGGTTAGTTACATATCTTATTAAGATCTATTCAGTAAAAAAAGACATATATTGCTTCAACAATCATAGAACCTTTAGGTTATTGAATAATAGTACTTTAGTACTATTATTATAATTGTAATACAAGCTGATAAAATATGCAAGAATCACCAATCCTAATTTGACAACATTATCTAACCCTAATTATTTTTATCACATTCATAATTCACTTCTCGGTAATAATTGATTAGGGCATACCTGACACTATAATATATTTCCCAAAATATAATCCTCTTTTGCTTCAATAAGCTCTACATCGCAGATTTTTCCCTTTATATCACTTTCACCACTTGAGCTTGATACAACACGAGAAAAATTCATAGTCAAGCCTTCCATTTTTCCTTTATGTAAATTAAATTCCTGTTCAAATAAAACCTTCACTACCCTGCCCTCCATTCTCCTATTAAACTCCAATAAATTTTTATCTGACAGTTTTAAAAGAATTGAACTTCTCTCCTCTTTTTTATCCGGTGTAACCTGGTTTTTATAAGTTGCAGCTAAAGTTCCCTTTCTTGGGGAATATTTAAAGACATGCATCTTTGTAAGAGCTATTTCTTTTAAAAACTCCACTGTCTCGTTAAATTCAATATCCGTTTCACCCGGAAAACCAACCATTATATCGGTTGTTACCGATACATCCGGTATATTGTCCCTCAAGATTTTTACAATATCTGCATATTCACCCGTGGTATATTTCCTGTTCATTCTTTTTAAAGTCTCATCACACCCGCTTTGAAGAGATATATGAAAATGGGGGCACAGCTTATTAAGGCTCTTAATTGATTCAACAAACTCCTCATTAACAATCTTAGGTTCTATTGATCCCAACCTTATTCTTTCAATTCCTTCAAAATCATGAATATCCTTTATAATATCAAGAAGAGAAGATCCAATGTCCCTTCCATAGGACGCCAAGTGAATGCCTGTAAGAACTATCTCCTTAAATCCGTTTTGTGCCAAGCCTTTTACTTCGTTTATAACATCTTCCCTATTTCTGCTTCTTACAGGTCCTCTTGCATAAGGTATGATACAATATGAGCAGTAATTGTTACAGCCGTCCTGAATCTTCAGTATTGCCCTTGTTCTATCCTTATATGAAGTCAAATCAAGCTTTTCAAATTCCTTAAAACCTTTTATGTCATCAACATAATTAATTTTGCTGCTTCCTGCTTTTATTTCCTCAAGAAACTCCAATATTTTCCCCTTATCCTTGGTTCCAACCACCATATTAACCCCTGGTATATTCTCCACCTCTTCCGGCGAAGTCTGAGCATAGCAGCCTACAACTATAACAAAGGAATTCGGATTATTTTTCTTTGCCTTCCTTATTACATTTCGTGATTTTCTATCACTCATGCCTGTTACTGTACATGTGTTTACAACATATACATCTGCCACAGTATCAAAATCAACGATCTCATAGCCTGCATTCTCGAAAATCTCCGACATAGCACCAGTTTCATACTGGTTAACTTTACAACCAAGTGTAAAAAAAGCAACTCTTTTCATTAAATTTCCCTCAATAACGTTTTATATATTTTGAATCAAAAGTTTGTTACTTATGCACAATTGAAAGCGAAACCCTTATAACAATAGCATTTCAACTACTTTATTATAAAACATAGCACGTGATTTAACAATATCATCATTGACTTAGCACCAAAAACAGGATAATATTAATTTGAGATTGTTATTATAATTACATATTTTATAGTAATACCAGCATTTAGAGAAAAGGGGGTTTGAATTATGAAATCATTTAACATTATTTTAAAATCCATTAATGATGTCAAAGACTTTGTTAATATCGTAAACAAATATGATTTTGATGTTGATTTGACATCAGGCCGTTATGTTGTTGATGCTAAATCAATTATGGGAATATTTAGCTTGGATCTTGGAAAACCAATAAAAGTTGATGTACATTCAGACGATTGTGAAAAATTCTGTGAAGAGATAAAAAGCTTTGTAGAATAATAACAAAAATCAATATACTCATGAATATGGCTTCCGATTTTGATCAGTCAAAAGCAGAAGCCATATTTTATTCTCGATAAAATCATCACATTTGCCTTACCAATCACATTTACCTTAAAATAGTTTTTTACTATAAATCCCTTTCACTTATAACTTTAATCCCGTTTCTCAATAACAGCTCTGAGGCTACTCCGTTGCCATCTATCAATTTTTTAGAAAATGTGCCGTCATATACTTTGCTACAGCCGCAGGAAGGGCTTTTTGACTTTAATATGGCTTTCTTCACATTGAGAAGCCTGGCTATTTTTAAAGTTTCCTGTGCTCCCTTTAAAAACTCCTCAGTCATATCCCTGCCATCCTCTCTTACCACACGGCATTTACCATCTAAAACTTCAGCACCGGAACCTTTCTCTATTTCCGTCTTAAGCCTTGGGGTTGGACATCCTCCTAACTGCTCAGGACACAAAGGTATGGCTTGTCCCTTTGAAACAAGCTCAATGATTCTGTCATCGGCATTGTTTCCACCATTATATTTACAGTTAATACCCGCCAAACATGCACTAACAATTATCATTCCCTTACCTTCTCACTTTTCTGCCTTTTATATTCATTTTTACCTTGCGACTGACTTTGTCCCACTTTCTCGGCCTCTTTTCTTTTTTCTCCAGAGCATCCTCATTATCCACGTCATTGTCCCCATAATTGTCAGCATCGTGAGTTCTTGCTGCCATAGTAACATCTTCCATATCTTTTTCATTCACCAATACAAACTCAAGCTGTCTTTTTGCTATATCTGCCTTTGCAAGCTGTACCTGCACAATATCACCAATACGGTAAATTTTTCTGTTTCTTTCTCCAAATAACAGGTATTGTTCTTCATCAAAAACATAATAATCATCTTCCATGCTGCTCATCCTGACAAGACCTTCTATTGTATTTTCAAGCTCTATAAACATGCCGAAGGAGGTTACACTTGAAATTATGCCCTCAAAAATCTTACCCTCATGTTTCTTCATATATTCAACCTTTTTCAAATCTTCTGTTTCTCTTTCAGCTTCTTCTGCTGCCCTCTCCCGTTCCGAACATCGTCTTGCAATATCGGGCAGACGCTCATTAAGCTCGTTTTCCCTGTTCTCATTTAATTTACCTTTTAGATATTCTTTCATTATTCTGTGAATTATAAGATCAGGATATCTTCTTATAGGCGAAGTAAAATGACAATAGAATTTTGCTGCGAGCCCGAAATGCCCATCAATTTCATGGCTATACCTGGCCTTCTGCAAGGACCTTAACATAACAGTACTTATAATTCTTTCCTCTTTGGTACCTTTTATTTTGCTCAATAAATCCTGATATGCCTTGGGATGCACTTGTCCCGAGCCTTTTAAATGATATCCCAGCTTGTTTATAAATTCACTGAATGACTGTATTTTTTCGACATCAGGCTCTTCATGTATCCTATATACAAATGGAGCATTAGCCCAATAAAAATGTTCTGCAACAGTTTCATTGCAAATAAGCATAAATTCTTCGATTATCCTATTTGCAATTGTATACTCGTATTTCTTTATTTCTATGGGCTCTCCCTTTTCATTAAGTATTATCTTGGCCTCATCAAAATCAAAGTCGATAGCACCTCTTGAAAATCTCTTCTTCCTTAATGTCAAAGCAATTTCCTTCATCAATTCAAAGTCATTGATCAGGTAATCATACCTTTGGTAAAGCTCAGGATCCTTCTCTTCAAGAATTTTATAGACATTTGTGTAGGTCATTCTTTCATTAATGTTTATGACGCTTTCAAAAATTTCATGATTGATAATTCTTCCCTGCTTATCTATATCCATAATTACAGAAAATGCCAGCCTATCAACCTGGGGATTAAGACTGCAAATTCCATTTGACAGTTTTTTAGGCAGCATGGGTATGACCCTGTCAACAAGATATACACTGGTTCCTCTTTTCAGTGCCTCAACATCTAACGGGGAATTTTCAGTAACATAATAGCTAACATCAGCAATATGTACCCCCAGCCTGAAATTCCCATCCGGAAGCCTTTCCACTGAAACAGCATCATCTAAATCCTTTGCATCCTCACCATCTATTGTAACCATTCTCAATTCCCTTAAGTCACGTCTGCCTTTAATCATATCTTCACTAACCGTATCTCTTATTTTTTCAGCTTGGATTAATGAAGCCTCATCAAACTCCTGAGCAAGATTGTGTGCTTTTATTATAGATAAAATATCATTGCCGGGATCGTCCTTGTGCCCTATTATTTCTGTGATTCTGCCTTCAGCATTTCTTCTCTGCTCAGGCCATTTTATAAGCTCAACAACAACCTTTTCACCTGATTTTGCACCATTTATCTCGTCCTTGGGAATAAAAATATCCGATGCAATTCTTTTATCATCCGGTACCACAAATCCAAAATACCTGCTGCTTTCAAACGTTCCGACAATGAAGGTATTAGCTCTTTTTAATATTTTAATTACTTCGCCTTCAGCTCTTTTACCTCCTGTGTTTGACTTGTTTATACGTGCAATTACCCTGTCATTATGCATGGCACCATTCAAGGAATCCCCAGAAATAAACACATCCCCGGCTTCCTCATCATCAGGTATTACAAACCCGAATCCCCTGTCACTCCCCTGCAATCTCCCTGTTATAAGACTCATCCTTTCAGGCACACCATATCTGTCTTTTCTAGTCTTATATATTTTCCCTTCCTCCTCCAGTTCTTTTAAAACCTTCTCAAATTCACCTATATCAGAAGCGGGAACATCCAACACAGCCACAAGTTCTTTAAAGAGAAGAGGTTTGTATGCATCTTCCTTCATAAACATTACTATTCTTTTTTTTCTTTCATTCCTCAATTCACTCATAAAAAACCTATTCCTTCCGTTTATTTTTTATTGTTCCCAGGGTTATTTGCACTATACCGCAAAATATATTAGATTTTATATTATATAATTTCCTATTGAATACCTAAACATAAAATAAAAACAACTACCAATTATGATAGTTGTCTTGTATAACCAGAGTATTTTTTTATTAATTGTTTAAAAGTAACTCCAGAGCTACTGAAGTAACAAGAAACAATATAGCAGCTACAGCTGTCCACTTACTTAGCAATGCATCAACAGTTCTACCTTTATTCTTTCCGAAAAAAGTCTCTGCTCCTCCTGCAATTGAACCGGACAAACCAGCCTGCTTACCTGATTGTAACAAAACCACTACTATTAGAACTATAGCTAATAATATATGAAATACATTTACAATTATATCTACTACACTCATTATAAGCACCTCCATGGCAAATTAACAACTAAAATTGTAACACATATAAAAATAAAAAACAAGCATTATATGATACTATTTTTAATGTTTTCCATATTTATATTCACTTAATGTCATATAGCCCACCATACAAACCAAAAACAGGCATGTTCGTTAGGACATGCCTGTTTTTGCAGTTTTTTCTACCTCAGAATAAAAATTATTTATTCTTAAGATTAAACCATGCATCAAGACCTGGATACTGGCTTACTGAACCGAGTTCTTCTTCGATCCTCAAAAGCTGATTGTATTTTGCAACACGGTCAGTTCTTGAAGGAGCACCAGTCTTAATCTGTCCGGCATTTAAAGCAACAGCTATGTCAGATATTGTAGCATCTTCTGTTTCACCTGATCTGTGAGAAACAACAGCTGTATATCCTGCCCTGTTTGCCATTTGGATAGCATCAAGAGTTTCAGTAAGCGTACCGATCTGATTAACTTTAATAAGTATGGAATTAGCCACTCCAAGGTCAATTCCCTTATTTAATCTTTCAGTATTTGTAACAAAAAGATCATCCCCTACTAACTGAATCTTGGAACCGATTGCTTCTGTAAGCATCTTCCAACCATCCCAGTCTTCTTCAGAAACACCATCTTCCAATGATATAATTGGATATTTGTTAGCCAAATCAGACCAAAAAGCAACCATTTCTTCCTTAGTCTTCATTATATCAGCTTTCCAGAAGTAGTATTTACCTTCCTGGCCTTTTTCTTTAGCAGCTTCATACATTTCTGTTGCAGCTGCATCTATAGCTATTCTAAAGTCAGCACCAGGCTTGTACCCTGCTTTTTCAACAGCTTCCAATATAACCTGAATAGCTTCTTCATCAGTCTTAAGGTTAGGTGCAAATCCACCTTCATCACCAACTGCAGTGCTATATCCTTTGCTGCTCAATACTTTTTTCAAATTGTGGAAAACCTCTGCACACATTTGAAGAGCATGTTTAAAGCTTTGAGCACCAACAGGCATAATCATGAATTCCTGAATATTAACGCTATTATCGGCATGCTTTCCACCATTGATGATGTTCATCATTGGAACAGGAAGAACTTTTCCATTTACACCGCCAAGATACTGGTAAAGACTTAATCCAAGTGCTTCAGCAGCAGCTTTTGAAACAGCCATAGATACACCAAGAATAGCATTTGCTCCTAATTTTTCTTTGTTAGGAGTTCCGTCCAGAGCAATCATAGCTGTATCTATCGCAACCTGATCAAATACATTCATGCCTTCAATTTCTGGTGCAATAATGTTGTTAACATTATCAACTGCATTTTGAACACCTTTTCCCAAGTATCTGCTCTTATCTCCATCTCTTAATTCTATAGCTTCAAAAGCACCTGTTGAAGCACCTGATGGAACTGCAGCTCTTCCTAAGAACCCGCCTTCAGCTATTACTTCAACCTCAACTGTAGGATTGCCTCTTGAATCAAGTATTTCTCTAGCAAATACACTTTCAATTTCTAGATATTGTTTCATTACTTAATCTCCTTCCATTCTTAAAATATAACATTAATAGAATAACTTAAGTCTTGACAATTGTAAATATTAATTTGTAAAATGCTTGTTAATTTTTTAACTGTATTTATTATTATTTAAAATTATAATTATATGTAAATAGGACGCATTTCAAGTTCTCTTTTTATTCTTAGTCCATCTTTGTTGTTTTAGATTAAAATAAAATGGTATAAATAAAACAATATACTAGAAAATATCTATATAAAATAAATCGGTCCATCAATGGACTAAGGAGGTATTGTACATGAATCGTATTGTTGGAATTAAAGCACCTGATTTTAATATGGAATGCATAGCTGGAAACGGTGAAGATTTTATAAATGTATCATTAGATGACTACAAAGGGAAATGGCTTGTGTTATTCTTCTATCCTCTGGACTTCACTTTTGTTTGCCCAACTGAAATAACTGCCATGAGCAGAAGAGTAGAAGAATTTAAAAAGGCTGGTGCCGATGTTCTCGGGGTCAGTGTGGACAGCAAGTTCTCACATAAAGCGTGGATTAACGCTCCTGTTGAAAGCGGCGGCCTTGGAAAAATCAATTTTCCGATAGCCTCGGATATTACAAAAGAAGTATCGCAAAAATACGGCGTTCTTATTGAAGAAGCAGGAATTGCACTTAGAGGCCTTTTCATCATTGATCCCGATGGCGTAGTAAGATATTCCGTTGTCCATGATCTCAATATAGGAAGAAGTGTGGACGAAACACTGAGAGTCCTGCAAGCACTTAAAACCGGATGTCTATGCCCTATTGACTGGCATCCCGGAGATAACCTTCTCGAATAAATTGAGCCGCAACTCATTAAGACATAAAATCCCTCCAAAGGAATCCTTTCCTATTTATATAGATTTCCTTTGGAGGAATTATTATTGCACTTAACGCGTTATTTACTTCACAATCAAGGAATTTCCTGTCATATCTTTTGGTTTTTCAACTCCCATTATATCAAGCATTGTAGGAGTGAGATCTGAAAGTCTTCCTGCCTTAAGCTTTAAATCACCCAAACCGATACCTATTAAAGGAACTTCATTAGTGGTATGTGCAGTAAATGGTCCGCCTGTATCATAATCAATCATCTGCTCTGAATTACCGTGGTCGGCAGTTATAAGAGCAACCCCGTCTTGAGCCTTAATGGCATCCACAACCTTGCCAACACATTCATCAACCGCTTCAATAGCAGCTTTTGCAGCTTCCATTACACCAGTATGGCCAACCATATCAGGGTTTGCAAAATTCAATATTATAACATCATATTCCTTTGAATTGATTCTTTTTACAGCCTCTTCAGCAACCTCATATGCACTCATCTCAGGCTTCAAATCATAAGTTGCCACCTTTGGTGATGGGATAAGCGCCCTGTCCTCACCCGGATAGACTTTCTCCACTCCACCGTTAAAGAAAAATGTAACATGTGCATACTTTTCCGTTTCGGCAATTCTAAGCTGCTTGTAGCCAAGGGTGCTTATGTATTCACCAAAGGTATTTACAAGTGACTCAGGCTTGAAAGCTACAACTGCATTTTCTATCGTCTTGTCATATTGAGTCATGCAAACAAAGAATACCGGAAAATAACCTTTTTCGCGTTCAAAACCTTTAAAATCTACATCTGTAAAGGTTCTTGTAATTTCTCTAGCTCTGTCAGGTCTGAAGTTAAAGAATATAATAGAATCATTCTTTTCTATTAGAGCAACAGGCTTACCGCCTTCTAAGATAGCAGTAGGCTTTACGAACTCATCAAACTCACCTTTATCATAAGATGTTTGTACAGCCTCACCGGCACTTGATGCTGTAAACCCTTTTCCGGAAGTCATAACATCGTATGCCATTTGTACTCTATCCCATCTATTATCTCTGTCCATGGCATAATAACGGCCCATAACAGATGCTATCTTACCTGTGCCAATTTCTTTTAGCTTGGCTTCAAGTTCTTCCACGAAGGCCTTTGAACTGTCAGGAGGTACATCTCTTCCATCAAAGAAGCAATGAACATACACATCATTAAGCCCCTGTCTTTTTGCCAGCTCAATCAATGCATAAAGATGTGTGTTATGGCTGTGAACACCTCCATCTGACAAGAGCCCAAACAAATGAAGCTTTGAATTGTTCTTTTTACAATTATCTATGGCATCAAGGAATTCCTTTTTATCATAAAAGTCTCCATCTTCAATGGATTTTGTGATCCTTGTAAGCTCTTGATATACTATTCTTCCGGCACCAATATTGGTGTGACCCACCTCGGAATTACCCATCTGTCCTGTAGGAAGCCCTACATCCATGCCACTGCACTTTATTGTGGTATTGGTGCACTCCTTAAGGTATCTGTCAATATTGGGCGTATTTGCAGCCTTTATGGCATTTCCATCTTCCTTCGGATTTATGCCGAAGCCGTCCAATATAATTAACGCCACCAGTTTATCCTTCATATTAAAACACTCCATTCATATTTTCCAATTTCACATTTATATAACAAAAACAACCCCTTCTATATTAAAAGTGCTGTCGGCCACTTTTAATACGAAAAGAAGAAGGTTGTTTTATTCGCTATAAATTAACCGTTATACTTAACGATCTTTTCGAAATCATCAAGCTTAAGGCTTGCTCCGCCAACAAGACCACCATCAATATTAGTCATATTGAAAAGATCATGTGCACTTGCAGCAGTAACACTTCCGCCATAAAGAATGCGTGTAGCTTCTGCAACATCGCTGCCGTATACTTCTTTTACGCATTCTCTTATAATAGCACAAACCTCTTCAGCCTGTTCATTTGTTGCAGTCTTACCGGTTCCGATAGCCCAAATAGGTTCATACGCTATAACAGTCTTTTTAACCTGATCAGCTGAAAGGCCTAAAAGTGCTATTTTAACCTGGAATCTAACGAGGTCTGCTGTAACTCCCTGCTCCCTCTGAGCCAAGGATTCTCCACAGCATACTATAGGAGTCAAACCATATTTGAATGCAGAATGCACTTTTTTATTAACTGTTTCATCAGTTTCCGCAAAGTACTGTCTTCTTTCGGAGTGACCGATTATAACATATTCAATTCCCATTTCTGCAAGCATTTGGCCTGATATTTCACCTGTAAACGCACCCTTTTCTTCCCAGTGCATATTCTGAGCAGCTACTTTTATGTTTGAACCTGCTGCCGCCTTCTTTACATCTGACAATGCAACAAATGGAACTCCTACTACAACTTCGGAATAAGCTCCTTCAACTTTTGCCTTTAACGCCCCAACAAATTCTGCAGCTTCATTTGGAGTTTTGTTCATTTTCCAGTTTCCTGCAGCCATTTTTACTCTAGCCATTTTCATCTCTCCTTATTTATTCAATAATACATCTACTCCAGGTAGTACCTTTCCTTCAAGGAACTCTAAAGAAGCTCCGCCACCTGTAGAGATATGAGTAATCTTATCAGCATAGCCAAGCTGTTCTACTGCTGCAGCAGAGTCCCCACCGCCTACGATGGATATAGCTCCTGACTCGGCAACTGCTTTTGCAATTTCCTTTGTACCAATTGCAAAGTTGGAGAATTCAAATACTCCCATTGGCCCATTCCATACAACTGTTTTTGCTTCCTTTAAAACATTTGAGAAAAGTTCTATTGATTTCGGACCAATATCAAGTCCCATATAATCATCAGGAATTTGTGTAGAACATACTATTTTTGCTTCTGTGTCGTTATTGAACTCTTTACCAACATTATTATCTACTGGAAGTAACAGCTTAACACCCTTCTTCTCAGCTTTTTCCAAAAGGCTCTTTGCAAGATCAATTTTATCAGTCTCACAAATTGATTTTCCAACGTCGCTACCTTGTGCCTTAATAAATGTATAAGCCATACCACCGCCAATAATGAGTGTATCAACCTTATCTATAAGGTTTTCGATAACGGCAATCTTATCTGAAACCTTTGCTCCACCCAATATAGCAACAAAAGGTCTTGCAGGGTTTGAAAGTGCTTTACCCATTATATCGATTTCTTTTTGAATCAGATATCCGCAAACTGCCGGGAGATAGTCTGCCAATCCTGCAGTTGATGCATGTGCTCTGTGTGCTGTACCGAAAGCATCATTTACATATATTTCAGCTAATGTTGAAAGCTCTTTTGCAAATGCAGGATCATTCTTTTCTTCTTCCTTATGGAATCTAACATTTTCAAGCATAAGGACTTCGCCTTCTTTTAATGCAGCGGCTTTAGCTTTAGCATCTTCTCCAATAACATCTGAAGCCATGATAACAGGTTTGCCCAAAAGTTCACCAAGTCTTACTGCCGTAGGCTTCATGCTGAATTTGTCTTCAAAACCGTTCTTTGGTCTTCCAAGGTGTGATACCAAAATGGTCTTTGCACCCTTTTCAACAAGATATTTAATAGTAGGAAGAGCACCCACTATTCTCTTATCATCTGTTATATTCTTGTTTGCGTCTAATGGAACGTTAAAATCAACCCTTACAATAACTTTTTTACCTTTAACATCAATATCTTCAATTGACTTTTTATTATAGCTCATTTTATTCATTCCTTTCTCTAAATATAGTTATATTTTTTTGATGTATCAATAAACCCGGAATATCTAAAAAGCCCATCCCAAAACCACTCCCTGCTGGTCGGGTTGAAGGATGGACTCATAAATTAGTAATTTATTTACTTATGGATAAAACACTCAGATGCTTGTTATCCACCAGCTATTATGCATCAACCTTTGACATGTGAACGATGAGGTCTACTACCTTGTTTGAATAACCCCACTCATTGTCATACCATGATACGAGCTTAACAAAGTTGCCATTTAATGCAATACCTGCTTTTGCATCAAATATTGAAGTACGTGAATCATGAATGAAGTCTGATGAAACAACTTCATCTTCAGTGTATCCAAGGATACCCTTTAATTCATTTTCAGATGCTTTCTTAACAGCAGCCTTTATTTCATCATATGTTGCAGCTTTTTCAAGTCTTACTGTGAGGTCAACAACTGAAACATCCGCTGTTGGAACTCTGAATGCCATACCTGTAAGTTTTCCGTTTAATTCCGGAATAACCTTACCAACTGCTTTAGCAGCACCTGTGGATGAAGGAATTATGTTAAAACCTGCACCACGTCCACCTCTCCAGTCTTTCATTGAAGGACCGTCAACAGTCTTCTGAGTAGCAGTTACAGCATGTACTGTAGTCATCAAGCCTTCAACTATACCGAAGTTATCGTTGATAACTTTAGCCAAAGGAGCCAAGCAGTTTGTAGTACATGATGCATTTGAAACAACGTTCATGTCTTTAGTGTACTTGTCGTTGTTAACGCCCATAACGAACATTGGAGCATCTGCTGATGGAGCACTGATTACAACCTTCTTTGCTCCACCTTTGAAGTGTGCTGAAGCCTTTTCAGTAGTTGTAAATACACCTGTTGACTCAACCACATAATCAGCTCCACAGCTTGACCATGCAATTTCTGCAGGATCTTTGGAAGCGAATACTGCGATTTTCTTTCCGTTTACTACTAACTTACCGTCTTCTGAAGAAATTTCACCTTCGAATTTTCCATGAACTGTGTCATATCTCAACATATATTTCATGTACTCAAGATCGATGAATGGGTCATTAATACCAGTTACTTCTACGTTTGGATTGTTAATCGCAGCTCTGAAAACAAGACGTCCTATACGTCCAAAACCATTAATACCTATTTTTACAGCCATCAAAATCATCCTCCTATATGTTATTAGTTAATTTGTTATAGTGAAATATATTTCCATCACTATCGTGCAGCTATTATGTAGCTAAAGCACTAATCCCCACTTTATGGCTTTTTTATTTTTTGCCAATGTTATTCTATATTATTTTTTTTTATTTTTCAATAGAAATTAGGCAATTTTATTAAATTTTTAACAATCTTTTTCCATTACCAGGTAACCACATAATTATTTGCAAATACCTTAATAAAAATTTGTTATCCTTTCGATAATAATTTAGAAGGATATTTAACCATTAAAGTAGAATAACAATATAATACCCAAATTTTAAATAAGTTATGAATACTTGTTTTGCTTGTTTTCAAACTTTTGCATTCTATGCTGTTTAGGCAGTATTATGATATACTTATACATATTACACTATACATAATGATTTTATTCATACGGAGGGATTTTAATGAATATTAAAGCCGGTGAAATTGTATCCATACGTCATTGTTCCGGTACAAAGCTTTATAAAAGCATTGTACTCGATACCCTTGACGATACACTATCTGTGAAACTGTTTGAAGAAGTTGCACTTCTTAACTGTTCTCCCGGCGATCCAGTTGTTCTAGGGTGTGAACTAAACGATGAAGTTTATATGGGAAGCTGTAACCTCTTAGATATCGATAAGGATAATAATAAACTTTCTTTAAAGATAGACAATTATGAAACTATTACCAACAAGAGGCTTTATGAAAGATTTCCCGTTTCCTTTTACGCAGATGTCAGGATAGGAGAGTCTCAGAAAAGGAATCTTGTTCTTGTTAAAAATATAAGCATAAACGGATTGATGATTAACACTAAATCTGATTTTCCCTTATATCAGGAATTAAAGTTTGAGCTTCATCTGGATATTAAGCTTCATTTAAAAGCAACCGTTATAAGGAAATCCAAAGATACCAATAATTATGAGTATGGTCTTAAGATTATATATACTGATGTAAACACTCCAAAGCTCTTGAAGAAACTTATCCTTATTCTAAAGCAGGAGCAGGAAGATTTTATCAGGAAAATGAAGGAACCGAATTAGGATTTAGAGGTTATATGTTGAAAGTTAGAGGTTGGAAGTTAGACATATAGAAGTCAGACATCAGACATGTAATTTAATACATAGTATACAAAAAATAAAAATCCCTATATTCCTTGTTACTTTAGGTTATAGGGATTATTTACTAATAAATCCATTTTTTACTAATAAATCCATTTTTATTTCCATTAAAAGCATTTCTTTATATATTAGACGCCGACTCCCTGAAAATTCATTATGCGGTCAATCATAGCTATTAATGAGTTTAATCCTTCCTCGTCAATTATTTTACTACCTAAAGCCTTACCGTCATTTTTTATAAAAGGACAAAAACCGCTTCCAACAAGAATCATTTCGTTCAACATTATGTTGAGTGAAATCTGAGCCCATGCGATTTCATGAGAGTACCTTCTTCCAGTGATAATTGCTCCAGACAGTTTATTCCTAAGTGGTCGTTTAAATCTTAAATAGCCTACTCCTGCCCTTTCTAAGAACCTTTGCATTATAGAACTCAATCCAAATGCATTTACAGGAAAAGCATAAATAATAACATTTGCCTCAAGCATTTTTTGAACAATGCCAAAAACACTATCCTCAATACAGCACTTGCCATCCTCATCACACTTATAACAGGATGTGCAATTTACAATTTCTTCTTCACATAAATAAACGACCTGAATATCTGCATACGGATATTTAGACTTTATATGATTCACGCATATATCAATGGCTTCTTCAGTGGTGCCTTTTCGTCGCAGTGCTCCATTAAGAAACAAAACTTTCATAAAAATCATTTCCTTCCAAACTTATGATTATTTATTTTACATCATGCTGCTATGATTTGTATTTTTTCCCTTTATTTTTTGTGTTGCTCAAATTCACTCATTTCAAAAGAAATAAAAGAATGTACTATAAAATCATATATTTTTACAATCAAATCGGGGTCTATTTTCTCATCTTCTGCTGTTTTTCTTACCTTATTTAAAACATCCTTTATTCTGTCCTCTGCAATAACATCATTAGCAGACTTTTTATACTTAGACGCTTCCTTGACAAATCCATATCTCTTGGCAAAAAGCTTAACAACCTGCCTGTCGATTTCATCAATGCTTGAGCGTATAAACTTCATTTTTTCAGCTGTTTCATTTTCACTTGCCGATGCTGAAGTACCTTTAATTATCATATTTCATCCATCCTTTCGTATCAGAATAACAAATAAAAGATTATTTACCTATATTAAATACGTTATTAATCTTACATTTAGCAGAGCAAAATAACGAATGCTTTAACGGAATTTTGCGATAGATAAATGTAAAAGATTAATCGCATTTAATATATTAGATATTCTACAGAATCTTTAATTATTTCCAACCCATTTTGGGTCAATACAGACTCAAAATGAAATTGGTAACTTATGCAATCTTTCCCTTTAAAAGCATATATTTTGCCATCTTCACCCTTTGAAACAATTGCATTTCGATTTCCGTTATCAAGTGCAAAATACGAATTGTAAAATCCAACATTTTGGGTTTTACCGAATAAATCGATTTCTTTTTGCATACCTTGAAAAGGAATCTGAGCCCTGGTCAACCCATAACCTAAAGATTTGAGCAAAATCTGATGTCCAAGACAAACCCCCAGAATTTTAGCCCTATTTTCCAATAGTTCCTTGGTTATTCCATATAGAACAGCCATTTTATCATGTTTTTCATTATTGGGATCACCAGGACCTGGTCCTATTAGCACAATATCTATATCAGGATTAAATTTATAATCATAATATTTGTAAACTTTCGTCATATAGCCTATAGAATCAAGCATGTGCTTTATCATATATATGAAATCATCTTCATTATCTATTAAGTCTATAGTTATACTGCTTTTTTCTATCTTTTCTTTTATATAAGTTTTAAGCCAGAATTTTGACAAATACTTGTTTCTGCTAATTAATTTATTTTGAATATCCTCATCGGCTTGAAGGGACTCAGTTTGAGTTTTCTTTTTATTCAACATTGCATTAATCAATCCCTGAGCCTTAGCTTTGAGTTCTTTGGTTTCTTGCTCCGGCACAGAATCTCTTACTATACTGTTTCCGCTTTGAATGGTAAATTCACCGGTTCTTTTAATTTCTATAGTCCTTATGGTAATTGCGTTGTCCAAATACGTCTGATCATTTTTATCCTTTCCGAATAAACATATAACACTTGAATAATATCCCCTGGACTCCTTTTCGTATTGTTTTACTATTCTGGCAGCGTTTTGCAGAGGGCTTCCAACCATAGTAGCAGCAAACAAGGATTCTTTTAATGCCAACCAGATATCTGTTCTGCCAAACCCCTCAAGAATATATTCAGTATGAATAAGTGTCCCCATTTCCTTTAAAAACGGTCCAACAACTTTTCCACCATCAGGACAAAGTTTGCAGATTATTTTCAATTCTTCGTCCAACACTTGAAATAATTCATTGACCTCTTTAGGATCTGTAATAAACTCCTCAAGCCTTTCCCTCAAGTCTCTGCCTGATTTTGGCAATGTGCCGCTGATAGGATTCATAAATGTAGTTTGTCCGTTAATGGTTATATGTCTTTCGGGAGAAGCACCTATATAAATATTATCTCCTGTGAAAAAAATAAAGTTCCAATAACTCCCTGTTTCATTTTCAATAAGTCTCCTCAAAATAGCCAAAGAATACTTAAAATTAAAGTTTTTTATCTTTCCGAAAAACTTTCTTGACATCAAAAAGTTTGATCCTTCACCATTATTTATTTCATTTTTAATTACTGCTCGAATAGTGTTCTCAAACTCTTCATCCGTCATATTCGATTCAAGATCACCATCTAAATCAAGAATTATTTCCGGAACAATTTCTAAGAAATGCTGGAGATCAACGGGTATGGTTTTTTCGATTCTGAGAGTAATTATTTTCTCATCCTCATCATGTGCTTCAAAGCCCTTTTCTTTAATCTGGCAAAACGGCAGCATTGAAATATAATTAGCACCTGTTTGCTCTAATGGAGGAAGATGAGAAATCAAATCATACTTCTCAATATAACCTTTATATACAAAGAGAGTATTTTCTTTATTTATCATACAAAAAGGAGATTTGAAAAGTCCATAAAGTTCTTCAATGGAAACCTTTTGCTTTCCATTGAAATAAATATCACTATTATTCATAGTTGTCATCCTTTCATTTTGTGAAATCACGTTGTATTAGAAATCAATGACAACCGATAATTAAAGAAATGATTTTAGAAACTTACAAAATCCACGTGTGCAATCGGCTCATCTCAACTAATCTCAACTAATCTCAGCTTATCTCGTCTAAACTAAGGTATACCAAATCTTAGATGGAATTATACCACAAATAATTTCTTTTTTCAATATTCTTGATCTCTTGATTAGAATCTGTATTCATTAAACCCATATATCATGATATAATTCATTTTAATGGTAATAAATCTAAAGCTGATTAAATTTAGTCAAATACTTTGTGGTATGGATGTGATGATTGATGTTCGCAAATATAACCGATGAGGCAGAAGCAATAGATATTCAGAATAAACTAAATAAATATATTGAATTGAATAACAAATTTGATTATGAGTGTTTAAAAAGGGTAGCAGGAGTGGATTTGGCATATTGGAAAGAAGAGAATACAGAATATGCTGTATGCTGTATTGTTGTGATTGATTATAACACAAATGAAATATTGGAAAATGCACATACACTATCAAAAATAGAATTCCCATACATTCCAGGATGCCTTGCATTCAGAGAACTTCCTCTAGTGTTGGATACTGTCGGAAAGTTGAAGGTTGAGCCTGATTTATATATTTTTGACGGCAATGGCTATCTTCATCCGAGGCATATGGGAATTGCAACACATGCAGCTATATACTTGAAAAAGCCGACAATAGGGGTTGCAAAGAGTTATTATAAAATTGAGAATGTTGATTTTATAGTTCCGGAGAACTATGATGGTGCTTATACAGATATAATTATTAATAATGATATCTATGGACGAGCAGTAAGAACTCATAAAGATGTAAAGCCTATATTTGTATCCGCTGGAAATTATATTGATCTGAATACAGCAACTGAAGTAGCAAACAGGTTTGTAACTGCCGAAAGTCATATTCCTTTGCCTACAAGACTAGCAGATATAGAAACACATCGAATGAGAACTATGTATAAATCCCCTAATCAATACAAACAGCAATTATAAAAAATACCCTTAGGTTTCACAAAAGGGAATTATACGGAAATTTATATTTTAAAAATATAAATTCCATAACATATCAATTGGGTTTTTATACATTTCATCATTGATTTCATACATTTCATCCATCGTTTAACAATAACTCCTGAATCATTATGTATCATGTAACTATATTAATCTATCAGGAGGTTATTTTTATGAAAAAAATAAGTTTTAAAAGATTAAGCAGTATAATAATCCTTTCAATTGCTTTTTCTATTTTATTTACATTATTTAGTGTAGTGAATGCTTTAAACTATGGAGTTGAAAGTTGCATCAATGTTACACATTCGGGCCTTTCGGGTTTTGGTTTTGGGAATTACTTTAATGAAATGAGCCGATATCAAACCTTTATAAATGGAAACAACCGTTGTCTTGAAAGCGTGGATTTAAAACTGAGAAAAGTCTTTGGTACAAATCAGACTGATGTAGTTGTAGAACTGAGAGAATTTGTCAACGGAAAGCCCGGTGCTGTTCTTGCAAAAGCAACAATTCCTGCAGATATAATAAGGCATGACTGGACTGTTGTAAAAGCACCCCTCTGGTACAGTTCACTGATACCGGGCAAAGAATATGCCATACAGCTGACACAATCCCAAAAAAGAGAAGCAAGATATGAATGGGCAACAGCACCAGTGGACAGTCGTTATAAATTTGGAAAACTAAGGACCGAAGAGAGACGTGACGCATTACCTAATGTGGGAAGTTGGACTTATTATGTTGATATCTATACCGACGAATCAGGTTTAGGAGACGGATGGATGAAGGTATGGTGCCATAATGATTTGACTGTTACAGATCTTTCTCACAACATTTTGCAGGGAAACGGTTTTGGAAACAGTTATAATGAGATAAAAAGGTATCAAACCTTCTTTGTATCGGGAAAATACAACAAGATAAAGAGTATTGATTTAAGACTTCGAAAATTCGAAGGCAGTTCACAAAGTGATATAAAAGTTGAGCTTTATAAAGTAAGCAACAAAGTCCCAACAGGATCTGCTCTTGCATCCGCTATAATTCCCGCTACAAGAATTTATTCATCCTGGACTTTGGTATCAGTGCCTTTTGAATATACTGCACTGGATTTTAAAGGGGAGTATGCCATTGTCTTAAGTCAAATCACTCCTCAAACATCAAGATATGAGTGGGCTGTAAGTAATGTCAGCAGCGATACCTCATTCGGCAAATGGATTGGATATACATGGGTTAATGAATCCTCCCTTGGTGACGGCTATCTAAAAGTAAATCTCGATACCGATGATAAAATTATTATCGATCAGACCAATGAGGGCGAATCTGCCAACAGCTTTGGAAACACTTTTGATGAAATAAAAAGATTTCAAACTTTTATTGCAGATTCATCTATGGAAAGAATAACCGGTGTGGATTTAAGACTCCGGAAAGTTAATGGCACAGGGCAAAGCGATGTGGTAGTTCAACTTTATGAAACAAAAGACAGAATGCCTATAGGATCTGCCATCGCTTCAACAAGCATTCCGGCTTCATTAATAGGCTCAGGATGGACGGTTGTTAATGCTCCATTGAAATACAATGGACTGGTAAGAAACAGAGAATATGCTGTTGTATTGACACAGAGCACCTTAAACTCCGCAAGATATGAATGGGCTAAGGGATTTCTCAATAAAGGAGACAGGTTCGGAAAATGGACCGGCAGCTGGGTGGATGAATCGGGAATAGGAACTGCATGGATGCGTGTTATCCTGGCACAGAAATGTGATATGATTGACCAATCCAGTAATCCTATAGGAGGATTTGGGTTTGGAAACAACCACAATGAGATTAAAAGGTTCCAGACTTTCTACTACTCAACAGGAGGAACCAGAAAAATTGACGGTATAGACCTCAAAATCAGAAAATATCTGGGTTCAGCACAAAGTGACGTAGTAGTAGAATTGTACCGTTTAAGCAATGGTTTTCCTGCAGGAACACCACTGGCATCCGCAACTATTCCTTCAAATTCGGTAGGAAGCGATTGGACAGTAGTACATGCACCTTTAAAATATGATTATATATATCAGGGAACGGTATATGCTATAGTATTAGGTCAGAAATCACCCCAAAACGAGAGGTATGAGTGGGCTGCATCGCAGGTTGACAGCAGTTTGGATTTCGGAAAATGGAACGGTACCAGTTGGATAAATGAATCCTTTGCAGGAGACGGCTGGATGAAAGTATGGACGAGACCCTATGAGTATATAAAAAATATCAATCATAATTCTCAATCCGGCTACAGCCTCGGTAATTATTATGATGACATTAAAAGATTCCAGACTTTTACAGTTCCTTATGCCACATGCAAAATAAACAGCATTGACTTGAAGCTTAGAAAAATCGGTGGCAGCAATCAAAGTGATTTAATTGTACAATTATACGAGACCAATAACAAGGAACCGGCCAAACCTATATCGGTGGCTGTAATACCATCCACACAGATAGGTAATGATTGGACTATCGTAACCGCTGACATAAGTTGTACTTTAAACTCCGGTAAAACATATGCTGTAGTATTAAGTCAAAGAACAGAAGGCCCCTCAAGATATGAATGGGCAACGGGATATGTCGACCATCTTGTGGATTTCGGGAAATGGGACGGATATCAATGGATTAATGAATCCGGACTTGGAGACGGTTGGCTTACACTTAAATATAATGTCCAATGATATAACTACACCCCATTAAACATATCAAATACATTTATATATAAAAGAAATACAATGTTTCTAATAACAATATATACACAATAAATGTTGAGACTTGGTAATAAAAGTGATAATATATATTGAATGTAGTTATGGAAAGCAACTTTTCCAATAACTAAACTTTCTTATATCACACAGGGGGGTAACTTAAAAATGAAAATTAAAGCAATCATTCTATTCTTGGTAGTTTCACTTTTAGCAACAATTGTACCTTTCAATGCTTTTGCATCAGAACAACCGGCTAATGCCAAAGTGCCTTGGACTGGATTTACACAAGGCACCGGAACAACAGCAGACCCGTACATAATAAAAACTCCTGAAGATCTTAATCAGGTAAGGAATTATCCTTCAAAGTGTTTTAAACTGGGAAATGATATTGACCTTGGTGTGTATCCCTTTAACACAGGCAATGGCTGGGACCCAATTGACAATTTTAAAGGGGTCTTCGATGGAAATGGTCATTCCATAAAAAATCTGTTTATTAATCGTCCTTCTGAGTACGATTGCGGACTGTTCGGACTAATTCAATTTGATTCATGTGGTCAGGTTACAATTAAGAATTTCTGTCTTTTCAACGTAAATATAACCGGGTTCGATAATGTCGGCGGTGTTCTGGGTCAGGTCACTAAACCTACAATATCAAGAGTTCAAGAAACAATAGTATATTTTAGTAATATTCATGTTTACGGTACGGTAAAGGCTGTGTCAGACAGTGTTGGAGCAATACTTGGAAAACTGGATTACTACTGGGATTACCTGGCATATGATATGTATCGCTGCAGTGCCCAGGCTAAAATATATGCAGGCCCTGATGCTATAAAATGTGGCGGACTGGTAGGGTGTTCCATGAATGCTACAATTCGGTCCAAAATGCAAGAATGCTTTTTTATCGGCCATTTATATAATGCCAAACAAGGCGGAGGATTAATAGGGAGAGGCTATGCTTCAGAAGTAGTAAAAAATTGCTATGCTAATGTAACTTTTCACAATTTTAAGGAAAAAGTAAGCGGAATAATGGGAAGCGGATGGGTAAATGCAATTGGAGAAATAGGCATAGAGGTTGACAGGTGCTACTCGGTAATGAGGCTGGATAATTGTGGCGGGGCTACAGCTGTACCTTATGTTGCTACACCGCCTGTGAATTCGGAATACTGGAAGGGAACCAATCCTAAATACCCCATAAGAGTAACTAATTGTTTCTATGATAAAAGTGTTTTGCCTGGATATGATTATCAAGGCGGAAAAACCACAGAGGAACTGGCTTTACAAAGTAACTTTACCGACTGGGACTTTGAAAATACATGGTCCATTGACCTAGAGAGTAGTTATGCTCAATTGAGAAACGTGTTTACACCTATAAATGAAGTTGAGGATAATGATACAATTGAGAATGCCAACACAGTGGTAGAAGACATACTAGTAAAAGCCAGTGTTTATAAAGAAGGTGATGTAGACTTCTATATGTTTACACCTGCCGAAAGCGATGTATATACATTTGAAAGCATCGGCTCCACAGATGTGTGCGGGGAACTCTATGGATTATATGTCAGCGATGACAACAAAACTGATAATGATGCTAATAATGCAGTCAAGCCTTTATTCTACAGCCTTAATGATAATAAAAGTGCAGTCGATAAGAATTTCAAAATCACATTCAATCTTATAAAAGATAAAAAATACTATCTAAAGGTAAAACACGCAAATAAAAGCGGCACAGGAGATTATAGATTACGCATTTCACGGTGGATACCAATAACAGATTCTGATGATTCAAATTATTCTAAATCATCACAACTTGTTAATATACCCTCGGATCCCAATTACTTACAGAAAGATATTTATGTAGAGAACAAAATTGACACTGTCGGAGGAGAATGCTGGTACAAATTAAAGCCCGGTGAATCAGGAACAATTTTCTTTATTCTGGATATTTTTAATATATCAGAACAAATTGCCGACCAAACCTTATATAAAGATCTTGATATTGAGTTGTATGAGGAATACAACGGAAAACTTAGATTGCTTGAATATTCATCAGCATATACTTATAATTATGAATATATATATTATCCGGTCACTGACTTGCAAACAAATCATGATCTCTATATAAGAGTCAGAAACAACAGCCAAAAGCCAGGTCTTATGCCGGAAACCAAATTTGGTTTAGCTGATCCTCCATATGGCTTCAATTTATCATTCACAATAACAAAGGGGTTTGAGTCTAATGGAGGTGAATATGCAGGCTGGAAGGCATACTGGCCATCTGATTCATTAAAACAAGATAATCCCTTAATTCTTGGTTTTAGCAAAGAGGAAAATACAAACTATCCTACATCGGAAAATATATACGATGCGTATTTTGATAATGAACACACTATAAAATACACTGACTTAATAAAATATGCCATCTCTATCTGGAATGATGCTCAATGGAGATATCAGCTTTCAGACGTCAATCTTAATGAATTCAAGAAGGATGCCACTTTGGCACTTGATGAAACCGGTGAAATTCCAAATCATATAAGAGATTTCTCGTTATATTATGATAACTCAAGCAGTACAATAGCACGTTCCGATGGCAGTATAAACACAAGATGGTTTAATAAGGACAGCCTAAAAAATGAAAAACTAACCAAAATAGAAGGTAAAATAGGTATTGATAACTCCCCTGATATAGAGGATTTGGCTAAGAGGATTTTCGTACATGAAATGGGCCATATGTTGGGTCTGGCTGATTTGTACGGCAGTCCTAAAGTGCTTCAAAATTCAAATATAGACAACAGAGATAAAGTAATGTTCGGTGTAAGCGGGTACTGGAATATCAGCCAAATTAACAAATATGACTACCCCTCATATTTGACTCTGAAAGATACTGAAGGGTTATGCCGGGTTAACGGAGTCTGGAAGCAACAACCTCAAAACGTAATAAGTGCATCATATGTTGAGGTAACTGAAGAAGAGCTATACAAGGATTCAGATATAATTTTAAAGGGTAAGGTAAAAGAAGTATCAGATAGTAAAACGCTTCCCGGTTATTCAGAAATAGTCCTGGATGTAGAAAGCTATTATAAAGATAATAACTCAAAATTGGGCAAGGAAGTTAAAGTGCTCCAGGAAGGCAACAGCAGCTTGCAATATTCCGGTGATCCCCTGCTGGCAATAGGTGAAGAGGTCATTCTTTTCTTGCAGGAAAACAGTACAGGTAATCTGGTTATAATGGGTGGGCCCCAGGGAAGATTTGACATAACTTCAAGTTCAGATTCAAAGACTTTTGTTGAAAACTATCTGACTAAGGCTGTGAGAGAAAGTATTCAGGAAGAAAGAAAACTTATAAATAAAGAATTAAACCTAAATATACCGGAAATTATATTACCCGATACAGATCTTGACTCCTTTGTAACTGTTATAAAAGACGCGATACAGCAATATTCTGAGGGCTCGTCAATTACAGGATATTTGTCCCCGGACATCAACGACATTCGCGGGCAGTCAACACTTAAGTCAGGTTTCAAGATTGAGATTTTGGGAACGGAAATTTCTACACTATCCCAGGCAGATGGCTCCTTCAAATTGTCAAATGTTCCTGCAGATATTGCCGATTTTACAGTCAGAATAAGCAAGGAGGGCTACCTCTATAGAGATATTAAATGCTCGAAAGTTAACAGTCCATCTACAGAAATAGGTACCATAGATTCTCCTGTGGTATTATGGGCCGGAGACCTAAATCAGGATAATACAATAAATATAGCAGATATTATAGAAGTGGCCAAGGAGTTTAATACCGGCTCAATAAACGAAAACTTCAAGTATAAATTTGACCTTAACCAAGACAATTGGATAAATATGTCTGACTTCATTATAATAGCAAGAAATTTCAACAAGGTCACTGGTGATTATTTACCAATTATATTGTGAAGCTAAACTCTAAGTTAAAAGGGGCGTTGTATTACGATTAAAATCGTAGTACAACGCCCCTTTCTATATTAAATACGTTATTAATCTTACATTTAGCAGAAGATAAATGTAAAAGATTAATCGTATTTAATATAACAGCCTCTTATTTTTTCATAATTAAGGCCTAAATATTTCTTATTTGATGCTCAAGTACTAAGTTTTGAAAATCTTCCTTCGATACTTTTTGTTCCAACACCATTGGATTCATCAATACTTTACCGTTTTTAACAGTGCAAGTATATATTGCTTTGAAATCTTCACATTCATCAATACCCACATATTTTGAACATACCGCTTGTTCTTCAACTTCCCATCCTGGCAATATTCCATTGACAAACTTTAATAATACCTTATTATCTTTTATATATTCATGTTCAGTAAGAATCTCCCACGTATTGTCAACATCATCTAAATGACTGTCCCATTTTAAGAAAAATTGCACCTTATAAATATCCTGAATATATTTATCATCTTTCGGGATTTCTTTATAAAATGATTCCTTTGTGGATAAAAAGTCTACATCCGCTTTTGCTTTCTGTCTTGTTATAATAACATAATGCGTTTTTTCATCTAAAATATGATATAAATTGTTTTTATAAATCATAAACATAATATTCTCTCCTATCACTCAACTATTTCATATCTTTTATCAATTTTATTCCACACTGCATGCAATGATTCATTTCCATCCTTATCAACCTTAAATATTGCTCCATCAGATATTGTTTGACCACGACCATATGTATATTCAGGCAGTAGATGACTTTCACTTCCAAGAAATCCTGTCCCGGTACATGGCGGTTGTGTATACGCATTTATTACAGGATGCTCACTATTATTCGGACAATAATCACTTGTGCACCTCATAACAAACATGCTATCTCCATTTTGTGCCTTTTCCAAAAATTTATTCCCATTATAATCCAGACGCAAATTCTTATATGCCTCATCTGCATTGTTTGTAAATGGCGCTACATCGGACGCTTTTGATGCACAACCCGATACTACCGTTCTAGGATTGTCCTTATCTAAATATTGTTGCAATTGATTTTCGTCAATAACTTTTTGCATGATTGTATCTTCTTTTACAGGGCTAAGATCTTTACGATAATCGGCTAATTCGTTTAAGCAGTTTTTATCTTTATCACTTAATTTTACATTATCATTATTTAATAAATGCCCATCCAAATTTTCATTTAATGCACATGTTGTCCTATAATTAGCTGAAGTCAATTCATCATGCCTTGCTTTATCAATTGATGCATCAAAGCTGTCTTCAACTTTAAACTGATCCCCACGAAACTTTTCATTTATAGCAAGATTTTTTCCTTCAAGTTTTTTACCGCTTGATGATACTCCGAGATTGGTTAACTTCGCTCCATCGGCAGGTCCTTTTGCTCCCTCACTACCCTTGAATACCGGTGGGTGTGTAGTATTGCTTTTTTGATTGCTTACAGGTGCAGTTTTTTGTTCTTTAGAAGAGCTTTCTTCTGAAACATTATCATCTTTAGATTCCGTTTTTGGGGAAACTTCACTTGAACCTGAGCTGGAACTATTACTTGCTGATGTCACATCAGTCACACTTGAACATTCAATATCCGATCCAATAAACTCATTTAAATCAATTGAAAAGTATCCAACACCGTCATAACTTGTGAAAGTCTCAGCATATCCGACAATAAATGCTTCTTGAAAACAAATTTTTCTTACAAGCATACCATCTTCATCAATTTCCTCTACTACAACTTTTTTATATGACTCACTGTTATTTGAAGGGATTAGTGCCCACTGATAAAGCCCTATAGTTTGCTCATCAGCACCTATTCTTCCCATAATTGTCATTTTATTTTTACACTTTGTTCTAGCATTAGAAAAAACATCCGATGGAGTATCAACATTACAAGATACCGACTCTACACATTTTTCAAGTACTATATTACCATCAATCGTAACCTTAAATGCCATAATTAAACCCTCCATAAATTACAGAAAAGTGTCAATACTCTTACATTTGGTAGAGCAAATAATGAACGGTTCTTCTCGGAATTTGCAATAGACAAATGCAAAAGATTTCATACCTAAAAGTGCTAATACAGTGATAATTCTGATGCTACAATAGTATCATATACCAATTTTTTTGTCCATAATACCCATTTGTATATATGTATACTAAATTTTTTACATTTTGGTATTAGCAAACTATTTATTCTTTAAATCTATTAGCCTTTTTTAGTGGCAATCCATCCTCCGTATAAAAAACTTGTGTAACTACCATTGTGTGTTTTCCATTTGAATTCGTGAAATCATTGTAAAGGTATCCGGTTTGACTGCCATTGGACACGACCTGATTATCAATAGTTAATTGGCTGTTTGTTGTATCATCAAATTTGCTCCATTGTACTGCGATAGAATTGTTGCTATCAAATGCACTTATTCTCAGCGGATTATATGCCTCCACCATAATAGGTCCATGAGTTCCATACTTTTGACTTGCTGTTCCCATAAAATACAATTTATCATTATATACTGGGCAAACTCCCAATACGCCCGGAAGTCCGGGAATGTTTTGGGTATCCCATGAACCGGTTACAGGATCAAAAATGACTGTTGCTCCATTTGCCGAAACATTGACGCCGTTCTCCAAGGTTTTACCTCCACCGACAAAATGAATTTTTCCTTTATATTGAGCAACTGCTGGCGTAGTGATTTCTACCGGGCTTGTTCCAACAGTCTCCCAGATTTTTTAGTGAAATCAAAAGCCATAATTTTATTTAATTTTCCAGAGTTATTTGATCCGAAAAACGAATAGAGTTTGGGAACACCATTTACAGAAATTCCAGTAAGTACAAGGTCAGTTGCAGACTGTCCTGGTACCCCTGTGGTCCAGCTGTTGTTTATAGTATCATATACATCCATTGTCGAAACAAAGTTTCTGTTTTGATTTCTGCCCCCCACAATGTATACCTTGTTATCATATACAGTTATACCAGCACCATCTCTATAACTTGGTGCCTCGGATATAGTTCTCCATTGGTTTAATTCCGGATCATATTCATCTACTTTTTTCTCAATAGTAGACAGATCTTTTTTTACTGCTTCTTTTGCATCATTTTCAGATAACTTGATGTCTCCTTTAATTAAATTTTTAACCTTTGGAATATTGAGACCTGATATAGTCTCAATAACCCCATCTTTTCCGATTATATACGACTGCGAAGCCCCTCTTATTTTGATTCCTTTGTACATTTGCTGTGCTTTTACTACTGTTTCACCTTGTTCATTTACAAATTTCTTTTCAATTTTACAGCTATTTGTGTCTTCAGAACTTTTATTCACATAATTCTTGACTATATCCTCCGGAGCATTCTTTGATGGAAGGCTCAGTCTTCCACTTAAATATGTAGGCATTTTATGATGATCGTTGATAAATACTTTTTGAATTTCCACACCGGATTTCCCTTTGCTTGTCTGAATCTGCGAAAACCGGAAACGCTAATATATTAGATGCTACCAAAGTTGAAACAATAAGTGCTGAAACAATTTTTTTCATGAATTCTCATCCTCCTTTAAAATAAATTATTCTTCATGTGTACATTACTATTGTTAGTATAAAAGAAATCTGAAAAAACGACATGAAAAAAATTGAATTCTAAGAGTTTCAACTCTTTCTCTTAATATCAGTTCTTTTATATCAAGAAATAACTCTTTAATAAACAGTTCAACATCTTCTAATATAGGGCTCTAACCATATACTTCAATATCTGGACCTTTAGCTGAAGGAAAGTTACAAAATACAATCAAAATATCTTAAATACAGGATTTGTTGAAATTTATTCCTTTTCTGAAATGTCATCATTGTGTGTTAAAAAGCATTTAGCCTTTATACAATTTAATTCTGGTAACCTTTCATTTTTAAATAAGAAAAAAGCATCGAAATATTAAAAGACAGTGTTCAGGCTATTAACCAATACACTGTCTTTCTTATGCCAACCGATGATGCCTAAAACTCACTAAATAACCTTCAGCAAATTTGCCATCTCAATAGCTGTTACAGCCGCATCATAACCCTTATTCCCTGCTTTTGTACCTGCTCTTTCAATAGCCTGTTCTATGGTATCCGTTGTTAGAACTCCAAAGATAACCGGAATGCCAGTGTCTAATGATACCTTTGCTATACCCTTTGATACTTCATTTGAAACATAATCAAAATGAGGGGTTGAGCCTCTAATTACTGCACCAAGGCAAATTACCGCATCAAATCTCTTGGAATTAGCCATCTTTTGAGCCACCAAAGGTATTTCAAAAGCACCGGGAACCCATGAAACCTCTATATTGTCATCTGAACCGCCATGTCTTACAATACCGTCAATGCAACCGCCTAGAAGTTTACTTCCTATAAAATCATTAAACCTTCCTATTACAATACCAAACTTCAAATCCTTAGCTATTAAATTGCCTGCGTTAGTTTTTATTGCCATAATATTTTCCTCCTTTAAAATACTCTCATTAATATCTTTTAATATCTTTTAAATACCCCTTACAATAATCCTAGACATCGAATAAATGTCCCATTTTTTCCTTTTTTGTTTTGAGATAAAAGCTGTTTACTTCATTTCCCTCTATCTGCAAAGGTATCCTTTCTACCACCTCAAGCCCGTAGCCTTTAAGGCCCACAAGCTTTTTGGGATTATTAGTGAGAAGCTTAATCTTCTTTACACCAAGATCGCAAAGTATTTGTGCACCTATTCCATAATCCCTTAAATCAGGAGGAAAGCCCAATAAAACATTAGCCTCTACAGTATCCTTACCCTGGTCCTGCAGCTCATAAGCCCTAATCTTATTAACAAGGCCTATTCCTCTTCCTTCCTGCCTCATATACAGCAATATTCCCCTGCCTTCCTCAGCAATCTTCTTTAACGCCGCATCCAGCTGTTCACCGCAGTCACATCTTAATGAGTGGAAGGCGTCTCCCGTAAGACATTCTGAATGCACCCTGACCAAAACAGGTTCATCTGTTGTCACATCACCTTTAACGAGTGCTACATGATGCTCCTTACTTATGGAGTTTTCAAAGGCTACTATTCTGAAATCACCGTATACTGTAGGCATTTTAGCATCAGCGGCTTTTCTTATGAGTTTTTCGTTACTTCTTCTATACTCAATTAACTGGGCTATTGAAATTATCTTTAGATTGTGCTGCTTCACATATTCCATCAACTGTGGAACTCTGGCCATTGTACCGTCATCATTCATTATTTCACATATGAGTCCTGCTGGATACAAACCTGCCAGTCTGGCCAGATCTACAGACGCCTCTGTATGCCCTGCACGCTTTAGCACCCCCCCATTTCTGGCAACAAGAGGAAAAACATGCCCCGGTCTTACAAAATCTTCTTTTACTGCATTTATGTTTGTCAGTTCCTTAATGGTTTTGGCCCTTTCAAATGCCGATATCCCTGTAGTGGATGAACTATGATCAACTGTAACAGTAAATGCAGTCCCCATATTTTCGTTGTTTCTATCAACCATGAGATGCAAATCAAGTTCATTGGCACGTGATTCTTCTAAAGGAACACAAATCATTCCCCTGCCATATGTGGCCATAAAAGTTATACTCTGGGAAGTGACCTTTTCTGCTGCCATGACAAGATCTCCCTCATTCTCCCTGTCTTCATCATCAACAACTACCACCATATTGCCTTTTTTAATTTCCTCTATAGCTTCCTCAATTGTATTGAAATTCATTTTTCTTCCTCCTTTAACAAAATCACAATGTGATTTTGAAACATTATAAAAATCCGTTATCTCTTAGAAAATCCATGGACAACCTGCTTTTATTCTCTGAATCCTTACTATTAAACATAGTCAGCTTTTCAACATACTTAGCAATCTGGTCAACCTCGATATTCACAGTATCTCCGGCTTTTTTAATACCCAATGTAGTCACTTGACGGGTATGAGGTATTAACGACACTTTGAATATATCATGATCAACATAAGCAACTGTAAGACTTGTTCCGTCAATTGCAACCGATCCCTTTAATATAATATACTTTAGTATTTCCTCATGAGCTTTTATTGAATACCATACTGCATTGTCCTCTTCTGCCTTTTCGGATATAACACCGGTACCATCGATATGTCCGCTGACAAGGTGTCCACCCAATCTGTCTGAAAGCTTAAGAGCCCTTTCCAGATTAACGAAGGATGATACCTCCAAATCCTTAAGACTTGTTTTTCTAAGTGTCTCAGGCATTACATCAGCGACAAAAAAACCATTTCCCATTTCTGTAACAGTAAGGCAGACACCATTTACAGCAATACTGTCACCAATTTTGGTTCCTTCAATGACCTTACTGCTGCCAATCACAATTTTAATTGATTTAGTTCCATAAGATATGCTTCTAACTTTTCCTAATTCTTCAACAATTCCGGTAAACATAATCCTTCACATACCCTTCTATAAATATATCCTCATCAAATCTTTCAATAGAAACATCTTTGAGCAATATAGCATCCTTCATAAACTTTACCCCTTTGCCTTCTACTGGAGTAGGTGCACCGGCACCTCCAATTATCTTTGGTGATATAAAGCTCATTATCTTATCTACAATACCATACTTTAGTGCAGATGCATTCAGGGTACCTCCGCCTTCTAGCAGCACACTGTCTATTTCCATCTTATAAAGCTCCTCCATAAGCTTTATAAGGTTTACACCTGTTGTAGTATCATTATCTGATGCATCAGCCTTGATTATAGTTACTCCTTTTTCGAGAAGCAATTCTTCCTTGTCTTTGGGTAATTTTGAAGTAGTAGCTAAAATGACACCCTTTTCGGATTGGACATTTAGGACCTTCGCTTCTTGCGGAAGACGACCGCTGCTGTCCACAATGATCCTTACCGAGTCCATACCTTCTTGACCTTCAAGCCTTGTAGTCAATGAAGGATCATCCTTTAGCACAGTGTTGATGCCCACCATTATACCGGCAACTCTATTTCTTATTAAATGAACATGCCTCCTGGATTTTTCTCCTGTAATCCATTTTGAATCCCCTGTTTCTGCAGCAATTTTGCCATCTAATGTCATTGCAGTTTTCATTATCACAAATGGCCGCTTTTTTGTAATATATTTAATAAAAATCTCATTTAACTTCTTTGCCTCATTTTCCAGTACACCTGTAATTACATTTATACCTGCATCCCTCAAAATCCCTATTCCCCTGCCCGAAACCTTAGGATTGGGATCTTCCATTGCCACAACAACTTCAGTTATTCCTGCCTGTACAATTGCATTGGCACATGGAGGTGTCCTGCCGTAATGGGAGCATGGCTCAAGATTAACATACATGGTACCGCCTCTTATATCCCTCTTTGCATTTTTTATAGCGGCTGCTTCAGCATGAGCACACCCTAACATCTCATGAAAGCCTTCTGCAACAATTTCTCCATCCTTAACAACTACAGCACCAACAAGAGGATTGGGATTTGTCCTGCCAATGCCTCCTTTTGCAAGCTCCATAGCCTTCATCATAAATTTTTCATGCATATCCAAGTTAGTCACCATTTTTATAAGCCCACCTGATTAATATAAATTCACAAAACCTGAAAATATAAAAATTTTTAATATAAACGCTTTTAAAATATAAACACTTTTTGCACGACTAAAATAAAAACCCCTGGAAATAACATCTCCAGGGATTTCAAATACACAATAATATCTTCTTCCATCCAGACTTTACTGTCGGCTCCGGACTTTGACCGGATCTGCTTTATAAAAGCTCGCGGGCTTGCAACTTAACTGCCTACCGCCGGTAAGGAATTTCACCTATCCCTGAAGACCTGATTTACTTGTTAATATATTTTTTACCATACCATCTAACTTTAGTCAAGTAATTTCTAAATTTACAAATATCTAAATTTGTTACCACCTGAATTTACAATTCTCTTTAAAATTTTACATTTATTTTTTCCCCTAACTCTATACCATCTTCATTAACAATAGAATTAAAGGCAAGTATTTTCACTCCACTTTTTTCTGCTTTTTTTAATCCCTCCGAAAACTTAATATCCATTTCATAATTAGGAGTAAAGTAATATACCCCTTTCATTTGTATAAGAAATATAATAAAGCCCTCATACCCCATTTTTACAGCTTCCGTTAATTCCATCACATGCTTTAAGCCTCTCTGTGTAGGTGCATCAGGAAACATTGCCATCCCATCCTTCTCAAGTGTGACTCCCTTCACTTCGATAAATACTTTCCGGTTGTTTCCTTCGCAATATATATCAAATCTGGAACTTTTAAATGTTACTTCCCTCTTTAAAAATACAATATCCCAAAACTCCTCTATCTCATTATTCCTTATGGCATCACTGATAACCACATTAGGTATCTGTGAATCTATATTTATAAGGACATTACCCTTATATCCTCCTATTAAAGAGTATTTTGTTTTTCTATTTTCATTATCGGATTCTTCCAAAATAACCTCTGTGCCCGGCCTCAATATTTCCCTGCATCTTCCTGTATTTTTTACATGGACTGTCTCTTCATTGCCATTTATAATAACTCTTGCTATAAACCTGTTTGGTCTTTCTAAAAATATACCTTTTATTACTTTTCCATATTTCATTATCTGCTCCTCACAATGGTATTTTTAATATTATATACCCCTCTTACGAAAATTTCATTCAATGAAAAGTTGCTTTTCACATGCTATAATCTTGTTGAAACATGTTGTAAAATATAATAATATAGTATTATCAAGGTATTCATATATATTAATAATTTTCTATAAATCCTTATGAACACAGGAGGAATTTTTAATGAGTAGTAAAAAGAAAGGCATCCTCATTACAGTTTTATCAATAATTGTAATATGCTCCATAGGTGCTGCAATTTATTTTTCATCTTCAAATAAATCGAAGGTAACTAATGAAGAGGATACAGAAGCATTTGGATATCAAGCACTGAAAATTAACGGGCAATATGTAAGCGCAGATATATTTACAGAAGAAAGAAATAAGTTTTTCCAAAAATGGAGCAGAAACGCAGAAATGCTTTATAAAACCGATGAAGAAAGAAACGACATGCTTCTCGACGAAATAATCGAAAGAATAGTCATTGAGGATTATATAAACAACAAGGCTGATGTAGAAGTCACAAAAGCAGAGGTTGATGATTATATTAAAAAGTATATAGAAATGGCTTACGCTTCCCAGGGTGGGATTGAAGCATACATGCAAGGTATGGGCTTTAAATCTGAAGAAGAAGTTTTTAAAAACACTGAATTCTATTTAAAAAGATTAAAATACTTTTCAGGTATTGCAGAAAAATATGGCGTAAGCATATCCGATTCGGAGTTCGAAGAGAAATATACCAAACACAAACAGGACTCCACCTTCGCTACAGGAAAGAGAATTCATATTTCTTCAAAAGAGCGTGGTGATGCTGAAGCCTTAAAAATAGCAAATGAAGTTTATAACAGGGCTAAAAACGGTGAAGATTTTGCAGCTCTTGCCAAAGAAAAGTCAGAGGACGAAGAATCAAAAGATTCAGGCGGAGTTATGAAAGATCTATCGGGAGGTATCTACAGTAAAGAATTTGACCAGGCAGTATTTAGTTCCTCACCGGACACTCTTATACCACCAGTAAAAAATATGTCAGGATATGATGTTGTATATCTAGAAAAAATTACATCATCATATCACCCAAAGGAAGAGTATAAAAATATTCTTCTAATGCAGATGTTTGGTGAGTCGGACAAGCTTAATACATGGCTTGAAGAAGTAAAAAAATCTATGGAAATAGAAATAACCGACCCTACTTTCAAAGCTTACAGGCAGTTTAAAAGCAACGATTTAGAAGGTGCAGCTGAAAGCTACGAAGCAGCCTTCAAAAAAACCAAATATGAAACATTCCTTCAAAAAGCATCGGAATGCTATAAAAAATTAGGTAATTGGGACAAGGTTTTAGAACTAAATGATGAAGGAATTGATATTAGTCCGGATAATGTACAGTACTATATCAGCAAAGCAGAGGCACTCCATAATAAACAACAAACCGATAAAGCAAAAGATCTCATGAAAAAGGCAGAAAAAAAAGCTGCCGACAATATATATTTCAAACAGCTTATTGCCCAAATGTATAAGGATCTCGGTTTTAAAGAAGACGCTGACAGGATGGAGAAAGAAATATCCTCGAAATAAGGCATGTAGAAGCAAGAGTATGTAAAAGAAGATTTTACATCATTTCTCAACATATCTGCAAAAATTCAAAAACATAGATTAAGGATTCAGAATTTCACAAAATATTCTGAATCCTTTTAAATTTATTTTTGACTATTTACATGATTTTTTAAAATATTCAATTCTCTCTTAAAAGTCTCATCAAATCTGCCCTCTATGGATTTTATTGCTTCAGAATCATTCAATTGCTCATAGTTGAAACCGTAATAATTCTGAAGTTCAGTTTGCCATAGTCCGTCAAATTTCAACTCTAATGGAGTAAAATATACATGAGGGAGCTTTTTCCTTAATTCAGTATACAACCTTTCGGAATACTGTCCTCCTAAATAGTCGCTTTTCTTGTCATATGCTTCCTTGATGCCTTTGTTTTCATTTTCAACTACCATTTTTATGAATTCAAAGGCTGCCTCTTTATTTTTGCTATTTTTCGGTATACCAAGTACATGAAACCCATCAAAAGCATTTGCTCCAAAAGGCAGTTTGGTTGCCCTCCATAGCCCTTTTAATTCGGGGGCCCATTCCATTAACCTCTTCTCTCCCCAGCTTCCCAGATAAACCATACATATTTTGCCGCTCCTTATAGCTTCCTGACCGGAAGGTTCCCATATATTAATACTGGGATATAGTTCATATTGCCTCATAATCTTAGATGTATACAGTACCATTTCAGCTTCAGGACCTTTTCTGATAAAATTAAATTTGTTGTCATAAAATCCTCTATTCTTATAATAAATGTCCGAAGGCTCAGTAATCCATTGTGCAATCCAATGATCATGCTTCTTAAGTTCTTTTGCCATATTAAGCCAGTTATTAGGATCTTCCATGTACTTTGCCAATTCCTCCGGTTCACTTGGAAAACCATACTTTTCAAGAATGTCTTTTCTATAATATGTCACACTCGGATACTGCGTCAAAGGAATAGCATTAAGTTTTTTGCCATCAGGTGATAAGGCGAAACTCAACTGTGTTTCGGCGAATCGACCCAGTATTTCCCCGGCATTGTAGGGGGGGCTTAATAAATCATCAAATACATCCATATAGTGGAGTTTACCTATACTTCTATATTCTGCCTTTAACATTACCACATCAGGTGCATTTCCTTCTGCAGCTTTATTCAAAAAATCATTTGTTATGTCTATTGTTTGATCTATAAACTCTAGCTCAATATTAGGAAACTTTTTTTTCATTTCAGCCCCATAATTGAGCCACGTCGGATCATATCCCCAAATCGACAGTTTATTGGAACCAGCTGACTTAGCTTTGTCATTACCGGCTTCAACATTCATATTACCGCTCTCGCCAGTTTTGGAAACGGTACTTTCTTCATGGCTGCAGGAAGGCAGCAACAATATACATAAGCACAAAACAGTGATTTTGCAAAAAAGTTTGTTCATTCTTATTTCTCCTTTAATACATACCTAAACACCTTTGATTCTATACCATTTCAAGCCATTTATGTGTTTTCATAAGAAATTGGAGAAAACTGTCCTCCGGTAAAGGCTTCTCAAAGTAATATCCTTGAAACTTATCACATTTCATAGCTCTTAAAGCATTAATATTACCCAGTGTCTCAACACCCTCAGCCACAACTACCAGACCAATATTATGTGCCAGTTTGATTATCGCTTCCACCACTGCAACATTATTCCTGTCATGAGGAATGTTATTTATAAAGGCTCTGTCGATTTTTAAGCATGTAACAGAAAGATCTTTTAGTGCAGACAGTGATGAATAGCCTTTTCCAAAATCATCAATGGATACATTTACACCAATATCTCTAATTTTAAGCAGCTGCTTTATAATTCTCTCAGGGTCCTTCATAAGCATGCTCTCGGTTATCTCCAACTCCAGACAATCAGAATTTAGTCCGGTCTCTTGAAGTACACTATTTATCAACTCCGGCATTTCGACCTGCTGAAATTGAAGTATTGAGCAATTTACCGACACACGGTTTATGGGATATCCTTTATTTTTCCACTCCTTTAATTGGGAACATGCTTTTCTCAAAACCCATTCCCCAATAGGTACTATTAGACCTGATTCTTCTGCAAGGCTAATAAACTGATCAGGCATAATCATTCCATCTTCAGGATGCTTCCATCTTATTAATGCCTCAGCACCTGTAACCTCACCTGTTTTTGCACATACTTTGGGCTGATAATAGAGCATAAACTCATTATTCTCAAGTGCTTTATGCATTCCATGTTCCAGCTTCATTTTGTTCGGTATGTTAAACTTGCTAATATCTGAATAGAACTTGAATGTATTGCCTCCACATTCCTTTGAGGCATACATCGCCAAGTCAGCATTCTTAACAAGATCTACCATGTTTTCACCGTCATCGGGAAAGATACTTATTCCAATACTAGCACCTATATATACTTCCTGACCTTCAAGATCGATAGGTTTTTTGACCTCACTAATTAAGAACTCAGCAATTTGCTTAATCTCAATGTCATTCATATCGTTCAATATAACTACAAATTCATCTCCGCCTATTCTTGCTATAAATCTTTTATTTCTCGGATATCTTTTTAGAATGCTATTTAATCTTTCACTGAGAGATTTTATAAGCAAATCACCTGCAAAATGACCCAATGTATCGTTAACCTGCTTAAAACGATCCAAATCAATAAGCAATACAGCAACAGATGATAATTCTTCATTATTCTCATTTAACAATTTATCCAACAGGTTTTTCAAGTAATCAGTAAAATTAAATCTGTTGGGTAAACCGCTAAGAACATCATAATAAGCAAGTTCATGAAGCTTCTGTTCAGACTCTAAGAGAAGAGTTGTCTTTTGCTCAAGCTTGTCATACATAGACTTATACTCTGAAATCAGCTTCCTCAGATCATTGGACATAGCTATAAAATTGACTGTTAATTCATTAAGCTCAAAAACATTACTTCCCGGCCACAAAACACCTTCATGGGTTCTCAGTTTTTCAGGCAGACCTGTGCTAACCTGCAGCAGCTTGGATAAAAATCTTAATATAACTCTGTTTATAACAAATATTAAAACTCCAACAAGAAATGTGAACAAGAGAAGTATCCTTGCCTGCATCATATAGTTATTAAATATCTCGTTCCTAAAAAACTCTATAGGAAGACTTACCTTGACAATAACAGCATCAAACAAATTTGTTTCATGTACAAACGAAGCATTGCTCCATCTGCTTTCTCCAAAACTAAGCTTTGTTTTGTCAGGCATCCATAAGTAGAACTCATTATTTTTATCATAAACCGAACGATTCAACTTTTGTCCCATTATGTGCTTATTGTTAATGTACTGCTGAACCTTGTCGCTGTTTAATGTTTCAGACTCCAAACCCGCAACGTTTATCTTAAAATTAGTATTTTTTGTATCTGCCTGAGCAATTTCTAATAGATAACCAAGCTGCAATACAGATTTGAGTTTTAAATCTCTTATATTCTCTTTAGTCCAATTCTCGGTTTGTTCCATTATATACTGTGCTACTGCCTGACTTTTTTCCTTTCCGCCATTCTCAATGTTACTCTCAAAACTCCAACTGCTAACAGCAAGATATATCATAAATGGTCCAATGACCGCAGCTATTGATAGATGAACCATAAATGCTATCAAAGTTGGAGGCCTTCTAAGATTGCCATCTATCATAAGATATCTTTCATGTGGAACATATGTATAAAATACATCTGCCAGCATTGTATTGAAAATTCCAACTATAAGATATATGAAAAACGGCGAAATAATTTCTATTTTAACATCTCCATGAGATGTATAAATAGAATATCCTACAATAGCCGAACCTACCAGAAGCCAGTAAAAAACATCAAGAAGAATAATATTCTTCTTCTTGATTTTAAATACAATCCCTACAGCCAAAACCTCCATAAATGCCAAAACTGGTTCAGTAATCTGTTCAGCAAATGAAATTTCAATTCCATTGACCAACACCGCTGATACCAAAGCCCATTTCAGACCGAACAGCCTTAAAATAATAAAAAGGAATACACTGCTTAGAGTCAACTTGATATCAAATATTAGATTAATTCCTGTTACTTTACCTAATAATGCAAGCAGAGTTAATAAAAATATTGCAAAAAATTTCTTTTTATTGTTCGATAATTTATAAAGAAATCCCAAGATATCAACCTTCTTCTTTCAAATTTAGTTTATACCAATCGGGGAAGTGTATTAAAGAATTAAATAAAAATATTCTCTTATTTTTGTAGATAAGAATAGTATAGGGTATATATTCGACACAATATTACAATATTCCTTCTTTTAAATATCCCTTCTTTTAAATCCATACTTACTCTTTAATCATGGATAAAATTTGTTTCGGTAAAAATCTTCTGATTTTATTGGGAATTATCTCAAGATCTGATTTGTTAAGGCCATTTATATAGGCAAGAACTGCAAAATAAACTATCCCTCCAATAATTATTGAAAGAAACAGTAAAATAGCATTAATAATATTTGATTCACTAAGAAAAGATAATAGGAAACTCAGACTGTAGTAAAATACAAATACAATAATCCCCATAATTATTGAGGAAAACGTCGGCTTAAGTATAGTACTTGCTTTAACTCCTGCATTCAACGTTCTTTTCATTAATATTGCATTTAATACTATAGGAATAAGAAACCCAACTGCTGAGCCAATTATTGCACCTAAAATATTAATTTCCGGAATGGCAATAAGAAAATAATTAGTCACAATTTTTCCAATAATACCCAATATCATGAAAAAGGTGGTTGTATATAGTTTTCCTGCTCCCTGCAGTATTGATGTCTGGATTTGTACAGTTGCCATTAAAATAAGAATAAAAGAACCGTATTTCATTAAGTATTCGCCCTGTCCATAATGCAGAAGCTTGAAAATCGGAAGGCTCAATACAGAGAATCCTACAGCAGAAGGCAATGCTATTAGAAAGCATGACCTGAATGCAAAATTAATTTTTTGCTCTATCTCAACACTATTTCTGCGTGCTACAGCAGCAGAAACCGCCGGAAGCAATGCAGTAGCAAGTGCTACTGTAATAGCTATGGGGGCATTTAGAAGCTGCTGATACTTCACAAGAAAACCATACATGGCTGATGCCTTAGCTTCGGCAAATCCGGAATCAAGGAGCCTGCTTTTGGTATTCCAGATATCAACAAGATTACCTGCATATTGCATACCTACACACAATGTTATTGGAAGGCTGTAGTTGACAACTTTATTAACCAAATGCTTATATTTGAATCTTTTCACTCTTACACCGATCTCAATTTCAGGCATTTTATACCTGTCATTTTTCTTTTGATAACCGATCAAGAACACAGCAGCACAAAGTGCACCTAAAAGAGTACCTATAGTACCTCCTGCACAAGCCCACTCCAGGCCATACCTTAACAAAAGTGCTGCCAATACAACAGTAAATATGGCATTTATTACTTGCTCAATTATTTGGGACACCGCAGTTGGAGTCATATTTCCCCTTCCCTGAAAATATCCCCTATAAGCAGATGATACCGCAGTAACCAATATGGACGGTGCAAGCCACATTATTGAAAGTGCAGCACTTCTAAAATTCATAATGTCAGCAACAAAATGTGCAAACACAATTGTTAGGACAGACAAAATCAATCCTACAAGCAGCATCATGAATCTGGCTATTTTAAAACTTCTTATGGCATCCTTATGATTATCAAGTGCTGTAAGCTCCGAAACAAGTTTGGAAATAGCTACCGGCATTCCTGAATTAGCCAGAACATATATAAATACATAGAAATTATATGCCGCACCATATATGCCATAGCCCTCATCCCCTATTATTGCAATCAGAAACGGTATATATAATAATGAAAGTACTTTAGTAATTATTCCTGCTGCCGATAGTATTGCAAAACCCTTTGCAAATGATTGCTGCTTCATTCTATCCCCTTTTGTATATCTAATATTATCTATAATATGTAAAACACTCTAAATTTATTTAAGAGAATTTAAAGTGTTTTACATATGGTACTATTTGATTTTAACACTAAATTTAGATTTGTAAAACATTATTTTCATCTTCAGCAGTTCATATCTTAAGCTGTAGAAAAATGCTTTTACACAGCTTCACTTTCAAGGTTAGCTCCGGTAAACTGGCTGTTATAAAGGTCTGCATAGAAGCCTCCCTTTACCAGCAGTTCCTTGTGGTTACCCATTTCAATTATGGATCCTTTATTCATAACAAGTATTAACTCAGCATCACGGATTGTTGAAAGCCTATGTGCTATAACAAAGCTTGTTCTGCCTTTCATGAGGTTTGACATTGCTTTTTGAATCAATACTTCTGTTCTGGTATCCACATTGCTGGTGGCCTCATCGAGAATCAGAATTGCAGGATCTGCGAGTATGGCTCGTGCTATAGTAAGAAGCTGTTTTTGCCCCTGAGAAATGTTGGTGCCTTCTTCATTAAGGACTGTATTATAACCGTCAGGTAGTGTTCTAATAAAGTGATCAGCATGTGCCGCTTTTGCAGCACGTACTATTTCATCCATAGTGGCATTTTCTTTTCCATATGCAATATTATCTTTTATTGTTCCGTTAAAGAGCCATGTGTCCTGCAGAACCATGCCAAACATTTTACGCAGTTCACTGCGTTTTATGTTCACTATATTGGTGTTATCAATGCTTATGTCACCTGCGTTTATTTCATAGAAACGCATGAGAAGGTTAACAAGGGTTGTTTTCCCGGCTCCTGTAGGTCCAACAATTGCAATTGTATTGCCTTGCTTCACATCAAGGTTCATGTTTTCAATAAGAGGAACGTCTTCCTTATAACGGAAAGCAACATTTGTAAACTTGACATCGCCCTTTGGATTATCTAATACAACTGCATCATTACTGTCAGGGATTTCTTCCTCTTCATCAAGAATTTCAAATACACGCTCTGCACATGCTATGGTAGACTGTATGATATTTGCAATATTGGATGTTTGAACTATAGGCATGGTAAATTGTCTTGAGTATTGTATAAATGCCAGAATATCACCTAATCCAAGTATACTTCTTGTAATCCATATACCGCCTACAATGCTTATACCGACATAACCTATATTCCCTATGAAGTTCATAAGAGGGAACATGATACCCGATACAAACTGTGCCTTCCAGCCTGCATTATATAATTTAGCATTTACTTCCTCGAACTTTTCTATTGAATCCTTTTCATGTCCAAAGGCTTTTACTATCTTGTGTCCGGTATACATTTCTTCTACATGCCCGCTGAGCTCACCAAGCTCTTTTTGTTGTGCAGCAAAGTATTTCTGTGACTTCTTTGCAATCATTGCTGTAGCAACTATATAAAGAGGAAGGGTTGCCAGTACAATCAAAGTCAACACCCCACTGATTGTAAACATCATTATAATAAATCCTATAATTGTGATTACAGATGTAATAATCTGTGTCAAACTCTGTTGTAAAGTTGTTGATATGGTATCAATATCATTTGTTACACGACTTAATATATCACCATGGGGATGCATATCAAAATATTTCAAAGGCAGTTTGTTAAGCTTATTGTCCACTTCTCTTCTTAAATCACGAACAGTTTTCTGTGCAACACCTGACATTACAAGTCCCATAACTACACTGAACAATGAACTTATCACATAAACTCCAATTAGTATCAATGCAATAATCCCAATATAACGGAAGTCATATTCACCATTGGTTTCCCTTATAGCTCTGATTGCTGAGTTAATCTGGTCATCAGTAAACTTCAAATTATCGCTTGCATCCTCTTTTGAACCGTTGTCAATGGGGTCCTTGAACATAAAATAATATATAGCCGGTGCCTCTTTGCCCAAATTAATTATTTTCTCAACTGTATCAGCCTTCTCATCTCCATTCTCAAGTGTATCCAATTTTGGCAGCTTTATAAACTCCTGTATTGCCGAAGCTGATTTTTCATCGAGCTGTGCATCAGGCTGTGTGTTAGGTTGTGTATTAGACTGTACATTAAGCTGTGCTTCCGACATCATCTTTTCAATATTTTTAAGCCCCTCTTTTTGTCCATTTCCAATTTGAGTAAGCATCATTCTTGCCATATAGCCATCCTGGAGCTTATTGGTTGCCTTGGCAGTTATTTTGGGAGCGACTATGGAAAAAGTCGTACTTGCAATGGCAAAAATTAACACAATAATTAAATTAATTTTATGGGGTTTCAAATACGATACAAGTCTCTTGAAAGACCCTTTAAAATCTTTAGCTTTCTCAACAGGCATTCCAAAGCCGGGGCCCATATGCTCGTTCTTTCTTCTGTGTTTAGATTTATTGTCTATTTTTTGATTACTCATGCTATTTCCTCCTCTGAAAGCTGTGAGGATACAATTTCACGGTATACATCACACGTATTTAGCAGTTCTTTGTGTGTTCCCATTCCTGCAATTTCTCCTTCATTCATAACAATAATCCTGTCTGCATCCATAACAGTACCTACTCTCTGTGCAACAATAATCACTGTTGATTCGGCTATTTCATTTTTCAGTGCCGCTCTAAGCTTTGCGTCTGTTTTAAAATCCAGGGCAGAAAAGCTATCATCAAAAACATATATTTCCGGCTTTCTTACAAGTGCACGGGCTATTGAGAGGCGCTGTTTCTGTCCGCCAGATACATTAGTACCTCCTTGAGCTATTTCATGATTATATCCGCCGTCCATACCATTTATAAACTCAGCTGCCTGTGCTATCTCAGCAGCATGTCTTATTTCGTCATCTGTAGCACCATCATTACCGAATTTTATATTGTCTGTTATGGTCCCTGAAAACAGCACGGCTTTTTGCGGTACAAAACCTATCTTTTCGCGAAGTTTTTCTTGTGACATGTCTCTTACGTCCACTCCGTCAATAATAATACTTCCGCTGTCAATGTCATAAAACCTTGGAATAAGATTTATCAACGTAGATTTACCGGCACCGGTACTTCCTATAATGGCAGTAATCTCACCGGGCTTTGCCGAAAAAGATATATTTTTTAGTGCGGGCTCTTCTGCTCCATGATAACTGAAGGTTACATCCTTGAACTCTATATAACCTTTACCTGAATAATTTTCTTTTATATCTTTAGGATCAACAATTTCAGGAACAGTATCAAGGACTTCATTAATTCTTACCGCTGCTGCCTGTGCACGAGGCACCATAATATACATCATTGCAAGCATCAGCATTGAAAACATGATCTGCATCGCATACTGGGTAAATGCAGACAATTGCCCCAAATCCAAACTATCTTCACTTATACGTATGCCACCAAACCATAGAATAGCCAAAGAAGTAAAATTCATTATCAGCATTATGGCAGGCATCATAAATGCCATAATCCTATTGGCTTTTATATAATTTTCTGTAAGATCAACATTAGCCTCATCAAAGCGTTTTGACTCACGTTCAACTGTATTGAATGCACGGATTACTCTTATACCAGTGAGCTTTTCACGTAAAATAAGATTAATTCTGTCAATCTTTACCTGAACCATTCTAAAAAGCGGGATCATTTTTGAAGCTATCAATACTATAACAATTCCGAGCAAAGGAATTGCAACTGCAAGCACAAGCGTTAAAGGTTTATCCCTTCTCAAAGCAAGAATAATCCCGCCTATTGCCATCATAGGTGCTGCAATCATCATTCGCATTATCATTATTGTAACCATTTGAATCTGGTTAATATCATTTGTAGTTCTTGTTATAAGAGTTGCAGTGCCTATGTTATCAAACTCATGTAACGAGTAACTTTCTACTCTTCTAAAAACTTTACTTCTTAATATAGTACCCAAACCAACTGCAACTTTTGAAGACAACAGGCTGGCAATAACGGCACAAATAACTCCGGCTCCTGCGATTAAAAGCATTAATCCCCCGATCTGTAAAATTTTATTAGTATCCCCCTGCATAACGCCTTTATTAATAATGTCCGACATCAACGTAGGAAGATAGAGATCTCCTAATGTTTGCAAAAACACAAAGAAGAACACTCCAATTACCATAGCGGTAAAAGGCTTTAGAAATCTGTACAATTTAATCACTCTGATTCAACTCCTTTTAGTAAACTCAATATTAAATATATATTCGGTTAATCTTTTATCATTTTCTTTAAAATAATTTCCATTTCATCAATCAATTCACAAAGTCTTTTTATCTCTTCATCATTTAATAAATCAAATTTCTTAACTATAACTTCTCTTATTTTAATTTTATGCTCTTCAAGTACATTCTTTCCCTTTTCTGTAATTTTTAGAATAATCACTCTCCTATCTTTAGGGTCATATGTTCTCTCTATAAGATTTTCCTGTATTAGCTTATCTGCAACAACCGTAAGATTAGGCTTTGATATCATAATTTTCTTGCTGTAATAGCTCATTGTATTGCAATCATGATTATTAATTAGGTGTAAAAGCCCAAATTCCTGCTTTGAAATAATAGAAACAGGCATATCCTTCATAAACCTCTTGTAAATATAAGGAAAAAACACAAGAAATTTATCAACCAACTTTTCTCTTTCCATGACTTTCACCTCCAATAATTAAACTTTACTAAACACCTACTTAACAAAATGTATCTTAAAGAAACAACCCCTAATCCATAGTTATAATCTATAATAGTTATCATTAATAACTATTATAGATTATAATACTTATAAATCATAATATCAACTGATATATTATAAAAAGATATAATTTAGGGATTAAAATAATGAATAGTTTAATACCATTTAATTGATTCTATTCAGAGAAAATACAAGAGAAATAGAAACTGTAAGATACCAGTTTATGATTTTTTTCCATGGGCTAACGAGTTTTTGCCATATATGATCCCACCGATTGCAATAACGTATGTAATCCAAACAATATTAACCTTGTAAGGTACATCTTTACCTGCAATATCCGCAATGCCTGCAACAAAATCAGACACCACAAATACAAAACTTCCTATTGCAGTAAATATATACCTCCTATCAATATAAAATAGCGATACACCTGATGCTGCCATTGCAGACAGCCAAATACCATAAACCAAAGCTATAAAAATAAGGGGCTCTGAATTTTTTGAAGGCTCAAAGAATATCCACCAGGCTATTATTACAATGATGCTATAAATCACCATTCCTGCTATAAAGAATCTATTGATAAAAGGCTTTTTCAACTCTTTAGATGTCATAACAAAACACAAAATCGTAACGGCCTGTGCCACAAAATAGATACCCATACCTGCCATAAATCCCAGGGGTAATAGATTTGCCAGCACCAAGTTTCCAACTAAATAAATTCCTGCAACAAAAATAACAATTTTTGCATATATACTTTTATCACACATCCATTGAATCATAGCCATAACAAGAAATGATACGCTTAATATTATCGAAACACTTGTAGGAACAGTCTCTCCACCTGTATATACTATCCCGCCAATAAGAAATAAAAACTGAAGTAAAAATATTATTCTATACAAAGTTGGCCCCCTAATAAACGATTTTTATACACTTTATGCCATTCTTCCCTTTTACTAACTGAGACTTTCAATATTATACCATTGAAATTCCAGAACCACAATAAAAAATAGATAACCTGCCCTTAATAAAATACAGAGCCAATTATCTATTCTTATTTATTGAAGTTATACTACTTCTAATCCATTCTTTCAGGTGCACTGATACTCAGAACGGACAGAACATTACGGATTACAATCCTTGTACTGTCAATGAGCACCAACCTTGCTTTCATTATATTTTCTTCTTCACCCCTTATGTGACAGGCATGATAAAACCCATTTAAACAGCTTGCAACATCATACACATAGTGGGTCAACCTGCTTGGTTCCAAAGTGTTGGCAGCTATTCTTATTTCTTCCGGGAACTGTGCCAATGCTTTGATAAGTGCTAACTCTTCCTTTGTATTTAAAAGTGTAAGATCTACAGAATCTACATCCGGCAGTTCCACACCATCTTGTTCTTTGGCTTTATCTATAATGCTGCAAATCCTTGCATGAGCATACTGAACATAGAACACAGGATTTTCATTAGATTTTTCAACAGCAAGGCTCATATCAAAATCCAAATGGCTTCCGGAGGCTTTCATGTTGAAGAAGAATCGTGCAGCATCCTTACCATAAAGCATAGCTTCCTCATCACTTCTAACCCCATCTTTACCCAGCTCTTCAATAAGATCATTCAACGATACTGCTCTACCTGTCCTCTTGGACATCCTGTAAGCTTCCCCATTTTTAAACAACCTTACAAGCTGGAACAGAACTACATCCAGCTTGTTTGAATCAATACCCATTGCCGATACCGCCGCCTTCATCCTTGCAACATGCCCATGATGGTCAGCACCTAACAGGTTTATAACTCTATCGAATTTACGCTTTAAAAATTTATTTCTATGATATGCTATATCGGATGCGAAGTAGGTAGGCAACCCATTATTCCTGACTATTACTTCATCCTTATCAATTCCGAACTCAGTAGCCTTAAACCATATTGCACCCTCTTTTTCAACAGCATAACCTTTTTCCTTGATAAAATCCAATGTCTCCTTAAGCTCACCGCTGTCGTAAAGAGATTGCTCGGAAAACCACACATCAAACTCTATTCCATAATTCTTAAGTGCTGTACGTATTCTTTCCAAATTGATGGGTAGAGCATATTCAACAAGGAACCTTTGTCTTTCTTTCTGCTCGATATTTAAAAGCTTGTCCCCGTTTATTGCTATATAATCCCTCATGTGGTCGGTAATATCCTCACCCTGATATCCATCCTCAGGGAATACTACCGCTTCTTCTCCAAGCAGCAATTGAAGATATCTTGCTTCAAGAGATTTTCCAAACTTCTCAATTTGGTTTCCAGCATCATTAACATAAAATTCCTTTGTAACATCATAGCCTGCTGCCTTAAGGACATTAGCAATACAATCGCCTAAGGCACCACCTCTTGCATTACCCATATGGAGAGGTCCGGTAGGGTTTGCACTGACAAACTCTACCATAACCTTTTGCCCATTACCGATATTAATCTTACCGTATTCTTCTCTCTCAGCTTGAATAATCTTTATTGTGTCGTGCAGCCATTTAACATTTAAATAAAAATTAATAAACCCCGGTCCCGCACATTCAACCTTCTCAATATATGTATTTTCCAATTCCATATTTTTGATAATAATCTCAGCTGTCTGCCTGGGTGCCTTTTTTACCTGTTTTGTAATCTGCATCGCTATATTTGAAGAAAACTCGCCGTGCTCCTCTTCTCTAGGTGTCTCAATTATAATATCAGGCACTTCAACCTGGGGCAATTCACCCTCATCATAAGCTTTTAAAAGTGATTTTGATATAACCTTTTTAATTTCCTCCGTTAAATTCTGAATAACATTTGTCATTAATACGTCCTACCTCTCTAATAAACATATGAAAATCATTTTCTCCAGATTTATTATTATCTATTTCAAGCTGATAATCAACCTTTATTTCTCCGCCTTCGTCATTAACATTTACTTCCACTTCATTTGCATATACTCCTAAAGTAAATGTTCCGTAAGTGGTATCGTAGTAGGAAAGATGTTTCTGCCCCTGTTCAAATATAAACTGGGAGTTTACAGATCCAAACCTCATAAGTGTAACTACACCATCGGATATTTTCAAGGTTGTTGTGGTCCCTTCCATTCCGGTAACTTCGCTCTCTTTATAGGTAATGAAGTAAGCATTGCCCTTCTTGTAAAATTTTCCTTCGGTAACAAGCTCAAGTATGTTAGTATCCTGATTATTTGAAGTTTGAGTTCCTTTAACGGAAATTATTACATACTTTTTCATAGAGCACACCTCCAGCAAAGTCAGCCTTATTGGCTGCTGTATTTTTTCTACTTCATCTCCCATTTCTAAATTTTACTTGATTGACCTCTTAAATATATACTAATTTTTACCCATATTAAATAAATTTATCATTATATTTAAGAAGTCTTATATATGAAAAGTTTTGGATTACATATTTTACGTAAGGCTAAAAACTTAAGTTTTTAGCCTTAACACCAGCATCAATACTTTTCAATATCAATCTTTTCTGCTGAGTGTATATCACTTTCTAATATTGCACTTCCAAGGCTTTCAAACTTTTCAACACTATCGCTGGTATAATACCTGTAAACCGGTCTTACACGTTCATCCCTCATTATATCCATCTCACTAAGTATTTTACGGACTACTTTGGTAACTTCCAAGGCTGAACTAACAAGTTTTACACTTGGTCCCATCACTTTCGATATTGTATTGTAAAGCAACGGATAATGGGTACATCCCATAACCAATGTATCAATTTCTTCTTTTTTCAGTGGTTCCAGGTACTCCTCTGCAATTCTATATGCTATATCGTTTTCCCACCACCCTTCTTCAACCAACGGTACAAATAAAGGACAGGCCTTTTGTACTATTTCTATGGAACTGTCAAGTCTGCTGATAGCTCTCTCATATACACCGCTGGTAACTGTTGCAACTGTACCTATTACTCCTATTTTTTTATTTTTTGTTTCATTGACCGCTGTTATCGCACCCGGCTCGGTAACCTCTATAACCGGTATATCAAAGCTGTCCTTAACAAGCTTCAAACTGCATGCACTTGCTGTGTTACAAGCTATTACTATCATTTTTATATCCTGATTCAACAAAAACCTGATATCCTGAAAAGTATATTTCACAATGGTATCTGTTGATTTTGTCCCATAAGGTGCTCTCCCGTTATCTCCAAAATATACGACACTTTCAGTTGGGATAAGGCTTTTTATTTCTTTTAATACTGTAAGGCCTCCCAACCCTGAATCAAAGACACCAATCGGTCTGTTGTCCATTTGTTAGTCCCCCAATTAACACATTTTATCAAAATTTATTTGATTTTTCATCGAATCTTTCTATAGCAAGATCTATTAGCTTTTCAATAAGTTCAGAATATGGTATTCCCGATGCCTCCCAAAGCTTGGGATACATGCTTATGCTAGTAAATCCTGGCAAAGTATTTATTTCATTGATATAAACCTTTCCCGATTCCTTGTGAACAAAGAAATCAACCCTCGACAATCCTGCACAATCTAAAGATTTAAAAGCTCGCACCGCATAGTCTCTTATTTCATTAATTGTAGCTATGGGTAAGTTAGCAGGAATTGTTATTTTTGAACTGTTGTCTATATATTTTGCCTTATAGTCATAAAATTCATTACAGGGAACCACTTCTCCAACTGTTGATGCAATAGGATCATCATTGCCTAAAACAGCACATTCTACTTCCCTGCCATCGATAAATTCCTCAACAAGCAGCCTTCTATCATAATTAGCGGCCTCAAACAAGGTATCAATTAATTCCTGTCTGTTGTGTGCCTTTCCCACTCCCACAGAAGACCCTGAGTTTGACGGTTTTACAAAACAAGGATATTTCAATGCATCTTCAACTTGCAGAACTACATCATCCAGATTGGTTTTTAAAGATTTTCTGTTAAATACGAGGTACTTTCCCTGAGGTATTCCCTCTTTTTCAAAAACTAATTTGGAATATGCCTTATCCATTCCAACAGATGACGCCAAAACACCCGGACCTACATAAGGTATACCTGCAAGTTCAAATAATCCCTGAATAGTACCGTCTTCACCATTAGCACCGTGAAGAACAGGAAAAGCCACATCAATACCCTTATTTTCGCTGATATCAACACCAGCTGCATTAAAAATGCTTCTGGCCGAAGCAGATTCTGCCAATACATTTTGTGTACTGCAAGCTATTTGATTTTGCTCTGCAATCTTTTCCCATTCACCGCTGCCAAGCTTTTCTACAGGTCCGTTATAATTAAGCCATTTACCTTCTTTAGTTATTCCAATCATTACAACATCAAATTTATCCCTGTTTATGTTTTTGATTACAGACTCTGCTGATACCCTTGATACTTCATGCTCTGTGGACTGTCCTCCAAAAATTACTGCAACTCTTATTTTTTTACTCATATTTATTCCCCTTTAATATGCAAAACATTGAATTCTCAATGCTTTGGCAATATAAGAAAGCCTAATAAAATATATATTTCTAATTTTACTATTTAAGTACCGCAACTTCAAGTTTTTTAGGGAAATAAAATAATTACAGAATTGCATAAAATATCACAGTCTTATACATATAAAAAAGCAAAACCCATTTTAAATTATTATTTAAATACTTAGAATTATTATGATTAAAACGAAATTTGAGAAAGGCTAAGACTAAAATAATCTTATATATTAATATTTTATCATTTATCAAATGTTATGTACAGTCCTATTTATTGTATCACTAATTATTAGACTCCCTGTAATGGAATATTAATAAATCAACCATTCTTCCATAGCTTTCGGTACCGTCTTTTTGTCTGTTTACCTTTAAATATGCATCATTGGCAGCATTTGAAACCGTATTGACTACACCCTCATAACTGCTCCAGTATACATTTCTCGCTTTTAAATCCCTGTTAACCTCCTGGCTGAATTTTTTCCTTAATGCATTGAACTGTTCTCTGTCTCTTTCATATAATGCATTCATAGCATAGTTCAGTGCAGAAACAGCTCCAGAATACTTAAAATCAATATCGGGATTCTCCTGGCTCGCCAGATAGCCGACAAAATTTGCTTCGTCTTCTCTAGCAAAACCACGCTGATGGGCCATCTCATGGCATATAACAAAAGGAATTGAGGAATCGGGCATATCCATGTTAATGTTTGCCTCACCTGTAAAAGGACAGTATATTCCACCTAAACCTTGCATTGACATAAATTTTGAGAGCAGCGTGCCCTTTGGCTTTCCATAGTGGCCTTTTAACTCAGGATATGTTTGTGCCAAAATTTCGTACCCTTTATATGCATTATTTAAAGCATTTTTTTCACCTTTTTCTAAAATCATAATCCCATCATCATTTTCTTTAACCTTCAACCTAAGCTCATTAGCTTTAGTTATAAGATTATCACAAACATCCACAAGTTCATTAATGTTCACACTTCTTGTATCATATAAAGCTATTTTTGAAAAAGGGTACCTGTTATAATTTAATGCCCAGCCCGCTATGAAAATTATATATATAACTGAAATAATTACAAACGCCTTTTTAAAAAATTTAGCTGTAACTTGTTTTCTTTTTCCTTTTTCTCTAATCAGTCTATAAATAAGTATAACAATATTATACAAGACATATAATACCAGTCCTATTTCCAAAAACTCCATAATAGAGAAGGGAATTATTCCTGTAATAGTGCTGAGAATCTCAATAAATTTTTTCCCCAATAGATTTGAATAGTATTTTTCAACCAAATCGGGTGTATAAGCTGTACCGTAGAACAACACTGCACCCAATGGGATAAGCATTATCAGTATTATTTTTTTCCATAATCCTTCACTTTTCTTTTTAAAATCCATACTACCCCTCTATCCTTTTAAACAGTTTTACACCTATTGTAGAAACAAAATAATACAGCAAAGCATTGAATGTACCAAAAATCAAGATTGTTGCTATGAGTGTCTGTAAAATATTTAATCCCATAATAAAAACAAATGCTATAAATGCTCCTGCAAATATTATACAGGCTAGCATATTAAAAAGAACATTAAAGTTCTGTTTCACTGCTTTTTGCTCATTATCCCAATTCAGCTTGGGATTTAGCAAATCAAAAACTATTCCTGTAAATGAGCTGAATAAAATTCCTATTAAGCTGGCTATAACCATGAGTGCTGCTGTATATATATTAAGCTTTATCAAATAGCAAATAAAACCTAATGTTATACCTACACCAAAAACACTAATCGCCACTGCGGACATTACCTTTACAAGGATTTGCTTAGTATATCCTAAAGGTATGTATTTACTGAAGTACAAATTTTGCCCTTCTCTGGATATTGCAGTGGATGCAACACTGTTGATTGATGCCAAAAACACAGAAAATGCAAAACCTATGGCTATAATCAAGCCATTATCTCCGTTTTGCCTTATAATACTTCCTAACTGCTCAAGGTTCATACCGCTGTTTGAATTTGATAAACTGGATATTAATATTATTATAGGCCATATGAAATTTCCAAGTATACAATTAATAAAAAATGGCGGAGTCCTTAAAATAATTCTTATTTCTTTTAAAAAGTAAGTAAATGCAACAGCCCTTTTTTCTGTAACACGTTTAAGTTCCCGGTTACTCATTGCCTTTCTCTTCGAACCGGTTTCGGATATTCCCATAACCCCTTTAAAATACAACTTCTGACTTAAATATAAAAATACCGTCATTATTATTGTAGTTAACCCTAAGAATAACAGCATATTGAGAATACCTGCAACATCCACGCTCCTTATAAGGGACATGGCAGCATATTTGGCACTTGGAAAGAAAGATGTAACTGTACTGATCTTTGATTCCAGCTGCTCCAACACTGATTCAAGTCCTTCCTGGCTAATGTTTCCATCAACAAACCTTGTTGATACAAACTGAACCCCAACAGCTATACCGATGCCTAATATGCTGGCAAAATATCTGAATCTGTCTTTATTTTTTATTATTCCCGTGAACCTCATTATAGGCATTATTATAAGTGACGAAACAACCAGAGGTATAACAGGAAGGGTCAAAAATATTATAGCGGAGTATAAATAATACAAAATACCTCCTCCGCTTTTTATTCCATATATCAGCAAAACAGGCACCAACACAACTATTTCAGTTAAATATTCATAAATGGTTACAACGATAAACTTTGCACCTATTATTTCAAATGGTCTTAATGGTAGTGGCAAGAGACTTTCTATGTCTTTTGTGAAATAAAATGTATTTATAATATAAAAAATTCCGAAAAAGAATACCACAAAGCTTGTAAGTGCAAGAACTATCGCGGGTATAACAGTCTCAATATTCATTCTCTTTAAAACCTCATATGAAACAGAGGTAAAAAACCCAATTTGTACAATCATAGGCAAAAATGCTACCCCTAGAACGATCCATAGAATCCATTTCTTTCTTCTTTCGGATTGGTTTCCGCCGCCCTTTAAAAGTACCTTTGCAAGTAAAAAAGTATTAGTTCTCATTTCCGGTCATCTCCAAAAACATTTTTTCCAAAGACTCTTCTCCTTTGAAATGTATCTTCATCTCTTCAAGAGTTCCACAAAAGAGTATTTTACCGTTATTTATTACAGCAACCCGGTCACACAGTTTTTCTGCTACCTCAAGTACATGGGTGGAAAAAAACACCGTTTTACCTTTATTTGCATGCTCCCTCATCATTTCCTTCAACACAAATGAAGACTTAGGATCAAGGCCTGTCATTGGTTCATCCAAAATCCATACAGAGGGATTATGAATTAATACACCCATTATGACAATCTTCTGCCTCATACCATGGGAATAGCTTTGAATAGAATCTGAAAGGGCATTTACCATTTCAAACCTCCTGCTTAGCTCTTCAATACGAGTTTTCCTGTCGGAGGCATTCACATTATATATATCTCCCATAAAATTAAGATACTCAATTCCCTTCAATCGCAAAAAAATATTCGGATCATCAGGGACAAAACCAAACTGTCTTTTAGCTTCCAATGAGTCTTTATTAACATCAATACCATTTATTTTTATGGTTCCACTGTCACAACCTATTATTCCTGTTATCATTTTTATAGTTGTAGTTTTTCCTGCTCCATTTGGCCCAAGAAACCCAAATATTTCTCCTTTTTGGACCAGAAGGTTCAAATTGTCAACTGCTTTTAACTTTCCATTATATGTTTTATTTACATCAATTAGCTCAATCATTTCTAAACAGTCCTTCCGGTTTAAAATTAAAGCTCCTAATTAGATTAAATACAATTAATCTTTTACATTTATCTATCGCAAAATTCCGTTAAAGCGTTCGTTATTTTGCTCTGCTAAATGTAAGATTAATATCGTATTTAATATAGATATATCTAAAAAACTTGTAGAAATGGGAAGTAATATTTTAGGTATCTCCCTAAAAAGAAGCTTATATTTTACTTATTTGATTTTGTAACCTTTAATCTTGCCATAGCCCTTGCTAAGGCAGTCCTTGATCTAATATATTCTATTTGGGATAATTTCCTTTGAAGTCTTTCCTCAGCCCTCTCTTTTGCAGCCTTTGCCCTGTTTGTATCTATTTCATCAGGCCATTCTGCGGTATCACAAAGTATAATTGTCTTTTCCTTTGTAATCTCCATAAATCCTTCGCTTAAAAAAGCCTCCAGCCGTTTCCCGTTCTGTTCAATTTTTATGGGACCTATGTCCACAGCAACAACCATCGGAGCATGGTCCTTCATAATTCCCATGTAACCTTCAGGCGTTCTTAAGATCACCATTTCCACCTCGCCGGAAAAAAACTTTCTATCCGGTGTTGCTATTTCAAGCAAAAATGTGGATGCCATAATCACACCCCCTACATATTCTTAGCTTCTTCATACACTTCATCAATGGTTCCCTTCATATAGAAGCATGACTCGGGAATATCATCCATTTTACCTTCAATAATTTCCTTAAATCCTCTTATGGTTTCCTTAACAGGAACATACTTTCCCTTATAGCCTGTAAATGTTTCAGCAACAAAGAATGGTTGAGACAGGAATCTCTTTATTTTTCTTGCTCTGTAAACAGTTAGTTTATCTTCTTCCGAAAGCTCATCCATACCGAGAATAGCTATAATATCCTGAAGCTCTTTGAGCCTTTGAAGTATCTCCTGGACTTTTAATGCTACAGAATAGTGTTCTTCTCCTAATATTCTAGGATCAAGAATTCTCGATGTAGAATCAAGAGGGTCAACAGCAGGATATATTCCTTCTTCAACTATTTGTCTTGATAAAACCGTAGTTGCATCAAGATGGGCAAATGTAGTTGCAGGAGCCGGGTCGGTAAGGTCATCGGCCGGTACATAGACCGCCTGAATAGATGTTATTGACCCTTTCTTTGTTGATGTAATTCTTTCCTGCAATTCACCCACATCTGTTGCAAGAGTAGGCTGATATCCAACGGCTGACGGAACTCTGCCAAGTAAAGCCGAAACCTCCGAGCCTGCTTGGATAAATCTGAATATATTGTCAATAAACAACAAAACATCCTGACCTAACTCATCTCTGAAGTATTCCGCCATTGTAAGCCCTGTAAGACCGACTCTCATTCTTGCTCCCGGGGGCTCATTCATCTGGCCGAAAACCATAGCGGTTTTCTGCAAAACACCTGATTCTTTCATTTCTACCCAGAGATCGTTTCCTTCTCTCGTTCTTTCTCCAACACCGGTAAATACGGAGAATCCACCATGCTCATTTGCAATATTAGTTATGAGCTCCTGGATGAGAACTGTTTTTCCAACCCCTGCACCGCCAAAGAGTCCTATCTTACCACCCTTTGCATATGGTGCCAGCAAGTCAATTACCTTGATTCCCGTTTCTAATATCTCAGTTGAAGGCTTGAGGCTTTCAAGACTTGGTGCCGGTCTGTGAATAGGATACTGCATGCTCGCTTTCACATCTCCAGCTTCATCAACAGCCTCACCAAGCACATTAAACACCCTGCCCAAAACTTCCTTGCCCACAGGAACCTTAATAGGTGCTCCTGTGTCTATAGCTTCCAGTCCCCTTATGAGTCCGTCTGTTGATGACATGGCAACACATCTTACCGTATCATTTCCAAGATGCTGCATAACCTCTACAACAACAGCTGCATTGCCCTTTGTATCTATTTTTAAAGCATTGTATATTTTAGGCAGCTTGCCGCTTTCAAACCTGACATCTACGACAGGACCGATTATCTGTATTATGTTTCCCACATTTAGAGCCATAATTCTCTCACTCCGTTCAAAAGTATATATTGTAATCCTTCAATCATTACTTGTAATGTTGAAGAATAACTTCCCCTAACTTCGCTTCCGTGTTGACTTAACTCGTCAACACACGCTCAGTATGGGAAGTAATCCTTCAATCATTACTTGTAATGTTGAAGAATAACTTCCCCTAACTTCGCTTCCGTGTTGACTTAACTCGTCAACACACGCTCAGTATGGGAAGTAATCCTTCAATCATTACTTAGCTTAAGGCTGCAGCTCCACCCACTATCTCCGAAATCTCCTGCGTAATGGCTGCCTGCCTTGCCCTATTATAGTTGAGGTTTAAAAGCTTAAGCATTTCATCTGCATTGGCGGTTGCATTATCCATTGCCGACATCCTTGCATTTTGCTCACTTGTAAAAGCTTCAACCAGTGCACCATAAATGATCCCCTTAACATACTTTGGTATAAGCACATCAAAGACAGCCTCGGGAGACGGTTCATAAGAAAGACTTTCGTCAATTTTAACCTCTTTGGCATTCACATCTTCCCTAAGATCTTCTATAGTTAAAGGTAATATTTGCATCATCACAGGTTCAAGGGTTATGGAAGATACCATCTTTGTATATACAACAAACACCTCATCTACTTCCCCACATACAAATAACTCCAGTATTTTTTCGGCAATATCCCTTGCTCTGTAAATTGTAGGGTTTTGTACCGGATAGTCAAAATCCATATCCACATTGTATTTTTTCCTCAAAAAATCTCCTCTTCCCATATGTCCTGCAACTAAAAGAAGAGAATCCGGATACTTCTTCAACTTTTCCTCTGCAATCTTAATAATATTGTGGTTATATCCTCCTGCAAGCCCTTTATCTCCTGTAAATATAACATAGCATTTTTTCTTTCCCTCTTTCTCTTTTCTGAGATCGAAGTATTTGCTGTCCAACTCACCGCTATGCATTAATATATGGCCAATTGTAGTCTTGACCTTATCAAAGTATGGCTTTGTCTGATCAAGCTGTTGCCTTGCTTTCTTCAATTTGGCCCCGGAAATCAGCTTCATTGCCTTTGTTATTTGTCTTGTTTCTTTTATACTTTTCATTCTTGTTTTAATTTCACGCATGTTTGCCATAACGGCACCACCTACCTCTTGAATTCCTTCTTAAATTCATCTATAGCGTTTTTAAGTACCTCTTCAATATCAGCTTTCAATTCCCCTGTCTCCGCTATGGACTTTGTAACCTGGGGATATTTCTCATCTATAAATTTAACAAGCTCTGTGTTAAACCTTCTGACTTGTTTTACCTCAATATCCATCAAATACTTATTGGATGCTACATATAGTATAATTACCTGATGTTCAACAGGTATTGGTGAATACTGGGGCTGTTTTAATGTTTCCATAAGTCTTTCACCCTGCATCAGCTTTTCCCTGGTAGCTTTATCAAGATCGGACCCAAATTGGGCAAAAACAGCCAATTCTCTGTACTGAGCAAGATTTATTCTTAACGGTCCTGCAACTTTCTTCATAGCTTTTATCTGAGCAGCTCCTCCAACCCTGGATACCGATATGCCAACGTTTAAGGCCGGCCTTTGTCCTGAATAGAAAAGCTCCGACTCAAGGAATATCTGACCGTCGGTAATAGATATGACATTAGTCGGAATATATGCAGAAACGTCCCCTGCCTGGGTTTCTATTATAGGAAGTGCAGTAATTGAGCCGCCTCCTAATTCATCGCTGAGTCTTGCAGCTCTCTCAAGAAGCCTTGAATGCAGATAGAATACATCTCCAGGATAAGCTTCTCTTCCGGGCGGTCTTTTAAGAAGCAGTGACATTGCTCTGTATGCAACTGCATGCTTTGAAAGATCATCGTATATTATGAGAACATCTCTATGGTCATTGTACATGAACTCTTCTGCCATAGCACACCCGGCATAAGGTGCTATATACTGAACTGTAGCCATATCGCTGGCAGTAGACGATACAATAATTGTGTACTCCATAGCACCGAACTCTTCGAGAGTATTAATAATACCTGCTATGGTTGAAGCTTTCTGACCGATTGCTACATATACGCAAATAACATCCTTACCCTTTTGGTTAATTATAGTATCCACAGCAATGGCAGTCTTTCCTGTCTGCCTGTCACCTATAATAAGCTCCCTCTGCCCTCTTCCAATAGGAATCATTGCATCAATAGCCATATAACCTGTCTGAAGCGGGGTACTAACCGATTTCCTATGAACAACACCCGGTGCCATATACTCCAAAGGCCTAAATTTTGTTGTCTTTATCTCACCTTTTCCATCTAATGCAACGCCTAAGGGATTAACAACCCTTCCAATAAGTTCTTTACCAACAGGAACCTGAACCGTTGTTCCAGTACGTTTTACGCTTGTTCCTTCCTTTATCTCTTCCGCATCTCCTAAAAGAACACACCCGACATTATCCTCCTCAAGGTTCAGTGCCATTCCCCTCACGCCATTTTCAAACTCAAGAAGCTCACCGTACATACAGCCTTCTAACCCATATATCCTGGCTATTCCATCGCCTGATTGCAAAACATATCCAACATCATCAGTTTTTGTTTTTACCCCATAATTTTCTATTTGTTGTTTTATTATAGAAGTAATTTCTTCAGGTCTTAAATTCATCTTTTTCACCTCGTTAAAAATATATCACAAGAAGTTTCATTTCTAGCATCCTATATTAAGGATTATTTGTTATTTATCTACCATTTATTTATCTTCTATTTATCAATACTAATTTAACAGTTCCTTAATGCTTTCAAGCCTGCCTCTCACCGAACCGTCAATCACCTTATCGCCTATTTTTAACATTACTCCTCCGATAAGACTTTTATCTATCTCCATATTTGCTCTAACACTTGCTGCATTGTATATTTTTTGATACTTTTCCTTAATCCTTAATATATGTGATTCGTCTAGCTCCGCAGCTGATATAATAGTCATATTAAGTGTATTCTGTTTGATATCTGCCAACCTTATAAACTCATCATTTATTCCCGACAAGTGTCTTATCCTGTCGTTATCTATAAGCAACAGCAAGAATTTCAAAATTTCCTGTCGTATATATTTTGAAAAAATGTTATTTATTATTCCCTTTTTTGCATCAATTTTAACCTTTGGATTATTCAAAAGCAGCCTAAGCTCCTGCTGGCTTTCATATATGCTTGTTACTTCCATCAATTGTTTCCGAATTTCATCTATTGCATTGGCCATATGGGCAATTTCAACTAATGCCTCCGCATATCTTTTATCAACTAAGGGCATTATGCTGCACCTGCCTCATCAATAAATTTTTCTGCCAATTTCCTGTTGTTTTCATTATCCATGTTTGCTTCAACAACTTTTGACGCAACAGCCAGTGCGAGACCCGTAACCTGACTTTTTACTTCTTTTATCATTTGAGACCTTTCACGTTCAATCTCTTCCCTGCCCTTTGCAAGAATTGCCTCGGCATCTTTCCTTGCATTATTCAATATTTCTTCATGTTCCTTATTTGCTTTAGCTATTGCATCATTAATGATCTTATCCGCTTCATCTTTAGCTGATTTTAACTTCTCATCATATTGCAGCTTTAGTTGGCTTGCTTCAGTCTTGCTCTTTTCAGCATTATCTAAGGAATCCTTAATCATATTTGTTCTGTTTTCCATAAACTGAGTTACGGGCTTAAACAAAAACTTACGCATGAAAAAATACAAAATCATAAAATTAATAAATACAAAAATGAATCTAAACTTTTCAAAATAAATTAACATATCCTGATTCATCCTTTCATAATAAACTAAAACATAACAATCTATAGAATCATTTCTTTATCGGCAAATAATTAAAGAATTATTACAATTATTACCTTAACGTCCTGATAAAGAAACTATTGTCGAAATAAAAACTCCGGGGCATCAAGCTCCTACATTTTTGCCTCTTTCACTTCATTAGAAAGAAGCGTAATCAATTTTGTGTGGGAAGTCTCCCTCCCACACAATTTAAAGAATGCTTTAATCCTAACTGAAAACCAATACATATTATACTTTTGTAAAAAGCAATATGGCAATCAAAAGCCCATATATTGCTGTTGCCTCTGCCAAAGCCAATCCGGTAAGAGTTAATGTCATAATTTTACCAGCCGCCTCAGGCTGCCTTGAAACAGCTTCCGCAGCTTTAGATGTAGCATATCCTATACCTATCCCTGCTCCCAAACCAGTCAATACTGCAAGACTTGCTGCAATTGCTATTGCACCTGATCCTTCCATAGTTTCACCTCCTTACTCAACAGCTTCTCCAACATAAAGTAAAGTTAAAAATACAAATATATATGCTTGAAGACCGCCATCAAACAAATCAAAATATATGCTTAAAAAACTCGGTACTACAATGGGTACAGCAAAATAAACCAATTCCATAATAGTAAAAGCAGCCAAAATATTACCAAATAAACGAAGGGTCAAAGACATAGGTCTTGTAAAATATTCCAGTATTTTAAACGGCAAAAGTACGGGAATAGGCTCTATAAAACTCTTAAGCCAACCTTTAATACCTTTAAACTTTATACCGGCAAACAAGACCAAAAATATGGACATAACAGCAAAGGCAGCTGATACATTAAAATCCTTTGTCGGTGGTGCTATTTCCGGAATATGCTCAAAAAAACTAAGTCCGGTCAACTCTGCAATCCCTTTACCGCTTGGAATAATATTGAATATAGATATAATATTTGAAAGCCCCAAGAAAAGAATAAGTGTACCAAAGTAAGGTGCAAAAGGTTTCCAATAGTGTCCCAGGCTACCCTTTGTGAGATTGTTCACAAACTCTACAATAATTTCGGCCACATTTTGTTTCCCGGTAGGAACCATACGCAAATTTCTTGTAAATATAATAGAAAGGACGATTAAAATAGCCATTACTATCCACATTACTATAATAGAATCGGAAATCGGGATATGGAAACCCAAAACATTGATATCATAACCTTTAAACTGCATTTTGTGCATCAATTCTTCGCCATTCATCATCTGAATCACCTTCTTGATAATTTGATATGAAACAGTAATTATATAATATTCTCTTTAAAGTATTTTTTATTATACTCTCTTTATATAATCTGCCAAATCTACTTTACAAAATCATTCTTTTTGATACCCGCTCCCCCAACCAAGCTTAGTATAAATATCGTAACAGGTATCAAAAGAACTCCCTCAGTAGCACCTATAAACAACGACATATTAATTGATGCGGATATAAAAAGCAATACTGCTGTCAAGCCAAATAACATGTAAAATATGACCAAGGACTTAGCTATCACTGCTCCATTGTAAGGTGATAATAAGACCTTAGATAATAATATAGCCCACATGCCAAATTTAATTATTCCAAAAATACTGCCTGCCATTAGGCCTAAAATAGCAAAAACACTATTATTCAATAATATAATATCTGCCACTGCTATCAAAACAAATAAAATAGCAGATCTTTTAATTATATATTTCTCATATTTCGTCTTTAACAATTCCTCATCCTTATAATGCAAAAATAAATTAATTTTACATTTGTACATCGCAAACCCCATTAGATCTTGGTTATTTGCTCAGTCAAGTGTAAAATTAATATTATTTTATGTTGATTAAAATTTAATAAAAGTTTGCATATAAGGTTTATTTCCTCTTATAGGCAAACAATAACTTTTGTTAATAATATCACAATTAACTATCGAAATCAACTATATTAAATACGATTAATCTTTTACATTTATCTATCGCAAAATTCCGTTAAAGCATTCGTTATTTTGCTCTGCTAAATGTAAGATTAATAGCGTATTTAATGTAGAATTAAAATTGAGTTGATCACATTAACCTATTACTTTAAACTCTATGGGCTTAGAATCGATATACCCAAACTCGTATAGCAAAGCTTTTGCAATTCTTTCTGAAGCCATACCATCCCCGTATGGATTAACTGCTTTTGCCATTTTATTATATTCATTATTATCTTCTAAAAGCTCGGAAGCTAATGCTATAACAACATTTTCATCAGTACCTGCTATTTTAACTGTTCCGGCTTTAACAGCCTCAGGACGCTCAGTTTCATTTCTAAGTACCAAAACGGGTTTGCCCAAAGACGGTGCCTCCTCCTGCAGTCCCCCTGAATCCGTCAGCACCATGTATGACAAATTCATGAGGTTATGCATATCGGAAACTCCAATAGGTGATATAAGATGAACATTGGAACGATGGCCCAATATTGATTTTGCGGTTTCTTGAACAACTGGGTTCAAATGAACGGGATAGACAATTTCCACATCATTATATTTCTCTGAAATAACCTTAAGTGCCCTGCAGATATTAGCTAATGGTTCACCAAGATTTTCTCTTCTATGTGCTGTAACTGTCAAAACACGCTTGTTTTTAAAGTCCACTTTTGCCAAATCCCCATTTTCAAATATGTAATCCTTTTTGACAGTAGTTTTTAATGCATCTATTACAGTGTTTCCTGTTATATATATTTTTTGTTCATTTACCCCTTCATTTAAGAGATTTGATTTATTAACTACCGTAGGAGAGAAATGGTACTCTGCCAATGCACCTGTCAACTTTCTGTTTATTTCTTCCGGATAAGGTGAATATCTGTCAAAAGTCCTTAAACCCGCTTCAACATGACCTACGGAAATCCTGTTGTAAAAGGCTGCAAGGCTTGCAACAAATGTGGTTGTCGTATCACCATGCACTAATACAATATCAGGTCTGACTTTTTCAAAAACATCACATAATCCGTCTAAAGCTCTTATTGTTATGTCCTTTAATGTTTGTCTCTCCTGCATTATATTCAAGTCAAAATCTGGAGTTATACCGAACATTCCAAGAACCTGATCCAACATCTGCCTGTGCTGTGCTGTAACACATACTATGGAATCAATGTCATCATACTTTTCCAATTCTTTTACCAACGGTGCCATCTTTATAGCTTCAGGCCTTGTACCAAAAACAGTTACAACCTTCAATTTCTTCATCTTAAACTCCTCTGCCATTAATGACAATGTTTCAATGTCTGTTTTTAATGATTCGTTATGTATTATAAATCTTATAGTGTTTTATCGGTGCTTACTTGATTTTCAGTTGTTTCCATATTCCCACTTTCTTCATCAGACCCCATATCCATATCTGTCATAAATCTGGCTCCGCCTATAATGAAAATTGATAAAGCTGCCACCAGTATTATAGCACTAATAACACCTCTGCCAGCCAATACAATGGCACACAATCCAAGTGCACCGCTGGCGGTATATATTGCAACAACAGATTGCCTCTGATTGAGCCCCATATCCATAAGCTTGTGATGGATATGGCCTCTGTCTGCCGACATGATGGATTTACCTCCAAGCAACCTTCTTACAATGGATGTTATAGTATCGAACAAAGGAAGTCCTAAAACTAAAAGTGGAATTGCTATTGCAATTGCTGTATATGATTTTATTGTCCCCTGGATAGAAATTACACCTAATGTAAACCCAAGAAAATATGCCCCCGTATCCCCCATAAATATCTTTGCCGGATTAAAATTAAAGGGCAGAAAGCCTAATGTGGAACCGGCCAGAATAGCTGTTATAATTGCCACATCCCATCTTGCTGTAATTATAGATACAAAAAACAGCGATAACGATGCAATTGATGAAACACCCACAGCCAAGCCATCCAGTCCGTCAATCAGGTTTATTGCATTTGTTATCCCTATAATCCAAAATATAGTAAGAGGATAAGATATGTATGGACTAAGCTCATATCCATATAGCAGATTTATCTTTGTTCCCGATATAACCACAATTATTGCAGCCACCAGTTGAAAGAAAAATTTGATTTTTGGTCCTAACTGCTTAATATCATCTATGATACCAATCACAACTATTATGATTATTCCGCCTATCATACCCAGCATTTGATTGCTTAATTCAAAAGCTTCTCCGCTGGTTATTGCATCATTTATTATATTAAACAACAATGTAACAAAAAATCCTGCAACAATAGCAAGCCCTCCTAATCTGGGAATAGGCTTTTTATGAATCCTTCTTGCATCATTCGGTATATCAACTGCTCCAAACTTTATCGCAGCTTTCCTTGCAATAGGAGTGGCACACAGGGATACAATAAATGACAATATAAAGGATACAATATATTCATATGTCAAACCCATGAATAACACCTTCTTTTGTAAAAATATATACTTAGGACCAATCCCTACAATCTGACAACCCTAATACCGGCTTCTTTTAAAAGTTCCATGGATAGGTCGTCGGGATAATCCCCTCTGAAAACTATTTTCTTTATACCTGCATTGATAGCCATTTTTGCACATAAAACACAGGGTTGAATTGTTACATATAAAGTGCCTCCACAGACACTAACTCCTGAGTTAGCTGCCTGTACAATTGCATTTTGTTCAGCATGAATTGCCCTGCATAGCTCGTGCCTCTGTCCTGACGGAATATTAAGCTGTTCCCTCAGGCAACCGATATCTGTGCAATGTTTGCAGCCTGTAGGTGCTCCATTATAACCTGTTGCAAGTATCCTTTTGTCCTTTACAATTAATGCTCCAACCTGTCTCCTTATGCATGTCGACCTGCTCTTAATAAGATCGACTATATCCATAAAATACTCATCCCATGACGGCCTCATACCGACCTCCAAAAATTACAATTAAAAATTTATATCTTTTTATATTAATATCTTTTTATTGAATTATCAAAAATGTTTTCATTCCGTTTATCTTTTGCTAAATACCTTGCCAATTAACATTAATATCTGATACTATAATACTTTATATCGGTAAAACAACAAATATTCCGGCATGTTATTTTGTTCCAAATAGTCTGTCTCCTGCATCTCCCAATCCCGGAACAATATACCCGTGGTCATTGAGTACTTCATCTATTGCAGCACAATATATCTCCACATCAGGATGATCCTTGTTAATCTTTTCAATACCGGGCTTTGCAGCAATCAAACACATTAATTTTATGCTGTTCACATTTCTTTCTTTTATATACGAGATTGCCCTAGAAGCAGATCCACCTGTGGCAATCATAGGATCCATTATTACAATATCCCTCTCTTCAACGTCACAAGGCATTTTGCAGTAATATTCAACCGGCTCCAAAGTCTCTGGATCTCTGTATAAGCCTATATGCCCTACCTTTGCCATTGGAAGCAATTGAAGCATTCCGTCTACCATTCCCAAACCTGCCCTTAAAACCGGCACAATGCCCAATTTCTTTCCAGAAATAACCTTTGTACGTGCGATCCCAACAGGAGTCTCAATTTCAACTTCCTTTAATGGCATGTTTCTTGTAACCTCATAACTCATTAGCATGGAGACTTCCTGTACAAGCTCTCTGAATTCCTTAGTATCAGTGTTTATATCCCTTAATAAAGAAATTTTGTGCTGAATTAACGGATGATCAAGTAGATGAACATTTTTCATTTGTTAAAATCCTTTCCTAAAAGAAATTTATATTTTATTATTTATTAAATTATTATTTATTAAATTTCATTATTATATTTCTCTTCAATTTGTGCAATCTTTTCAATCCTTTGTTGATGCCTTCCCCCAACAAATTGAGTGCCTAACCAAGTTTCCACTATATCAAGAGCCACACCGACACCTAACACCCTTTCACCTAGTGCAAGAATGTTTGCATCATTGTGCTCTCTTGTCATTCTGGCCATATATGTATCGGTACAAAGAGCAGCTCTTATTCCTTTTACTTTATTGGCTGCGATGGAAATACCTACACCTGTACCACATATAACTATCCCTTTATCGCATTCTCCTCTACTAACAGCCTCAGCAACTGTCTGTCCGAAATCGGGGTAATCCACCGAATCAGTATTGTAAGTTCCGAAATCTTTTACTTCGTAACCCTTTGCCTTAAGAAATCTTACTATTTCATTTTTTAAATTAAAACCTCCGTGATCACTGCCTATACCAATCAATTTTTTCACCCTTTTTCATTTTATATTATTGATTACTTTATGTCAAAAAAAATAAATATCAAAATTCAAGTATTTTATGTCATCCGAAAAAATCAATCATTATGAAAGTAATCTGAAAGAATTTCCATTAACTCCTTCAGCTCAGAAGCTATTTCCTCTGCACACTTTTCATAAACCCCAAGAGAGCCTCCAAAAGGATCCCTGACATCCAAGCTTCCTGTATCTTTTTTGTCCCCTTTTGAGTTCTGATTTACAAATTCTTTTATTGTATAAGTCTTTCCTTTTGCTTTGGGGAAACTACCGATCAATAAATCTCTATGCCCTACTGTCAAGGTTAAAATTAAATCTGCTTTATCAACTAAAGCATCACTAATTTGCTGTGATCTATGACCACTTATATCAATCCCGTACTTTTCCTTCAAAACCTTAATTGAATTGGCACTGGCAGTATCTCCATCATATGCATTTACACCTGCTGATTCTACAGTAAACTTATCTCCAATTTCCTTATTTTTTATAAGCTCACTCTTAAATATTCCTTCTGCCATACTGCTTCTGCAAGTATTACCAGTACATACAAACAAAATATGCTTCATCTAATCACCTACTTTAATTATATTGTATCCTGCTGCTTTTTTCATTCTGTTCATAACTGCAAGTCCAACTCCTGCATTTTCTACTGCTTCTGCAAGAATGACTTTAACACCTTTATTATCAAGATACCTTAATCCTTTAAAAAGATTGGAGGCTATTGTATCCGGTTTTTCCCTGTCACCTAATGACATGACAGCTCCTCTTGTGTATTGTTCTTTCGTTTGCTCAGTAGCAAGTATTCCCACCGATACACCCTTTTTTTCATAGTCCATTATAAGCTCTTTAATCTTTTCTACACAAGCTTCAACATTTCCTTCTATTATTATTACATCTGCATTTGGTGAATAATGAGTATATTTCATGCCAGGTGCTCTAGGCTTTAAGTCAGATTGGTGATCTAAAAGAATCGACTTGTCAATATTGACTTTTCCAGCTACTTCTTCCAACTGCTCTTTAGTTATTCCACCCGGCCTTAAAATCATTGGTGGGGAGACCGTTAAATCTAAAACAGTTGATTCCAGACCTATTTGAGAACTGCCCCCATCAATTATTAATTCCACCTTTCCCATAAGGTCTTCAATTACATGCTTTGCCTCTGTAGGACTGGGCTTTCCTGAAATATTAGCACTTGGGGCCGCAACAGGAACTTTAGATTCCTCAATAATTTTGAGAGCAATGGGATGTGCCGGCATTCTAACAGCTACTGTTATTAGACCTGCTGTAATAATTTCGGGAACACAGCTTGATTTTTCCATAATCAATGTTAAAGGCCCCGGCCAAAACCTTTCCATAAGCTTTAATGCCAGCTCAGGTATGTCTTTAACGAGGCCTTTAACCATATCAATATGGCTAACATGTACAATCAAGGGATTGTCAGACGGTCTTCCCTTTGCCGCAAAAATTCCCCTTACAGCTTTTTCATTAAGTGCATTTGCCCCCAATCCGTAAACCGTTTCAGTGGGAAATGCAACAAGTCCTCCTGATCTTAATATATCTGCTGCAATACTGACGCTTTCAATATCAATATTGTTTTTGTCCATATTCTTTATAATCGTTTTCAATTTACGACTCCTTTTAAGCGTATATATTTTTGCAGTAGCAAAATATACAGTAATTCATATATACTAAATTTATGCAGTCACAATTATCCCACATATAAGGCCAAGCATATTGCCTATAACCGGCAGCCTGCCCCTGTGTAAATTTTTCGATTGAGGAATCAGCTCTCCTAAAACAATATAGATCATACATCCCCCGGCAAACCCCAGGCATGCTCCTATCATTTTCTGAGATATGCCTCCTAAAAACGCACCTGCTAAGGCCCCAATACCCATAGGAACTCCCGTCAGCACTGTATAAAAGAATGCTTTAAATCTGCTAAGACCTCCTAGCCTCATGGGAAGTGCCATTGCTATACCTTCAGGAACATCATGAATCAGTATTACAAAGGTAATAGTCAATCCAAGCTCAATTGAAGCTCCAAATCCCGATCCAACAGCAATTCCTTCAGGAAGATTATGCAATGCCAGTCCTATTGCTGTGAGCATACCTGTCTTTAATAAACTTGAATTTTTATATTTCTTTCTTATATAATTTGTTCTATTTAAGAATTCTTCCACTGCAATTATTGTCAATATTCCTGCAAAAACACCTGTAAACGTTAGAAACATGCCACCAAACTCGAATGCTTCAGGCAAAAGCTCAAAGCATACAACTGCAGTCATGAGTCCTGAAGAAAACTCAATTATAAACCCCAAACTCCGATTGGATATATCCTTAATAAAAAAAGCCATTAAACCTCCGGCACCTGTTCCTGCAATGCCCGAGATAAGGCCTATTAATGAAACTTTTAACAAATCCATAAGCTCACTCCAATAACTTTAACCATTATTTACAGATATTTCATATAGCTATTCCTAGCCATCACTAATCTAATCTGCATATTAATTCTTATTCATTAAGTGAGCTTAAAATAATTAAAAACACAATTAATCTTAATTAATCCTCATCGTCCATAGCACCACTACCCAGCCTTTCGGACTGATCTGTAGTAATAAGAGCATCTATAACCTCATCAAGGTCTCCATCTACAATACTATCAAGCTTGTACAATGTTAACCCTATTCTATGATCTGTGATTCTGCCTTGAGGATAATTGTATGTTCTGATCCTTTCACTCCTGTCACCAGTCCCAACCTGGCTTTTTCTTGTTTGGGCAACCTCCGAATTCTTTTGTTCCTCAGCAATCTCAAACAGCTTGGATCTCAAAACCTTCATTGCCTTATCCTTATTTTTATGCTGGGAACGCTCATCCTGACAAGTAACTACCAATCCGGTAGGAATATGGGTGATCCTAATAGCCGATTCGGTCTTGTTAATATGCTGTCCACCGGCACCTCCAGCTCTATAAGTGTCAATTTGGAGATCGGCTGGATTTATATCAATTTCAACATCATCAACTTCCGGCAGCACAGCTACTGTAATTGTAGATGTATGTATCCTTCCACTGGCTTCCGTTGTGGGTACCCTCTGAACCCTATGAACACCGCTTTCAAATTTCAACCTGCTGTAAGCACCTTTTGCTTCTATGGAAAACACAACTTCCTTAAATCCTCCAAGCTCTGTAGGATTCGAGTCAAGGATTTCCACTTTCCACCTTTTTCTTTCTGCATACCTTGTATACATTCTGAAAAGTACCTGAGCGAATAAAGCAGCTTCTTCTCCTCCTGCTCCTCCTCTTATTTCCACAATAACGCTTCTGTCATCATTGGGATCCTTTGGAATCAAGAGAATTTTAAGCTCCTTTTTTATAACTTCCAGCTTTTCCTCGGCCTCTTTGAATTCAGCCTGAACCATCTCTCTAAAGTCAGCATCAATCTTGTCTTGAAGAAGCTCTTTAGCATCCTGCAAATCCTTGCTTACTTTTTTGTACTCTCTATATTTCTCAACAATTTCTATCAAATCGGAATGTTCTTTCATGTACTTTTTATATTCCTCCTGATTTCCTATAACAGAAGGATCACTGAGCTTATGATTTATTTCTTCGAATCTGTCCTCAGCTGCTTGAAGTTTGTCAAACATTTTACACCTCAATAATCAAAAATTTCAATCCACGGTGAATTATTATAACATAATTTAAAAATATTATCCACAGATTTCTAACATGTTTTTCGTGTTTATAAATTGCAACTTAATTGCAAAAGTAAAATCCACCCCAATTTTTGTTCAAGTGGAATTTACTTTTGCAAATACAAGATAACGTTCAGAGTAGATTTCACCTTTGCAAACTCCTGTGGTAAAAGAATGTGGTTTT
>Ga0255341_1000291_pt1 | contig 89905 bp, 74 predicted proteins | sample wastewater_treat_8_FD_192418 | JGI IMG/M metagenome (GOLD analysis project Ga0255341, IMG submission 192418) | Wastewater microbial communities from Lulu Island WWTP, Vancouver, Canada - plant12 | ecosystem: Engineered > WWTP > Wastewater > Unclassified | place: Canada: Vancouver, British... | reverse complement strand
CAGTAACAGCTATTAATTTAATCAGTTCAAGTTGATCGGCTGATCCGGCAATATCTGCAAGGGCTGTTATTGCTGACGAACAGCTTGTCATATCTGAGATATATCTTTTCATTGCTTCTGCTGTTCTGTCACTGCCAACAAGCTGCAATTGTTTTATAAAGAAGTCCCTGACAGTGTTATCACCGGCAGCTGTAACAAAGGTTATGCAGACTTTTTCCCACTCCTGCCTGGCGTCTTCAGATTTAGTGCTCGACAGATATCTTGAAAACGATTCAACAACAAAGCGCTGTTGAGTATCATCACCTGAACCCGGAGGCTGTATCTGCGAACATATACCCGTCCATCCTTCAGGGCCCAGACTTAGCATCTCATTCATCAGTTTCTCAAGATCGGCAGTACTTCCGGCGGGAAACTGAGATATGAGGTCCGCGATCTTTGTATCAAGTGTTCGCCTGTCCTGGGCATAAGAGCCTGATGTTATAAGCAATATTGTCAGTATTATTAAAAATATTTTCCTGATCTTCATGTTTATCAAACAATTCTCAAAAAATCAATATCATATTTTCCATGGATCGCGCATAGGCTGGTCAACAAGCCTGTTAGCCTCTTCATCATCAATAAAACTTTCATTAACAGGATCGTATTTCAGGTTTCTTCCAAGACGCAGTGCAATAACACCCAGGTTAACTAAAGTACATGATCTGTGACCGTTCATCTCATTGAGAGCGAACTTTTGACGAGTCCTCACTGATTCTGAAAAATTTGTCATAAGGGGCTCAGGATCCGGAAATGAATTCAATATCCTGTCAAAATCTTTGATATCTGATCTAAAACCTTTAAATATTTTCCCATAAGGTCCTTCGATATAAGCAGCTTCAATGTCACGGTTTTCACCATCCAGGATTATTGAGCAGCCATCATCATAAGTATATGTTATCCTTTTCCATAAACCAACCGCATCATAATGCTGCTGTGGGGCATCAATCTCAATAAAGACCGGACTTGTATTATCTTTTCCAAGGAAATACTGCACCGGATCCAGATAATGCTGTCCCATATCACCCAGGTCTCCGCCATCGTAATCCCAGTAAGCACGGAATTTTGAATGCACCCTTTCGGGGTTGTAAGGTTTGAATGGAGCCGGGCCCAGCCACATATCATAATCGAGTTCATCAGGGACCGGTAGTGGCTGGAGCTGATGCAGACCTGTCCAGTAAAATTTCCAGTCAAAACCGGTAATACCGCTTATTGTTACCTTCAGGGGCCAACCCAGAATACCACTTTCAACAACCTTTTTAAGTGGTTTAACTGTTGTTCCAAAGCCATAGAACTGATCTCTGAACCTGAACCATGTATTAAGTCTAAACATCCTGCCATTCCTGCGAACAGCTTCAACAACTTTTTTTCCTTCACCGATAGTGCGGGTCATAGGTTTTTCACACCAGATATCCTTACCTGCTTCAGCTGCCATTTTTGAAATGATCCCATGCCAGTGCGGAGGAGTAGCTATATGGATTATATCAATATCATCTCTCGATATAAGCTCCCGGAAATCCGTATAAGTGTCAATTTTCCCACCAGCCTTCTGAACTGCATCGGCAAGATGTCTTTTATCAACATCACAAACAGCAAGTAAGCGGGTTCCCTCATAAGCAAAATGTTCCAATCCCATATTACCAACACCAACTATACCCTTAGTAAGCTGATCGCTTGGCGGAATAAAACCTTTTCCTCCCAGCAGGTGTCTGGGAAGAATTGTAAAAGTCGTAGTTGCGAAGACTGATCTTTTAATAAAGTTCCGGCGGCTTGTCCTTATTCTACTCATGGATAATCTATCTGATAAACCCTTTGCATTAAGGATTTTAGTTACAAAACGCAAACAATTATCGGCCTGACAGCCTTATTATATATTTTCACTTTTCCGCAAGTTGCACGATTTAAAATCAAATTACAATACAACAGTCCGGACAAGATGAAAAATATTTAATTTTAAAAATTAATTAGCATCAAAATTTTATTTATTGATTTCTTATCTTCGTATATCATTAATCCTAAACTGATAAAAATGGCAGAAAAAATTTCTATGAAAGAAAAAGTAGGCTTTAGCCTGGGAGATGGCGCAGCCAACTTTATTTTTCAGACTATCATGCTGTTGCAGCTGAGTTTTTATACTGACTCATTTGGTATTTCGGCAGCTGCAGCTGGCTGGCTCTTCCTTGTTGCCAGGCTTGTTGGCGCTGTTGCTGATCCTGTAATAGGCGTACTTGCTGACAGAACCGATACGCGTTGGGGCAAATTCCGTCCCTGGATACTTTGGACGGCCGTACCATTTGGTATTATTGGTTTCCTGGCCTTTACAACTCCCGACTTTGGCCCTTCAGGAAAACTGATATATGCCTATATTACTTACATACTGCTGATGATAATCTATTCAGCAAATAACGTCCCCTATTCAGCTCTCAGCGGAGTAATAACAGGTGACATGGCTGAACGAAACAGCATTTCCTCAATCAGGTTTATTTTTGTCACACTTGCCACACTTGCAATTCAGGGATTTGCCCTTCCGATGGTCAATCATTTTGGTGAGGGCGACAGCGCAAAAGGTTACCAGATAACGATGGGAATCTTCAGTGCACTTGCTGTCATTTTTATGTTTATCACTTTCTTCACAACAAAAGAAAGGATCAAACCCGCTACGAAAGAACCGACTCCCCTGAAGCAGGATATCATGGATCTCCTGAAAAACCGTCCATGGCTTATAATGTTCCTTGTGTTTACAATGATGTTCATCTTCCAGGGGATAAGAAACAGTATATTATTATATTTCTTCAAGTATTATCTTGATAAAACCAGTATGATATCATTGCTTGAGGTGTTTAATAAAGGATTGTTCGGATTAATCGACAAACTTGGAATGTTAGGACCCAATGCTGACATTGCCGGTAATGCATTCAGTATAATCAACATTGTAAGTCAGCTGGCTTGCATAATTGGATTGATCGTATCAAGGCCCCTTGCCAATAAATTTGGTAAAAGAGATGTTTTCCGTTCCGGGCTTATTCTTGCTGTATTATTTGCCACCCTTTTCATCTTTATTTCACCAACGAATGTAGGTCTTACTCTTCTTCTTCAGACACTCTTCCAGTTTATGTGGGGACTTGCAGCAATGTCGCTACCATGGGCAATGATGGCCGATGTGGCAGATTTTTCAGAATGGAAAAATAACCGCAGGGCAACAGCAATTACATTCGCAGGAATAATAATCGGTCTGAAAGTAGGACTGGCCATCGGAGGCGCTCTGGCAGGTTCTCTCCTCAATATGTATGGATATGTTCCCAATGTGGAACAGACAGCCCATACACAGTTCGGCATAAAAATGATCACAAGTATCTGGCCTTCAGTATTCCTCATCGTAGGAATAATATTGCTCTTCTTCTACCAGATAAACAAATCGACTGAGATCAAGATGCAGAATGAGCTTGCCGACAGGCGTAAATCACAATAATTAAGTAATATAAAAATGACACATCATGGCTAAAAGAATTTCTAAAGGCAAAAAAGGGACCGATGCTGAGAAGCTTCCTCCCTACAAAAATCCTGCACTTGCAGTTTCAAAGCGGGTTAAAGATCTCCTTTCAAGAATGACTATTGAAGAGAAAGCAGCCCAGCTTATGGGTCTATGGAGAGGAGGCATTGATGAATTCGATGCTGAATTCATGAAAGATGATCAAAAAATGAAAGAGGCCTTCGGGCTGGGTGCAAACTCAATACATCCCACCTTTCGTGGAGTAAAAGAAACCGTGGAAATACGGAACAGGATCCAGAAATATGTTGTCGAAAAGACAAGACTGGGAATACCTGTTCTTTTTGTAGATGAAGGGCAGCATGGATTGATGAGGCCTGAATCGACTGTCTTTCCTCAGGCAATAGGTCTCGCCTGTTCATGGAACCCGGAATTATTTGAGAAGGTTTACAGTGTAATTGCCAGGGAGATCCGCACAAGAGGTGGACACCATGTGCTTTCCCCGGTCATTGACGTATGCCGCGATCCCAGATGGGGAAGAGTCGAAGAAACATATGGTGAGGATCCGTATCTGAACGGAATTTTAAGCTGTGCTGCCGTAAAGGGCCTCCAGGGTTCGTCAAGCGGAAGAATTGCCCGCGGACATGTAGCTGCCACACTGAAACACCTTGTCGGCCATGGGGAACCTGATGGTGGGCAAAACACAGCACCTGCCAGCTATGCAGTCAGGACCCTGTATGATTATCATATGCCTCCTTTCAAAATGTGTATAAGCAAAGTAAAACCTGCCAGTATAATGCCGTCATATAACGAAGTTGATGGACTTCCGTCACATGCAAACAAATGGCTTCTGCAGGATGTACTCAGAAAGAAATGGAAATTCAAAGGGATGGTAGTTGCCGATTACTACGCCGTTGCGCAGCTTGCCGAAAAGCATTTTGTGGCAAATGATCTGAAAGAAGCCGCCAGAATCGCATTCAACACAGGTGTCCAGTATGAATTCCCACAGGCTCATTGCTACAAGTTCCTTCCAGAACTCCTGGAGGAAGGAAAGATCAAAATCACTGATGTCAATAAGGCAGTTGCACAGGTTCTTGAACTGAAATTTAAGCTCGGATTATTCGAAAACCCATACATCGATGCAGATGCAGCAGTTAAGGTTACAAAAGATCCCGAATCAGATAAACTTGCTCTTAAAGCAGCCCAGGAATCAATTGTACTCCTGAAAAATGATGGTCTGCTGCCTTTTAAAAAGAATCAGTACAAGACCATAGCCGTAATAGGACCATGTGCCGATTATGTATCATTTGGAGGCTATTCTGGCGAGCCCTACAAGAAAGTCTCTCTACTTGAAGGGATAAGACAGAAGGCAGGCCCGAAAACCGAAGTGCTTTATGCACAGGGATGCAAGATTACTTCAAATCCGACAATCCCATTCTTTAACTGGAAGCTTGATGAGATCAAATTCCCGACAAAAGAAGAGAACATGAAACTGATCAAAGAGGCAGTTGCAGTTGCCTCAAAAGCTGAAGTCATAGTTCTGGCAATCGGCGAGAATGAACACTTATGTCGCGAAGCCTGGGCTAAAACGCATATTGGGGATAATATGACTCTCGATCTTTTCGGTCAGCAGAATGATCTTGTTAAAGCAATTATGGACCTTGGGAAGCCGGTCCTTGTCTATCTGATAAACGGCAGACCGTTGTCTGTGAATTATCTGGCAAAAAATGCGCCGGCAATAATCGAAGGCTGGTACATGGGTCAGCAGACTGGCACAGCTGCTGCAGATATTATTTTTGGCGATGTGAATCCTTCAGGCAAACTGACGATCACTTTCCCGAAATCTGTGGGCCAGATCCCAATGTTCTACAATTATAAACCCAGTGCCCAGGCTTATGAATACCTGTCGCAGGATAACCTGCCACTCTATCATTTTGGCTTCGGATTGAGCTACACACAATTCAAATTCGAGAATCTGCGTCTTGAAAAATCCAAAATAAAAACCAGTGGAACGACTAAGGTAAAAATTGACGTTACCAATATAGGTTCAAGAGCCGGTGATGAAATTGTCCAGATGTATATCCGTGACAAAGTAAGTTCCGTTACAAGACCTGTAAAAGAACTTAAAGGTTTTAAAAGAATATCACTGAAACCAAAAGAAACAAAGACCGTGACTCTGGACATAGGGAAAGAACAGCTTGCTTTCCATAATGTTGACTATAAATTTGTTGTAGAACCGGGAGAATTTGAAATAATGGTAGGAAACTCCTCCCGCGATGAAGATCTTATGAAAACGACCCTAATAGTAAGTTAATTAAAAAACAAAAGAATAGTTAAGTAACTGAAACACCCTTTCCCAACACCATCTTGAAATAAGATGGTGTTGCTGGAAAGGGATTATTTTATTTTTTATATATTCTCTTAATAAAATTTATTTATACTTTGGAAATATATTTTCCTGCATGATCCATGCAGCCTGACCATAACTGACTTTATCCTGACAATAAACTACTAATCAATAATTGAACATGGTAAAAGTAACGAAAGAGGATGCGCTTCTCTATCATAGCAGGGGCCGTCAAGGTAAAATTGAAGTGGTCCCGACAAAACCTTACGACACTCAATTTGATCTGAGTCTTGCCTACACCCCGGGAGTAGCCTACCCATGCCTGGAGATACAGAAACAACCTGAGAATGTTTATAATTACACGGCAAAAGGAAATCTTGTGGCTGTTATTTCAAACGGGACAGCAGTTCTTGGCCTTGGTGACATAGGTGCTATGGCAGGGAAACCTGTTATGGAGGGGAAAGGTTTGTTATTCAAGGTCTTTGCCGATGTTGATGTTTTCGATATCGAAATCGATGAAAAAGATCCGGAGAAGTTCATCGAGATATGTGCAAAGATCGCTCCTACTTTCGGCGGCATTAATCTTGAAGACATTAAAGCTCCCGAATGTTTCGAAGTGGAGACAAAATTAAAGGAAATGCTTGATATTCCAGTGTTCCACGACGATCAGCATGGTACTGCAATTATTTCCGGCGCAGGTCTTATTAATTCTCTTGAGATAAACGGAAAGAAAATCGATGAAATAAAATTGATTGTTTGCGGAGCTGGTGCAGCAGCTATCTCATGCTCCAGACTTTATCTATCCCTCGGTGTTAAGAAAGAGAATATAGTTATGGTCGATTCGAAAGGTGTAATAAACCGCAAAAGAACCGATCTCGATAAATTCAAGCAGGAATTTGTTACCAACAGAGACATTGACACTCTGGCCCAGGCGGTAAAGGATGCCGATGTTTTCCTCGGGCTCTCAACTGCAAATATGCTTTCGCGGGAGATGCTGGCTTCAATGGCAAAAGACCCTATAGTTTTTGCAATGGCAAACCCTGATCCTGAGATATCATTTGAAGATGCTAATGCCACAAGAGATGATCTTATCTTTGCTACAGGCCGGTCAGATTATCCGAACCAGATCAATAACGTGCTCGGGTTTCCGTTTATCTTCAGAGGAGCCCTTGATGTAAGAGCTTCTACCATTAATGAAGAAATGAAACTGGCTGCAGCAAAAGCTCTTGCATCACTTGCAAAAGAACCTGTTCCGGCTTCAGTGCTTAAGGCTTATAATATCGATGAACTAAAATTCGGCAAAGAATACATCATACCTAAACCACTTGATCCCAGACTAATATCACATGTGGCTTCAGCTGTGGCAAAAGCTGCAATCGACAGCGGAGTTGCGAAATATCTGGTAAAAGACTGGGATGCTTACAGGAAGAACCTTAACAACAGACTCAGCAATCACAAAAAAAGTTTTGGTGAGATAAGTAGAATCTGAGGACAAGTAACGGAGAGGGAAATTTGAGTATGGCAAGTCTTCAAATTCCCCTCCCCCCTCGCTTTTGAGGTTGAAACGAAACGAAAATCCCATCTCACCGGTAAGATAAGAAGAGATATTTCCTAATTGTACGGAATGCCGGACTAAGAGTTATTCTCTATAATATAATGCATTCGGAGATCATCTCCTTTGGGCAACGTGTTTACCCACTTTAGTTTCATAAAGAGAGACCAGCAGTTTTGAAATTTCCTCTATACTGAATGAATGGCGATTAATACATACATCAAACAGGTAATCAATATTAACCGGCTTTTTTTCAAGGAAGGCAGCTATAAGATTAAAACGTCTTCTATCGGTTTCAATAATGTATTCTTCCGCAGATTCAATATCCATATTTTTTTTCCTCATCACATTACTCACCCTCCAGTAAAAAGGAGCGATAAGCCTCACATGCAGTGAATCAGTAATACCCTGGGCAATAGATACTCCTCCCCTTCCGACAAAGACGATATAACCCTCTTTTGCCATTGTATAGACGACATCCTTAATGGTTTTCTTAACCTTCAGGTCACTGATATAGCCTCCTGAAAATGCCATTATCATTTCCGACATACTTGAAAACTCAATCCCTTTATAAAAGGTCTCAACCCTCTGGGTGTCTGTGTTCAATTCCTTCGCAATAGCGTAAATAATGTCTTTATCCACCCATCTCCACTTTGGCGTTCCTTCTGCACGATTAAGCAGATCTACAACTTTCTCAGCCACCTGCCGGGCATCGCAACCAGTCTGGCGGGATATAGTTATAACAGGACCGTCATTTGCAGATGATTTACTCAATATTAATTCTCTGTGGCGACTGTCGAAATAATCAAGGAACTTATTCATTTTAAACCTCCTTTTCTGACATTTGAAATTAAAAGACTGCTAAATTAAATACCTTATTATGTATTACTTATCCCGTGCTTTAACGGATGGGAAATAAAAAAACCCAGATCAGTAGAATCACTTAATTTTATGGATATAATATACGAAAAAGAAAGAAAAAAAGAAAGTAAAAATCACAAAAATGAATCTGTTTTATTCTTTTAATTAGGACTTTAGACTAGCGTTCGTCTTTTTATTGTATTTTTACAAGAAAACAAGCTCATCTCACGCAAATAACAATAGTTTCCTTAAATTTTTAAGCGGGAATAATGCCGTATAATAATTGAGTTCTCTGACATTTTTGTTACTTTTTGCAGAGTATGAATAAATACCGAACACGTCAAAAAATCAGTTTAATATTTATTTAGCCATGCATTGATTTTTAAACAATTTTATTGATATTTAACGAATTATTGAATTAATTAAACCAATAATTATGATCACAAACATTCTTTCAAGACCCGAACTCTTCTGGTTCATATTAGGTCTGCTATTTTTTATTGCTGAACTGGTGACCCCCGGATTTTTTATTTTCTTCTTTGGCCTCGGAGCATGGGTCACTGCTTTAGTGTGTCTTATCTGGGAACCCGGGACTAACCTCCAGATCATAATTTTTGCTCTTGTTTCTGTTCTGTCATTAATAGGGCTTAGACGAATAATCAGGAAAAAAATCTTTCTAAACAAAAACAAAGAATCGGATTCAATTGAAGATGAATTTACAGGTAAGGAAGGAGTGTCAATTGCCGATTTTGGAACTGACAAAAAGGGGAAAATCGAATTTAAGGGTACTACCTGGAATGCTGAATCGGAATTTGACATTAAAGCCGGACAGGTAGTGATAATTAAAGATAAAAAGAATTTTAAATTAATAGTCGAACCTAAAAATAATAATTAAAATGGAAGTATCAAGTACTACTTTTATTCTTATTGGTGTAATCTTCCTGGGATTTATCCTGATTGCATCAATGATCAAAATTGTCCCCCAGAGAACAGCCATTATTGTTGAAAGATTAGGCAAGTACCGGGCAACTTTTACCGCAGGTTTCCAGATACTTATTCCCTTCTTCGACAAGGTCAGATACAGACACACATTAAAAGAACAGGCAATAGATGTAGCGTCTCAGATCTGCATCACCCGCGATAACATAGCTATTGAAGTAGACGGCATACTATATCTTCAGGTGCTAGACCCCAAAAAAGCATCCTATGGCATTGATAACTACCGCTTTGCCTCCATTCAGATCGCTCAGACAACAATGAGAAGCGTGATAGGCAAACTTGAACTTGACCGGACATTTGAAGAGAGGGAATCAATCAATGCTGCAATTGTGGGAGCAGTTGACAAAGCAAGCGAACCTTGGGGTGTGAAAGTTACCCGCTATGAAGTAAGAAATATTTCTCCTCCACAAAGTATCCGCGATGCAATGGAAAAACAGATGAGAGCTGAAAGGGAAAAAAGAGCTATAATTGCTGAATCCGAAGGAACCAAGCAGGCTAAAATAAACGTCGCCGAAGGTGAAAAGCAGGAGTTCATATTAAAGTCTGAGGGTGAAAAACAAAGACGTATCAATGAAGCTGCCGGCCGTGCATCTGAAATTGAACAGGTTGCATTGGCAACTGCAAACGGTTTAAGACACATCTCAAAAGCAATCTCCGAAGAGAACGGCCTGAATGCCGTGAATCTCAGGATAGCTGAACAATACCTGATGGCATTCTCCGGGCTGGCCAAGACAAATAACACAATAATCCTGCCTTCAGATTTGTCTGACATAGCAGGAATCATAGCTACTGCCACTTCTGTGTTTAATGAAACAAAGGATAAGAAAAAATAACCACATAAGGGTTTAAGTTATCAGGATCCCGACATCCCGGATTTTTCAGAACAGCTTATAGGCACCCTGAGATAGAGAAATCCTCCCATTACCGACAGCAGCTTCACATCTTCCTGCTGTCGGGTGTTATTCCTCTGACACTGCCGAAAAAATTGCCGGCAACATGCTGATGTGGCTCATGCTTACGCAAATAACTCGTTTTAGAGAAAACTCAAAACATGAATTTTATGAATTTTTAAACTTTTTTAAGGATTATTAACACAATTCCCGGCAACAAAATAATATTTCCAGCGTCTATATTTATGATTAATGATTAATAAATTCTCTATTAGGGCCAGTCGGCCGATTCTACGATCAGGTTTATAGTTAAAAGGGAAAGACATCGCCAGGTGTCTTTCTTCATTTTATACTTTCTATTGAACAATTAAATCTATTTTGTAATTTTGACATCACAAATAAAACAATCAGCTATTATGAAAAGAATCAGCATATTTGTGACAATAATTCTATTATTTACAGGCTGTAAGACCAAAATGAAAAGCGATAATCCATTTTTTAACGATTGGGATACTCCTTTTGAAGTTCCGCCATTCGAGCAGATACGCACATCTCATTATATGCCTGCATTTCTGAAAAGTTTCGATGAACAAAAACAGGAAATAACTGCAATTATTAATAATCAGGAAGAACCGACTTTCGAAAACACAATTAAACCTTATATCTACAGCGGGGAACTTCTCACCAGGGTAAGCAGGGTTTTTGGAGGACTTAATTCAGCTCATACAAATGATACGCTTCAGGAAATCAATAGAGAGGTTGCTCCTCTTCTGTCGAAACACAACGACGATATAAGCCTGAATGACAGTCTTTTCCAAAGGGTTAAATCTGTATTTGACAACAAGGACAAGTTTAATCTTACAAAGGAAGAACAGAAAATACTTGATGATATTTACAAAGATTTTGTAAGGAGTGGTGCAGCATTATCTCTGGAAGATAAAGAGAAGCTTAGGAAAATAAATGAAGAACTATCTCTTTTATCTGTCCGCTTCGGTCAGAATATGCTTGCAGAAACAAATGATTTCAAGCTGATAATAGAAAAAGAGGAAGATCTCTCCGGATTGCCTGAAGGCATTAAAGCACAAGCTGCTACGATGGCTGAGAGCCTTGGCATGGATGGCAAATGGGTTTTCACCCTTCAGGTTCCAAGCACGACTCCCTTCCTACAGTATTCCGACAGGCGCGATCTCAGGGAGAAACTCTTTACAGCATATTTCATGAGAGGAGATAATGACAATGCAAATGATAATAAGCAGATAATTGCAAAGATTGCACAACTGAGGGTTGAAAGATCACAGCTCCTGGGTTATGAAACTTATGCCGATTTTGTTCTGGAAAGAAATATGGCAAAAACACCGGAAAGGGTTGTCGATTTCCTGCTTCAGATATGGAATGCTGCTTTACCTGTTGCTAAGGCAGAAGCTGCTGCCCAGCAGGAAATGATAAATAAGGAAGGCGGAAAATTCAAACTTCAACCATGGGACTGGTGGTATTACACAGAAAAAATAAGAAAAGAAAAATACGACCTCGACGATGAAATAACACGGCCATATTTCATGATCGACAACGTGATGAAAGGAATGTTCTATGTAGCCAACAGACTCTATGATCTTAACTTTGCCGAAAGAACCGACATCCCGAAATATCATCCTGATGTTGTTACATTTGAAGTGACCCGTAACGGTAATCACATAGGGGTCCTGATGATTGATAATTACCCGCGTGAATCGAAACGTGGAGGTGCATGGTGCGGAACTTACAGAAGCCAGTCCCGCAATCTGAAAGGCCAAATGATCACTCCTGTTGTTACGATGGTAACTAACTCGACACCCCCGTCCGGAGACAAGCCAGCCTTGCTGACAGCCACGGAAGCTGAGACTTTATTCCATGAATTCGGACATGCCCTGCATCAGCTCCTTTCCAACACTACATATCCGGGTTTTACCGGAACTGCCGTACCGCGCGATTTTGTCGAATTGCCTTCACAGATAATGGAACACTGGGTACTTGAACCGGATGTGCTTAAGGAATATGCAATACACTATCAGACCAGTGAAGTAATACCTGCCGACATCGTGGAAAAGCTCGAAAACTCAAGTAAATTCAACACAGGATTTGCAACAGTAGAATTTCTGGCAGCCGCCCTGCTTGATATGGATTACCATATGCTCACTGAACCAAAAGAACCTGATATCAGGGAATTTGAAAAGAAAACACTTGACAAATACGGTCTCATCCCCGAAATAAAACCAAGGTACAGGTCAACATATTTCAACCATATCTGGGCAAGCGGATATGCTTCAGGATATTACAGCTATTACTGGAGTGAGATGCTTGATGCCGATGCTTTCCAGGCTTTCAAGGAAACCGGTGATATTTTTAATAAGGAAATCGCTTCAAAGTTTGAGAATGAGATACTGTCAAGGGGCGGCACCAGAGACCCCCTCGATATGTACATAGCCTTCAGGGGCAAGGAACCAGGTATTGATGCATTACTGATCAACAGAGGCTTAAAATGATGAAGTATCGCCTTGTCTTATTACTGTCGGTCTGTTCCTTTCTCAGCCTGCAGGTATCAGAAGCCTTGCCGAAAGCTGAAAAAGGGATCATTGACCTGAGAAACATTGATAATAAGGACGATTTCATTCTGAGGTTAAACGGAGAGTGGGAATTTTACTGGAATGAACTCCTTCATCCTCAAGACTTTAAAAAAAGTAAGATCAAACCAGATATCTATGGGAAAGTACCCTCATACTGGAACAATTATTCAAACAAGGGTGTAAAAACCGAAGCAAAAGGATACGCTAGCTACCGTCTTGTTATTCTTCTTCCACAGGGATACAGAGAATCCCTGGGATTTGATATGCCGGTTTTTAATTCATCCTATGACCTGTATATTAATGGTGAGTATTATGCCGGGAATGGTTTTCCGGGAAAATCAGCCGAAGAAACAAAACCTGAATACAGGAGAAATTTAATCAAATTCGATTCTGCCTCCGATACAATTGATGTATTGATAAATGTATCGAATTATACTCACCGCAAGGGAGGATTCTGGCTACCAGTAAAATTTGGCACATATGAGCATGTGAGAAAACATTTTGCCAGAGGATGGGCGTCGGAGTGGGTGAACCTAAGCGTTCTGCTGAACTTTTCATTTATATTCCTTTTATTTTATATAATCTACCCTAAAGAAAAAACCATGGCATACTTGGCCATGGCTACAATCAGCCTTGCATTAAGACCTTTCTTTACATCCTACTTCCTTATAAATGACATTGTTACAATAGGATGGGTATGGATAATAAAATTTCAACACATAGTCCTATATCTGATAATTGCAGGATGGACATGGTTCATATACACTATTTACCCTACAAAATATTTCAGGTTATTCGCCAGGTTAATAGGGATTTATTTCATAATTTCCTTTTTTCTTACACTCTTTATCCCGGCCAATATTGTCACTTACAATACGTTTATCCTTCATCCCCCGGTGATTTTAATTTTGATCTACGTTTCTATGAAAAATTTTCAGGGAATTTTGAAGAAAAACGTATTGGATATTATATACTTTTTAGCATTTCTTTTGCTTGTAGTCGGGGCTGTTCATGACATAAGAATTACTATGGGCAGGTCGGAAAGCCATTTCGGATATACAATGTCCTACAGTGTTTTACTGTTTGTCTTTATACAAGCTACTACTTTATTATATAAATGGATGAGAGCCTACTCCGAAAAAGAAAAGCTTCGGATTGAGCTTGAATATGTGAACAAGAATCTTGAGCTCCTTGTCAGTGAAAGGACGGAGACGATCCAGAGACAAAAAAAAGAGATTGAAATGCAAAACAAGCAGCTGACTGACACATTGCAATTAAAAAACAAGATCTTTTCCGTTGTAGCCCACGACCTCAGAAGTCCTATTGTAAATATCCTATATATGCTGAACCTTCTTAAGGAAAAAGAGTACCATGAAAAGTTTGAAACTCTTGCCAACTCTAGTATAGAATATGCCAAGCTTGTAATTTCTTTGCTTGAGAACATGCTTGTATGGGGACGAGGCCAGGAGGACAGAATAAGATATTCACCTGCCAGATTGAATATTGCTGACATTATTCTCACAAACATGAGCATCGTTAAGGAATCTGCTGACAAGAAAGAGATATCAATAAATTTCACACAGATGGGTAGCTCTATGGCATATGTCGACAAGGATCTGCTTGACATAATCATCCGGAATCTCTTGTCAAATGCAGTTAAATACACTCCCCGGCGTGGAATGATAAGTATTCTGCTCAAGGAGGAAAAGTCGGGTAAGAAAGAACATATTCTTCTCAAGATTTGCGATAACGGCGTTGGTATTCCATTAGAAAAACAGAAAAAACTGTTCACCTCAGCTGAAATTATAAGTACTCCGGGTACGGAGAACGAAAAGGGAACAGGGCTTGGCCTGAAACTCTGCTACGAACTTGTACAGATAAACAAAGGAACAATAAGCGTTGATAGCAAGGAAGGTGAAGGCACCTGTTTCTCAATTATACTTCCCGGACAAGCAGTATCCTGAAAAAGGAGTCTTGTTTCTGTTTAGCTGTTTCCCTGTAAGGTGCGGATATGGGTTGGCATTGGTCATTTATATTATCCTGAATCCCATATCACTTAGCATTCCCGATAAATAATCCGGCGCGGAAATAAGTTTTAGCGAATAGGCAGGAAATTCCCTTCTTATCTTGTAATCGCCTCTTAGTTTTTCAAAATCTGAAGGATTAGCACGCAGATCCCGGTCATCTTCGCTTATATCGTATGAATGAAAAACGGCTTTTCTGATTACATCTTCATCTTCCATCCCGGAACAATCTATTCTGATTACCGGATCAGCAGGTAGAGGAACATCCGGTGGATACCAGTCCCTCAGGGGCAAATTGAAAAATTCGCACAAAGAATTGACAATTATCGATGTTCCGTTTGCCTTTCCATCAGCAGAGTAACCAGCAATATGAGGAGTTGCCAAATTTACCTGAGATAAGAGTTGTGTATCGACAACAGGTTCATTTTCCCAAACATCAAGTACAACGCCGCCAAGACATCCTGAACTTAAAGCATTCTTAAGAGCATTTGTTTCAATAACCTCCCCTCTCGAAGTGTTAAGTAGCAGAGCACCCTTTTTCATATTCCTGAATCTCTTCTCATCAAGCATGTGATATGTGGCATCCCTGCCAACCATGTTAAGGGGGACATGAAGTGTCACTATATCTGATTCAGACAAAAGGTCTGCTAAATTAACAAAAGCGAACTTACCTTCCCTTCTTTCGCGTGGCGGATCGTTAAGCAGGACTTTCATACCCATCAATCTTGCGAATTTTTCAACTTTTGATCCGACATTACCGACACCTATAATGCCAAGTGTTTTATCTTTCAGTCTGAATCCGGACTCAAAGGCCATTTTAAGCAATGCGGAAATAATATATTGCCGGACTGACGATGAGTTACAGCCCGGAGCATTTTTCCAGAAGATATTATTCCTCTCACAATAGCGGGAATCAATATGATCAAACCCGATGGTTGCAGTACCAATATATTTCAGAGATGTTCCGCTCAGGAATTCCTCAGTGCATTTTGTTCTGGTCCTTGTAAGCAGTGCATCAGCATCAATTATACTGTCTCTTGTTATATTACTTCCAGGAAGGTATAAAACATCAGCGTAAGGTTCGAGTATGCCTTTGAGGAAAGGTATCTTATCGTCAGCCACGATTTTCATTGAAAAGACAAAATTTTAATGAAAGGTAATCATTTTCCTCTAAACATCTCAGGCGGGAAATACAAAGAGGATCAGAGCAGTCTCACGTCCTTTTCTTTACATTTTTCAATCATTTCATTTGGCCATACGCTTGACTGGACTTCTCCAATATGAAGTTTTTTGAGCAGAAACATACATAATCGCGACTGACCAATTCCTCCGCCGATGCTAAGAGGCAGTTCTCCCTGCAGCAGCAGTCTGTGAAAGAGGAGATTCTTCCTGTCCTGGCAGTTTGAGATCTCGAGTTGTTTCTCCATTGAATCTTTATCTACACGAATGCCCATTGACGATATCTCAAAAGCGGATTCAAGAGTGGGATTCCAGAAAATCACATCCCCGTTTAGTCCAAAATAGCCGTCATCATTTGGCGAACTCCAGTCATCATAATCAGGTGCCCTGAGGTCGTGTGGCTTACCATCACTGAGAGCATTGCCAATACCGATTAAAAAGACAGCCTTGTATTTTTTTGCTGCCTCATATTCCCTTTCTTTTGGTGTCAGTCCGGGATATTGCCTGCATAATTCCTCTGCATGAACAAAGGTAATATGCGGAGGCAACTGCGGCGTAAGCCAGGGATATTTATGAAACAATTCATCCTCTATTATCTTGATAGCCTTATATATCTGTTCAACAGTAGTTTTCAGGACTTTTAAATTTCTTTGTTCAGGCAGAATATGCTTTTCCCAGTCCCATTGATCAACATATACTGAATGAATAGGAGTAAGATTTTCACTTGGCCTGAGAGCCCTCATGTCAGTCAGGATTCCCTTTCCCGGTTCGATGTGAAAATACCTGAGCCGCATACGTTTCCATTTGGCCAGTGATTGAATTATTGAAACTTTTTGTCCGTCGAGTGATTTTATCGGAAAACTGATCGGTTTCTCAACCCCGCTCAGATCATCATTTATACCTGTTCCATCAAGCACAACAACGGGGGATGATACTTTCATAATATTAAGACTCTGAGCAAGTGCTTTCTCATATCTTGTTTTTATGAAATCAATCATCTCCTCAGTTTTGAGCATATCGTTGGCACATGAAATATGTATTGTCTCAGCCTGATAAGTCATATATTATATATTTGCTTTGATCCCCCGGCAAATTAAATGCCGGATTTTATAAATTACACAAATACCACTAATTAGATTGCAAATCTAACATATTTTTGGATAAAAAATTATAAATTATCATTTAACTGCCCTGTGATTTAAAAACCTGATTATTGACACACCTCTGAAACCACTCCTTCTCTAACACTTAGCTCTTATATCTGGTTATTGTCAAAATGCAACATAAAACGGCAGCATTAAAAAACAATACAATTATCAATTAATCATTTGTAAATAGTAAATATTTTTGTAATTTTATTAAGATATACTACCTGGAATAAGCTAAATCACAATGAAATGAAATCCATTCGTTTAATTATAATACTTACCTTGATTTCGTGTGTCGGGGTAAATGCTCAAAAGCCAATAATAATGTCGGAAGACAGTATAAAAATTGGGAATGGGATGCTTCCTGCAATATCTGTTTTGATACCTGAAGTAAAATACGACAAGGTGCTGAAGAACTGGACAAAGCTGCTTGAGACAGGGACCAAATCGAAATTAATGTCCGAAAGAGGTGAAATGACGATTTTAGGTGCCAATATAAAGAGCATAACGCCAAATGCGATAAATGTCTATAGCGTCCTTAGCGACAGGGATAGCGCACTTTATCTTGCTGCATCTTTCGAACTCAAAAAAGACATATTTATTGACCGGTCTTCGGGAGAAACAGAGTTGTCAAAAGCAAAGGAGGTCATCTTTGAATTTGCCAGACAGCAATACATTGATCTGGCATCGGAAGAACTTAAAGTTGAAGAAAATAAACTGAAAGATCTTGAAAAGGAGCTTGGATCGCTGGAAAGAAGTCAATCAGGGATGGAGAAATCTATAAGGAAAAACAACAGAACTATCGATAACGAAAGGGATAAATCGCTCGATTTTAATAACCAGCTCACTGCCCTTACCCAAACAATCGCTGATGAACGGATCCAGTTCACAACAATGGATGATGGTACGCTGAAAGATGAAAAGGAAAAACAGCTTAAGAACCTTGAAAAACAAAGAAAAAGGCTTACAAAATCAATAGCCTCTTGCGACAAGAAGATAAGTAAAGCCCAGGGAGCAATCAAGAAGGCAAATAGCGACATTCCAAGAAATGAGAGGGTTCAGTTGAAATACAATGAGGAAATAAATGCACAGCAAGCAGTTGTTCAAAGATATACCAACAAGCTGAATACCATCAAAAACTACAAATAAGGGATACGCCGTCTAATTGCATTAATAATATGCGGAGCCAAAACAGACAAAATAAAATAATTGACACTATATTTACCGGCAATTATTATTTGTTATGTTGAAAAGCTCCATTTCAGTTTTAATTATATTCATTCTTTTTTCACCCCTTCTGTTTTCGCAACCTGAAATTAAGGGGGTTTATACAGAAATTGCTCCGCAAATTGATGGTTATCTGAATGAAGATGTATGGCAGCGAGCTTCCGTTGTAAGTGATTTTATCCAGCAACTGCCAAAAAATGGTGAGCCTGTAACAGAGAAAACCGAATTCCTTTTCCTTTTTGACCGTAACAACATTTATGTCGGGATCCGCTGTTACGATGATCCGGAACTTATTACGGCCAAAGAGCTTGCACGCGATGTAAGCCTTAGCGATGATGATCGCATCCAGATCATATTCGACACATATCTGGATGGAAGGAGCGGATACTGGTTCCAGCTTGGCCCCAGGGGAAGCATAGGTGATGCGCTGATAGACGATAACGGAAAGAATTTCAATAAATCATGGGATGGACTCTGGGACGGAAAAGCAAGGATAACAGACAAGGGATGGGAAGGAGAAATGATAATCCCCTTCAAGACAATGGGATTTAAAAAAGGATCTGATACATGGGGCCTTAAATGCATAAGACATATAAGGAGAAAATCAGAATCTTCATACTGGCCGTACACTTCCCTTAACGCCGAGAGATTCCAGATCTCTGATGCAGGAAGGATAACAGGTCTTAAGGATATAACCCAGGGTCTGGGGCTTGATGTGATACCCTATCTGACCGGAGGCTTGAGCAAAAAGCCTGATGAAGCAACTGAGCCGGTCATTGATGCCGGTGTTGACGCTTTCTTCCAGATTACTCCTTCACTAAAAGCTGCTGTAACAGTCCGGACGGATTTTGCCCAGACTGAAGTTGATGAAAAACAAATCAATCTTACGAGATTCTCTCTCTATTTTCCGGAAAAAAGAGATTTCTTCCTCGACGGTGCAAACTATTTTATTTTCGGCATAAACGGCGACGATGCCAATCCTCAGAATACAATGATGATCCCCTTCTTCTCAAGACGCATTGGCCTTGATGCAGGAGGAAATCCTGTTCCGATAAAATACGGAGGCAAGTTTACAGGTAAAGCAGGGAACTGGAACCTCGGATTTCTTCATATCAAGGATGATAATGAATGGGATAATCCGGGATATACGGCTGGCCGTATAATGAGGACTTTCGGCAAACAATCTTCGATAGGTCTTATAGCTACAAACGGCAATGCCCTGACAGATAATGCAAACTCGCTTGCAGGGATAGATCTCAAGCTTGCAACATCTGAATTTCATGGTAATAAGAATATAGCATTTTCACTCTATGGCGTAAAATCATTTATAGAAGATATTAAAGGCAATGATTTTTCATTTGGCACCGAACTTAACTATCCGAACGATTTTCTAAAATTCAGGATAGGTTATATGCAAATAGGAGAAAATTTCTCACCGGGGCTGGGATTTGTTCCAAGGAAGAATATCCGGAACTTCTATGGCGGCTTTACATTCGGACCAAGACCAAAAAATTCACCTGTACTCCAGGTCAGGTCAGGCATGGATTATACACTTATTTCTGACCTTAAGAATGGCGGCATACAGACAGCTGAAGTGATGCTTAATTATTCTGATATTTCATTCCTTAGCGGTGATCAGATCTCATTTTCATCACGGTATGAATTTGACAGGCTCGAAAATGATTTCGCTATAATTGAATCCGTCTCCATACCTTCCGGCGAATATAATTTCTGGAGGCATTCCGTCACTGTTTCCTCAGCTAAAAGGAGAAATCTGTGGGGACTTTCAAAATTCACATTCGGAACATTCTATTCAGGTAACAGGACTGACCTTCTGCTTCAGGCAGGGTATAAAATATGCGTTCCTGTTTACATTGGACTCGAATCTGACCGGAGATGGGTCAATCTTAAAGAAGGTGATTTCATCACCCAGATATACAGGCTGAATCTCAACTTCCTGATAAGTCCTTCAATATCATGGTATAACTTTGCACAATACGAAAACCAGAGTGAAATAATAGGCTGGCAATCAAGATTCCAGTGGATTATAAAACCCGGCAGGGAGATATTCCTCACGCTTAACTCACCGCTTATTGATCCGCTGGAACGTTTCAGACCGGAAATATATGAGGCCCGGGTTAAGGTTAAATATACTATAAGATTCTAGCTGATCATTTCTGTTCAGAAGAGATGAAATCAAGCAGTTCCCTGTAGAGTCTGTGAACAGGCAAGCCCACAACATTGAAATATGATCCTTCAATACGGCTGCAAGCTGCTATGCCAATCCACTCCTGGATGCCATAAGCACCTGCTTTATCAAAAGGCCTGAATTTCTCAACATAATATTCAATTTCTTCATCTGTAAGCACATCAAAGCTTACCCTTGTCGTTTCGGAAAAGGATTTTTCGCCTTTTCCGGAAAGCAGTACAACTCCTGTTATTACCTCATGGGTAGCCCCTGACAGTTCCCGTATCATACTGATGGCATCTCTCTTGCTGGAAGGCTTTCCAAGGACTTTCTGCCTGCTCCATACAATTGTGTCAGCCGTAATTACTATGTCCTTATCCCTTATCTCATCCCTGAAACAGTCAGCTTTGCTACGGGCAAGAAATAAAGCTATCTCTCCCCCTTTCAGGTACTCAGGATATGATTCATTGTAATCTTTTACAATAATGTCGAACCTGAGACCCAGTTCACTGAGCAGCTGCTTTCTTCTTGGGGATTGTGATGCAAGAATCAGCCGGTAGTTATTGATCTTATCGAGTGTTGTCATCAGATAAGGTTCCAGGTAAGGATTGCCTTGACAACAAGAGAATATAAGATACCGGCAAACATAATGATCTTCATTAAATTACTGGCACTGTGGAGCTCTCTTCTGCTCCTGCTTCTGAAAAGCTGATAGAGCACATAAAGATGCGGAAGTACTATTGTGGCAGTAAGATAGATAAGGGTTATCCTATCATTTAAATAGCTATACCATACAAAATAGAGCAGTAGAATAGTAATTACTGAAATTAAAGCAACAATAATTTTCGAGGCAGGTATGCCTGTAATTACCGGAACAGTGTTTCTGCCATAGGCCATGTCTCCCTCGAAATCTTCTATATCCTTGATTATCTCACGACTCATCGATGTAAGAAAAGCAAATATTGAAAACCCGCCAATCCATCCGAAAATAAGCCTGAGAGATGGCATTTCAACAACATTTGGAGCGTAATGCCTGTAGAGTGCCGACCATTCAAAAACAGCAACGAGCATTGGTACAAGGGCAGTAAGAAATGCAACAACAATATTGCCAATGAGGAACTGACGTTTATAGCTTGCCGAGTAAAAATAAAGTAATCCTGATACTATCAGGAAGAAAATCCCAAGCCAGAAATAATTTGCACGCCATGAGACATAGAATCCGGCTCCGACACCAATGACATTGAATATCGAATGCCACATTATAGCCTTCCGCCGCGATATTTTTGTCCCGACAAGAACCTGTCCCCTGTTTATCAGGTCAGTTTTTATATCAAAATAATCATTTATTACATATCCCCCTGCAGTTATACATACCGTAGCCAGTACAAGGATAATGAAATCATACCAGGGGAACTGAAGCGTCATTGGTTCAGGTTCTCCCGTTCCATTGAGCATTATCACGTTTATTTTGCCTATAAGAGATGCTGTGATGGCATACCTCATCAGCACCATGGTAAGAACCACTATCAGCAGATTCTGCCATCTTATAAGTTTTAAAAAACCTTTCATTATCACCATGTATAGGCTTCGGAATCAAGCCATTTATTATGTAATCGCAGAACTTGTTCAACAACATCCCTTACACAGCCTTCTCCACCTTTCTTATCTGATATATAAGATGCAGCCTGTTTAATTTCACTGTCTGCATCTGCCGGGCAAACCGGCACACCAGCAACCCTCATCACTTCAAGATCGGGAATATCATCACCCATAAACATTATCTCCGAATCCTCCAGCCCAAATTTTTCCTTAAATATCTTATAATGTTCAAGCTTTATTTTGCTGTTTAAAAATATATCATTAATACCTAAAGTTTTAAGTCTTTTCAGGTAGTCTTTTGAATTACTACCCGATATGATCCCAATGGGATAGCCTTTCTTAACGGCAAGTTGAAGAGCATAACCGTCTCTAAGGTTAACTGTTCTTTTAGGAATACCAAAAACATTAAGGTTTATTGTCTGCAGTGAAAGAACTCCATCGATATCAAAAACAAAAGCTTTGACATTCTTGAGATTCTCTTTGAAATTTGTCATTATAGGTTTCTGTTATAATTATAATAGTAGGTAATTATCGATTCCGAAATTTCCCTGTAAATACTCTGCAATTCGGGAGAGAAAGATAATAAATTCATGTGCTTTTCAATTGTGTTCTCATCATTTCTTACAGCAGGTCCTGTCTGCGAATATTCCGGTCCGTTTGCGAGCGCTTTACTGTAGGTTTCTTTTATCAGCGGAATCAAAAGATCAAATGACAGACCAGCTTTTATTGTTATCTCTTTTCCGGCTATAAGCATGAAATTAGAAAAGTTATTTACAAATACTGCGGCCAGATGAAGCATTCTCCTGCTCTCCTGATCAAGAAAAAAAGTTTTGCTTCCCAGTGATTCTGCAAGACCTTTCAAAACGGCTTCCGTTCCTGGCTGAGATGCCTCAAGTATAAAAGGGATATCCTTTACATCCAATTCCCTGTTTTTAGAAAATGTTTGCAAAGGATAAAAAACACCTCTTTTCACAATCCATTCAGGAAAAACATCAAGTCCGTATGAGCCGGCCGTATGAGCCACGACACTATCGACTGAACATTTTATTCCGGCGAGTACTGCTGAGAGATTATGATCAGGTACTGCAATTATTATAACATCGTTTGATTCGTCGAATACAGGTTCTGAAGACCATAATGCCCGGCACTCCCGTGCAAGAAGTGTTCCATCCTCTTTCATTTCAGGGGTAACGATCCGGAGTATTCTATTACCGGCATTATATAAGCTTCTGCACAGAACACCTGCCACTTTTCCGGCACCTACGAAAGAAACATTATATGTAGTCATCAGGCTGTTTTATTTTCAGGATACAGTTATATAACTTAATCATGCAAAGTAAGATTTTATTTGCCTGATATCAAAAACATAAGCCGCCAAACAAAAGTAAGGCGGCTTAATATCCGAGTTACTGGCATAATCAGGCCTGAGCTGTCGGCCCTCCGAAAATGAGTGGCATTACAGGTCCCGAGCCTTTTACTTCCTTTATATGTCCGTGTACAGACTCGTATTTTGCAATATTGTCCTGAAGGGCAGCCATCAGTCTTTTTGCATGTTCAGGAGTAAGTATTATCCTCGATTTAACCTGAGCTTTGGGAATGCCCGGCATTATCCTTACAAAGTCTATAACAAACTCTGAAGCCGAATGAGTAATTACTGCCAGGTTTGAATAAATTCCCTGCGCGATTTCTTCATTCAGTTCGATACTTATCTGATTTTCCTTCGGGTCTGTCATTGCTCTTTGATTTTACTATTAATATTTTCCTGATCTTGATGCGGATTGAACTTCGGCTTCGACCTCGACTTCAGCCTCGTTTTCAAAGCCCACAATGTTTTCATATTCCTCGAGCGATCCTACAATAATGCTATTATATTCGCGCTGTCCGGTTCCGGCCGGAATAAGATGACCGACTATCACATTCTCTTTCAGCCCTTCAAGCTTATCTACTTTACCAAGTATTGCTGCCTCATTGAGTACTTTTGTCGTTTCCTGGAATGATGCTGCTGAGAAGAAGCTGTTTGTTTGAAGTGCAGCACGTGTTATACCTTGAAGCACCTGGCTGGATGTTGCAGGTATGGCATCTCTTGCTTCAACCACTTTAAGGTCCCGGCGTTTCAACATTGAGTTTTCATCCCTCAGTTTACGCGCTGAAACTATCATTCCTGCACGGAGTGATTGGGAATCACCGCTATCGATAATGACTTTCTTGCCGTAGATCCAGTCATTCTCATCCATGAATTCCAACTTGTCAACAACCTGTTTTTCAAGAAATTTAGTATCTCCAGGATCAACTATCTCAACTTTTCTCATCATCTGGCGCACAATTATCTCAAAGTGTTTGTCATTGATTTTAACACCCTGAAGGCGGTATACTTCCTGTATCTCATTGACAATATATTCCTGAACCTTTGTCGGCCCCTTGATGGCAAGTATATCTGCCGGGGTAATTGCCCCGTCTGATAAAGGAACACCTGCCCTTACATAATCATGCTCCTGTACAAGAATTTGTTTTGACAGGGGAACAAGATATTTCTTTACCTCATCAGTCTTTGACCTGATTGATATTTCCCTGTTACCTCTCTTTATTTTACCGAATGATACCTCACCATCAATTTCTGATACAACGGCAGGGTTGGATGGATTACGGGCTTCAAAGAGCTCTGTCACCCTGGGCAGACCACCCGTTATGTCGCCTGATTTTCCGACAGCCCTGGGGATCTTTGCAAGGATTTCTCCTGCTTCAACTGTTTTATTGACATCAACAACAAGGTGTGATCCAACAGGCAGGTTATAAACCCTTAATTCTTCTCCACCTTTTAAAGCAAGAATCTTTATTGCAGGATTCTTTGTTTTATCTCTGCTATCTATAATTACTTTCTCTCTAAAACCTGTCTGTTCATCTGATTCCTCGCGGTAGGTAACACCTTCAATGAGATAATCAAACCCTATCTTACCTGCTACTTCAGAGATAATTACAGCATTGAAGGGATCCCATTCACAAATAAGCTTACCCTTTTCAACTTCCTGTCCGGGTTTGATATACAGTTTGGAACCATAAGGAATTGAATGAGTTGTAAGAGGAATACCTGTCTTTTTATCAATGATCCTTAATTCAGCAAGACGTCCGATAACTATATCAATGTCACCTTTTTCTACATCTTTTTTCGGAACTGATCTTAGTTCGTCAATTACTGCAATACCTGAGTAACGGGCAACAAGCCTTGATTCAGTAGTTATATTAGATGCTGTACCTCCCACATGGAATGTACGAAGAGTAAGCTGTGTTCCCGGTTCTCCGATGCTCTGGGCAGCGATTACACCGACTGCTTCACCTTTCTGCACCATATGACCTGTTGAAAGATTGCGTCCGTAGCATTTTGCGCATACGCCTTTCTTCGATTCACAGGTCAACACCGAACGTATCTCAACCTGTTCTATAGGTGAGTCTTCAATCTTCTTTGCTATTTCTTCAGTAATTTCCTGTCCGGCTCCAGAAATCAACTCACCTGTAAGGGGGTGAAATACATCATGAACTGTTGTTCTGCCCAGAATCCTTTCGTACAGAGATTCAACAATCTCTTCATTTTTCTTTATGGCTATTGCCACAAGGCCTCTGAGGGTACCGCAGTCCTCCTCGTTTATTATAACATCCTGCGACACATCTACAAGACGACGGGTAAGATAACCGGCATCAGCTGTTTTAAGAGCAGTATCTGCAAGACCCTTTCTTGCTCCATGAGTCGAGATAAAATATTCAAGTACCGACAATCCCTCCTTGAAATTCGAAAGAATCGGGTTCTCGATAATTTCTGAACCAGTTGATCCCGATTTCTGGGGTTTAGCCATAAGGCCCCTCATTCCTGATAATTGACGTATCTGTTCTTTTGATCCTCTGGCGCCTGAATCGAGCATCATATAAACTGAATTGAAACCTCCTTTGTCATTGCTAAGCTGTTTCATCAGCGACTGGGTTAACCTGGCATTGACGTGCGTCCAGATGTCTATTATCTGATTGTAACGTTCGTTGTTAGTGATGAATCCCATGCTGTAATTGTTCAGCACTTCCTCAACATGTTCATACCCTTCTGTAACAAATTTTGCTTTCTCGTCAGGTATAATAACATCATCGAGATTAAATGAAAGACCTCCTCTAAATGCAGAGACAAAACCAAGGTTCTTTATTGAATCGAGGAAGTCGGCAGTCTTAGCCATTCCCGACAGTTTAAGCACACGGCCGATAATATCGCGAAGGGATCTCTTTGTAAGCAATTCATTTATAAAACCAACCTCTTCCGGAACATGCTGATTAAATATGACCCGCCCCACAGTTGTTTCAATAATATGTTCAACTGTCTCATTGTCAATCTTGTCTTTGACCTTAACCTTGATCATGGCATGAAGGGCGACCTTGTTTTCGTTGTAGGCAATCAGGACTTCCTCTGGTGAATAGAAAGTCAGTCCTTCACCCTTAACCTTTTCTTTATCAGTTACTTTCCTGGCCTTTGTCATATAATACAGGCCCAGGACCATATCCTGGGAAGGAACTGTTATCGGTGCTCCATTAGCAGGATTGAGAATATTATGTGAAGCCAGCATAAGTATCTGGGCTTCAAGTATTGCATTATTTCCAAGAGGAAGATGAACAGCCATCTGGTCTCCGTCAAAGTCAGCATTGAATGCTGTACATACAAGCGGATGCAACTGGATAGCCTTTCCTTCAATAAGCTTCGGCTGGAAAGCCTGAATCCCGAGTCGGTGAAGTGTAGGTGCCCGGTTTAGAAGAATGGGATGTCCTTTCAATACATTCTCAAGAATATCCCACACCACAGGATCTTTCCTGTCAACTATTTTCTTGGCCGATTTGACAGTTTTTACTATTCCGCGTTCAATAAGTTTACGGATGATAAACGGTTTATAAAGTTCAGCTGCCATGTCTTTCGGCAGACCGCATTCATGGAGATTTAGTTCCGGACCCACGACAATAACTGAACGGGCAGAATAGTCAACCCTTTTACCGAGCAGGTTCTGACGGAAGCGACCCTGCTTACCTTTCAGACTGTCGCTTAATGATTTGAGAGGTCTGTTAGCATCTGTCTTGACAACATTTGCCTTTCTTGAATTATCAAAAAGAGAATCAACAGCTTCCTGGAGCATTCTTTTTTCATTTCTAAGGATCACTTCAGGGGCTTTAATTTCAATAAGTCTCTTCAAACGATTATTCCTTATTATCACACGTCTGTAGAGATCGTTAAGATCGCTAGTTGCAAAACGTCCTCCGTCGAGCGGAACAAGGGGTCTCAGTTCAGGCGGGATGACAGGGACAACCTTAATAATCATCCATTCTGGTTTATTGACATTTCTCGATTCCCTGAAAGCCTCCACTACCTGAAGACGTTTAAGGGCCTCATTCTTACGCTGTTGTGAGGTTTCGGTGTTAGCCTTGTGGCGCAGAGAATATGAGAGTTCATCAAGGTCGATACGACTCAGAAGCTTATGAAGGGCTTCTGCACCCATATCAGCTATGAATTTATCAGGATGAGTATCTTCAAGATACTGATTCTCTTTCGGAAGAGATTCAAGTATTTCGACATATTCTTCTTCTGTAAGGAAATCAAGATATTTAACTCCATCATCAGCCTTTATACCCGGATTTATTACAACATATCTCTCGTAATAAATTATTGAATCAAGTTTCTTGGTCGGAAGTCCCAGCAGATACCCTATCTTGTTTGGCAATGATCTGAAATACCAGATATGTGCTACAGGAACTACAAGGGAAATATGTCCCATTCTTTCGCGACGGACCTTCTTCTCCGTCACCTCAACACCACAACGGTCACAAACGATGCCTTTATAACGGATTCTTTTATATTTTCCGCAGTGGCATTCATAATCTTTTACCGGTCCGAATATCCTTTCGCAGAAAAGACCGTCACGTTCAGGTTTGTAAGTCCGGTAATTTATTGTTTCAGGCTTCAGTACTTCACCACTGGAACGATCAAGAATCTCCTCCGGTGAAGCAAGAGCAATTGAGATCTTTGAATAACTTGATTTTGTTTTGTTATCTCTTCTGAATGACATATACTGAATTTTTTTTCACAATTTAAAAATAAAGGAACCTTTTTAGTCGAGTATAACACTCAATCCCAGGCCTCGCAGTTCATGAAGCAATACATTGAGTGACTCCGGTATTCCAGGCTGCGGCATTGGTTCTCCCTTGACTATAGCCTCGTATGCTTTAGCGCGTCCGATTACATCGTCAGATTTTATCGTAAGGATCTCCTGAAGAATATGAGCAGCGCCAAAAGCTTCAAGTGCCCACACCTCCATTTCACCGAAACGCTGACCGCCAAACTGGGCTTTACCTCCCAGAGGCTGCTGTGTTATCAGCGAATATGGTCCAATTGAACGTGCATGCATCTTGTCATCAACCATATGACCAAGCTTCAGCATGTAGATAACTCCAACAGTTGCAGGCTGGTCAAAACGCTCACCGGTACCGCCATCGTACAGATAAGTCTTGCCATACTTAGGTAGTTTAGCCTTCTCGGTATAATCAGTTATCTGATCAATATCTGCTCCGTCAAAGATCGGGGTTGAAAACTGAAGACCCAGTTTCTGTCCCGCCCATCCAAGAACAGACTCATAAATCTGCCCGAGGTTCATTCTGGAAGGTACCCCAAGAGGATTGAGAACTATGTCGACAGGTGTTCCATCTTCAAGGAAAGGCATATCTTCAGCCCTTACTATTTTGGCCACAATACCTTTATTGCCATGGCGCCCGGCCATTTTATCTCCTACCTTAATTTTTCTCTTCTTTGCTACATAAACTTTTGCTAAACGAACAATACCTGTTGGCAGTTCATCTCCAATAGTTATATTATATTTTTTGCGCTTATATACCCCGTCAATCTCTTTATATTTGATTATGAAATTATGGAGCAACTGCTTTATAGTATCATTCTTCTTCTTGTCAGTGGTCCACTTATTAGGATTAATATTAAGATAATCGATCTCCTGAAGCTGTTTCAGTGTGAACTTACTTCCCTTGGGTATTACATCGACATTAAGATAATCCTTAACGCCTTGTGAAGTCTTACCGTTTACAAGAATAAAGAGTTTATCAACAAGTTTGGCTTTGAGTTCATCAATATTTTTGTTGAATTCATTATCAATTTTTTCAAGAATCGGTTTCTCGATGGCTTTCGTTTTTCTGTCCTTGATAGCCCTTGTGAACAGTTTTTTATCAATCACAACACCTTCCAGGGAAGGTCCGGCTTTCAGGGATGCATCTTTTACATCGCCGGCTTTATCTCCGAAGATAGCCCTCAGCAGTTTTTCTTCTGGTGAAGGATCGGATTCTCCTTTTGGTGTTATTTTGCCTATAAGAATATCTCCCGGTTTTATATGTGCTCCTATCCTGATGAGTCCATTCTCATCAAGGTTCTTTGTAGCTTCCTCACTTACGTTTGGTATATCCGATGTTAGTTCTTCAAGACCGCGCTTGGTATCACGCACTTCAAGGAGGTACTCATCAATATGAACTGATGTGAACAAATCTTCTCTAACGACTCTTTCGGAGATAACAATTGCATCTTCAAAATTATAGCCTTTCCATGGCATGAATGCTACTTTCAGATTCCTTCCAAGAGCCAGTTCCCCATTCTTTGTACCGTAACCTTCAGTAAGGACCTGCCCTTTCCTGACTTTCTCACCTTTTTTAACAACCGGTACAAGATTTATGCATGTATTCTGATTAGTCTTTTTATATTTCGGGAGTATATATCGTTTTGTATCATCATCGAAGCTAACAAATTTTTCCTCATCGGTTCTTGTATATCTTATTACAATCTCATTTGAATCTACAAATTCAACAACTCCGTCGCCTTCAGCAACAATAAGAATACGGCTATCCTTAATAACCTGTGTTTCCAGTCCTGTACCTACAATAGCCGCTTCGGGGCTAATTAGGGGAACTGCCTGTCGCATCATATTTGAACCCATCAGAGCCCTGTTGGCATCGTCGTGTTCCAGGAATGGTATCAGGGATGCGGCTACCGAAGCTATCTGATTTGGAGCGACATCCATAAGGTCGATCTTCGATACTTCTTCAAAAGGATAATCTGCTTCGTATCTGCACTTTGCCCTTGGGTGTACAAAGTGTCCGTCATCTGTCAATGGTGCATTAGCCTGAGCGATCATTTTTTCTTCCTCTTCCTCAGCACTCATCCATACTACTCCATCATTTGAAAAGTCAACCTGTGCGTCCTTCACCCTGAGATATGGTGTTTCGATAAATCCCATATCATTTATCCTTGCAAAAACGCAAAGCGATGAAATAAGACCGATATTCGGACCTTCAGGTGTCTCAATAGGGCACAGACGGCCGTAATGGGTATAATGAACGTCCCTGACCTCGAATCCTGCTCTTTCACGTGAAAGGCCGCCGGGTCCGAGAGCCGACATACGGCGTTTATGTGTCATCTCGGCCAGAGGATTAGTCTGATCCATAAACTGCGACAGCTGGTTAGTTCCAAAGAAGGAGTTGATTACTGATGAGAGTGTTTTAGAGTTTATAAGGTCAACAGGGGTAAATACTTCATTATCCCTTACGTTCATTCTTTCACGAATTGTGCGTGCCATTCTTGCAAGTCCAACTCCGAACTGAGCATGAAGCTGTTCACCCACAGTACGAACTCTTCTGTTGCTCAGATGGTCAATATCATCAATATCAGTCTTTGAATTAATAAGTTCAATAAGGTAACCTATTATCTTGATAATATCCTCTTTAGAAAGGATCTTGACGTCCATGTCGGTCTCAAGTCCAAGTTTCTTATTGATCCTGTAGCGGCCTACCTCGCCAAGATCATATCTTTTATCGGAAAAGAATAGTTTCTCGATAACGTCACGGGCAGTAGCTTCATCTGGTGGCTCAGCATTTCTGAGCTGCCTGTAAATATATACCACAGCCTCCTTCTCGGAATTACACGGATCTTTCTGAAGAGTATTATAAATAATAGCAAAGTCAGAAAGTGAAGCATCGTCTTTGTGAAGGAGGATAGTTTTTGCACCTGAGTCGACAATAAGGTCAACATGTTCAGGGGTAATAACTGTCTCTCTGTCGAGTATCACTTCATTTCTTTCGATAGAGACCACCTCGCCTGTATCTTCATCCACAAAATCTTCAACCCATGTTTTAAGTACTCTGGCTGCCAGTTTACGACCGACCTGTTTCTTTATATTTGTTTTGGATACTTTATGTTCTTCAGCAAGATTGAAGATCTCCAGGATGTCCTTATCACTTTCAAAACCTATAGCACGCAACAATGTTGTAACAGGAAGTTTCTTTTTCCTGTCAATATAAGCGTACATTACATTATTGATATCGGTTGCAAACTCTATCCATGAACCCTTGAAGGGGATTATCCTTGCCGAATAGAGCTTGGTACCATTTGCATGGATACTTTGTCCGAAGAATACTCCGGGTGATCTGTGCAACTGTGAGACAACCACTCTTTCTGCACCATTTATGACAAATGTTCCGCGCTCGGTCATATAGGGAACTGTTCCAAGGTAAACATCCTGGATAACGGTGTCGAAATCCTCATGTTCCGGATCGGTGCAATAAAGTTTTAATTTTGCCTTAAGAGGAACGCTGAAAGTTAGTCCGCGCTCAATACATTCTTCAATTGTATATCTTGGAGGATCAATGTAATAATCAAGAAATTCAAGGACAAAATTATTTCTGGTATCGGTGATCGGAAAATTTTCACTGAATACTTTAAAGAGACCTTCTTTTTTTCTGTTTTCCGGTGTCGTTCCGAGCTGGAAGAATTCACCAAATGATTTTAATTGAACTTCCAGAAAATCAGGATATTCGAGTTGGATTTTTCTAGATGCAAAATTTATTCTTTCCGTATTTTTTGACGACATTTATAAAATGTTTAAGTGAACTTATTATTAAAAGAACATAGGTTTAGCTCCGCCCATTTGACGGAACTAAACCTTCAAGCGTGCATTTGGTAATGCTTATTTAAGTTCAACTTCAGCTCCTGCTTCAACAAGTTTATTCTTAATTGCTTCTGCTTCATCTTTTGAGACACCTTCCTTAACCGGGCCCGGAGCAGCATCAACAACTGCTTTTGCTTCTTTCAGTCCAAGGCCGGTGATGTCTTTAACAAGTTTAACAATTTGTAATTTCTGTCCGCCTGCACTTGTAAGGATAACGTCGAAAATTGTTTTTTCTTCAACTTTTGGTGCTTCACCGCCGCTTACAGGTCCAGCAACAGCTACAGCTGCAGCTGCCGGCTCGATGCCGTATTCATCCTTAAGTATTTTAGCAAGTTCGCTTACTTCTTTAACAGATAGATTAACCAGTTCTTCTGCAAATTTTTTCAGATCTGCCATGTTTATTTGATTTAAATTTGATTTTACTTATACTAATTTTCTTTTTTTTGCAGTGTTTCAAGAACACCATGAATTTTATTTCCACCTGATTGTAGGGCTGATATTACATTCTTAGCAGGAGACTGCAGAAGGAGTATTATATCTGCAACGAGTTCCTGTTTGCTCTTCAGGGAGACAAGAGTATCAATCATATTATCTCCGAGATAGATAGATTCCTGTACATATGCGCCTTTAAGAACAGGTTTATCATGTTCCCTGCGGAATTCCTTAATTAATTTTGCAGGAGAGTTTCCCGTGTTTGTGAACATGATTGAGGTTGTACCTTTCAGTATCGGATAGAATTCCTGAAGGTCAATGCCTGACTGTTCGAGTGCTCTTTTAAGGAGAGTATTCTTCACAACGACAAGCTTTATGTCGTTTTCAAAGCATTTTCTTCTTAGGGCACTGGTATCAGTGGCATTCAGTTCAGCAGTATCAGTCAGGTAAAAGTGGCTGTACTCTTTTAATCTTTCAACAATGCTGTCAATTATAGTATTTTTTTCTTGTCGTCTCATAATTATTTCAAGGTTTAAATAATGAATTAATCTTCAAGACCTTTGGGATCAATTTTTATACCCGGGCTCATGGTGCTTGAAAGGTACAGGCTGCGGATATAAGTTCCTTTTGCAGCTGCCGGTTTAAGCTTATTAACCACTGAGATGAATTCCCTGGCATTTTCAGCGATCTTATTTGGCTCAAATGAGACTTTTCCAATCGAGGCATGGATGATTCCGTTTTTATCAACCTTGAAATCAATCTTACCCTGTTTCACTTCTTTAACAGCTTTGCCTATTTCCATTGTGACAGTTCCACTTTTCGGATTAGGCATCAGTCCGCGGGGACCGAGTATCCTGCCTAACTGACCTACTTTTCCCATAACTGATGGCATGGTTATTATTACATCCACATCTGTCCATCCGCCCTTGATTTTTTCGATGAATTCATCAAGGCCTACATAATCGGCTCCAGCCTCTTTTGCTTCAGCTTCCTTATCGGGGGTACATAGCACGAGCACACGTGTCTGTTTACCTGTTCCGTGAGGCAGTGAAACAACGCCGCGAACCATCTGATTGGATTTTCGTGGATCAATACCTAACCTTACATCTAAGTCGACTGAAGCATCAAACTTTGTTTTAGTTATTTCCTTTACAAGGACAGTTGCTTCTTTCAACGTATAGAGCTTATCCTTTTCAAGTAATGAAATGGCAGCTTTACGGTTTTTAGTAAGTTTAGTCATGTTTCGTTAATTAAATTTTGTTCGGGATATCACCTTTAATAGTGATCCCCATACTTCTTGCGGTACCAGCTACCATCTTTATGGCCGACTCGAGGGTAAAACAGTTCAAGTCTTCCATTTTATCTTTTGCAATCATCTCAACCTGGTCCCAAGTGACTTGTGCCACCTTATTTCTGTTGGGCTCTTTTGAACCCTTCTTCGATTTGGAGACTTCAAGAAGCTGAACAGCTACCGGTGGTGTTTTTGTAACAAAATCAAATGACTTGTCACTATATACTGTAATAACAACCGGTATAACCTTTCCAGCTTTATCCTGGGTCCTGGCATTAAATTGCTTGCAAAAATCCATTATATTCACACCTTTCGATCCCAGTGCAGGCCCTACAGGTGGAGATGGATTAGCTCCTCCGCCACGAATCTGTAACTTTATCAGTCCAGCAACTTCTTTTGCCATAATTTTAAATTTGCATGTTTATTGCGAGAATCTGACAGTTATTCAGGAAGCATTATAGATATTATAACTGTCAATATCTTCTTTAAATTTCTTTTTCTACCTGCATAAAACTAAGCTCAAGGGGTGTTTTTCTGCCAAATATCTTAACCATCACCTTAAGCTTTTTCTTTTCTTCATTAACTTCTTCAATGATCCCTGTAAAGCTATTGAAAGGTCCGTCAATAACTTTCACTGATTCTCCGACGAAGAAAGGAACATTCAGTTCCTCGTCGCTTGCATTTAATTCGTCGACTTTCCCAAGGATCCTGTTTATCTCTGCTTTTCTGAGTGGGATCGGTTCACCATCCTGAGAGCCAAGGAATCCGATAACATTGGGAATGCTTCGCAAGATGTGTGGTATTTCACCGACAAGAACAGCTTCGACAAGGACATAACCGGGGAAGAAAGTTCTTTCCTTGCTGATTTTCTTCCCGGATCGTATCTGATATACTTTTTCTGTCGGGATAAGGACCTGTGAGACATATTCGCCAAGTTTCAGGCGTGCTATTTCGTTATCGATATACTCTTTAACTTTTTTCTCTTTCCCCCCTATTGCCCTAAGAACATACCACTTCTTCGTTTCCTCACTCATTGGAACCTCTCCGGTTTAGTATAACAAACTATATATGGCCGCCATAATCCTGCTGAATGAAAAATCCATTGCAGCAACAATTAAAGCAATAATCAAAGTAGCCACCATTACGAGTACGGCACTATTCTGAAGCTCAGACCATGTCGGCCATGTAACCTTATGGACCAGCTCTGTAAAAGATTCCCGTAAATAATTTTTAAAACTCATATCCATCCTTTATTGCACGGGAGGAGAGACTCGAACTCCCGACACCTGGTTTTGGAGACCAGTGCTCTACCAACTGAGCTACACCCGTATTATAATATTGTTGAATCGTGAAATTTCACGATTCAACAATAAATATCCAAAACCTTATTATTTCAGAATTTCAGTTACTGCACCTGCCCCTACTGTTTTTCCGCCTTCACGGATAGCAAAACGAAGGCCCACATTTATAGCAACCGAATAAATAAGGTCTACAGTTATTGTAACATTATCGCCTGGCATAACCATTTCAGTTCCTTCCGGCAGAGTTATTTCGCCTGTTATATCAAGAGTTCTTACGTAGAACTGAGGTCTGTAATTATTATGGAATGGGGTATGACGTCCGCCCTCTTCTTTCTTCAGAACATAAATTTCAGCTTTGAATTTAGTATGAGGAGTTATTGAGCCCGGTTTGGCAAGTACCATACCTCTTTTTATCTCTTTCTTATCAACCCCACGGAGAAGAAGTCCGACATTATCGCCTGCTTCGCCCCTGTCGAGGATCTTACGGAACATTTCAACACCTGTACAAACTGTTTTGCGTTTCTGTATGCCAAGACCTATTATTTCGAGTTCATCACCAGTATGAACAACACCCGTTTCAATACGTCCTGTTGCAACTGTGCCACGGCCTGTTATGGAAAACACGTCTTCTACAGGCATCAGGAATGGTTTCTCGTTTTCGCGTGGAGGTATAGGAATATAGGCGTCTACTGCGTCCATCAATTCCATTATTATTCCTTCCCATTTTTCTTCGCCTTGCAACGCTCCAAGAGCTGAACCGCGGATAACGGGAGCGTCGTCGCCGTCAAATTTGTAAAAATTAAGAAGATCACGTACTTCCATTTCAACAAGGTCGAGAAGTTCAGGATCGTCAACCATATCAACTTTATTCATGAAAACGAGTACTTTTGGTACGTTTACCTGGTGAGCGAGAAGGATATGTTCACGTGTCTGAGGCATTGGTCCGTCAGTAGCTGCAACAACAAGGATAGCTCCATCCATCTGTGCGGCACCTGTAACCATGTTCTTTATATAGTCAGCGTGTCCGGGGCAGTCGACATGAGCATAATGCCTTGTTGCTGTCTGGTATTCAACATGAGAAGTATTAATAGTAATACCCCTTTCTTTTTCTTCCGGAGCATTATCTATTGAATCAAAGTCTCTTAATTCTGAGAGACCTTTTTTGTGAAGGACCTTTGTTATCGCAGCAGTAAGAGTGGTTTTACCATGGTCGATGTGACCAATTGTTCCAATATTAACGTGCGGTTTCGTCCTGTCAAATTTTTCTTTTGCCATAACTCGAAACTTATTAAAAATTAATTTATCTGTATCACTTAAAAACTATTCTGTTTCCCGTTGAGCCGGAGAGGGGAATTGAACCCCTGACCCCTTCCTTACCAAGGAAGTGCTCTACCCCTGAGCTACTCTGGCTTCTAAACAAAGAGCGGGAGACGGAGCTCGAATCCGCGACCCTTAGCTTGGAAGGCTAATGCTCTACCAACTGAGCTACTCCCGCTTATATCGTCCAAAGAGGCCTTTCAAAGCTACCTGCTTTACAATGCAGGCATTACTTATTCTGCTTTAAGTGGGGAGAGCAGGATTCGAACCTACGAAGGCATTCGCCAGCAGATTTACAGTCTGCCCCAGTTGGCCACTTTGGTATCTCCCCTCTTGAAACAGAGTCTTCTAACAAGACACTCATTCATAACTCCTTCAAGAGCCGATGAAGGGATTCGAACCCCCGACCTGCAGATTACAAATCAGCTGCTCTGGCCAACTGAGCTACATCGGCAATTTAAAGAACGCACCGTGTGTGCATACATTTGCACACCCTTAAAAAACGGTTTGCAAATGTAGGTATTAAAATTTTATTTATCAAAATATATGAAAATATTTTTAAAAGGGTTTCCCTCAAACGCCTCTCTTCTTTTGCTTATGTTTGGTAATCTGCCTCTTAAGAGCATCTACAGCACTGTCTGTCGCCTCTTCAAAAGTCTTGCACTGTCTTCGTGCAAATAATGGTTTTCCTGATATGTCAAGCTTAATTTCGCAAACCTTATTGCCTTTTGCCTGATCTTTGTCAATTCTGAGGCATACTTCAGCATGGACAATATCCTCACCAAACTGCGAAAGTTTTTCAACTTTCTGATGAACAAAATCAAGCAGTTTTTTATCGGCATCAAATTTCAGAGAATGAATCTGAATGTTCATAGCAATACTCCTTGTTTTTTGTTTAACATTTAAGCTCTCGGATGAGCCTTTTTATGTATTCTCTTAAGTTTTTCAAATGTATTATGCGTATATATCTGTGTAGCTGACAGGTTTGCATGACCCAGGAATTCCTTTATAGCATTAAGGTCGGCCCCCCTGTTGAGCATATGGGTTGCAAAAGTATGACGCAGAACATGCGGGCTTTTTTTCTCTATTGTTGTAACCATCGACAGATAAGCTTTCACAATATTGTAAACATATTTATCATACAATTTGTTGCCTTTATCAGTAATAAAAAACCAACTGCCTGCCGTATCTGAAACAATTTTGTTCCTGGCTCCAATATATTCCCGAAGCCTTGTTACAAATAGTTGTGAGAGCGGGATTATCCTTTGCTTATTACGTTTACCCGTCACTCTTACAGTAGCATCAGACAAACTGACATCTTCATATCTGATCTCAGTCAATTCTGCCCTCCTGATGCCTGTCATATAGAGCATCTCAATTATTGTCCGGTTCCGCAATCCACTGAAATCATTTCCAAAATTCACGGAATCAAAAAGTTTATCAAGTGCTTCTTCCTCTACAAATACAGGAAGTTTTTTCTTCTGCTTAGGCAGGACAATTTTCTCAAGGGGGTCGGTTTTTACAATCCCCTCTTTGCGGAGATAATTATAGAATCTTCTCAGGCAGGATATCTTTCTATGGACAGTTACAGGAGAAATGCCGTTATCGATAAGATAAACAATCCAGGCCCTTATCTGATGAGAAGTGATATCATTCACATCAGAAAGCATCTCATTATCAGATAAAAAATTAGCAAACTGATCCAGGTCATTCCTGTACGACCGGACAGTGTGCGGAGAATACCGCTTTTCGATTTGCAAAAACTGTAGGAACGATTCCTTATGATTCATGAAGGAACCCCATATTATGTAGTTATAAAAGTCTGATAATGTAGAGAAAGGTTGGCTCTGGCTATTCTTTGTCTTCCTGCATCTTCTGCACGTATCTGGCCTTCTTGATCTCTTCCCTGCGACGAACCGAAGGCTTAACAAATGCCTGACGTGACCTTAATTCACGCATCCTCCCTGTCTTTTCAAATTTCCTTTTGAACCTTTTTAAAGCTCTTTCTATGTTTTCGCCTTCTTTTACTGGTACAATGATCATAGCAAATATTTCTTTTTAACGAAGCGCAAAGTTAAAAAAAAGATATTCTCTTTTCAAAACTATTAGGGAGATAATTTATTCATACTCTTTTATTGTTTAACATTTAAATAATTATACATCTCTTTTTATCAATGAATTAACATTTAAGAAAGATACGAAACAATAGGTAATATTCCAAAAATGCGTAGTTAAATTTTTCTTAAAATTACCTCCTTTGACGCAATCAGCAGAAAGGATTCCTTCTGGTTTCTCCAGCTTAGGAGGAATCTTCGCCTCGCAAAACCTTTAAAAGAGAAAATCAAAAGGCAAGGTAAGGGCTGATCTTAGCTGCTTTCTCTATTGTAATGATTTTATTTTCAATTAATTCATCAATATTATTGATTTTCTGCATTAACTCCTTGTATTTCAGTATAGCGCTTATTTCACTTCGCTCAAGATAAGGCATACGGATTAATTGTTTATAATCGGCATTGTTAATTTGAATTTTTCTTACAAGAGCCGGATCCGCTCGCAAAAAACCTGATACCAGATTATATGTATCTTCCGATAACCCATAAACTTCCTTCAGCTGATCGACCGAAGCATAACCTCCCAATAAGTTCCTGTATTTAATTATTCTTGCCGACAGCACCGGCCCCAAACCCGGCAAGGATTCCAGAGAAGCAGAATCACAGGTATTAAGTTCAAGTATTTCCCTGCGTTGAAAAGGGTAGTTACTTGTAAATTGGCCTTTATTTTGTACATATTGCTCACTCTTCCCGGCAGAATCTAAAAGGGGTCCGAATAAACCGATATCAATCTCTTCTACAGTTAGATCTCTTGCAGGGACAACAAGCCTTACTCCGGCAATTGCCAATGTTACTACAAGAATAAAGAATGACGATCTTCTTTCACGCCTGGTATAGCCAAACCAACTCCTTAAAAGATCCGGAAGGACTTTTTTCATTTTAAATTACAGCAAGACAAGTGCAATTTACAAAATCAGAAAATAATTCAGGTTGTAATTACAGGAAAATTTCTGAACAATATCAGAATGGATAGCCAATCGCTACAACAAAGGCAAAATCATTCTTAAAAACATATTTGCGGCTCAGAGGTATCCATTTTGACCCTGATGTGATCCAGGGGTCCCGAAGCTTAATCCCCATATCAAGTCTCATTGTTACAAAACTCAGATCGAATCTTAGTCCTGTTCCGGTACCAACTGCAAGATCCCTGTAAAAATTTTTCAGACTGAACTGAGAACCCGGTCTGGCAGTATCATTGTTAAATGACCAAATATTTCCTGCATCAAGGAATACGGCTCCGTGAAGTATCCAGAACAGTTTGAACCTGTATTCCGTATTAGCTTCGATCTTAATATCAGCCGTCTGGTTGAGAAATTTTGATTTATCAGGAACGTAAGACCCGGGCCCCAGTGTCCTGACCTGCCAGGCCCTTATTCCATTTGCTCCGCCTCCAAAATACTGCTTTTCAAAAGGTATTGCCCTGGAATTACCGTAAGGGATCCCAGCCCCAACAAATGCCCTGTAAACTATGGAACTTACATCATTTAAGACAACATTATACCTTATATCAACATCAGCTCTCACATACTGTGCAAAAGACTGACCCAGGATGTTATATAATCCATCTGTCTTTTTAATATCTGCAAGCTTCCCTATCAGTCCAAGCAGGTTACCGGAGGTCTCTGCATTAAGCCTCACAAACCAGTAATCATTCGTTTTCTGTATCTTTTGTGTATTGAATATAAATGAATAACTGCCACCAAGGATCATGACATCGCGATAACTATAAGCCAGGTAAGATGATGAAAGTATTCTCTCCTCAAAATCGGGATCTATCCTTAAAAGATTTACAAGGTTAAACTGCACAGGGCTAACAATATGGGTTGTATAGCTGTTCCCATTCCAGGTGTATCCAAAAGATGCATTAGCCATCGTTCTTGTATAGAATGGCATGTTCTGATAGTTATAAGCAGCCAACAGTGTTGTGGATGGATTGTATTTTTTAATGAAGTCTTCAGTTTTTATAAATGGCAGAAGGAATTTCGGAAATCTCAGGCTTGTCTCAATTCCATATTCCTGGACACTTCGAATCGTATCCTGCTGACTGAGTGCTTCATAAGCTCCTTTTAGCTTAAGATCGAACAACTCAGCTCCCCGGAAAAGGTTCTTATGCTGGTATATCAGGTTAAGTGCCCCTCCCAGGTTGCCTGCCGAGTTGGTTCCCTCAACTTCAACCCTGAATGACTGCTGGCTTAACAAAGAGAGCTGTATTGTACAATCAAGCCAGGCAGTTCCATCGTCCTCTCCCTCAGGATCAGAAAGCTCATCATAAAATATATTGACTAAGCGGAATGTCTTCAGTGCCATAAGGTGAGATTGTGACTGTTCCGTATTTGTAACATTGTATAATGATCCGGGTTTCAGATAAAGAGACTGAACAATAAGATCGGGTTTAATAAGCGGCCTGTCATTTGGAGTGATGAAATAATAGCCATCCACCAGAGTGGTGTCAAACCGTTGTCTGTACTCTTCTCCTCCTTCAAGAACATCTCTGGGAACAAAATCGGGGAATATGTAAATATTCCTGATCCTTGATATGGAATGAGGTACATGTGTTACTTTTCCACCTTCTTCAAACTTCATTGCGTTCCTGACACCGTAGTATATGTCAACCTGCCGATTACCCGGAGTACTATCGACATTAAAGTAAATATGATCACCCGAAAAACTGTAAAATCCACGGTCACGTATGAACCTTTCGAATCGTGAGCGTTCCGACTGAAGAACATCAACATCATAAGGTTTACCTCTCTCAATCAGACAGTTCACTGAATCGAAATAAAAGAATTTCCCGATAGTGCTGTCAGCAAACTGAAAATAGATATTGCGGATTATATACGGTGGTTTAAGGTCAACTTTATAAGACACTTTTGATTTCCTGTTTGCTGTTTCGACAGTGTCAACCACCTGACTATCGAAATACCCCTTCGATGCAATGTAAGAATGAATATCATTAACAGATTTATCGGTAGAATACTGATCAAAAATCACAGGCTCCTCGCCAATATTCCGTAACCACGAATGAGGCCATTTCTCCTTTTTGATATTTGACAGATTATATAATCCCAAATGGAATTTTACCCCAAAAATCTTTTTGTTTGGTTTTTGTTTGATATAGGGTATAAGATCTGCCTTCTTCACTCCTTCTTTATTCACTGTAACATAAAACTCATCGAGAAGCGATTCATTCTGAGGAACATATTTAGTCGGATTACATGATGATATAATAAAAACCAATATTGAAAGCGATATTACCGACCTCAGAGAAATGATATTTTTATTTAATAATATTTTTTCCAAATTTTGTGATGAAAAATAACGCAAATATATCAAATATAAAGTACTCTGTATCATGACTACTGAAAGCTGCAAGCACTTATTTTATTTAACTCCTCCATCTTTCAGTAACACCACCCTGCATCTCGGTCTTCAATATCCGGATTAGCTATTTAAACTTGCCAAGGGGTAAAGACTGAAATAAAATTAGAACCATAAGCAAAACAAATGATAAGTAAAGCAAAAATGGCCTTCATCATATCCCTTCAGAAAAAAAAGGTCAGAGAAGAAGAAAAACTTTATGTTATTGAAGGAGACAAGCTCATTAAGGAGTATCTGATTGCGAACGAACCCGTGAAAATGCTCATTGCCAAGCCTGAGTTCCTGAACTCAATACCCTCAGCATACAGAAACGGGATCAATGAGATAATCCCTGCAAGCTATGATGAACTAAAAAAAATAAGTTCGTTAAAAACACCTCACAACGCACTTGCTGTAATTAAGATGCCTGACAACAAAGTTGAATACAGTAATCTTGCTGAAGGACTGAAGGTTGCACTTGACTTTGTCCAGGATCCCGGAAATCTGGGAACAATAATAAGAGCCGCTGCATGGTTTGGTATAAGAGAGATCTATTGCTCTGAAAACTGCGTTGATGTTTATAATCCCAAGGTCATCCAGGCAACCATGGGAGCCATTATGCATGTTAAAGTATTTTATACCGACCTTCAGGAACTTTTTCTGAAAGCTTCCGGACAAAAAATCAGGATTTATGGCGCCATGCTTGAAGGCACCTCGATATATTCGCATAAGCTCAGCGAAACGGGGATTATTTTCCTCGGCAACGAATCAAAAGGCATATCCAAAAACCTGCTTCCTTTCATAACTGACAGAATAATGATACCTAAACTGACAGGTGGCCCTCAGCCTGGTATTGACTCATTGAACGTCAGCATGGCTGCTTCAGTTATATTCTCTGAGTTCACAAGAAATAAACGCCGGCATTTTTAAATCAGGATTTATACTTGCATGCCAATGCGTCTGCCACTTTTATCCCATCAACAGCCGAAGATACTATCCTGCCTGCATATCCAGATCCTTCAGTAACCAGACAAAGCCCGGATGCCGATATGCTTCGGAAGTATCAGGTTTACAGAACAATCTAAACCTGCCTGTCATTACACTGGAATCATCCTTTAGTGAAATGCTCCAACGATATCAGGGCCTTGTTCTCCATGCTGAAAAATTCCTGCAGCAAGGGTGAAGCACGGTCTATACTTGTTGTGGCATGATCACTCAAAATGGAATGCAATGATCCAGATCCGGGATCTCATCTGTTCGATTGAATTGCGGAATTCTTCCCGGCCACTTACATAATCGTCAGCTATAATGTTGCTTATTCCGTTCGACATCTTAAGCTCTACAGACAGTTTAAAAAATTTTAAATAGAAATCGAGGCCCGCTCCCGCTTCATAATAAAGATCAGGCTTTTTCATTCTTATGTACACAGGCCTTTCTTCATCGAACTCTTTTTTTGCAGCCAGATCATAACGGAAATTAAAACCTGTTATAACATATGGCCGGACATTATTGAGTCTTTCTCCTTTGTATTTAAGAAGCAGTGGAAATTCGAGATAGGATGATTCGAGTCTTTGCTGGCTGTTAAATAAAACAGTGTCTTTATAGTATCTCACAATCCTTTGCCCGAATGACACGCCGGGAAGGAATCTGATGTCGAAATATCTTGCAGGCTTCAGGTTTGTAACAATCTGAATATTTATCCCCGGCTTGAGCAAAGCCACCTCCGGATAAGGATAAAAGTCAACAGAATCAGGATTAAGGCAGTAAGGTGAAGGAGTAATGTTGAAATCCATTGTATTGAATCCTATGCTGAATCCGAAATGCAGGAGCTTTTCATCATACCATGATTCATTTTTTGGCTTCTGTTTCTGCCCCAGAAGTACAGCATGAACCTGAACAAAAACAAGAAACAACAATATTAAACGGATACTCTTCCTCAAACTTTAATTATTTTTTATGGTTACAAGATAATAAACTGCTTTGAATAAAATTTATTGCATTTATAATTTCAAACCGGTATAAACTGATGCAATTCCTCCGGTAAGTGTTTTAAAACTAAGGTCTGAGAAGCCGGCACATTTCATTAACTCTGTAAATTTCTCACGGTCCGGGAACATTGCTACTGATTCAGGAAGATAGATATATGCGTCTCTGTCGCCTGAAAATAATCTCCCGATAAAGGGCAGTATCCTCCGGAAATAAAAACCATAAACCTGTTTTAGCGGAAAAGCCTCTGGTTTCGAGAACTCCAGAACCATAACAAGTCCTCCTTTTCTAAGTACCCTGTACATCTCCTTCAATCCCTGTAAAGGATCGGAGAAGTTCCTCACGCCGAAAGCCACCATAGCGACATCGAATCTTTCATTCTCAAAGGGAATATTCTCCGACCGGCCATACATAAGATTAATTTTATCCGAGAACCCTCTTTTGCTTATTTTCTCTCTCCCCCTGTCAAGCATTTTTCCGGAAATATCAATTCCGGTAATGCTGACAGGCTCAAGTTTCATTGCTGCAAGTGCCAGGTCGCCGGTTCCGGTCGCTACATCCAGGATTTCACAATTCCTGTGTGTAAGCGACACCCTTCCAATTGCTTTTCGTCTCCAGCACCTGTCTATCCCCAATGACAGAAAATGGTTAAGAAAATCATAACTGTGCGCTATCGAATCAAACATTGATCCGATGTTTTCCTTTTTACAGTTTGTTCCTTTTCTTCTCATATTCCCCTCACGTAAGTTAAAGATATAACTTTTACAATTGCACTCCCAGATCAGGCATAGTAAAGTATTTTGAAGATTGAAAACAGAGTGTAAGTAACAATTTATTTCATATTTTTACGTGATCCCAAGCTAAAAATATTATGAAAAAAATTGTAATGATAACCGGAGCGACTGCCGGATTTGGAAAGGCAAGCGCAAAAAAATTTGGAAAAAACGGATATAAGGTTATAATCACCGGAAGAAGGAAAGAGAAACTGGATGATCTCGAAAAAGAACTTAGCTCTATGGGGGCTGAAGTCCTTTCACTGAACTTTGATGTCAGAAAAAGATATGAAACAGAAGATATCATCGGATCTCTTCCCGACGAATGGAAAAACATTGATATCCTTGTTAACAATGCAGGACTGGCGGTAGGTATGGATCATATTGACAAAGGGAATATTGATGATTGGGAAAGGATGATCGATACCAATATCAAGGGTTTGCTTTATGTCACAAGGGCTGTTGCCCCGCTGATGGTAAGCAGGAATAGAGGACATATTATCAATATATCTTCAATTGCCGGTAAAGAGGTATATGAAAATGGAAATGTTTACTGTGCAACAAAACATGCTGTTACTGCTCTGTCAAAAGCAATGAGGATCGATATGCTGAAGAGTAATATAAAAGTGACGAACATTGCACCGGGATTTGCAGAGACTGAATTCTCGCTTGTCAGGTTTAAGGGAGACAAGGAAAGGGCAAAGAATGTTTACAAGGGCATGGAGCCGCTAAAAGCTGAAGATATTGCTGACGTCATCTTTTTCTGTGCAAATCTTCCTGAACATGTCTGTATTAATGAACTGGAGATCACACCTACTATACAGGCTGCTGTAGGCTATACTAACAGAAAGATGTAATTTTAGTGATCCTTTATCCCATGTTGGAAAGCTTATTGCCTTCAGTTCTCAGCACCAATGGACAGAAGACTGATTCGTTGTTAAAAACAAAGGAATTACTCCAGACATTGAGGTAAAACGGTCTCCTTACTTATGAAGTAATTAAAATGAAAAACCAGCAGTTTGAAAAACCCATCCTGATTGCTTTGAATGAGCTGGTAAAAAATCCTTCCAAAAATCCTGTTAAACCACATACCCTGTAAGGGTCAAAAATTAAAGACAAATGCATACTTACAAATACCTGCTTGATTTCACTAAAAACGCATTCGTAAAAATGGGATGCAGAGAGGATCATGCTGCAACCATTGCCGATGTGTTCCTTGCTGCCGAGTTGCGTGGTCATCCTTCCCATGGAATGCTGAGGCTAAAGGATTATTTTGAATTATGGAAAGCGGGCCGGATAAATGTTAATCCTGAAATAAAGCTTATACATGAATCACCAAGCACAGCTGTTGTTGATGGCGACAATGCCGTCGGGATGGTTGCAGCAAGAAGATCGATGGAAATAGCTATCGAAAAAGCTGAAAAAGCCGGGACCGGATGGGTTGCAACACGCAATTCGAATCATTTCGGGATAGCAGGTTATTATGCAATGATGGCATTAAACAATGATATGGCAGGAATATGCCTGACAAATGCAAATCCGCTTGTAGCTCCTGCTCTTTCCATCAGCAAAATGATGGGAACGAATCCTATCGCCGTTGCAATTCCTGCGCTGAAGCAGCCTCCTTTCGTCGCAGATTTCGCAACCACTCCAATTGCAAGAGGGAAACTGGCTGTTGCTGAAAAAAAAGGGGAAAAGGTAGCCTACGGTTTTGTTCAGGATAAAACAGGTAAACCCTCAAATGATCCGGCAATACTTAAAACCGGAGGATCGATGGTGACTCTCGGGGGAGATAAAGTACACGGCAGCCATAAAGGCTATTGCCTCTCGGCAATAGTTGATATTTTTTCTGCCGTTTTCAGCGGTGCCAATTTCGGGCCTTTCGTGCCTCCGAGTGTTGCTTATCTTCCATTGCTTGATAAGAAAACCGGCGATGGAACAGGACATTTTTTTGGAGCAATCAGAATTGATGCTTTCCAGCCTGCCCGGGAATTCAGAGCCAAAATGGACGAATGGATATTGACCTTTCGCTCATCAATACCTGCTGAAGGAGTAGAACGTGTCTTGATTCCCGGCGACCCTGAAAGAGAGGCCGAAGAAAGGATTATGAGAGAAGGTATAAAACTTGTACCGGCAGTAATAGATGACCTGGCTAAAATAGCGGTTGAACTCGGAATTGAATTCAGGAAGGAAGTAATCCGTTAACGATATTGAGGTTGCAATTTGGGATGATCATTTCCTATTCTCCGGTTCCAATATAACATGATAAACGGAACCGCCACTCCTTCTAAAACCTTGAGATCCTCCTTCCATCAGTTGTACGGTATTCTCTCATCAGGTTTGCTGTAAGACATGAATGGACCGGCAATATCTTTATAATATCTCCCGGGCTGTAATAACCAATCTTATCAGCCGGTATGCTTACAATGCCGTGTTCCTGGGATAAGCCGGTCAGGTATGTATCACTCATAACCCTGCCCCACTTTTCTGCTTCGTTACTGACAACAATGCCATAGACACTGAGGCCTGAAAAAATCATGATACTTGCCATAGAAAAATGAACACCACCTCCATAAATGACTATCTCACTCCTGTCACGATGTACCGCAACAACCGGACAAGCCATTGCAACTGCCACCTGCTCTGAAGAGCATGATCCGATAACTGTCTGCATAAAATCATAAAATACAAAATTACCCGGTCGGATCTCGTCAACCATACTGAAATCGTCAGCGACACAACATGTCGGAGTATCACCTGCAGAGACTATAAGCTCCGGATATTCGTCAATGAACCGGGATTTCAATTCTGCCATTCCTGCGATACTTTCCTGATGTATTCCGAGTATTTCCTCCCGGCTGCGGGCTTTGTAGCTATGACCCGCATGAGTCAGAAACCCCTTGAAAGAAATGAGACCGGACTTTCTGATTTCACCAAGAATGTCAGTAATGGTGTTTAGATCCCTAAAAGGAATACCTGTCCTTTTAAGTCCGCTGTCAATTTTAATATAGACAGATAAGTGCGATCTGAGTTTCCCGGCAAGATTAGAAACTGTTTCAGGCGATTCGACAAGAAGGGACAAATCAATATCACGGGCAAGAGAATTAATCAGATCAATCTCAAGTAAGTTAACCGGGAAAGCAACAAGGATATCTTTCCAGCCATCCAGAGCGAAATACTGTGCCATCCCGAGAGATGATACAGTGATTTTCTCAACACCTTCCTCCTTGAACCATCTGCCTATCTCATGAGAAGCATGCGTTTTGAAATGAGGCCTGAATATTACATTAGCGATACGGGCTTTTTCAGCCATTGAATGTATGTTAAACCTGCATTTTTCTTCATCAAGTAAGAGGGTAGGCACTTTTATCATAACGGCAGAACTTGGCTTATCATGCATTTCCGGTTCAATTGATTATAAGTAATAATATCAGGTCTAAGGAAGCATGAATTTTAAAAATCATTGATTCATAAACCCCTGATCCTTAAGTACCTGAAGAAATATTTTTGAAAAATTGATATTATCCTCCTTTTTATACCTTACATCAGTAAAGACCTGAGCCAGTGTCTCTTTATTATTCTCAACAATGAATTTTGCAGAATCATCTCTCTTTTCTTTTTCAGCATAGAAACAATCAATATCTGACTCCGAATAATCAGAATATGTCTCATTGTGAATAACTGCTTCAAGAGGGAGCCTGTCAATCTGCTCCGGATTTTCATCGGGCCATCCCAGAGTTACAGTTGTTACCGGAACAACCCCTTTTGGAAGCTTTAGGATCTCAATTATTTTGTGAGCCATATAGGTTGTTGTTCCCAGGTAACAGATTCCCAATCCCTTTTCCTCTGCAGCTATGCAAACAGTCTGGGCGACAAGCAGAGAATCGATGGCAGCTGTAATAAATGACAGGAAATTATCATATCCAGGTTCTGCCCGGCGCTGCCTGCACCATTTGGTAAAACGGTTAAAGTCAGCACAAAAAGTCAAAACAACCGGAGCACATGTAACCATATCCTGGTTAAAATGACATGGTGCAAGTTCCTTTTTCTTTGCAATATCCCTGGTAATAATTATACTGTAAACCTGCATATTACCAGTTGTGGAAGCTCTGCACCCTTTTGACAGCAGATCCCTGAGCATTCCGTCATTGATATCTGCTGAGGAGTATTTCCGTATCGTTTTGCGGTTTAAAAGAGAATCTGATAAGGTTGTCATTTCAATTATGTTTTTTAAATCAGTCACAAAGAAAATAATTAATTAATTATAAAACACTGGAAAAATAATTTGTATTTTTAGTATATTAGCAGAATGCAAGAAATAAAGCAACAAAATGAAAAAGATCTTATCGTTACTTATGATGGCTGTTATTGCAACTCAGATATTGGCACAACAACAACCACAACAACAACCGCCGCAGCAGGCACAACAACAGCAGCCACCACAGCAAAGACAACAGATGAAACCTGAAGAGACAGAAGACTGGTCGCGCAGACCTGCAATTATAACCCCGGGAAAATTCGGGGCTCCCCCATCCGATGCAATAGTATTGTATGGAGGCCCTCAGGATGCTGTTAACTGGGTTCATGAGAACGGCAATGCTCCGATAAGATGGGAAGCTGATTCTGTACTTACAGTTGTTCCAAGGACAGGAGGCATTAAGACCACAAGATCATTCGGCAACTGTCAGCTTCATGTTGAGTGGAGGACCCCTTCAGTTGTAACAGGCACAAGCCAGGGAAGGGGCAACAGTGGTGTATTCTTAATGGGACTTTACGAATTACAGGTTCTCGATTCCTATGATAATGAGACTTACTATAATGGACAGGCAGGATCCATATATAAGCAATTTATCCCTCTTGTCAATGCTTCCCTGGGGCCAGGCGAATGGCAGACCTTTGACATTGTTTTCACCGCACCGATATTCCAGACAAATGGAGAACTTTTAAAACCTGCTTTTTTTACGGTATTTCATAATGGCGTTCTTATACAGAATAATGTTGCATTAAGGGGGCCAACAGAATACATTGGCATCCCGGCATATAAAGCTCATGAGAACAAATTGCCAATTTCACTGCAGGAACACGGCAACCCGGTTTCTTTCAGAAATATATGGATAAGGGAATTAGAGTAAGAGCTGAAAAGTAAGAAGTGAGTTGCTGTATTTAAAAAAGCAAAAATATAATTGCTTTTTACGATAATGTTTTTTATCCTTGTTTAAGCATTGATAATGCTTAATTATATGTAGTTTAGATCAATTGTTACATTTAACTGATTCATTATTATAAATCTAAAATTATTATGAAAAGACCAGTCACATTAGTTACACTGCAATTCGGGGATCTCCCGTTCGAGACCGTTTGTCAGAAAGCTAAATCATTTGGCTATGACGGACTGGAGATCGGATGTACCGGCGATCATTTTGAAGTTGATAAGGCAGACGATGCCTATTGCGCTGCAAAGCGTAAAATTCTTGAAAAATACGGATTAAAGGTTTTTGCATTATCCAACCATCTTGTTGGCCAGTGTGTGGCAGACCGGATCGATCAACGTCATAAAAGTATTTTGCCGCCCTACATCTGGGGTGACGGCGATCCTGAAGGTGTACGTCAACGCGCTGCCCAGGAAATGATTAAAACAGCTGAAGCAGCCAAAAGGTTTGGAGTATCAATAGTAAACGGATTTACAGGCAGTCCAATATGGCACCTTATTTATTCATTCCCGCCTGTGCCCCCGCAGATGATTGAGGATGGATTTCAGGAATTTGCAAAAAGATGGAAGCCAATCCTTGATGCTTACCAGGATCTTGGAGTGAAATTTGCCCTTGAAGTTCACCCCACGGAAATAGCTTTTGATATCGCATCAGCCAGCAGGGCTTTGAAAGCATTAAATAATCATCCTGCATTCGGATTTAATTATGATCCATCTCACTTTGGTTACCAGGGTGTTGATTATGTAAAATTCATCTACACTTTCGCAGAAAAGATTTTCCATGTACACATGAAAGATGTTGCATGGTCTGATACTCCTGCCGAAGCCGGCGTTTTCGGAGGACATACTGAATTTGGAGCTCTGGGTCGTTACTGGGACTTCAGGAGTCTCGGACGGGGGTCTATCAATTTTGAAAAGATAATAAGGGCTCTTAATGCTATTGGCTACAGGGGGCCATTATCTGTTGAATGGGAGGACAATGGCATGGATCGCGAACATGGGGCAACCGAAGCATGCGCATTCGTCAAGAGAATCGACTTCCCGCCTTCAGAAATAGCCTTTGATGCATCATTTGAAAAATAATTAAATTCCTCTATTATAACTTTATCAAAAAGAAAAATAATGAAAAAGTCTACCGCATTCGTAGCATTATTGTCTACTTTCACTGTAGCCATCTGTTTTATAATTCTTGGCTCTATCTCAAGCGAACTTATGGCTGCTCTTGGCATAAATGAAGCACAACTGGGAACACTTGTAATGGTTGCTTTTCTTACAATGTGTATTGTCCAGTTGTTTGTCGGACCAATGGTTGATAAATTCGGGTATAAACCGATAGCTATTGCTGGCTTTACAATTACCGGTGTAAGCCTTCTCCTCCTGGCTGTAGCTCCCTCCTTTAACATAGCATTATTAGCCTGTATACTGTTAGGTTTTGGTGCAATGCCACTTAATACTGTTGGGAATACACTTATCCCGGTAGTTCTCTTTGAAGGAAAAGACCCGGCCCGCGCAAGCAACTTTGGAAATGGTTTCTTCGGACTTGGATATGTACTTACTCCACTTATAATTGTTTTGATCATCAAGACAATGGGGCTAAGCTATAAGGTTGCGCTCATCTTTCTTGCAGTACTTTGTTTCCTGTTCTTTATAATTGCGCTTACATCCTCTTTCCCAAACCTACAGGTTGGATTCACCTTTGACAAGGCTTCGAAAGTTGCATTAAAACCTGCTGTCCTTATTGCCGCACTTGCCCTTTTCTGCTATATGGCTCTCGAGATCTCAATGGGAACATGGGTAAAAAGTCTTATGCAGGAATTGTACGGAGCAAGTGGAATTGCTGATCCTGCAACCAAAGCAGGACTTGTTCTGAGCCTTTTCGGTGTTGCCATGATGATAGGCCGTTTTATTGTATCGGGTGTAAAGAATCTTACAGCAATGGGGCCTAAACTGATCACATTAGCATCTCTTCTTGCCCTTATCGCAATATTACTTATGATATTTGCTAAAGGACCTGCGCTTGGAATATTAGCTGTAATGCTTGCAGGACTGGCTTTTGCACCAATATTCCCAACAATCGTGGGGGTTACATTTGCAAAATTCGACCCAAGCCTGTATGGAAGCATACTCGGCTTTGTATTCTCAATAGGTCTGCTCGGAGGAACACTTGTCCCGAAATTCATCGGTAATGTCAGCGTTGGTTCAACAGTGCAGCAAGGTCTTCTGATACCCGCTATAATGGCTGCCATATTGCTCATTATATCTCTGTTCATCGGGAAAATAGGCAAAACGAATTAATTATTAACTAACTATTTATTACATAACAATTTATGAAAAAAATAAAATTTGGAATGATAGGCGGCGGAATAGGTGCATTCATTGGGGATGCCCACCGTCGTGCTTCACGTATCTGTAATGATTATGAACTTGTAGGGGGCGTATTTGACGTCGATTATGAAAAAAGTAAGGAATTTGCAACAAATGAAGGTATCGATCTGAAACGAGTATACGAAAGTGTTGATGCTCTTATTAAAGCTGAACTGGCTCTGCCGGAAGGAGAAAGAATGGAAGCAGTGGCAATTGTTACTCCCAACGCACTTCATTATCCTTTTGCCAAAAAACTCCTTACAAATGGCTTCCACGTTATCTGCGAAAAACCAATGACTCTCACAGTAGAGGAAGCTCTTGATCTTGAAAAGCTAGTTGCTGAAAACAAGCTTACATTCGCGCTGACACATACCTACACCGGCTATCCTATGGTACGCCAAATGAGGGATCTTATAGCAAAAGGTGTTCTGGGCACAATACAACGCATAGATGCACAATATTACCAGGGATGGATCAATGCAATAATCTATGGCGGCGGTAGCAGAATAACAGGCGTTTGGAGGCTCGATCCAAAACATGCAGGAGTATCAAGTTGTATGGGAGATATAGGAGTTCACGCATTTAATCTGATAGAGTATACAACTGGTCTTGAAGTTAAGGAGGTACTCTCCGACCTTAATAATGTCAAGGATGGAGTCGAACTTGATCTTGACGGCACGGTACTTATTCGCTTTAACGAAAAGCTTAAGGGCGTTATCAGGGCAAGCCAGGTCTGTGCAGGACTGGAGAATGATATAATAATAGCAGTTTACGGATCAGAAGGAAGCTTGAGGTGGCATCAGGAAGAACCTAATTTCCTGTACCTGTTCAGCGATTCTGAACCAACTAAAATCTATAAACCTGCACATAGTTATAATGAAAAAGCAGCAGAGGAAGGACATACAATGCCAGCAGGACATCCTGAAGGAATATATGAAGCCCTGACAAATATCTATAAAGGAGCTGCAAAATCAATCCGCAAGCAGGAATTCAGCCCCGGAGAATTCCCGACAGTTCACGACGGCGTGAGAGGAATGAAATTCATTCATGCTGCAGTCAACTCAAGTAAGAATGGAAATGTATGGACGAAACTATAGAAATATGACCGGGTTTTCCTTGAAATAAAGGAAACCTGTTCTGCAACAATAAAGGCTGATCCCTGAATGCACCGGGATCAGCCTTTATAATTTTTTCAATGTATTTTATTTTTTCTTCTTTAACAGAAAAAATGCCCCTGCTCCTACAATAACAACAGCACCAATTATAATTGCAATTGTACCTGTTGAACCCTTTTCCTTTGCAGCACCAGCCTTCTCATCTTCAACACTATAATAGAAAGTAGGAACTGCGTCCGTATCCATATTGACAGTATCTCTCTGAGCCTGAGAACCCTGTCCATTTACAATTGTCAGTCCGCCAAGTGCCATCAATGCACATAATGTAATAATTCTGATTGTCTTTTTCATGTCTGTAATAATTATTAATTAATAGTATCCGCTAATCTATAATATTTCTCAGCAATGTCCGGGTCATCTTTCCTGTAAGTATCTCCCAGCGCAATTATCGCAGGCTTGTAACGAGGGTTCAAACGCAGGCAATCCCTTAGCACACCCCTTGCTTTTAAGATATCTTCATCTGCAATCAACCCTGAAAGCCTGACATAAGCTTCATAATACTTCATGTTAACGCTCAGAAGCTTTTCAAAGTACATTTTTGCCTTTTGGCTATCATCACGCTTTGCCGCCAAATCCCCCTTATACATCAATACAGACTCGCAATCAGGGTTGATTTCCAAGGCTTTATCCAAAGCTGAATCTGCTTCCATGAATAAACCTGCCCCATTAAGCGCTCTGGCAAAATTATAAAAAATCATTTCATCCTGATCATTTAATCTCAAAGCTTCCCGAAAAAAATCGATCGCATCAGAATATCTACCCTCTATAAGCGCCATGTAACCAAAATAATCAGCCTTTGTTTCACGCTTCAGCACAATACATATCGGAACATCATCAACCAAAATTCTGTGAATTGCGTTTTTGGGTGGCCAGATATTATTCTTCAGTTGAAAAACTGGTATATATCGGTTTGTTATTATTGCATAATCCCAGTCGTAATGACTCCTCTCCTCATTTCTGAAGTAAGATGTTTTAATTCCGGGATATTCCCTGAATTGCCAGTCGACGGCAAAGGTAGCTTTTACTACTATGGCACTGTCTGTATTTTTTCTCTTCAGATATTCTATTAACCATTCAGATGCTTCTGTCTGTCCTGTATAATAGTAATCAGTCTCATAGTTCAGATAAGCACCTTTAAGACCTCCTGTAAATTCATTATAATAAATATATTCATAAGGATGGTTAAGTATTGAAAATTTTACAGGATTATAAGAAAGACAAATAATTACAACAGCAAGTAGCCATTTTTGATAATTCTTGTAAAATGCCTGCGACAGATAAATAAAACCTGAAGCTGATAATAGAATTATCACGGGATAGAGGAACAAAAACTGCCTCCATGAGCTGTAAACATTTGATTTAATAACAACTACAAAAACAAGCGGAAAGAAAAGCGAGATCAGCAGCAAGCTGAAGGGCAAGGCTTTCCCTGAACTGAACACTTTTCTTATTAACAAGAAAAAAATAAATAATCCTGAAAGAACTACCAATGGTATTGTAATCAACATTGATTTCGGAATGAAATACCATGGCATAAAATCCGACCACTGAGCCGTTCCTTCGAAAAGCTGTCTGAAAGTAAGCGGATAATGAGCCATCATATTGTACGATTCAAGTACGTTCCTAAAAGGGCTCTGTAAAGCATAAGGCCATTGAAGTATCCCGAGGAAAAATGCCGCGAAAGAAATGAATGTAATCAGAAACAAGCCTTTAACTGCATTTAGCCATTCAATTTTTTCTTTATTTAAATATCCGGCTATCAATACTATAACATAGAAAAGGAAGAGATAGCATATAAGCAGCAAGCCACCCGATCTCAGACTGATCGCAAAAGCAATGCTCAGGACCAGAAAGATGATATCTGACAATCTAAAATCATTTTCTGAAGTTACAAGCCTTATTGAAAAAAATATCCCCGAGATATAAGCCAGGGAAAATGGTATATCCTTAAGGTTATTCATTGCGTGACCCATAAATGTCGGCGATACTACAAAGAGTAACATTACAAGGATTCCTGCCTCAAAACCTGAAAGCCACACAGCAAAAAATGCTGTTATTAAAATAACAGCCCAGCCTGCCAGAGAACTCATCAGATGACGAAAGTCATACACCTCTTCTATACCAAGAGTTTTTATTAAGAAAGTTGTAAGATTATCGTAGGACTGGCCATAATACCTGAGATTTGTTTCCGGTGTATCGAGAGCCGACAAATCATTTCCGCGTGACGCAAAATAATCGAATACTGCTACAGAATGATCATAATGAAGGACTTCATCGCAGGAAATACCGGCAGACCTGCTCATGACAATCATAATTATCAGAAGCAATGCAGCGCAGGTAAAAAAAACATATTTCTGTAAACTTGTTTTCATTATGATCCCTGACCCTGATTTCAATCATAAAATTTCCTGACAAAATAAAGTGGCCGGTTTTGCGATTCCTTATAATTCCTGAAAATATATTCCCCCAGCACTCCGAGAAAAACAAGCTGGATTGATCCAAGGAAATAAATACTCAGCAAAGTTGAAGACCACCCGGGAACAGCAAATCCGCCTATCTTTGCAACAATAACATAAATACCTGCCATCATGAAGACAAGGGTGCCAATTATCCCTAAAGACAGGCAAAAGATAATCGGCAATCTTGAGAATGAAAATATAGCATCTGAGGCTAGTGTGAATAAGCGCTTTATCGTCATTTTGGGTTTTCCCTTAAAACGGTCATCCCTCACATATTCGACTGAACCCTGTTTATATCCTACATAAGTCCTTAGTCCGGGCAGATAGCGGACTTTTTCCTTCATTGACAACAAGGCTTCAACGGCAATTCTCTTCATAAGAGCATAGTTACCATAGTTCTCTATATTCCTTATATCACCTATATTCCTGAATATCAAATGGAATAGTCTTGAGAACATATTACGGCCAGCACTACCTTTCCTTCCTGTTCTCTTTCCGCTTACGATATCGTAATCTTCCTCGGTTATCTTCCTGTACATCTGGGGGATCAGTTCCGGCGGATCCTGAAGATCTCCATCCATCATTCCGACTATTTCGCCTTTTGCATATTCAAGGCCGGCTGTATATGCCACCTGATGTCCGAAATTCTTTGAAAGGGAAAGAACCTTAATTTTCCTGTTCTTTTCGCGGCGCATAAGGATCTCGTCAAGGCTTCTGTCAAGACTACCATCATCAACAAAAATGACCTCATAATTATCAGTGACTGTTTCAATAGCTGCTACTGTACGCCTGACAAGCTCGTCAATTAATTTCTCTTCGTTATAGATCGGTATGACAAGTGATAACATAGACGGACTATTTTCTATAAAAAAATTAGTGCGCACCATTGCTGATGCGCACTAATATACATAAAAGTTTAGATCAATTAGCCTTTTGTAATCGTATCAGTGCAAATTCAACTTCATCACTCAATTCGGGGTCAGAAGAAAGGTCTATTATTGCCTGATGGCAATACTCCGTTCCCATCCAACTGAGTTCGTTGAGAATCAATTTTTTTGCATCAGCTGTTGCCTGTGGGTTCTTAAGGACATCTACCATTTTTCTTTCAATAGCCAGAAGGGCTTTTTCGTCACCACCTGCCAATGCGATCTGGCTTTTAATAAATGTGTAGTATTTTGTACTTTTTGAAATGTCATAAGATACAATCTGTTCAAAAGCCACATCAAGTGTTACAGGCAAGTAGTCGGGGCGAAGAACTGGTGCTGCTGCTGTTGGAAAGTCATACGGGACTTCCTGCGTAACGGTACCTGAAGCTGCCCATTCAGCACCTCTGAGAAGAGTAACAATAAATCCGACACTTTGCATGGCCGGTCCTCCACCTTCTTCTGCATGACCAAGAACTGTATTGAATATCCTTCCCTCACCATATCTGACAGCCATTAAAACAGGTTCAAATCTTGGAGGAGGAGGTGCCTGCCAGGTCCCCGGGGCTGTACCAGCAGGAGGTCTTCTGAACTGCATTCTTGGCGAATTGGTTGCAAGGATCTCCATATTTTTGCCTGGGCCCCTAAGATTTCCAAGCATCACATCACCTGCCTGCATCCATCTGACAGGCAATCCTTTTGTAATCGGATGATCTGTATTAACTGTCCTTACTTCAAAATCAGCTTTCTCAGCCATAGTTCCTGCCATTCCCTTTGTTGTATCATCAACAACAAGATCGCCTTCTCGTGAGAGAAATACCAAAGGACCGGCTGATTCATCACGTCCGTTAAATCCTCCAAGTCCGATCATTTCATTGTATTCCTTCCACTCGGGGAATGCAGAACTTGAAGTATGATATACAACAACACCGCCTCCGTTTTTTACATAATCAACAAATGCAGTTTTTGTTGCATCATTCCATGAATCTCCGCTGTAGTCAAGAACTACAAGTTTATATTTGGAGAAGTCAGGTTTGAAGGCAGACATATCGCCACCTTTTGCAGGTGTCTTTAAGATATCAGCCTTGAACAATCCTGAACCATCCAGGATCTGTTTGAGAACAGGAGAACTATATTCCCAGTTATGATCACCCTGACCTGTTATTATCAATGTTTTATAAACACCTTCTTTCTGACAGGCACTGAATAAAGCAGTCAGTGCTGCAAACAGTAAAATAAAATATGTTTTCTTCATGTCGCTTCAATTAAATTGTTGGTAATTCCCAGGGTTTACGGTAAGGTTTGCTTAAAAGCCTTGATGCTCTTGGATTATCTATTATCTCTTCCTTCTCAGGATCCCACTTTATTGTCTGACCTGTAGTCATGGCAATCTCTCCCAAAAGAGCAACTAGTATAGCTCTATACGCAGGTTCAAGAGGAGCTACTGTTTCTTTTCCTGATTTAACACAATCTAGAAAGTTCTGGTAGTGGTTTTCACTTTTATAAAGATGTATTTCATTTTCTCCAATCACCTCTTCAAGTATCTTCGGATCAGAAGCAGTCAGGACATTTCCCCTGTCTGTGTGTACCCATCCAAGATCGCCATACCATGTAGTTCCCATCCCCAACTTTAGTCTTGATGAATTTGCGACCCTCATCTCAATTCCATTTGCATATTTGCAGATAAAGTCATATTCAACAGGTACATTATAAATACCTTCAGCAGGATATACACCATGTCCTGCAACCTCGATCGGTGTATCATGTTCCATTCCGGCTCCCCAGTTTGCAATATCAACATGGTGTCCGGTCCAGTCAGTAAGCTGACCACCTGAATAGTCGAGTATCCATCTCCAGTCCCAGTGAAGCACACCACGGAAAGGCACTTTGGGTGCAGGACCGAGCCACATATCCCAGTCAACATTCGCAGGAACTTCCTGAACAGGAGGAGTACCTATTCCTCTACCTCCATCGGGAAGACCTACCTCGATATATTTAATTTTTCCAACCCTTCCGTTAATAGCCAGTTCAGCTCCACGGTGGAAATTTGACTGAGATCTCTGCCAGCTTCCTGTCTGCCAGATAGTATTATTTTTCATTGCAGCAGCACGGATAACCTTGGCATCCTCTATTGTACGGCTAAGAGGTTTTTCACCATATACGGCAACCTTTTTGTTTATTGTTTCTGTATAAATGATACCGTGCCAGTGATCTGGCAATGCCAGTGAAACGGCATCAAGTTTTTCTTTCTCAAGAAATTCCCTGAAATCTCCATACATACGACAATCCTTGTTCCTATTAGCGGCATCAACCGCTTCCTTTGCCTGTTTCTGACGGTCGGAATCGACATCACATACGGCAACAAACTGGGCAATACCATTCTTTAGTCTCAGGAAGTCACGCATATTAGACATCCCCTGAGATCCAACGCCTATTGAGCCAATTACAACACGATCGCTTGGCGGCAGCATACCACCAAGGCCAAGTGCTGATGGCCGAACGATACTCGGGAATACAAATAATCCCGCAGTAGCAGCAGCAGATCGCTTAACAAAATCCCTTCTGTTTGATTTTTGTGTCATTTTGATAATAAATAATTAGTGCAACATTTTTTTCAGAGTAACTTTTATATATTTATAGGTGTTCCTGGTATAGGTGTTTCAAATTCCATGTCAACCGGACCAAATTCCAATTTTGACGGACCAAGATTCATATCTGACTTGAATATTTCATCCCATGTAATCAGTCTGCCGGTATAGGCAGCGGTTCTTCCCATTATTGCAGTCAGGGTGGCTAAAGCTGTCTGTTCTGCCTCATTCACATAATCACCGGTTCTGATAGCATACACCAGATGCATGTGTTCCTGAACATACGGGGGAATTTCAGTCTGGTTCATCGGGTTGCCAAATTCATCCTTAGGATATTCAAACTGCCATATAACATTCCCGTCAAGGTCCCAGATAGTATTCTGACAATTTGTGTAACCTTTAGTTCCCATAATAACTTCGCCCGTTCCATTCGCACAGCTGTCTATCTGACGGCACATACTGTGAGAATAAACTCCGTTACCATAATCGAAATCGATACTGAAGAAATCGTACTGATCACCGGTAACACGACGTGCCCGGCCGCCATACCCTATTGCTTTTTCAGGATACTTCCCAATGAACCAGTTAATAACATCAATATTATGGACATGAGTATCGAGAATATGGTCGCCGCAAAGCCAACAGAAATTATTCCAGTTACGGATCATATATTCCATATCGTCCCAACCCGGCTCCCGTAATCTGAACCATACATGATCCTGGTTCCAGAAAGCTTTTGCAGAGGTTATTGTTCCAATAGCACCCTGTTTAATTTTCTTATAGGTGGCTATATAATCCTCCTGATGACGTCTCTGTGTCCCTGTAACAACATTCAATCCAAGGGATGTCGCCTTTCTTGCAGATGTTATAATTGACCTGATACCAACAGGATCGACAGCAGATGGCTTCTCCATGAAGACATGTTTGTTTGTATTGACAGCTTCAAGAAAATGATCAGGCCTGAACCGTGGAGGTGTACAAAGGAGAACAACATCAATGTCAGGTATAGCCATTGCTTTTTTATAACCTTCAAAACCTGCAAAACAGTTCTCTTCAGGGATAGGAAGATTAAATGATGCAAATCTCTCGCGGCAGGCATCAATCTGATCCTGAAAAGTATCTGCAAGGGCAACTATCTCAAGATCGGGACCTGAGCTTATAAAATTTATTGCAGCGCCGGTTCCCCTGGCCCCGCATCCTATAAGAGCAGCTCTGAGCTTTTTCCCTTTCGGTGCTCCCCTAAGAATTGGAGGCAAACCAAGTTCCTTATTATCAGGTTCTCTTTTGCAAGAGGATAGTATAGCGCCAGCACCTGCTATCCCTAACCCGGCAAGAGCAGTCTTACCAATGAATTTTCTTCTGTCAATATTTTTCATTATCACATAAATATATATTTCAATTCATTCTCTAAATTAACTTTCGTTGTACATAACATAGTCCGGAGTTTATCCATAAAGCAACTTTCTCCTCTCACCCCTTTTTCTTATCAACCCCCTCAGTTATAATTACCCGCAGTTTACCACACCCCACTACTCCGTGACAAACCCGGAGTCAGGTTCACAAACAACCCTGAATCCAACATCTATAACATCGGAATACCACCAAATGCTTTTCGGTATCTGCGGATCTGTAATAAGCCATGCCTTTGTTTTTGTAAAATCGCGTGCAGCGCTTCGAAGATCCTTGGCATCACTCTTGAAGGAACCTCCTCTGACAACATGCTCCTGCCCTCTTGCCGGGCCGCGAGGATTAACTCCTATTGTATCTGTTGAATAGAAATCAGCAGAATAATAATCAAGGCAGAATTCAGCAACATTCCCTAGCATATTCTTTAAACCAAATGGATTTTCTTTTACGAAAGAGGGTTCCTCAGTTTTTGATGAACTGTTCCCGCTGTATACAACAAATGAAGCTATTAAGGAAGTGTCAGGACGGATAATCTTCCTGAGGAATCCTTCTGATGAGAATTTTTTCGGACTCCCTTCAAAAAAATAAGGTGTTTCCGTGCCGCCTCTACATGCATATTCCCATTCTGCTTCGGTTGGCAAACGGTATTTCTTACCTGTTACCTGTGACAGCCATTGGCAATAAACATTGGCAGCATGCCATGACATCGTAATAGCAGGTCTTGAACCTTTACCCCAGCCCTGGTCGGGAGCACCCCAGGGAGGAGTAGCTCCGCTAATGGCATCGGCCTTCTGACCGCTGACAACCTTCCCCTCAGTCCTTCCCTGTGAACCCGTAGCTCTGAAAAATGCAAGGTATTCATCCCAGGTAACCTCAACCTTAGCCATCCAGAATGGTGAAACCGTCACCTTCCTGACCGGCCCCTCATCAGGTCTGCGGAAAGGCTCATCCTCGGGGCTACCCATGTTAAAGGTACCACCGGGAAGAGCTATCATATCAAAAGAAACCCTCGTCCCAGGCAAAGTCTCCGTGAAATCACTGAATTCAGTAACTACTGCAGCAGATTCATATGGAGGTTCCGTAGAAGTAACTGTTATTCCAAAAGTTGTATCCTGTGCATGAAGAGCGGCGTCCTTATCATAATGACCTACGTTAATATGACAGTTGATACAGTGTATCGGATCGGTACTCATTTCATACTGAAGGTGTGCATTGCCACCATTTACCGAAAGTGTAACAGGGTAAAGATTCTCATGGCATTCAATGCAGGATTTCTCATAAACAAATTTCGTTGCATTCTCCAAAAGCTTTTTCTTCTCCCAGTCAAAACTTGCACTGTCCTTAAAAAAATAACCGTAGGCATCCTTAAGTCCTTGCTTGGCTTTTGCAAATAAATAACCCTCACCTTCAGGGGGCATGTGACACTGTGTGCAGTGAACTATTGTGCCGGAACTGTTATTGTGATGGGTTGACAACTTCCAGGCCTGTTCAGCATGAGGATGAACATGGCATGCCATACAAAACTCATCCGTAGATGTATATTTTATCAACTTATTTGCTGAAACAAGCAAAATGAGGCAAACAACAGCCCCGCTAATAAAAAACCATACTTTTGTCTTCCTGTCGACAGAAGCCTTCTTTTGAGTATTTTTAAAATTCATGTAAGAAATCTGAGATCAATATTAACCGGTTAAAGTTAACTAATTATCTGACAGACACAATAGAATAACTTTAAATTTTAAGAATTTTTAAGGAAGTGTTTTGTATATCCATGACAATAAGGCACTTTGTCGTTGTTGAGGTAATAATCCTGTTGAAATATTTTAGAGTCTGTTTTTTAGCGTTAAAAACTCCGGTGCTTTTGGCAATTGCTGTTGTTACCTTATACCCTTTTGGCTTTCAATAATAAGCTAGTATTATTCTTTGCTACTGCTTTTCTGGTTGTTATTCAGAAATGATTAACAAATCCAGATTAAAACTATTTAGGACGGACATCTGAATTATTGTCCAGAAATTCAATTATTCCCCTGATGTCATCAGCCTGAAACCAGGAAATATCCTTATCCTTTGCCCACCATGTGATCTGTCGTTTTGCAAACCGCCGCGTATTTCGCTTAATCAGTTCGATAGCCTTTTCTTTCGTAATCCTGCCTCCAAAATAATCAAAAAATTCTTTATATCCAACGCTGTTGAGGGCATTCAGCTCCTTGTATTCATACAGTGAGGCGACTTCATTCTCAAGGCCCTGAACTATCATCTCATCAACCCTCCTGTCAATCCTTTCGTATAATTCTTCCCTGGGTCTTTCAAGTCCTATTTTTAAAATATTGAAATCCCTTTCCCTCCTTTGTTTTTTAAGAAAAGATGAATATGGCAAGCCAGTCGTTTCGCATATTTCAAGAGCCCGGATTATCCTTTTATAATTTTTCAGATCCACATTTTTATAGTATTCAGGATCCAGTATCTTAAGCATAATCCTTAAACCCCTGATCCCTTCTTCCTCATATTTCCTGTTTAATTGTTCTCTGACAGCAGGATCCGCATCAGGGATATCGTCGATTCCTTGACAAACAGAGTCGATATACATTGCGGAGCCTCCCGACATAAGAGCAATATTATTGTTTTGAAACAGCTCCGAAAGGAGATCCAGGACATCCTTTTCATATCTGTTTGAGCTATAATAATCCCTGACAGAAAGAAATGCAATGAAATGGTGTTTAACCCTTGCCAGCTGGTCATCTGAAGGTCTGGCAGTGCCAATCTTCATTTCACGGAAGAACTGGCGTGAATCGGCAGAAATTATATCACAATTGAGGTGTTGTGCAATATCGATAGAGATATCCGTCTTGCCAACTGCGGACGGTCCAAGAAGCACTATCAGTGTTTTGTTCATTGAAATTTCTAAGAAGACTACTCTTCATCCTCCTCATCCAGGAGGGCTTCATCTTTTCCAAAGCTATCGAGAGTATCTTCGTCATCACCGTTGAGGAAGAGATCATCAACATCAGATTCATCATCCTCATCATCATCGTCAGTAACAATTATGTTGTTATAGAGTTTCCTGGAACTTGCACCAAAGACAACCTGTTTTGGAGGCACTCCTTTTGAGTTGGTGCAAACAGGGTAATCACGGCCCTCTATTTCGTTTGACTCGCCGGTGTATTCCACAAAAAGAGCTCTGTCATTGAAAAAATCAAAAACATACAATAATTTCTGGTTCTTTCGAAAAATGATCTCTTCCAAAACAGCCACTTCCATTGTATTAGAAGATCCGGCACCCATATCAAACAGAGTAAATTCTTCTTCTTTCTCCCAGTTATCTGTTGCCAGATAAAATGACGCCATTTGAGATTTATCAAATTCAAGTTCCTCCTGGATCATATTATGAAAATCCATAAGAGTATGCGAGTCAAGGAATTCAAATTCTCTCACAAATGACTCATCCTCATCCGATAGCACGACAAATTTGTAAACCATAATATTATTTAAAGATGGTGCAATATAGTATTTTTTATATTACAATACCCCTGATGATCTTTTTTTTAAGAGAAATTCAATTGTATCTATTCCATCCGCATAATCCCACAGAAGGGGAGATTGCGATTTGCCAAAGGGAAGAAAATCCATGCCAACTATACATTGAATTTTGTCCTTAAGTCCAATTAATGACTCCTTCAGTTGTTCATCGGAAGTGAAATATTCGAAGTAAAGCACTGCCACAGGTGAGGAAAGATCTTCGCTTTCCTTCAGCAGGATGAAGCCGGCGTCGGTGAATTCATCCCTGTTCACCAGGTAAACAGCCTTGTGAAAATCGTAATTATTCGCGTATTTAACATTGTTGATCAAATCAGAATATTCTTGCCAGTGTTTTGTAACTGCCGGCAGATCATATCCAACTGGCACATATATCTTCGATACGTTCCTGCAGCCAAGTCCAAAATATGAAAATACATCCTTACCCAGATTTTCAAGGTCAGTGTTACTTTCCTCCCCTGTCAGAACCGCAATACTATTCCTGTTCTTCCTGATTACATGAGGATACTTCCCAAAATAATATTCAAAATACCGTGAACTATTATCGCTGCCTGTAGCTATTACAACATCAAATTGAGAAAGAGTACCATTTGTGAATTCCATCATTTCATCAAAACGGGGATCAATTCCGTTGAGGATCTGACCGATGAAGCGGATAAGATCTGAATCTCTGGAACTTGTTTTAGCTATAATATTGTTCCCGGATATCAGGACAGATAAAAAATCATGGAACCCTACAAGAGGAATATTCCCGGCCATAATAACGCCTACTCTGACCGGATAATGAGGCTGCTCCAGTTCAGGATAGGTACTGGTCCATTTTAACAGATTCTCATATGTAAGTTCTTCAGCAATGGAACTAAAAGCCTGTCTTACGTTTTGTGGAGTAAACCAGGGATTTTTAAATTGCTGGGTTTCAATCAGCTGATTAAAACTGTCTGTGTATTCAGTCTGTTTTCCCTGAAGACAATCTCTCAGAATAGAGCCCAGTTCCGAGAAAGATTTTATATGGTCTATAAGTTCCATATTAAATATTGTACAGTATGCAAATTTAAGAAATAACGAACAAATCAGGATTATGAAAAACAATTGAGAACTTCAAGCACCTTATAAATAAGGCACAGCAGTTCATATATTACGATCCTGATCGCTAGCAAATGTATGTTTTCCCCATAAAGATCCTATCATTTAATTTAATTTCCCTGTGCATGCAATCATTAGCAAAAAAGATATAATTTTATTCATTATTTTCGTTCGTGAAAATGTCTGCAATAAAAACAAGATATAAACGACTGACCCTGATAAAGGAAAACCTCAGAATTTCATTCGGTGCCATCAGTTCCAACAAGATAAGAACAATACTTACAATTTGCATTATCGCATTTGGTATTATGGCTCTTGTTGGGATCCTTACTGCAATCGATGCCATTAAGTCATCCCTCACTGACCAGTTCACACTTATGGGTGCTAATTCATTCACAATAAGTTCCAGGGGCATGAATATTCAGATCGGTGAAAACAGGTACAGGGCAAGAAATTACTCGAGAATTTCATACCGTGAAGCTTTAGAGTTCAAATCAATGTTCACTGAACCGGCCTGGGTATCTGTGTCGTTCAATGCATCAAGCATGGCAACAATCAAATTCAGGTCGGAAGAAACAAATCCGAATGTAAGTCTTGTTGGTGTTGACGATTATTATCTTACTGTTTCGGGCTATGAGGTAGAATCAGGAAGGGGGATCACGCCTGATGATCTTGAGTTTAACAGGAAGGTTATACTACTGGGATCGGAAGTTGCTGATGCTCTGTTTTCAACAGTAATTGATCCTATTGGTAAAAATGTTACTGTAGCAGGTCTGAAGCTTGAAATCATCGGGGTTCTGAAAAGCAAAGGGACAAGCCTGACAAGCGGTGATAACATCGGTTTCATGCCTGTCACTACTGCAAGGCAATATTTCTCACGTCCGAATATGAACTTCAGCATCACCGTAATGCCAATGAACCCGGTAAATCTTGACATACTTGCCGGCGAAGCTGAAGCAGTTTTCAGAATTGTCAGGAATCTCAATCCCAGAGATGAATCCGATTTCAATGTCACAAAAAGTGACAATATAGTCGCCCTTCTTTTTAAAAATATAAAATTTGTAACCCTCGCAGCCACAATGATTGGTCTTGTTACACTTTTCGGCGCCGCTGTGGGATTGATGAATATAATGCTTGTGTCTGTAACTGAGCGGACAAGAGAGATTGGTGTCAGAAAAGCTATCGGGGCTAAACCACAGACCATAAAAAATCAGTTCTTGTTTGAATCAATACTTATCGGGCAAATGGGTGGGGTTTTCGGAATTATACTCGGGATCCTTATCGGGAACATAGTATCATCTGTTCTGAAATCAAGCTTTGTTGTTCCCTGGATATGGGTCTTTAGCGGAATCATTATATGCCTCGTTGTTGGTATTATTTCTGGTTATGCGCCGGCAATAAAGGCAGCAAATATAGACCCCATAGAGGCTTTAAGATACGAATAAATACTTTGTTGTATGAAAAAACTAGTTATTCAGAAAGAGCTAAAGAATCATCCGGGAATCTATTATTTCCCGGACGGTAATATGCTTGAGCTTACCGGACGTTCAATCCCGGAGAATCCGGAACATATCTTCAAGCGGCTTGATGAATGGATAAGCATGCATTTTGAAAGCAATGAAGATCTGAACATCAATATCCAACTGGAGTACATTAACAGCGGATCGTCAAAATATCTATATGAAATACTGAAAAAGCTTACATTATTCACCCAATCAGGTAAATCTATAAAGATCAAATGGTTGTACGAGGAAGATGATGAAGCAATGCTTGAACTTGGGGAACACTACAGAGATACAATAGGGATACCTCTTGAAATTCAGATGATAATAGTATAAGATATTAGAGGCCCCTGTTATAACAAGATGCCTCTTGTCACAAATACAGGATATTGACGGAAAGATTTACAATAGCTTTGATTCAGCCGGGGCAAAAATAAAAAAGGATGTTTTCAGACACCCTTTTTTAATTTCATTAAAAAGAATTATTTCTTTATAAGTAATGGTATCAGATCAACAACTCTGCATGAATAACCCCATTCATTATCGTACCATGAAAAGACCTTAACCATTTTGCCATTAACCATAGTACTGAGTGAATCGAATATTGAAGAAGCAGTTGTATGAATCACATCAACTGATACAATAGGATCGACACAATATTCAAGGATACCCTTCATTGGTCCTTCTGCAGCTTTCTTCATGGCAGCATTGATCTCATCTTTTGTAGCTTCCTTCTTAAGTACAGCGACAAGATCAACAAGTGATCCGGTAGGGGTCGGGACCCTTACCGATGTACCATCAAGTTTTCCTTTAAGAGAAGGTATGACTTTACCTACAGCTTTAGCTGCACCTGTAGTTGTTGGTATCTGTGAGATAGCAGCTGATCTTGCACGCCTGAGGTCCTTGTGAGGAAGATCGAGTATTCTCTGGTCATTTGTGTATGAGTGGATTGTTGTCATATAGCCCAGTTCAATCCCAAAAGCATCATTCAGAACCTTTGCAACCGGAGCAAGGCAATTTGTTGTACATGAAGCGTTCGACACACAAGTATGTTCGGGTTTCAGATGATCTTCGTTAACTCCCAGAACAATCATGGCATCGATCTCATCTTTTGCCGGTACTGTAAGAAGAACTTTTTTTGCGCCATTTTTCAGGTGATCACCATAACCGCCTTTCGGACTTTCCCTTGTTGTGAAAACGCCTGTTGACTCAATAACTACATCTGGTTTTTCTTTCCACGGAATATTTGCAGGACTTCTTTCTGCTGTAACCTTTACCTTTTGTCCGTTAACTATGATATTTTCGTCATCACAGCTAACACCGGGGTATTTTCCCTGGGTTGAATCATATTTCAGCAGATGGGCGAGTGTTTTGGTATCGGTAATATCATTTATCCCAATAATCTCGATATCATCTCTCTCCTGGGCGATCTTGAAAACATTACGGCCTATTCTTCCAAAACCGTTAATTGCTACTTTAATTTTTGCCATACAATATATTTTATATTTAGAGTTAATAAATTGTATCACAAAAATAATAATTTCCTGAAAATAACAAGTGTCAAAAATCGCATTTATTGTCTGCTTCTTATGAAGAGGTTGCGGATATTAGTATCATCGGGATGAAGAGGATCGACGATTACTCCAAAACGGTAACTCAGGAACAATGAGAAGAAGATCGCTTTATTGTGAGGAGCTGACATAATAGGTATCTCTTTGGGGAATGCGTTTACCTGTGCCCCAAACTCTATTGCATGTATTATCTTATCCTGTCTGCTGTACTCAAAATTCAATCCTGCTTTGGCATAGAGACCCGGCAAAGCTTTTGTTTCATCAAAACCTTTGAAAAAAGATGCTTTACTATATATAAGCGTGGGATCATGAATTGTAATATCAAATTTTTCTTCTCTTAGTTCGTAATAATATACTGTTCCTGAAATCTGATAAAGCACCTTGTAATAAATCGGTTTATAAAAGGCAATGACAGGCCCGGCCGAATAAAAATACCGTACTGCCACACCGCCAAGATCAGCTTTCGTGAATATCTCATGCTGGCGCCCCAACCCTCCCCTGAGAAAGTAGACAGCATTGAGCTTGCCAAAGACAAAAGAGCCACTACCTCCCCCGTAATTATTGTAGGCGTATTTGTATTCCTTTGAATGCTTGAGATTACCAAAATCGATCTCAAAAAATCTTTTGTTAAGGTAATCTATTCTTTTACCTTCACGGTAACTAAGGCCAAATCCGTCTGAGTTTAGCAGTAAACCTAATGATCTTTCATTGCGAAAAAACACCCTTTGCTGTTCATCAATTTCGCCCTGGGCATTGAGAGAGGTCGTTATCAATAAAACCGGAAGCGCTATTATAAGCAGCTTTTTCATAACAGGGCTAAGCTATTAATACAGAAAGGTAAAATTCAGATATCAGCCAACAAAGTCTGATTGCTCTGTATCAATATCAATACTGCTATATGCGGGACAAGCATCCCTGTTACATGAACTTGCAACAAGAAGAGTTACAAAAGCCAAAAGAAGTACAACAGCGATCTTTTTCATATAAAATTTAAATTTAAAAATACAAAAATAAACTTTTCATTATAAAAACAATATTTATGCCAGAACATAATTGCCAGACATAAAATATCTTCAATATCATAACATATAAATACTATTTTGATTTAAATATTGTGCATAAAGAGTTTTATTTTGATTAAACAACAATATAACATAAATATTCTAAACATCATCAAAACGGATGTTTAAGCTGTCGTATTGTTTCAGCGGGCTGAGCTGAACTGAAGATTGTGTGTCCGGCAACAAGCACATTGACTCCGGCATTTACAAGCTCTGGGGCATTATTCAGATCAACTCCCCCATCAACCTGGATCATAACTTCAATGCCTTTTGAATCGATCATTTTCCTCAGTTCTGCTATCTTGTTATAGCATTCTACAATGAACAACTGGCCTCCGAATCCTGGATTAACAGTCATTATCAGTATCATATCAACATAAGGAAGGATATTATCAAGAAGAGAGACAGGGGTATGTGGATTAAGCGCAACACCGGCTTTCATTCCCAGGCTTTGGATCTCAGTTACAGTTCTGTGAAGGTGAACACATGCTTCATAATGTACTGTAAGCATGTCTGCACCAGCCTCATGCCATCGATTGATGTACCTGTCAGGATCAACTGTCATAAGATGAACATCAAGAGGCTTGGCTGATACCTTCTTCACAAATTCAACAACAGGAAACCCAAATGAAATATTGGGTACGAAAACGCCATCCATTATATCGCAATGTATCCAGTCGGCAACACTGTCATTCAGCATTTTAATATCTTTTTCAAGGCTGCCGAAATCAGCTGAAAGTATTGAAGGAGAAACTAGATGATTCATCTGTATCCTGTTTGGAAAAACACTTTTGCAAATATATCAGGGAAAATCAGCCCAGGTATGTTTTCAGGATCCTGCATCTTGTTGTGAACTGGATCCTTTTAATTGCTTTTTCTTTTATTTGCCTTACACGTTCCCTTGTCAGCTGAAGCTCCTCTCCAATCTCTTCGAAGGTAAAGGGATGTTTCATTCCCAGACCGAAATATAGTTTCAGAACTTTGGCCTCCCGCGGTGACAGAGTACTGAGGGTGCGTTCAATTTCGTAGGCAAGAGATTCATTTATAAGGTTTTCATCAGGGCTTGGAGTATCATCCGACTGGATAACATCATACATTGTACTATCTTCTTCAAAACTTATCGGAGCATCCATACTGAGTGTCCGGCCATTTGTCCTCAACCCTTCCTTCACTTCCTCCGGCATCATTTCGAGCATGTCGGCTATTTCCTGCGAAGACGGTTCGCGTTCAAATTCCTGTTCAAGCTTAGCAAAAGCCCTGTTTATTTTGTTTATAGAGCCAACCTTATTGATAGGCAGCCTTACCATCCTGCCCTGTTCTGCCAGAGCCTGGAGAATAGCCTGGCGGATCCACCACACAGCATAAGAGATGAATTTGAAACCGCGCGTTTCATCAAAACGATGAGCTGCTTTCATAAGACCCAGATTACCTTCGTTTATCAGGTCTGGTAAGCTCATACCCTGGTTCTGATACTGTTTAGCAACTGATACTACAAACCGGAGATTCGCTTTGACAAGCTTCCTGAGCGCCTCGGAATCGCCCGATCTTATCTGCTGGGCAAGGCTGACCTCAGCCTCAGGAGAAATCAGACTAACCCTTCCAATCTCCTGAAGATATTTATCCAGTGATGGAGTATCACGATTTGTGACTTGTTTAGTAATCTTTAACTGACGCATCTGTTGGCCCGTTTTCAGTAATATATAGAACTTAGCAATTGTTACAATTTTAATAAAAAAACTAACTCCTTTTACATTTTATCCACTTTTTTTTGCTGATATGAAGTTTTATTATTATATTGCACCAGCTTTTTTCAAGCTGAATATCAAACTATTAGTTTTGTTTGATTAAATACCGTTGCATTTTAACAACCATTAATAGGAGATTTTATATCATTTTTTTATATAATTGCATCGATTTTTCATTTGTTTTATATTGTTGTTGCATAATCAGATGGGTTTGCCATCAAATTCCAGCCAGGATTTCCATAAGATTTAAACCTCGTTAATTTCATTTTTCACTAACAAATGTACGACATACTTGAATTAAGTAAAAAGCTCCTTCCTGAATTGAGGGAGATTGCAAAAAAACTAAATATAAAAAGAGTTGAGTCACTGAAAAAGCAGGACCTTATTTACAAGATCCTTGATCAGCAGGCCATTGAGGCCACTGAGAAAAAGACTGCTGCCAGAAAAGAAAAAGAGCAGGCAATGCTCCAGCCGGGAGATAATAAGTTCAACCGTGACCAGAACCACAGACGGGGGAAAAGACCCAGGACCAACAAACCTGTTTTCAATCGTCAGCCTGAATCAGTTATCTCTGTGTCTCCGAATGATCTCAAAAAAAACGATACATCCGTCAAGGAGAAAAAGGAAGCTGCTAAAATTACCAAGAAATCAAACGACAAACCCGATCTTTTCAAGTCACCTGAACCAATCGCCCACGAAGTGAAGAAAGATACTGATACTCTTTTGTCACACGACAAAAGGGATGTACAAAAGAAAGAAAAAAACCTTGTTGTTGACGATAGCACTAAAAAGGAAGCAGCTCAGGAAATTGAATTTCTGAATGAGATAAGTGCTCCGGCCGTTAACGGCGATCTGTCCACGGATGCTATTAAATTAGCACCAGAGTTATACACCGAAGAAATCATTGATGGACCTCCTGTTGTGCCGCAGACAGTGCCTGTTAAAGAGGAGAAAAAAGAAAAGCCTTATGAATTTGAAGGGATAATTTATAATACAGGGGTGCTTGAAATAATGCCAGACGGATATGGTTTCCTGAGATCAGCCGATTATAATTACCTGAATTCACCTGATGATATTTACGTATCTCAGTCACAGATAAAACTTTTTGGTCTAAAAACAGGTGATACTATAAAAGGAACTATAAGGCCCCCGAAAGAAGGAGAGAAATACTTCCCTCTTATCAAGGTTGACGAGATAAACGGAAGGAGTCCGGATTTCATAAGAGACAGGGTGCCATTTGATTTTCTTACGCCGCTCTTCCCTAATGAGAAATTCACCTTATGCCAGCCTGGAGAAGGCAGTCTTTCTGTAAGGATCATTGATATGTTTACTCCGATAGGCAAAGGACAAAGGGGACTTATCGTTGCCCAGCCAAAAACAGGAAAGACAATTCTCCTTCAGGAGATAGCCAATGCAATAGCCAAATATCACCCGGATGTTTACCTGATGATACTGCTTATCGATGAAAGACCTGAAGAGGTAACCGATATGGCCCGTAACGTAAAAGCTGAGGTTATTGCCTCCACTTTCGACGAACCGGCTGAAAGGCACTGCCGTGTAGCAAATATCGTTCTTGAAAAAGCAAAAAGACTTGTTGAATGCGGCCATGACGTAGTAATCCTTCTCGACTCTATCACAAGGCTGGCCAGAGCCTTTAATACAACAGCCCCTGCTTCAGGGAAAGTCCTTTCGGGAGGCGTCGATTCAAATGCCCTTCATAAACCAAAGAGATTTTTCGGAGCTGCCCGTAATATTGAAAACGGAGGCTCACTTACAATACTTGCAACTGCACTTACAGACACAGGATCCAAAATGGATGATGTGATTTTCGAAGAATTCAAAGGCACAGGCAATATGGAACTGCAGCTCGACAGGAAACTATCCAACAGAAGGATATTCCCCTCAATAGATATCCCTGCCTCAAGCACGCGCCGGGAAGATCTCCTGCTAAACAAGAATATAATGCAGAAAATTTGGATCCTGCGTAATTACCTTGCTGATATGAATGCCATTGAGGCTATGGAATTCCTTCGTGACAGACTTTTGCAGACAAGATCAAATGAAGAGTTTCTCGTGTCTATGAATGGCGGATAAAAAGACATATATTTTTTATGCTCAGGATAGTTTTTATCAAAAAAACAATTAATTACTTTATTATAAACATTAATTATCACAATGGGAACAAAAAAATTCATAACATGCGATGGTAACGAGGCTGCATCGCACATTGCGTATATGTTTAGCGAAGTCGCTTGCATATATCCTATCACACCTTCATCAACAATGGCCGAATATGTTGATGAATGGTCGGCCAATGGTCGTAAAAACATGTTCGGTGAACAGGTCAAGGTTGTAGAAATGCAATCTGAAGGTGGAGCTGCAGGGGCACTTCATGGTGCACTTCAGGCCGGATCCTTATGTTCAACATTCACAGCATCACAGGGATTGCTTCTTATGATCCCCAACATGTATAAAATAGCTGCTGAACTTCTTCCGGGTGTATTTCATGTGAGTGCCAGGACAATAGCAGCACATGCCTTATCAATATTCGGTGACCACAGTGATATTTACGCAACACGCCAGACAGGTTTTGCAATGCTTGCCAGCGGAAGCGTACAGGAGATTATGGACCTTGCAGGAGTTGCCCATCTTTCAGCAATTAAATCAAGAATACCCTTCCTTCATTTCTTTGACGGATTCAGAACTTCAGCAGAGATTCAGAAAATTGAAGTCGTGGAAATGGAAGACATGAAAAAACTTGTTGACTGGGAAGCAATTGAAAAATTCCGCAACAATGCCCTTAATCCGGAACACCCCGTAACAAGAGGAACAAATCAGAATCCTGATATTTTCTTCCAGGCCAAAGAAGCAATAAACAAATTTTATGAACCTATCCCCGATATAGTCAATGCTTACATGGCGGAGATAACAAAATTAACCGGAAGAGAATATAAGCCATTTACATATTATGGCGCTCCTGATGCAGAAAACATAATTATTGCAATGGGCTCAATAACAGACACAACAAAAGAAGTTATTGATTACCTCGCATCAAAAGGTGAAAAAGCCGGATTACTTACGGTTCATCTCTACCGCCCATTCTCAGAAAAATATTTCTTCGACGTTTTTCCGAAATCGGTTAAAAAGATAACCGTTCTCGACAGGACAAAAGAACCCGGAGCTCCCGGCGAACCTCTTTACCTCGATATAAAGAACTTGTTCTATACACGCAATGAAAAGCCGGTAATCCTTGGCGGAAGATATGGTCTTAGCTCAAAAGATACCACTCCGGCAATGGTACTTTCAGTTTTTGAGAATATGAAGCTAAAGGAACCTATGGATTTCTTTACAGTGGGAATCACCGACGATGTGACGTTCAAGTCTCTGCCTGCTATTCCAGAGATAAATGTTGCACTTCCAGGAACATATTCTGCTAAATTTTACGGCATCGGATCAGATGGTACCGTAGGAGCCAACAGGAACTCAATAAAAATAATTGGCGATACAACCGATAAATACTGCCAGGCATATTTTGCATACGATTCTAAAAAATCGGGGGGAATCACAATTTCCAACCTCCGGTTCGGAGATAATCCTATCAGATCACCATATTATGTTAACACTCCTGACTTTGTTGCCTGCCATGTACCATCTTATATAAACAAATATGACAATATGCTGAAAGGTCTGAAGAAAAACGGCATATTCCTGCTCAATTCATTGTGGGATGCAGAGGAAACAAAGAAAAGACTTCCTGCATCAATAAAGAAATACATGGCTGAGAACAAGATCAACTTCTACATAATTAATGCAACAACTATTGCTGAAGAAATTGGACTTGGTAACAGGACAAATACAATAATGCAGGCTGCCTTCTTCAAACTTGCCAACATTATTCCGTATGATGAGGCTGAAAAAGAAATGAAAAAGGCTATCTACAATTCCTACGGAAGGAAAGGTGAGAAAATAGTAAATATGAATTATGCGGCTGTTGAAAGGGGCGGTCAGGTTGAAAAAGTTGAGATACCTGCTGAATGGGCTGATCTCAAAATTGAAAAAGTAAGCGAAAACGGCAGCAAACCGGAATTTTACCGTAATGTTGTTGACCCCATAATAGCCCTTAAAGGTGATGATATCCCTGTCAGCGCTTTTGCAGGAAGAGAAGACGGCACATTCCCGGCAGGCATCGCGGCATACGAAAAGAGAGGTATTGCTGTAAATGTTCCGGAATGGCAGCCCGATGAATGTATCCAGTGCAATCAGTGCGCATATGTTTGTCCTCATGCAGCAATCAGGCCTTTCCTTTTAACTGAGGAAGAAGCTAAAAATGCACCGGCAGGCACGAAAACGATACAGGGTATCCCCGGTGCCCTCAAGCAATACAGGTTCAAAATGCAGCTAAGTGTCTATGACTGTACCGGCTGTGGTAACTGCGCAGACATATGCCCATCAAAGAACAAAGCCCTGATAATGAAGCCTTTAGAAACACAGCTTGCCGAAGCAGACAGATGGACCTACATGCATGAAAAAGTAGGATACAAGGATAATGTTGTCGATAAATTTGTGAATGTAAAAAACAGCCAGTTTGCACAGCCGTTATTTGAATTCTCAGGAGCATGTGCTGGTTGCGGTGAGACACCATATATCAAAACCCTTACACAGCTATTCGGTGACAGAATGATAATTGCGAATGCAACAGGCTGTTCATCCATCTATGGTGCATCAGTTCCTTCAACTCCCTATACAACCAATGAAAAGGGACATGGACCGGCATGGGCCAACTCACTTTTTGAAGACAACGCTGAATATGGATTCGGCCTTATGCTTGGCTCTAACAAGATGCGTGAAAGAATTGCTCTCAGAATGAGAGAATCAGGCAATTCTGTAAACGAAGAAACAAAAGCTGCTTTTAGCGAATGGCTTGATGGAATGAATAATACCGAAGCTTCAAAAGCTGCTTCCGAAAAAGTTATTGAAGCATGCAAAAAAGATAAATCAGAAGTTGCAAAAGAAATACTCAGTCTTAAACAATACCTGGTAAAAAAATCACACTGGGTATTCGGAGGTGACGGCTGGGCATATGACATTGGCTATGGAGGACTTGACCATGTGATAGCAGCAGGAGAAGATATCAATATTCTGGTTCTCGACACAGAAGTATATTCAAATACGGGTGGCCAGGCTTCGAAGTCAACACCTGCCGGTGCAGTGGCTAAATTTGCAGCATCAGGAAAAAAGATCCGCAAAAAAGACCTCGGACAAATGGCTATGAGCTACGGTTACGTGTATGTTGCCCAGGTAGCTATGGGAGCTAACAATTCACAGTATTTTAGGGCTATAAAGGAAGCTGAAGCTTATCCCGGTCCTTCACTTATAATTGCTTATTCTCCCTGTATAAATCACGGGCTCAGGAACGGTATGGGTAAAACACAGGCTCAGGAGAAATTTGCTGTAGAATCAGGATACTGGCATCTGTATCGTTACAATCCTCTCCTTGAAGCTGAAGGCAAGAATCCATTCATTCTGGATTCAAAAGAACCCGACTGGACTAAATTCCAAAGCTTCATAAATTCTGAAGTACGTTACACATCACTTGTCAAGATGTTCCCCGATGAAGCTAAAGTGCTCTTCAAAGCTGCAGAGGAAAATGCCAAATGGCGTTACAATTCCTATAAAAGACTTGCAGCAATGGAGTTCACAAAGACTGAATAAATTACATCTTTAATCAGATTACGAGGGTGTCTCAAAAGGGACACCCTTTTTTTGTCATACCTTCATAAAGAGTACGTTCGTGAGGCTTTTACTTTGCAACTTTACTTATAATTTGTACTTTTACATTCAGAAAAATGAGCAGAATTATCGGTATAGACTACGGAAAGAAGAGAGTGGGAATTGCAGTAACTGATCCGCTCAAAATGTTTGCTTCTCCACTGAATACATTACACCCTGATGAATTTAACGATTTCATCAGAGTATACATGAAATCAGAAACCATTGAAGCTTTTGTGATAGGATATCCGGTAACATTGAACAATAAGCCCAGCGATTCTGTTAAATATATCGATCCCTTTTTAAAAAAACTAAAAAGAGATTTCCCGGAAATAAAGATTCATCTTGTTGATGAGAGATTCACATCAAGTATGGCGCATAGGATTATGATAGACGGTGGATTAAAGAAAAAGGAAAGACAGAATAAGGGAACTGTCGATAAAATAAGCGCATCGATAATTTTGCAGACTTTTCTTGACAAAAAAAAGGATTAATGACATACCCGATATTAGTATACGGACACCCTGTTCTAAGAAAGACAGCTGAGGATATTAACAGTGATTATCCCGATCTCCAGAAGCTTATTGCAGATCTTTTTGAGACAATGTACAATTCTGAAGGAATGGGCCTTGCCGCTCCTCAGATCGGGAAATCAGTGAGGATTTTCGTTATTGACGGGACACCCCTTGCAGAAGATGAACCTTCTCTCACCGGTTTTAAGAAAGTATTCATTAATGCGCATATCAAAGAAAAGAGCGGCGATCTTAAACTGATGCCGGAAGGATGCCTCAGCATCCCTAATCTGAGGGAAGAGGTCAACAGGGAAAGCCGGATAAGAATCGAATATTATGATGAAAACTGGGTCTTCCACGATGATGTTTTCGAAGGTTATCAGGCCAGAATAATCCAGCATGAATACGATCATCTCGATGGCATTCTGTTTACCGACAGGGTAAATGCACTGAGAAAAAGACTTATAAAAGGCAAGCTGAATGCTATCAGCAAGGGCAGGTTTGAGGCAGGATACAGAACGGTACTGCCGAAACAAAGGGTGAAAAGTGTTTGAAGTTTTTCCTCAGTATTAATTCCTGCTGACAATAGGCATTTTCAGTACTATTTCCTAACTTTATAAAGTCTCAAATACTGTGTTTAGTGCTAATCAGGGAAATACCTTTCCTTCGGCTGGTGCTTCCATTATGCGCCGGAATAGTGTGCGGATTATTCTATACTCCAAGCGATAATTTGTTTATTTCAGCGGCAATATTTGTATTTCTCCTTTTCTGCACATCACTTTTCTTCAATAAATCATTAACAAACAAGCTATATGGAATAAGCCTTACTATTACCTTTTTCTTCACAGGAGCATTCCTGTACAGATTGGAAAAAGAAAATATTTCTGTCCTTGAAGCCGGTGAAGCCATTTATTCAGGCATATTATACGATTTCCCTGAAGAAAAGGAGAATACCTTCAGCATTGTACTCAAACTTTGTAACAGACTGAACCCCGAAGGAACAATACCTGTAAAAGGTTCAATTTTGCTTTACCACAAAAAGGGCAATGATGTATCCCTTTACCGCCCGGGCGACAGGATGGTAATAAAATGTTCTCCTTTGGAAATTATGAACCGGGGTAATCCCTATGAGTTCGATTACAAATTCTACATGGAAAATCATGGTATCAAGTACTATGCGTTTACTGATAGCAGTGATGTAATAAGGCATACCTCGCCTGAACACCGGAGGTTTATCCACAAGGCCCTGATAATAAGAGAGAAAATAATTGCCATGTACAATGCAAGAGGCATTACAGGCGAGAGACTTGCACTTGTTTCGGCTATCACACTGGGACAAAAGAGTATGCTGGAGCAGGATCAGAAGCAGGCCTTCCTAAAGGCAGGTGTTATGCATATTATGGCCGTCTCAGGCCTGCATGCAATAATATTAAGCCTTTTCATTTTTAAAATTCTGTTCTTTTTTAAGGGAAAGCTCCGGATTCTGAGAGTGCTTATCACGATACTGTTTTTATGGATGTTTGCATTCGTGACCGGGCTGACACCATCTGTAATGAGAGCAACACTTATGTTCACTTTTCTTCAGGTGGGATCCCTTATGAAAAGACCTGTAAATTCTGTAAATTCCGTTCTGGCTTCTGCATTTATCATAATAATAAGCAGACCTTCAACCATCTTCGATGCAGGCTTTCTACTCTCCTATTCAGCAGTAATCTATATAATTTTATTTTATCGTGAACTGTACCTGAAAATATATTTCAGCAACAGGATATCTGATTATATCTGGCAATCTGTAGCAGTTACAATTATTGCTCAGCTTGGTACACTCCCGCTTACAGTGATTCTTTTCAACAGGTTCCCGACATGGTTCATATTGTCAAATGTAATTATAGTGCCTGTTTCTTCATTGGTAATTATAGCCGGATGCCTGGTACCCCTTACATTCCCCCTTAGATTTCTTTCTGGATTTTTCGCCAGAATACTCGGTTTTCTCACCGGGGTTACACAATACCTGACTGAAAAAGCATCATCATTGCCGCTTTCTTCAATTGAGAATATAGGCATGGTCACTGCTCAGTGTATCCCTCTTATGATAGTGACCTTTCTTTTTACTTCAATGATACTTAAGAAAAGATCCGTTTCACCAATCATTGCAGCATTTGCATTATTATTGTTTATTCTTGCAGGTACGGTCAGGCACATCAGAACTAAAACAACGGCAGAGTTGATAGTCTACAACACTACCGGATACACAACTGTCGGAATAAGATCCGGTCATACACTCAAAATATTCTCCGATTCATTATCTTCCAAAGAGGTTAACAGGCATAAAGCAGTGCTTGATCTCAGAGAAAAAACATTTCCTCTTAACGGGGATCCCAGACTAATAATGGCAGGCAATAAAAGGATACTTATCACCGGAACTTTAAATTCCCAGGTCTTAAGTAAACTCAGGCCGGATTATATAATACTGAGCGGGCCGGTAAGTTCATTTGCAAAAGATACGGGAGGTACGGAAAACGCGGCTGAACTAATACTAAGTTCCGGCGTATCTCCAGGATTCAGACTTCCTGCAGGAATATTCAGCCGGGATAATATATATATTGTCAGAAAAAATGGAGCTTTTCACGCGGGTTTATGAAAACATTATAAATATATTCAGTGAAAAACTTTAGTATTAGCGTATTTATCCATTATTTTGTTGTGTTTTTCAATTCATTTTATGAGAATAATAATTGCCGGAGCAGGAGAAGTCGGGACACATCTGGCTAAGATGCTTTCAAATGAGAATCATGAGATCATCCTTATAGACCCGGATGATGAAAGGCTGAAACCTATCGAGTCGACTCTTGACGTTCTGACATTCCACGGATCATCAACATCAATAAATATTCTAAAGGACGCATTGCAGAAAAAGACAGATCTGTTCATAGCTGTCACCCATTCTGAGGACACCAATGTTATATCCTCCCTACTGGCCAAAAAGTTTGGTGCATTGAAAACAGTAGCCAGGATAGATAATCTTGATTACCTGGAGCATTCTACTATTGAGTTCTTCAAGAACATTGGCGTTGATTCTCTAATTTATCCGGAACTTATTGCAGCAAGGGAAGTGCTTATGCTTCTTCAGGAAACAGGAGCTACTGAATACATGGAATTCTCTGGCGGGAAGTTGTCAATGTTCGTACATAAGCTTGATCAGAATGCTCCTATAATAAATAAGAGTCTTGAGGAGATTTCTGTTACAAATAAGACTGACAAATACAGGGCTGTTGCTATAAAAAGATATGACAAAACAATTATTCCCAGGGGAAAGGAACATTTCAAACCGGGAGATCTTGTTTTTATAATCTCAACTCCCGAAGGTGTTGATGAGATAATGAAAACATCAGGTAAAGAGAGCTTTGAGACAAAAAGCATGATGATCCTTGGAGGAAGCAGGATAGGCAAACATGTTGCGTTCTATATGCAGAAGAAATGTGTTGTAAAACTGATCGATTCAGATCCTGCAAAATGTGAGATTCTTGCAGAACTCCTTAATAACACTCTGATAATTAACGGAGACGGAAGAAATTTAGAGCTCCTTGAGCAGGAAGGCATATCTGAAATTGATGTATTTGTGGCTGTTACCGGTAATTCTGAAACTAACATTCTGTCATGTCTGCTTGCAAAAAAGATGGGAGTTAAAAAGACTATAGCTGAGGTAGAGAACATGGAATACATTCATCTTGCAGAAAACTCGGGGATCGATACAATAATAAACAAAAAGATCTCAGCGGCCAGCAGAATATTCAGGCACACTACAAACCTGAACATGACCCAGGTAAGATTCATGGCAGGTACCGAAGCAGAAGTAATTGAATTCACAGTTCCCTCTGATGCCAAAATTACAAGAGGAACGCTGCGAAGCATGGATTTCCCCGTAGATGCAATAGTCGGAGGCGGGACAAGGGATGGAGTCCCTTTTATTGCAACAGGCGATACTATAATAAAAGAAAACGACAGGGTTGTTGTGTTTACACTACCAAGTGCTTACGAGCGTCTGACCAAATTCTTCACCTGATATAATGCTTAATTTCAGGATCATCGCAAGGTTCTTCAGTCTTGCTCTAATAATTGAAGGGCTGTTCATGCTTCTTGCTGCAGTGGTATCATTTATTTACAATGAACCAGCTTCAATTTTATTCTCAGGAATTATTACGATAGTCACCGGAGTATTGGTTTACACTCCGTTGAGGAAGGAAGAAAAGTTACACAGCAATAAGGAAGGTTATATAATTATTGTAGGTATATGGCTGATCATCACCCTTTTCAGCACACTTCCCTACCTGATGACAAAAACTGTAACAAACTTCACCGATGCTTTTTTTGAGTCCATGTCAGGATTCACAACTACAGGTGCAACGATACTTAATAGCATCGAATCACAATCTCACGGGATATTGTTTTGGAGAAGCCTTACCCAGTGGCTTGGGGGACTGGGATTCATAATAATCTTCTCTTTACCATTGCTTCCGGTTGTAAAATCAATAAATATACCACTGACACTGACAGATTTCACAGGTCAGACAGCAGATAAGATACACCCAAAGATCAGGGAGGTAAGCAAAAGGCTGTTTACAATATACCTGATACTGACCTTAGCTGAAACTATTCTCCTTGTAGCCGGCGGAATGAATCTTTTCGATGCTCTGTGTCATTCATTCACAACAATGTCGACAGGCGGCTTCACAACACACGACTACAGCATGGCATCTATTGCAAATCCGTTCATACTGATAGTCCTTACGGTATTCATGTTCATTGCAGGTACCAACCTGACACTTATTTATTTCGGAATAAACTCCGGCATCAGAAAGATTAGCCGGAATAATGAATTCATATTTTACCTTATAATCTGCCTTGTCTTTATACTCGCCGGAAGTTTCATATTGTGGCATGAATCTTTGTATAATGCAGGTAATGCATTACTTATGAGTTCATTTCATCTGGTATCAACAATTACAACAACAGGATTTTACAGCGCTAATTATAATGCCTGGGGGAGTGTGATGATAGTGATAATCTTTGTTCTTATGTTTACCGGAGGGACAGCAGGTTCTGCCGGGGGAAGCCTAAAGATAATAAGACTCCTTGTGGCTATTAAGAACTCAAGAGTGGAGATGCGAAGGATGATTCATCCCAATGCTGTTATACCCGTTCATGTCGATCACAGAGTAATACAACAGAGTTTTGTATATAATCTTCTTATGTTCATTGTAATATATTTCATTGTAATCTGTACCAGCTCGGTAGTAATAGCATTTATGGGATATGATATAATCACCTCATTCAGCACATCTGCTGCCCTGCTAGGAAATATTGGTCCCGCAATAGGATCATTCGGGCCATTCAGCACCTATCATTCAGCTCCCCAGTGGGGAAAATGGTTCTTCTCCTTTATAATGCTGCTTGGCAGGCTGGAAATGCTTTCAGTCCTGATATTCTTCTCCAGGGGCTTTTATAAACACTGACCGGCAATTACCATTCAAGATTTCCAAGTCCCTGCCTTATAATTTCTATCTCGTCACCTGTGCAGTCGACAACCGTTGATGCCTCATTCTTGCCATAGCCGCCATCGATAACAACATCGGCAAAGTCGCGGAATTTCTCATAAATAAGTTCCGGATCTGTCGTATACTCGATTATTTCGTCAGGATCATGGATTGAAGTTGTAATCAGAGGCCGGCCAAGTTCCCTTACAATTTCAAGCACAATATTATTGTCAGGTATCCTTATACCGACAGTCTTTTTTTTGTTCTTGAATAATTTTGGTATCTGGTTATTCGCTTTTACAATAAACGTGAATGGGCCGGGAAGGTTGCGTTTTAGAAGCTTGAAGATACTGTTATCCCTGACTATTGTATATTCTGACAGCTGGCTCATATCGTGAAATATAAGAGACAGGTCGGGATTCTTTGGATTAAGGCCTTTGTGCTGGGCTATTCTTTCAATTGCCCGGTTTGCCTTTATGTCGCATCCCATCGCATACACAGTATCCGTAGGATAAATAATTATTCCTCCGGCTTCCAAAGCATCCAGTACTAAACGGATATGCTTCACATTTGGATTTTCGGGATAGATGCGAATCAACATATTGCTGCGGTTATTTCTGCAAATATAATAGAAAGTTATAGAAGTGACAGGTGTTGAGGTTGAAGCATTAAAAGGGAAAAAAAGATCAGGCGAAAATCACGATTCGCTGCTTCAGGGATTTCGTCTCACCTGTAAGCAAAATCCTCAATCTGTAAAACATAAAAAGGGTAAGCTCCTTATATCGCACCGCTACAACCACCTACCCTTGCTACCTTCCGATCCTGGGGGAGTTCAGCAGGAGCTGGTCGTATAAGACTTACCCACTGCAAAAATATGACAATTTTCCAAGCATAACAAATATAATTCCGGAGCCCTCTCCAACTGTGATTGTTTTTAGATTATATTTGTTAGCAGAATTGAATTAAAATCAAAAAAATGGAACAAAAAGTTAATGTCTGGAAAGCCAATCTGAAAAATGGGCTTATTCTCGGATTAATCGGCATTGTCTATACCCTTGTTATGTATTTCCTGGATCTTTCACTCAATAACATACAGGGCTATGTTTTTATTCTGATCCAGATAATAGTTCTCTACTTCCTGGTAAAAATGTACCGGGATAACTTCCTTCATGGAATGATATCATTCGGCAAGGCATTGGGAGCAGGAGTTGTTATATGCCTATATTACAGCATAATAATCGCCATATTCACATATATACTATATGCTTTCATCGACACTAACCTTATTGACAAGATGCTTGCAATGACAGAGGAGAAACTGCTTAACAGTGGATTAAGCCAGAGTCAGATAGATGCAAGTATGACTGTTCAGGCAAGGATAATGAAACCCGGCTTTATGGCTCCGATTAGTATTTTCGGGAATATGTTCCAGGGGCTTATAATGTCCCTTATAGTTGCAGCTTTCGTCCGTAAGGAAGGTAATCCCCTTATCGACACTCCCGAGCAATAATATGTATTGATATAATGGATCTTAGTATCATCATACCAGTCTATAACGAAGAAGAATCCGTTACAGAACTTGCCAACTGGATAGAAACAGTATGCAGTAAGGCTGGTCTCTCATTTGAGATCCTGTTCATTGATGATGGCAGTTCTGATTCTTCATGGCAGAAAATTGAACAAATAACAAAGAAAAATGACTCAGTAAAAGGTGTGAGTTTCAGGCGCAACTATGGGAAAGCCGCTGCACTTCATACTGGTTTCCAAAAAGCGTCAGGCGATGTTATAATCACAATGGATTCTGATCTTCAGGATAGTCCGGATGAAATACCCGAACTTTACAGGATGATCAGGGATCAGGGATATGATATTGTATCCGGCTGGAAGAAAAAGAGATATGATCCCTTTATCAAGCGATTCAGCAGCAAACTTTATAATTTTACAGCAAGGATCTCATCAGGTATAAAACTGCATGATTTCAACTGCGGACTTAAGGCTTACAGGAATGAGGTTGTAAAGAGCATAGAAGTATTCGGTGAGATGCACCGTTATATCCCCATACTTGCTAAAGAGGCAGGCTTCCAAAAGATCGGAGAGAAAATTGTTGAACACCGGCCGCGGAAGTATGGTATGTCAAAATATGGTATGGACAGGTTTGTAAAGGGTTACCTCGACCTTCTCACCATCGGATTTATAAGTCGCTTCGGAAAGAGACCCATGCATCTGTTCGGATTGCTTGGCACTATAATGTTCATAATAGGTTTTGTTATGGCAGCTTATCTCGGAGTCAATAAGCTTATGTTTGTGCATAACAACCTGAGGGCTCCTCTCGTTACAGACAGCCCCTACTTCTATATTGCCCTTACTACAATGATAATAGGCACTTTACTGTTCCTGACAGGCTTCCTTGGTGAACTGATAAACCGTAACTCTGCTGAGAGGAATACTTATCTGATAAAAGATAAGATCAATCTGTAGCCGGCTGACGTCTAATATACCCCTCCCCTGCCTTATACAGGTGCATATTTGCTTCTGCGATACCAGCCCTCCTGCCTGCTTCAATGTCAGATTCCTTATCACCATAAAGAGCACATTCTGCAATATCAAGATTGAATTCACTGATTGCCTGCAGTAACATTCCGGGTTCCGGCTTACGACATGAACAGGGCCCTGTAAAATCAGGATGGTGGGGACAATAATAGACTTTCGAAATAATAATTCCCCTTTCCCTGAATTGCCCTACCATCCATCTGGTAAGCTTTAAAAAATCCGCTTCAGAATAGATCCCTCTGGCTATCCTCGCCTGATTTGTGATAACGAGCACAATAAACCCCCTGTCAATATATCCCCTGCAAATATCGAAGATCTCCTCATTAAAAATGAAATCCCTGTTAGTGAAGACATGCCCTCTGTCATAATTTATTACACCATCGCGATCCAGAAAGAGAGCTTTATTTATGGACACCGGGTGTATGCCAGGAGACTCGGGACGGGGAGTTGAATTTTTCATGTTTCGGATAACAGGTTATCTGAAAAAAGTTCTGAAGCACGAAGATAATCAGCCGGGATTCCGATATCAATGAACACATCATCGAAGATCTTAGCTTTCAGTATTCCTTCTCCGGCTTCTTTTTCCATAAGATCATATTCAAGAGAGAATATCTCCGGCAGTTTTTTACTTTCAAGATAATCCCTGTTAATAAAATAGATCCCTCCGTTTATAAGCCCATCACTGCAGAATTCCTTCTCCCTGAAGCTGACTATCTTATCACCACTGTATTCAACTGAACCATAACGGTCAAAATCAGTCAATCTTTTAAGCGCCACTGAAAAGTGATTTTCATTTTCAATATGAAAGTCATAAAACTCTTTCAGATTGATAGGAAAATATGTATCTCCGTTCATTACAAGGAGATTATCGCTTTCTGTAAAACGTGCCGCATATTTAACTGCTCCGCCTGTTCCAAGAGGCTTATCCTCAACAACATACTCAATCGGTATGCCTAAAAAAGATTCGCCAAAATAACTCCGGATGATCTCTGACTTAAAACCAAGTGACAGAATTATCTTTTCAACCGGATAGCTTATCAGCCATTCCAGGACAAAAGACATAAAAGGTCTACCGTTTACCGGAGCCATCGGTTTCGGAATATCTTTAACAACCTGACTCAGGCGTGTTCCCATTCCTCCTGCAAGTATTACCGCTTCCATATTTCATTAATTTTCCATCCTTGACAACCATTTTCACTGAAATGAAAATTCAGTATTTTCCCATTGAATTTCCCAAGAGCATTTATAAGATTCAGTCTTTTAACCGGATCAGTAATAAAGAACATAAATCCGCCTCCCCCCGCTCCGGAAACCTTTCCTCCGTATGCACCTGAACTCATTGCAGCTTCATAAATATTTTCAATATGTTTATTTGTTATAGATATTGCCATCTTCTTTTTATTCTCCCATTCCCTTCCTAAGGTTTCTGCAAAGCCTTCTATATCACCTTTAAGCAAATATTCTTTCATTATGAAAGAGCTTTGCTTAATGCTATGCGTGGCCTCTACCTGTATCTTCTTACCCTTTCTTGTATTTTCCTGCTGTTCCTTTATTATCTTATCAGAATCCCTTGAAGCTCCAGTATAAAACAGTATCATTGAGGCCTCAAGTTCATCAACTATCCATTTCTTGATTCTCAAGGGATTCACAATGACCCTGTCATCACTATAAAATTCTATAAAGTTAAATCCTCCGAATGTTGCTGCATACTGATCCTGTTTGCCTCCTCTGAGCCCGAGATCAATACGTTCTATCCTATAAGCAAGGTAAGCCATGTCGTAATCACCAAGGGGAAGATTAAGCCATTCTGCAAAAGCTTTTAGGATAGCGACAACCATTGTGGAAGATGAGCCGAGTCCACTACCCGGAGGAGTATCGCACCATGTTGTCATCTTAAATGAAAGGGGCTTGGTGATCCCGAAATCCTTTACTATCCTGTTATATACACCTTTATGCAGGTCAAGCTGACCATCAACAGGCAATTCCAGTGCAGAACTATATCTTTTGCTACAATTCAGATCAGCTGCATTTAAAATAACCGAATTATCGTCAGTCTCTTCTATTGTACAGAAAGCATAGTGATCAATTGTAGCATTCAACACTGCCCCTCCGAACATGTCAGAGTAAGGTGACACATCGCTGCCTCCGCCGGCAAGTCCAAGTCTGAGAGGGGCTTTACTTCTGTATATCATTAGTTAGTGGTTATTATGCACGGTATTGTTAAAAGGGCGGAGAGCAAAGAGCGGAAACCGGAGACCGGATAAAAACAATCCTGCACCTCGCAATCTGCTACTTGCAATTTTTGATATTTCAGTACCAGGTTCAAGTTCATTTTAATTTTTTTTGTTTAGCACTCTCTCTGCTGACATTTATTAACGCGGCCGTCAGCTTGTCCCATGTAAATCTGGACTTCTCGCGGTTGACACCAGCAGAGAATTCGTCATACCTGTTGTTAGTAAAGAAATCCATAATTGCCGTACTGATTGATCGCGGATCAGGGTTTACTACATATCCACATTCACCATCTTTGACTATTTCATGAAGACCTCCTACATTCGTTACGAGCATTGGTTTCCCAAAATGGTATGCTATCTGAGTCACGCCGCTCTGAGTTGCACTTCTGTAAGGCTGTACAATAAGATCAGCTGCCGAGAAAAAAGATGCAACCTCATTTTCACCTATGAAACGGTCAAAAAGGATTACATCATCACACATATTATTTTTAACAATTATATCCCGGTACATTTTATCATTTTCATAAAACTCTCCTGCAATTATAAGCTTAAGTTTTCCATTTCTCAATTGTTTTTCAGCAAAAGCTTCAAGCAGCAGGTCGAGTCCCTTATAAGCCCTGATAAAACCAAAGAAAAGCATATATGAGTTATCAGCCGGCAGATTGAGATTTTTCAACGCGTCCTCGCGTCGCATTGGAGTACCATAATTATCATACAGTGGATGAGGATTAAAAACAACAGGAAAATCAGTATTGAATGATTTCAGATCATCAAAAACGCTTCCGGACATAACTATTCCACCGTTTATGCTGTTCAGGAAGTATCTGGTAAAAGATCTGTCAATAAGGCTTTTCTCATGTGGCACCACATTATCGAATATGCATATCACACGGGTTGATTTGTTGCGGGCAGCCACCTTTGCCACAGTGCCAAAGCATGGAGCCATGAACGGATGCCAGTATTTTATAATAAGAATATCCGGCTTTTGCCTTCTTATCTTCTGTCCTACATTAATCCAGTTGAAAGGGTTAATGGAGTTAAGCAGCCGGGTGATCTTCAGATCAGATGGGGCTTCAGCCTCAGTGAACTGTGTCTTTCCGGGAAAAAGGAATCGCGGATATTGTAAAGTAAAGGTAAATATTTCCGTATTGTGACCTTCCGACAGGAACTGCCTGGCAAGTCTCTCGTTAAAAGAAGCCAGTCCACCTCTGTAGGGATGTGCAGTACCAAGGATCAATACGTACATAGTTTTTAAATAAAGGGCAAATGTAAGAAAAATGAAGGAATTTAATACTGTGTAAAGATAACAAAGGTACAAAGACTTAAATAGTAGGGGCAGAAGCTGTCAGATATAAAATTCAGATTTAACAGTTACACCAAATGCCCAGACTTGCCGGGCGTTTACAATAAATTTTCAATTTGCCATTTTATCTTATCCCTCATAAAAGCCGGTTTGTCAAAAACCTAAGATGTCTTCATACTTTGTCAATACCCCCATTTAATGGTTGACAAATTCCAGTTTGTCGACACCCTTGTTGTCAATTGGCCTTATTATTAATATGACATTTAGCTTACTTTTGTTCCATCTATGTGTAACAATTTCGGAATTTATATCGTTGAAACTAATAAATTTAATTTTACTATCATGAAACTTATTCTAAAGTACTCATTTATTTTGATTGTTTCAGCAGGCGTGATTTCAATGTTCAGTTCCTGCAAAAAGTCGACTATACCCACAGTGACCACTGCTCCTGTTACCGAAAAAACCGAATCGACGGCTAAGTCAGGCGGAAATGTAACTGACGATGGAGGAGAAGCGGTAACTGCAAGAGGTGTGGTATGGGGTAAAACCGAAAACCCGACTATAACTGCGGATAATAAAACGATGAATGGAATCGGAACAGGAAGCTTTGTCAGCGAAATTACAGACCTTGACCCGGATCAGACTTACTATCTCAGGGCTTATGCAG
>Ga0255341_1000289_pt1 | contig 90310 bp, 73 predicted proteins | sample wastewater_treat_8_FD_192418 | JGI IMG/M metagenome (GOLD analysis project Ga0255341, IMG submission 192418) | Wastewater microbial communities from Lulu Island WWTP, Vancouver, Canada - plant12 | ecosystem: Engineered > WWTP > Wastewater > Unclassified | place: Canada: Vancouver, British... | reverse complement strand
AATAAAGGCTCGGAGAACAAAAGAGGTTAGATAAAGGGGACAGAAAAAGGCAGGAGGCCGCCACAGCGAAAAGAACTTTAACAGATTGTAAGTATATGCTTGACAAACTTCATTAGAAGAGGAGGTACAATGAGTATTAAAAGTGATCTCGCAAAGATTGTTGGCAAAGATTATGCTACTGATAGCATGGAGGAGCGAAAAGCCTACTCGACTGATTACAGTCTCCTCCCCCCGGGATTGCCCGATGTGGTTGTTTGGCCTGAAACCTCGGAACAGGTCGGCAAAATAGTCGCTTGGTGTAATGACAGGAACATCCCTGTTGTTCCTGTCAGTTCAAAGGTGCACTTCCACGGATGCACTATACCCAAACAAGGAGGTATCGTGGTGGACATGTCGAGGATGAATAAGATCCAGGAGATTGATCTCGACAACCGCCTGGCCAGAGTGGAGGCAGGTGTGACATGGGAACAGTTTGTCGCCGCCCTGGAAAAGAAGGGTATGCGAACGATCATGCCTTTATTACCTCCAGGTAACCGGTCTGTACTGACTGATACTCTGGAGCGTGAGACCCCGACAAATATTGTCTACGATTATGGTGAGCCGATGCAATCAATAGAGGTTGTCTGGCCAAATGGTGAAGTTTTTCGCTGTGGTTCAGCAAGCGTAAATGGTTTTCCTGACTCTAAATCAAGAGGTGCAAACCCATCGGGGCCAGGTATCGACTTCTACCGGTTTGTCCAGCAGGCACAAGGCACCATGGGTATCGTGACATGGTCGAACGTAAAGATCGAGTCTATTCCAAAAATAGATAAGATTTTTTTTGCTCCAGTTGAGGATCTTCCATATGCCATAGACTTCCTCTACAGGATTTTACCGAGAAGAATCGGACAGGAATGTCTGCTTCTCAACAACGTCGATCTTGCTGCTATCGTGGCAGAAAATATGCCTGATGACTTTGACATGCTTTGTGCTACACTGCCCTCCTGGACACTTATCCTGGTGATCAGCGGGCTCCTAAGAAGGCCCGAGGAAAAAATAGCTTACGAAGAGAACTTTCTTTCCCAGGTCATAAAGAATGAGTTTCCAAAGATGGCTCTTGCCGACAACCTGCCAGGTTTTCCGGGCCTTGGAAGAAAACTCCTTCCAATGCTGAGAAAACCATGGCCATCCAAGGTACCCTATTGGAAAAACCGTTTTAGAGGTGGTTGCCAAAATCTCTTCTTCATAACAAAACCCTTTAAAGCTCCGATGTTTATGGATATGATGGAAACGATCACAGCTAGATATGGCTATGCGGTAAATGAAATAGGTAGTTACATCCAGCCTATAGAACATAACCGGGCCTGCCAGATCGAATTCAGTTTCTTCTATGACCCTGATGATGAAGGGGAAAAATCTTTAGTGGCAGAGATTTATCGTGAAGCTGCCGTGGCAATGATGAATGAGGGTGCATTTTTCACAAGACCCTATGGAGACCTGGCGCCCATTATATACAATCGTGCTGCCGGTTATACTATGACGCTGAAACGATTGAAAGCAATATTCGATCCCAATAACATTATGAACCCCGGCAATCTCTGCTTCTAAGGAGGATAAAATGCGAAAAGATGAGATGTTTGATACGAAAAAAGTGAAGGTAGCTTTAGATGTAACTGATCTGAAAAATTTCGTTTACGATATGCAGCATTGCGTCAAATGTAAAGGATGCTACTGGGTTGAGCACACCTATGTGCCAGGAATTGATTTTTCGGTGAGATGCCCCAGCAATCTATGGAATGATTTTGATTCTTATGGTGCTTTTGGCAAGATGCGTATTGGCCTTGCAGTTGAGGAAGGAAAACTTGAGTGGACTGACAAACTGCTCGAAATCATTTATGCTGACCCACTGTGCGGAGCTTGTGACGTTGGCTGCAAGCGTAATCTTGATCTGGAAATAGAATTGTCCCTTGAAGCGCTACGAATCAAGGCGGTCAAAGACGGTGCAGGTCCTATGCCTGCGCACAAAAAGATCGCAAAAAACATTGCGACAAAACATAACCAGTTTGGTTCACCCCATGAGAATAGGAAGAATTGGATTACAAAAGATGTGCAAGTGGCTGAGAAAGCGGATATAGTCTACTTTGTAGGATGTTCAGCCTCCTATGTGAACCCTGAGATTGCCCGGGCAACAGCAAAAGTATTGAATGCCTCAGGAAACAAATTCATGCTTATGTCCGATGAGTGGTGTTGTGGAAATACACTCTTTTCCGTGGGTATGGTTGATGAAGCTAGGGATCTTGCAAAACGGAATATTGCTGCGGTAAAGAAGACGGGCGCAAAGAAGCTTGTGACAAGTTGCGCAGAAGGGTACCGCATGTGGAAAGTGGACTATCCAAAATTACTTGACATAGCAACCTCAGATCTTGGTTTTGATGTTGTACACCTTATTGAGGTGGCTGATGACGCGATTAAAAGTGGTAACCTTAAGCTGACCAAACCTGTGGATGTCCGATTCACTTACCATGATTCGTGCGGCGTGAGCAGACTCTCAGACCCATGGACGCCGTGGAAGGGTGAACGAGGGTGGATGGGTATGGTAAGCCCGCCACTGAAGAGAAGGCGCGGTAAATCAGGATTATACATACAGTCACGAAATATACTGAACGCAATACCTGGTGCAAAGTTTGTTGAAATGCCCAGAATAAGGGAAAATGCCTTCTGTTGTGGAGCTGGGAGGGGTGTGAAAGGGGCATTTCCTGATCTTGCAAAGTTTTCAGCAAACCATCGCCTCGATGAGGTGAAGTCAGTAAGCGCTGAAGTACTTGTGTCCGCATGCCCGTGGTGTAAGAGCAACTTCAGTCAGGTTGCCAAAGAGAATGGAAACAGTTTGAAAGTAATGGATATAGCAGAGATTATAAGCGCTGCATTGGAAAGATAAGGAGGCAGACTATGAGTATACAAAAACAAGCATATAGTGCGTTAGAGGCAGCGGTCGGGGCAAAGTACATCTCTGACGATCCGGCCATCTGCGAGGGATACCGGTCGGGTCCAGCCGGTTACGAGAATGGTCTCGGTTATGAACGGGTTATGACCACTATCCCTGGCGCTGTTATTTTACCGAAAAACACAGAGGAGGTACAGAAAGTAGTAAAGATATGCAACCGCTATAAAGTGCCATATGTGCCATACAGTACTGGTTTCTATGGGCCGCGCTCCCACTGCCATGTTGAAAACGAACTCCTTATTGATTTGAAACGCTTGAATTCGTTTGAGATTGATGAAAAACATTTCTATGTCGTAGTGGGCTCGGGTGTTGTCTACTCCCCGATTCAGCAGGAAGCCATGAATAAGGGTGCATATGTCGTAATTGGCGGAGGCGGAGCCCAGGCTTCTGCTATAGCCAATTTGATCGGTGACGGTTGGTCTCCGTTAAGCCACAGAATAGGTCTTCCACACAGGCGCATACTGGGTACGGAACTGGTGTTGCCTGACGGTGAGCTGGTTAAAATGGGTTCGCTCGCAGATGGAGCTGACCCTTTCTGGGGAGATGGCCCTGGGCCTGATCTAAGAGGCCTTCTCAGAGGCTTCACAGGTCTAAGGGGCTGTCTCGGTATTGTTACAAGAATGGCTATCAAGACACTTCCTTTTCAACCGGAACCCCTTGTCCCGACTGGGATTTCACCAAATACTGCCCTTGCTTTGCCCGAGAAAAGGGTAAAGTGGGTTAATTTTCAAATGCCCAGCAAAGCAGCACAGGTAAAGGCTATGTTTGAAATAGCTAAGGCAGAAATAGCAGGTGCAGTGACAAAAGTTCCACTCTTCTGGCGAGCCATAGCAAAGGCCGAGTGCAAGGAGGAATTCTGGGAAATATGGGGTAAGGAGACAGAAGAATCAATAAAAAACTTTTTTATCGTCCGTGTCCTCCTTATTGGGTACACTTCGGAAGAACAGATGCAGTACGATGAGAATGTTTTAACAGATATCATGACTGAGCTGGGCGGCATTGCTCGGCCTACCAAACCATCGGATGAATCATGGATCAAGAATGCAGACTCTGCCGGCATGTGGCTCATGTGTGGCTCCTATGTATCTGTCGACTACATCATAGAATCGCTTTCTCAGGCTACAGTTCACGGAGAATCATATGCAGAGCTCAAGAGGAAATACACACCGCCTCTCATGCCAGATAATGGTGACCCTGGCTGGTTCCAGAGCTTTGAACTCGGGCACCAGGGTTATTCCGAGTTCCTGATCTACTGGGATCAACGGGAAGATACAACAGGAGTGGACCACTTCTATCTTGAGACAGCCAAGATGAATATAAAAAATCGCTTCTACACATCCCTTTTGGGGCCTCATCAACCGCTTTATCTGACAGGACCTATGTATGGTCCGAACTATCACGAATGGCTTCTGAAGGTCAAAGACGCATTCGATCCTCTTTGGATTTGTCATCCCCCGGTGCCTCTGGCACATGATGAGTTTGTGGAGCGAGCGCCTTGGATGAAAGAGATAAAAGATTGGAAAAGTCCGAAAAAGCTCCCCATGCCAAAGTGGTAGCACGAAAGGTCTGATTAGCGCCTTTCCCGTATTCTGGGAAAGGCGCTTCAGCCCCCCCCCTGCAAAGTTGCGTGAGTTTTCCCGTCAAACTCATTGTGCTTGTTGTACAGCCTCCCGCGAAATAGGCAGGCCACGCGGAGGACTGCGCTTTTCAGCATGAGTAGGATGCACATATTCATCTTGCAGCGTGTATGCTCTTTGCCAAGGACTTGCCTGAGGAATCTGTTGGGAATTCTGATAGGATGATACTGAGAAATTTAGGAGAAAATATTGGGCAAGATGACGCTCCGTACATATAATATTTCCCAACCTGTATGAACCTCCAATAAATTGCTGTAAAATTTTCAAAATGAATTAAAAAATAAATTATTAATCACTTGTATGTTAGATAATACAAAAATGCGAAGCCACTACCAAAGGTTTATGATACATGTTTTGGTGAAAGACGTGTTCCTTTGGCTGAACCGTTGTTCCGGACTTGAACCCTGAACTGAGCAAATAAAAAATATATTGTTCTGAATAATTTCAAGGGAGTTATGAAAGCACAACATCTGATATTCTGGTATAGAGGACTACTGTAAAACAGTAGCATAAAGCCCCATGGAGCTTAGTTTAAAAGCGATTATTGTTCATCATGATGAACATTAATTTGAAGAGCTTTTTTGAAAATTATCTTGAAATAATAGTACAATTTATTATAAGATGTACGAGCGGAATTCGTAAGAGTGAACACATGTAAGATAATTCTCATGAAAGTATAATGGTCTCCATAAGCTCTACGCTCAGTATAGGTATGGAATGAAAGAGAGTTATGAGGAGGTGAGTCAATGTCAAAGCTATATATGACCTGTCCCTTTTCCAAAGGAAAGTGCATACAATGTGCGATTTACAGAGGTAGGCATGCAGAGATTTGTTTTGCTGCAGGTTATCATGGCGGGGAATTTAAAGACCTTATGAAACCGAAGGCTAAGCCAACCAACCCCACTACGGAGTTAAAGTTCCCATTCCCGAGTATCTCTGAATCCCCGAATCGTATTTCAAATGTTGAGGACTGTGTTTTGACAGGTGATGGTGTTAAAACAAAATGATGGCACTATTAGTATAAGGAGGGAAGCATGATTCACGATTTTACGTATCTTAAACCTGGCTCGGTTAAAGAGGCACTTGCCATGCTCGCTGACCATGCAGAGGAATGTAAGGTTATCTGTGGTGGGCAATCACTGCTCATAGTCATGAGGCAGGGCCTTGTAGCGGTTGATTACCTTATCGACCTCAAGGGACTGAATGAGCTAAGCTACATCAAGTATGATGCAAAAGAAGGTCTCAAACTCGGAGCTACCACAACCCACAGAATGATTGAAAAATCAGATATTATCAAAAAGAACTACCCCGTTCTTGCGATCATGGAGGAGAAACTTGCTTCTGTTCAGGTTCGTAACTGGGGTACAATTGGTGGTAACCTGGCTCATGCTGATGCAGCAGGTGATCCGGCCCCTGTGCTCATCTCGCTCGGCGCCACAGTAAAACTTGGCTCAAAGAAGGGCGACAGAGTTATGGCTCTCGAGGACTTCTACACTGATCTTTTTGAGACAGCCATGGAGCAGGGTGAGATGATTCTCGAGGTGCAGGTACCACCGCCCCCGCCGAAAACAGGCTCTGCATACCAGAAGTTTAACCTTATCGAGGATGATCAGGGTATCGTCGCAGTTGCGGTGACAGTGACTGCAGATAAGAGCGGTGTGTGCTCTGATGCAAAAATAATATTAGGTAATGCAGGTGTTACACCGATTCGGGCAAAAACTGCTGAAAAGATTCTTATCGGCAATAAATTAACCGACAAGCTGATGGTCGAAGCAGGAGAGGCAGCAGCCGGTGATGCAGATCCTGTATCAGACATTCATGCTTCTGCAGATTTCCGGCGCCATTTGATCAAAGTGCTGACCAAGCGCATGGTCAAACAGGCCTGGGACCAGGCTATTAAGGGTTAAGGAGGGCTTCTATCATGGAAAAGAAATTAATTACACTTACAGTAAATGGCATAGATTACGAACTGTATTTAAACCCCAAAACTCTCCTTGTGGAAGCCATAAGGGATCACATCGGCCTTACAGGAACAAAAAGAGGTTGCGAGACCGTTTCCTGCGGTGCATGCACGGTTATGATTGATGATATGGCTGTAAAATCATGCTCAGTTCTTGCAGTTCAGGCAGAAGGACACCGAATAACCACAGCAGAGGGTCTGGAGAAGAACGGAGAGTTGGCTCCGATCCAGAAGGCATTCCTTGATGAAGGCTCGTACCAGTGCGGTTTCTGTACCTCAGGCATGCTCATGTCTGCTGAGGCTTTTCTGAAGGAAACTAAAAACCCCAGTGAAGAGCAAATCAAAGAGGCTATTGAAGGGAATATTTGCCGTTGCACCGGTTATAATAGTATCGTACGAGCCATTGCGGCTGTAGCAAAAGGTAAGTATGCGGAGGTTAAATCATGAACAAATATACTGTAATCAATCCACATGAACCATTCAGGGTTCTCAATACCCATGTTCACAACATTGACGGCATTGCTAAGGTCACGGGCCGGGCGACCTATACCTTCGACGTGAAGCTTCCTGGAATGCTCTATGGAAAGATCCTCCGGAGCCCATACCCACATGCAAAAATTGTCAAAATAGACGCAAGTAAAGCTCTGGCACTTCCGGGTGTTATAGCAGTTGCAAATGGTAAGGATGACACACTTGGTATAAAGCAGGGAATCTGGCGAAGATATAAGGATCTTTGCGATGAGCAGGTGCTTCCTGTTGATAAAGTCCGTTACATAGGCGAGCCTGTTGTGGCAGTGGCAGCGATAACAGAAGAGATTGCAGAGAAAGCTCTCGACCTTATCGACGTTGAATATGAAGAACTGCCTGCTACTTTCGAACCTCTTGATGCGATCAAGAAGGATGCCCCGGAGATCCACGAAGGCTTTGAAAGAAACATCAATGTTACCCGCCATATCGAGTGGGGTGATGTGGAGGAGGCATTCGAAGAGGCTGAATATATCAGGGAAGACTGGTTTAAATGCGGCGGCCAGGCACATATGTGCATGGAGACAAGAGCAGCAGTAGCAAGTTATACACCTGACGGAAAAATGACTGTGTGGACATCAACCCAATCTGCCTATTATCATCAGGCTCTTCTCGCGGGTGTTCTTGGACTCAGAGAAGGTAATGTAAGGATTCTCGCGCCCTATGTAGGAGGCGGCTTCGGTGGGAAATTTGAGCTTGATGCAGCACAGTTCTGTGCATGTGTTCTCTCTATGAAGGTCCGTAAACCTGTCAAAATTGTATTTACAAGAGAAGAGGATTTCATAGCGTCGAAACGACGTACCCCCATGTTCTATTACACGAGAACCGGCGTGAAGAAAGATGGTACGTTTTGTGCCCGTGAAGCCAAAGTCTTCACGAACGGTGGCGCGTACACAGGTATGGGCGCAACAGCGCTTTACCTCACTGGTTTTTTCCACTCCTTCCCGTACAGATGGAAAGGTTACCGCTACGATGGTTACAGGGTCTACACAAACACGCTACCATCAACATCGATGCGTGGTTTCGGTGCGCCTCAGGCCATGTGGTGCTCTGAACAGCAGATCGAGTGGATTGCTAAGGATTTGGGACTCGATCCTATCGAGATGAGACGAAAGAATTCTCACCACGAGGGTTACGTTGTTCCTGGCCAGGCAACTATCGCAAGCTGTGGTATAGATTTGTGTTATGATGAGATCAAGGCTTGGATCAAGTCAAAAGGTAAACTGCCAAAGAACAGATCCATAGGCATTTCTGCGTGTGGGTTTATGTCCGGTGGAATCTTCAACTGGTTTGATACCCCCTACTCATTCTCCTCTGCAGTGGTTACTGTCAATAACGACGGAACTGTAGAGCTGCATGTGGGTGCACAGGATATCGGTCAGGGTTCTAATACGACTATGGCAATTATCTGTGCTGAGGCACTTGGTGTAAAGGTTGAAGACATAAAGGTGCACTCCGGTGATACAGACCATTGCCCTGCTGACCTTGGGGCATGGGGATCGAGACAGACTCTTATGACCGGTAACGCTGTAAAAATGGCAGCAGAAGACGCCAAGAAACAGCTTCTTGAGTTTGCCTATGCCCAGTCGGGCCTCAACATTGTGTACGACCTCGATATCAAAGAAGGCTGGGTGCATGCTATTGCCCGCCCGGAAAGAGGAGAGCCATTTGCTGATCTGGTAAAAAGAGCAACACGCGGTAAGGACGGCCAGAGGATTGTGGGTAGAGGTTATTACACACCCCACAGAAAAGGTATGATTTCTCCTGCATACAGCTATATGCTCCAGGGTGTTGAGGTGGAGATTGATGAAGAGACAGGAAAGATAAAGCTGATTGATAGTATGACAGCCCATGACTGTGGCCAGCCCATCAACCATCTTGGCTTGATTGGACAGCTTGAAGGCGCCTTCTCAATGGCTGCCGGTTATGGCTACCTCGAATATATGCCTTTCGAGGATGGCAAGATGATGAACCCGAACCTGGTGGATTACAAGATGATCAGGTCAACAGGAATGCCTCCAGCAAATATTGCTGAAATAGACACGTATGAGCCGGAAGGGCCATATGGCGCAAAGGAGGCAGGTGAAGGCCTTACAAACCCGACTGCTGCAGCCATTGGTAATGCAATTTTCCATCGTTTCGGTATCCAGATGAAGGAATGCCCAGTTCGGCCTGAGATGATTGTCAATGCCCTGAAAGAAAAGGCAGAAAAAGATAAAGAAGCCAAGAAGAAGTAAGAGAAGGAGAGAGATATGAGCGAACAGCAAAGCAAACCGGTAATATGTCCTGTATGCGGTAAGAAGGCAAAAACAGGAAGTGCTATAGACTGTGCCCGTCATATGTTCGGAACAGGAGACAAACCCCACAGACAATGGGTCGATGAACACGTTAAAGAACATGGAGAATCTTTTATAGATCTGCTAATCGAGCAGGCTACTACTCCAGGCAACAGAAGTTATGTACTTCTGGCAGAAATCATCGAGAAAGCTGTCAAAGAAGCAGAGGGGAAGTAAGCCGAAAACATGATTTTTTAAAAGGCATAAGCAATAAATGCCACAGTTATAGGAGGATTCCATGATTATAGAAGGGAAATTTACCGTTAAGGCGCCCATTCAGAAGCTATGGGATACGCTTTTTGATGTTCAGGCACTTGCAGCTTGTCTGCCAGGCACTGAAGAGATTAAGCAGCTCGATGACAAGACCTATGAAGTAACAATGAAACAGAAGGTTGGTATCATCAAGGTTACGATGAAAGGTAAACAGACGCTTACCAAAGTTGAACCTCCGACCCACCTGGAAATGGAAGGCGAAGCAGAGGACATGACAAAGCTTGGCCGCATGAAAGATAAAGTTACTATGGATTTGAAAGATATTGGTGGTGGCGAGGTGGAGATCTCATACAATATCGATGTCAGCATGGTTGGAAAGTTGGCCATGTTTGGTGATAGAGTTATGAGGAGCAAAGCCACAGAGGTAGAGAGAGAGTTTGTAAAGAATCTGTCAGCGAGACTGTCAAGCGTAGCATAAGGATATTTCGTTGAATTAAAGCAAATATCAGTGGGGCTGCCACAGAACAGCCCCACTTTTTTTAAGCGCCAAACGGGCAGTCCTTTGTTCTCTTTCGTGCTAACACCCAAAGAAACGCGAATGCCAAACTTGCGTTTCTGCTGGCACATTTGCTATATATAATTTCAGTTAACGTCATTGCTGTCATGGTGGAAACAAACTATGTATGTCATTTTTGTGAAGCATTTGACTGATGATTTTAGTTTGTTGAGTAAAGGAATACCTCAGGCAATCTATGGGTCGGACTAAAAGCCTGTTCCGCTCATCCGGTTGCCTTTGGCTCATCGTAGGATCTCTATTTATTTTATCCTTCCATGGATGTGCTGTAATAAAGGGTCTGCAGAAAAAGGCCGAGCCACCTCCAATTTATCCGGAACATTATCTGGATCGAAAAGATTTTTTTGTTGCAAATGGGGATAGCGTAGTTGGTCGATTGGCAGCCATTAAGCTTAAAAACGGCGACACACTTCCGGATATTGCACGGCACTTTAGTCTGGGAATTAATGCTCTCATAGAAGCAAACCCCGGAGTAGATGTATGGGTACCCAAGGCTGGGGAGCGTATTATGCTGCCCCTGAGTTTTATCCTGCCAGACTTTGTAGGAAAAGGCATCGTGATTAATTTGGCCTCAATGAGACTCTTTTACTTCAAGGGAGAGAACAATGCTGTGGTGGTATCGACATACCCCGTCGGTGTTGGCACCACAGAACGGCCTACCCCAATGGGTGAAATGCATGTGGTACGCAAGGTTACAAAGCCGACCTGGCACGTTCCTGCCTCCATTGCAGAAGATCATAGAAAAAAAGGCGACCCCTTACCTGCTAAAATACCACCTGGCCCCCTCAATCCCCTGGGAGAATATGCGCTGTATTTAAGCAAGCCAACATACTTGATCCATGGTACCAACAAACCGTCCAGCATTGGTCTTAGGGCAACCAATGGCTGTATAAGGCTTTACCCGGAGGACATAAGGCAGCTTTATGCAGATACTCCACTTAAAACTCCTGTTTCAATCATTAACCAACCATATCTAGCAGGTCAGCGGGGCGAAGTGCTGTATCTCGAAGCCCATGCACCTTTTGAAAGTTCTGGCTCAGGAGACCTGGAAAAGATACATGTGAAATTGAGGAAAATGGAAAAAGAAACCGGACGGATGCTTGACTGGAAAAAAGTCAAGGAAGTACTCGCCGAAGCACGAGGAATTCCCATACCCATTTCCGAAATGCGTGAGGACAACAGAGAGCGTATCATGGACACTATAGAAATCAGTCATCCTGACAAGTTATACGGCAAACCAGAAATACCAGAACTGAAAGTAGATGCATGGTACGTTCTGGCTGCTACTGTGTCGGAAAAGATTGAGGCTATGAGGCTTGCTGCCATTATAAATCACCAGGGTCCACAAATCCCGGCAACGGTTCTCTCAATAAACGACAGACACCGTGTTATGGCGGGCCCTTTCCGGGATGTCCGGGAGGCAAAAGATGCAATGAAACGTTTGAAAATTGATTTGGAACTGGACGGTATCTTAGTTGAACCAGTGAAGAAATGATTGCCCTGTTTTCAGTGTGGTCCACAATGGTTTTTGTCATGAAAGAGAGAAGCTGTAGGGTATCCCCTTCACTGAATTATACTGTAAATTCATATAGATAGGATAAATTACCCCATTTCGCAGTGTCACTGAGTAGTGAAAAACCTACAAAATGCCAGGTTTCGCCACAGCCTTGTGTGCCATTGTCTTTAAATATCAGGAGGTTTATTTAAAGTAACCGTGCATGGCATGCCAATTGTATATGGGTTGGTGTAAAAGAAGGAAAAGCTATAGGTGCGCATAAAGAATGGGAGAACAGGAAATTTGCCAGATAACTACGAGAATCAGTGTTTTGATTAAGGGTCAATGATAAAATAAAGTAAACCAAACGAAAGGAGGTGATCAGAAAATGAAAAAAGGTCTTTTGGCAATCACAATGGTGATCATTTTTGCCATCAGTATGATGGGCTGCGCAACGAAAGGTGATTTGGAAAGAGTTCAGGAACAGGAAATGCAAAACCGTGCCAAAGCTGATCAGGCGGCTATGGATGCGCAGGCTGCCAAAGCAGCAGCAGATGCAGCCACTATGAAGGCAAATGAAGCTGCAATCCGGGCCGAAGAGGCTGTGAAGAAGGCAGAAGAGAGAGAAAAAATTGCAGATGAAAAAGCTGCAAAAGCCGATGCTGCTTTCCAGAAATCGATGAAGAAGTAGAACAATCTTTTTTGCATTGCAGTTAACATTACTTTTGGTGGGGTGGAGAGGAAGTAAACGGGTCTAAAGCACCTCCACTTTCTCACACCCCATTGCTTTTCTAAAGGGTATCAACCTGCCAAAACCCAACGATGGACAATTTTGGGAATTTAAACATATAATTATAATGCGTTGCATGCTGTGTCCATATTACAAGCTGTGAGGATATTGAACGATAACGTGAAGAAAGCAGAGAGAGATATCCATAAAAAGCAAAGTGAGACGCACAAACACCCCCCCAGTCTTTTTGTTTGCATTATAATTACATCAATTCTCATGTGCGGATGGGGTTGTTTAGCCGATGAACTTCAGGCCAGATCAATCTTCCAGGAGGCAAATGATTTTTTCAGGCAAGGAGACTTCCAGGCTTCTTTGAATACATATCAGCAGATTCTTGAAAAACATCCCATGGAAGGTGACAGAATCCTTTTTCAGATGGGCATCATTTACTCGTATCCTGCAAATGAGCAAAAAGATTATCAGAAATCTTTGGAATGTTTCCAGAAACTGATAGAGAATTATCCGGAGAGCCGGTACAAGCGAGATAGTGAGATGATGATATTCAATATTAACAATGTTGTCATGAAGGATAAGGCAATTGACAGGCAAAAAACACAAATTGAGAGTCTCCAACAAAGGGTTAGATCCAGAGAGGATGAGATTACTGCACTGAAGAAAGAGATTAAAGTGCTAGAACAAAAAATATTTGCGCTCCGGAAAGAACCAGCTGACAAGGTTCTAATTGAAAAAAGAGAACGGCGATTAACGCTGCTATCAAAGGGCGAGATACTCAAAACCTACAAGATAGCTCTTGGGGGAAACCCAATTGGGCCAAAAGAACGGCAAGGTGACAACAAAACCCCAGAAGGAATTTATATTATTGATTCAAGAAACAGGAACAGCCAATATCATCTATCCCTTCGCATTTCCTATCCCAACGAGAAAGACAAAAAAAGGGCAAAGGAGTTAGGTGTTTCTCCAGGTGGGGATATCATGATACATGGCATTAAAAATGGTTTGTCGTGGGTTGGTGACTTACACACAGGCGTTGACTGGACGAAAGGGTGTATCGCTGTCTCAGACGAAGAGATTGAGGAGATTGATAGGTTAGTGCCCATTGGAACGATTGTTGAGATAAGACCATAAACAGACGCAAAAATGGTGCTTATTCCCCCAATTTGTGCTCCAGAAGCTTTTCTTTGTAACGAGTATTCACAAGTAGAATTTATTGTGGTATTATATCTCCATATTCAGGGCATGTTACGAGGGATATGTGTGAAACGTATTCGTAGGATATGGGGCAGGATTGAACGCCCCCTATTGCTCGTTTTAGTTTTCGTATTTTTGTTTGCCTGGTGGGCAATCATGTATAAATTTACCAAAGTCGTATTAGCCTTTTTTCGTTAACCAGATTTTTCAATAGATGCAGCAGCAAGCGCACTCCTAAACAAGCCGAATTAAACTTTCCTGTGCAGAGTGCATTAGAATTTGAGGTAAATGTGCATGCAGTATGGGAAATAATAAAAATATCTCGATTTACTACAACACTCTGGCATGGGAAGCCAGGAATGAAGCACCTCTTAATTTACACTGAAGAACCGCAGTGCCCGTACTTATACCAAATGATAACAATTCCGAAAAAAAGTAGGCAACGGGCATACGGTCAATGACTTTAATAACACGGATTTTTCGAAATATTTGTAGGAAGCAATAAAAAAATTTTTAAATATATCGAGGCTGTATAAAACAGAAATATTCTGCCTCCATGTTATCGATAGGTGAACATACTTCTGATGCTGGCTTGTTGTTTCCAACGAAGTAATGGAGCAGATCAAGGATAGATAGCTCAGTCTGTTCCAAGGAAAGGTTACAGGATCAGCCTTTCAGCTTACCACAGGCCAAGGCAGTAAAAGTTGTCACCAGAATTCATGAAGGCTCCATATACAGATTATAAAAGGGGGCAAAGAGCAAGGCGTAGGCTTGATCGTGATGACATCTCTTGGCCAATCCGGCAACGCACAGCATCTGATTGGCAGTGTGGCGGAAATGTATTCAAAAGTCATCATAAACAGAATTGACGACAAAATGAATGGTATTGCAAGGCTTGCACAGGATTTTAAGAAAGTAATGCATATCAGGGGACAGGGTTAAGCTGAACTTAAGCGAATACCTGAACTCTGCGCAGAGGGAACGATCAGACTCTTTCTTCAGGCAGTTTCTCTGCAAACTTCTGCTTGACAGGATTTAAGCCTTGAATATATCTTACATATCTTGCAAAAATACCCATAATATTCGGGAATTGAACAGTCTGAATGAGCCAATGGTGCATACTGTGAGGTATTTTGGCAATGGATAGATCAGAAAGTCTGGGGAAGCTAACTTAAAAATGTTTGCAGTAAAAACTTATATCACAAAGGCGATTGTAGAGTAAGCCCTAAACCGAAGGGCCGGCAAGAATTACCATTAATGCCTCCGAAAATTGAGCTATTCTTTTTCCTCATCATGTGGCTGTTTACGAGTATTTTATGTTGAGATCAGTACATTCTCCCCCTGTTGGATGGAAGCCTGAAAACCCTTTCTGATAAAGTTGATGTGATGTCTAAGGTTTGAGTAGACAACGATGGGCTAAAGTTAACAGGGCCCCTGTGGTTGCCAAAACCTGGTACCTACATACTGGAAGCAAGTAGGCATTTCTCGAATAACTAACTGTTACTCCAATTGATACGGTTGAACACTTCCAGCAGGTTTTCTGTGAAGGCTTGATCACCGCAGCGTAGATGCATGTCAGAAGAACCGATAACACAAACTTGTTGACAAAAATATTTTATCTATTATAAATATTTATATATTAGACCAATATTGACAAGTTTGAGAGCTCTAACTCCATCTTGGCCATTGATGAAGTTTTGAATTGATATAATTACTTTTAAAGGAGACATCATAATGAATCTTGCCAGGAATTTGGAATCATCAGCTATATATTTTCCTGACCGACCAGCCATTAGACAGGGCAGCCTCGAGTGGACTTACGCAGAGTTAAACGAACGGGCAAACAAGGTTGCCACTGGTCTCATGAAACTTGGGATCAAACCCGGAGACTACATAGGCCTCTGTTCACTGAACTCAGCAGATTGGATTGCTTTTTACTTTGGCGTGCTCAAAATTGGTGCAGTTGCAATCACTCTTTCTGGGCTTTTGACCGGAGATGAGCTGGCATTTCTTATCACTCATTCAAAACCAAAAGTACTGTTTACTGACCCGAGCAAACTTGAAGACGTTATGAGGCTGAAGAGCGACAATGGCCTTCAAACAGTCATTTGTTCTGATGGAGATATGGACCTATCTCACCTTATGAGGATGGGAGAACGTGCGTTTCAGGCAATTGACATGGATCGACTAGACACTGCAGCTGTTCTTTACACCGGTGGGACGACAGGGGCACCTAAAGGCGTCATGTTGAGTCATGAGGGAATGAATTTTGCTGCACGAGCAATTGCATATTATGAACATTCGGTACCAACCGACCAAGCGCTCTGTTTTCTTCCCTTTAATCATGTCTTTGGGCAGAATCATATTATGAATTCGACGATATACAGCTCGGGTTGCCTGGAGTTGCTCCCAGCATTTGACATGGACCGTGTCTTGGAGGCTATTGCTGCTGGCAGGGTCACGAAATTTTTTGCGGTACCGACTGTGTATGTTCGTTTCCTGAGCCTACCGGACTTGGAGAAGAAGGTGGGAAAACTTCGCTACTGTTTTTCGGCTGCTGCAAGTATGGCAAGAGAGATTGTGAAGCAATGGAAGGAGCGCACTGGCGTCACTATTGCAGAGTCTTACGGGATGACAGAGGTTATGCCTACCACGTTTAACCATTTTTACCCTGAATTTCACGTTGTGGGATCAGTAGGACCGGTTGTCCATGGGGTCGAGGCCCAGATCAGAGATGTGGAGGGCAATGTGCTTTCACAAGGTCAGGAAGGTGAAGTATGCATCAGGGGACGGAATGTGATGAAGGGGTACCTCAACAACCCCGAGGCTACCATTGCCGGAATGTGGAACGGAGAGTGGTTCCGGTCAGGGGATATAGGTGTTCTTGACGATCGGGGATATTTTTACATCGTTGATCGCCTTAAGGATCTAATAATCACAGGGGGCGAGAATGTGTATCCCAGGGAAGTCGAAGAGGCTCTATATACTCAGCCAGGGGTAGAGGAGTGTGCGGTCATTGGCCTTCCTGACAAGGAGTGGGGCGAAAAGGTCAGTGCTTATATTGTTCCAAAACCAGGGCAGCAGATATCTACGAATGAATTGAAAGCAGGCCTCAAAACCCTTCTTTCTCCTTTTAAAGTACCTAAGAAGATCGAGATCGTTAAAGAATTACCGAAGAGCCCTGCAGGGAAAATTCTGAAAAGGGAGCTCAAGAGGCAGGTTTTGGAAGAATCAAAACACTAGGGTTGGGCGGGTTGCAAGTTGTTATGAAATGTTAGCCTGAGGAGGTGATGAAGGGTGTTTTTTGCACCATCGGACTGATGTAAAACAAAAGGAGGGCCACCCACAGATGAACCCGGATTGATCAGGTGGCAAATATTCTTCAGCACACGATTACAATGTGTGAATTATATGGAGTAATGAAGGAGGGTAACGCATGAAGGACAGAAACAAACGGAATAGGCGCATAGTATTGACCATTGTTTTTCTTATAGGACTTTGTTTGATTTTCGGAAATGAGGCTGCAGCTGTCAAACCAAAGCTGTCGTGTAACGACCTATCAGACTTCACTTATCCAAACACAGTTATCACGTCGGCCACCTTGGTGTTAGATGGTCAAGTTAGTGTGGCCGGCATCGGGCCCATGCCTGAACACTGCGTTGTGACAGGTAGGATGAATGAACGTGTGGGAACTCTGGACGGTAAAACCTACGCCATAGGCTTTGAGATGCGCCTGCCGACGCAATGGAAGAAGAGATTTCTTTATCAGGCTAATGGAGGCATTGACGGTAGCGTCGTACCAGCATATGGTAATGACCTCGGCGGCGGTCCCACGTCGAACGGACTTTTAAAGGGGTTTGCCGTCATCAGCTCGGATGCTGGGCACTCAGGAGAAATGGGTCCTTTTTTTGGCATTGATCCTCAAGCGCGAATCGACTACGGCTACAACGCTGTTGCCCAACTCACACCCATGGCAAAAAGTCTGATCACCACATATTATAAGAAGCAGAAGTTTAAATCCTATTTGTATGGTTGTTCCAATGGTGGCCGTCATGCCATGGTAGCGGCATCGCGCTATGCTGACCAGTATGACGGCATATTGGCTGGAAATCCGGGATTCAACCTTCCCAAGGCTGCTGTTGCCCAATTGTGGGGGGCACAGCAGTTCTATACGATCACCACACCTGACACGAACATCGGTAGCAGTTTTACTCCAACGGAACTGGCTCTTGTAGGCGATGCGATTCTCGCCAAGTGTGATAACCTTGACGGATTGGAAGACGATATGGTTACGGATCCGATCGCATGTCAAGGGGTATTCGATCTCGCCATGGATGTACCTACCTGTACGGGTGATCGCGATGGGACGTGCCTTACAGCCGATCAGAAGGATGTGCTAGCTGCCATTCATGAGGGTGCGAAAAACACCACAGGGCCGCTCTATACGAACTTTCCGTGGGATGTTGGTATCAAGGGTTCAAACTGGAGCTTTTGGAAATTTACAGCATCTACATTGCTTGACCCCGGCGCCGTGGGTTTCATCTTTTCAACCCCTCCAGAAAACCCACTTACCTTTAACAGCCTGTCCTACGCACTTAATCTGTGTGGCACAGGTTTTGATCCTGACATTGATGCTCCCAAGATATTCACCACCGATGCAACCTATACTGAGTCGGGGATGTCTTTTATGACACCGCCTGATCTAGCTATGACGGGATTATTTGAACACAAGTCCAAGCTATTGGTCGTGCATGGTACGTCTGATGGGGTCTTTTCTGTTTCAGATACCATCAACTGGTATGAAAGCTTTCTAAACACCTGGGGAAGGCAAGCTAATAAAAGGGCACGCCTCTTCCTCGTTCCGCAGATGAATCACTGCAGCGGCGGTCCTGCATGCGATCAGTTTAATATGCTGGATACTCTTGTGAAATGGGTCGAGAAAGGACAAGCACCGAAATCTATTGTTGCAACAGCCCGTGGAACAGGTGCCAACGTAGTGAATGCAGAAGTGCCAGCGAGCTGGGCCCCAAATCGCACAAGGCTGTTATGCCCCTATCCTGCTGTTGCCAAGTATCGTGGTAGAGGTTCTATCGAGGATGCGAAACGTTTTAAATGCGTGATCCCTAAGACTGAACCAAAGATTTAGGAATTGCGAGATAACACGAAGGTCACTATTCATGAGGCAGGGTTAGGAATGGTCCTGCCTCATGAATTAGACAACAATCGGACAATCAGTTGAATCACCATATCACAAATGAATTTACCTGACAGCGAAGGTATTACTTTTCCGTTGAATATGCGCCCTGGGATTTTCTTGCTCGAAAGGCTTTTTCCATATTTATTAGATTTTCACCAAACTCGATTGCATGGTGTCTCATGGCTGCTGCTGCTGCATCTGGATTTCCAGCCAGGACCGCCTCCACAACAGGTCGGTGCATCCCTGCAGGGTGGATAAATGGTTGGTCAGCATCAACTGTCTGAACAACTCGTCTGGTAAGAGCCATGAGGGACCTCTCAAGGGCCTCCAAAAAATGATTTCCACATGTTTCGGCCAGGATATAATGAACAGATGTCTTGGTATCGAGGTCCTCCCCGAGCGATCGGATCGGTAAATCCTCTGCTTCAATGGCTTCCTTCAAAAGTTTGGCACGCTTACGATCAATCTTTGTCGCCGCCAATCTCGCTATTTCGGGCTCCACCAGAACGCGCACTTCAACGAGTTCGGGAACAGAAATTTTCTCAGCCAGAAAAAGATCCACAAAGGCATTGCTCAGATGTTCAAACGATAAGTCGGTGACAAAAGTGCCCCCTGTGACACCTTGTCTGGTTTCAACAAAACCCGTATTTTCAAGGAACCTCAAAGCCTCTCTTATTGCTATGCGGCTGACCTGAAACTGGTTTGAAAGATCACGCTCTGACGGTAACTTATCACCTGCCTCGAACTGACCGAGAAGGATTGATTGCTTCAGTTGCTCTGCTACTTCTCCTGACACCCTGGATTGTTTGATAGGTTTGAATGAAGGCACGTATGATACCTCTTGGATTTTGTCATAGTATAACAAAGTCGAAATCTTTTGCAAGAAAATTTTAATTATTCACTTGACAAAATAAATTAATATATCTAAATATTATACCAATAGAAAAGAGCACGATTTAATCTTTCTGTCAGCGCTTATTAACCAGGTGGTTTGCGCATTGCGAATCTTATTTGGAGGCCTATATGAACGTTGCCACAAACCTCGAGTCATCGGCATTCTATTTTCCTCAACAGCCCGCATTGAGCGAAACAGACTCTGAAATAACATACGGGGCGTTGAATGAAAGGGTTAATTGTATTGCAACGGGACTCATCAACATGGGAATTAGACAAGGTGAGCACGTTGGAATTTGTGCCCCCAACTCGTCCGACTGGATTGCATTTTATTTTGGGGTTCTCAAGGCAGGCGCAGTGGCAGTCACATACTCGAGCCTCTTGAGTCAAGATGAACTAACATTGCTTGTAGATCACTCAAAACCAAGGTTTATTTTTACATCTGATGACAAAATCTCAATCCTCGAGGGCATGAAAGGACCTGCGGGTCTGGAAAAAATCATCAGTCAGAATGGAGATATCAATATCCAGCAGATTGTAGATGCAGGGATAGTAAATTTTAAGGCTGTGGATAGAAACCGCACTGATACAGCTGCAATTCTATACACTGGCGGTACAACAGGGACGCCCAAAGGCGTTATGCTGACCCACGAAAACATCAACACATCGGCACATAATGTTGCGCACAACGAGCACTCAAATGAGAAGGACAGGGCAATCTGTTTTCTACCCTTCAATCATGTTTTTGGGCAAATGCACATCATGAACGCTACAATTTACAGTGCTGGTTGCCTTGAAATTCTTCCTACTTTCGATCTTGACAAGATCCTGGCCCTTACTGGCTCTGGTAAGGTAACAAAAATGTTTGCAGTTCCAACGGTCTATACCCGTCTGCTTAGTCTTGATGGTCTTAAAAAAAAATTAGGGAATGTGCGTTATTGTTTTTCGGCAGCTGCAAGTATGGCTGCCGAAATTGTAAGGCAATGGAAAGAAGTAACAAAAATGACGATTTACGAAGGCTATGGCATGACTGAGTCTGCATCTGCTGTTACGTTTAACCATTATTACCGTCACGTGGTAGGATCCATAGGTACAGCGGTTCCCGGGGTTGAAGTACAGATACGGGACATGGAGGGACACAGGCTTGATCAGGGGCTTGAAGGAGAGATTTGTATTTTTGGGCACAACATTATGAGAGGATATCTGAATAACCCTGAAGCAACCCGAGAAGCTTTCTGGGGCGACGGCTGGTTCAAGTCAGGGGATATCGGCGTCGTTGACAAAGACGGCTATCTTTATATCGTTGACCGTGTCAAAGACATGATCATTACTGGTGGAGAGAATGTCTATCCCCGAGAAGTAGAGGAGGTGCTTTACATGCGTCCAGAAGTAGAAGAATGCGCTGTAGTAGGGTTTCCTGACAAGGAATGGGGAGAGAAGGTTACAGCATTTATCGTTGCCAGACCTGGCCAAACAGTGGTTCCTCATGATATCAAGTCTTTCCTTAAGACAAAATTGTCCCCTTTTAAGGTACCAAAAGAATATATTGTCATCGAAGATATGCCAAAGAGTCCTGCTGGTAAAATATTGAAGCGGGAGTTAAGGAAGAGGTTTTCGAGCGGTAAAGAGGAGTGACTTGTAAATGAGGGTTATTGAGATTACAATATAGAAACACAAAAAAAGGAGGATGCAGTATGAAAAAAAGTACGTTTTTTGCACTGTTTGTTTTTACGATAATTTTTCTGTTTTTCCTGACCTCAATCCCGGCACAGGCCCAAGAGAAAGCTATGAAACTCAGACTTTCGACAATATGGCCAACACAACACCCTTTGACAAAGCTGTTTGCTGATTGGGGTAAAGATGTGGAGAAGGCGACAAATGGGAGGGTTACAGTAACAGTATTTGCTGCTAACACGCTTTCGCCCCCCATGCAGGTCTATGACAACACAGTGAAAGGAGTTGTTGATGTTGGCACCAACTTATTGGCTTACTCACCGGGCAGGCTCCCACTTTCTGAGGTTCTGCAACAACCCTTGGGATATAAGAATGGGTATCAGGCAAGCAAGGCGGCTAATGAATTCTATAAAAAATTCAAACCGAAAGAATTCGATGACGTAAAGGTTATGTTTCTCCACGGTGCTGCACCTGGCTTTATTTTTACTAAGAACCCTGCTAAATCGCTTGCCGACTTAAAGGGACTCAGAATAAAAGCCAATGCAGAGAATGCGGATATTGTAAAAAACCTCGGAGCCTCCCCCGTGACCATGCCGGTTACCGAAACATACGATGCCCTTTCAAGGGGCGTTGTAGATGGAACCCTTTTCCCTCTTGAAGCTTTGCAGGGATTTAAGATTGGGGAGGTCATCAAGACAGTTATTGAAGACTACCCCATGTCCTATATGACATCAATGTATTGTATTATGAACAAGGATAAATGGAACGCCATATCCCCGGCTGACCAGAAGGCGATAGAAAAACTCAATGATGAATACAATGAAAAATTCGGAAAAAAATGGGTTGAGCTGGATGCTAAAGCAGTTGAATTTGCCAAATCAAAAGGTGTGACCTTTGTTAAGGCTTCCAAGGAGGATGAGGCACTTACAGCACAAAGGATGAAGCCGATCCTCGATGATTATGTCAAGATGACAAAGGCAAAGGGCCTCCCGGGCGATGAAGCGTTGAAATTTGTCCAGGACTACCTGAAGACTCATCAGTAGAGTTATATTTTCGTAAAAGAGGGCTGTGTATTACAGCCCTCTTTGCATATACATGATACTGATGCAAAAAACAGAGGTGCCTCAGTTGTGATGTATTTGCGCGGAGGAAAATGATGAAGCGATTTGTTGAAGGTGTTGCCATTGTTGACAAGTTATTGTACATCATTGCCGGTAGTGTTCTGGCCTGTATGATTATACTAACTTTCTTTGATGTAATCTTGAGGAATCTCGGCCATCCCATTACCGGTTCCATGGAGATTATACAATATGGCGGAGCGATTGTATTTGGGTTCTCAGTTCCGTATGGCACAATGCTTGGAGCCCAGGTAATCGTTGATATAGTCACGGAAAAACTCAGTCCCAAAAAAAAGCGCACCATCGAGATCATCACCAGGTGTGTTGGGGTCTTGATGTTCTTGTTTGTTGCATATAATTTTTTCATTTATGGGATAGACGTTCAAAAAACAGGGGAACGTACTGCCAGCTTTAAGATACCATACTATCCTTTTGCCTTTGCCCTTTCATTCAGCTTTTTCTTGCAGAGCTTCACAATATTTTGCGACCTGATTAAAAAAGTAAAAGGAGCAGAAAATGAGTGATGTGGCAATCGGAACATATGGAATAATATTGCTTCTGGTCCTTTTCCTTACCGGACTTGAAATGGCCTACTGTATGATTCTTGTGGGTTTTCTTGGCTTTACCTTCCTCATGTCCTTTTCAGCGGCCTCCAATCTCGTTATAAAGGATTTCTTTGATAACTTTACCACATACAGTTATACAGTGATCCCCCTCTTTATGGTCATGGGTGAGTTTGCCTCAAATTCAAATATTGCCAAGAGGCTTTATCTGGGAGCGCATAAGTGGTTTGGCCATATCCCCGGCGGACTTGCTATGACAACCGTAGTGGGGGCAACAGCCTTCAAAGCCATGTGTGGGTCAAGCCTTGCCACAGTCGGGACTTTTTCAAACCTTGCCATGCCCGAGATGGATCGATATGGGTATAAAAAAGAACTCTCTGCCGGCACGATTGCATCAGTGAGCACCCTGGGCATGATTCTACCTCCTTGTACAGTGCTTATTATTTATGGGCTTCAGGTTGAGCAATCCATAGGCAGGCTTTTTCTCGCAGGGATTGTGCCGTCCCTGGTTATAGCTGCGCTCTTCATGACGGTTATAGCCGGATGGGTGTCAGTAAAACCTGCCATAGCTCCCAGGGCGGAAAAGGCGACATGGAAAGAACGATTTGCCGTGATACCGGATGCTGTGATCGTTGGCATTATCTTCGGTATCGTCATAGGCGGTATGATCACTGGCTTTTTCAGTCCCACTGAGTCAGGAACCATAGGAACAGTGGCAATATTTTTTCTGGCTCTTGCACGAAGAGAAGTCAATATAGGTATGATTATCAAATCTTTCAAAGGGGCACTCAAGACTTCTATTATGACCCTAATGCTTATAGCCGGATCTGCCATTTTTGGCCATTTCCTTGCAATAACGGAAATCCCGATGATTGCGGCAAAGTGGGCCAGTGGGCTTGCTGTACCGGGCTTCTTTGTTATGGTTATAATAGTCGCCATATACCTTATAGGCGGTTCAATTATGGATGACCTCGCATTCATGGTACTTGCTACGCCAATATTTTTTCCCACAGCTGTAGAACTTGGGTACGATCCAATATGGTTTGGCATCCTGATTTGCATCACACTCATGATCGGAGGCCTTATCCCTCCTGTAGCGATTTATGTATTCATATTGGGGAACATAACAGGAATCCCTTTCAAAACGATCTATAAGGGAGTTATCCCTTTTTTGTTAGCTCTTATTGTGGCATTGATACTCCTGTTTACCTTTCCCCAGATTGCATTATGGCTGCCAAACCTTATGATGGGCAAAGCATAACGAGACTGATATTGCTTGATTACCCTATTGAAAACACGGTAGATGGATTTGATTGACCACGAAACACCCGATGCTGAAAGAGTTATCTATCGAGCCCGATTGCACTGGGCTGTGCTGCTTGGCCCTATACTGGTGATTATCATAGGAGGATTGGCGCTGAGGTCACAAGGGCATCACGCCATGGCACTTGTGACCTTTGGTCTTATATGGGGGATAGCATCCTATGTAAGTTTGCAGAGATCAGAAATTGGATTAACTACCAAAAAAATTTTAGTCAACGTAGGTTATCCTCTGAAGAGATCTCATGAGATTGCCCTTGGCAAGATCGTCCTTGTTGACTATTATCAGCCTTCTCTTGGTGCAATGTTAAATTTTGGCAAAATTATTATTGCATACGACGGCAAAAAGAAATCTGCCATTCGGCTTGTTTCCCATCCTGCAGAATTTGTTAGAGAGGTTCAGCAACAGATCGTAGCTTCAAAACATGTTTCCACTGGCCCCCAAAGCCTGTGAAGGGAGACCAATGGGTTGAGAAAGCATTGAAAAAGCACGCCTTGGTATGTGGGGAGGTCACATCAAGAACGCCCCCTTCGACCTCTCCACATTACCGTCTTGAGAGCAGTCAATCAGGAATCTCATACTAAATTAAGCTGACCAGTAAAAACATTGAACTGAAGGTGCCCCAAAAGCCGCAATACCGACTTTTGTTGCCTCGTTACCTGTTAATAATTTGAAAAAAACAGAATCATTCAGAGGGCGGTAGAATTCGATAAACAGAGATATTTCAGCATGTAATACTCCATGGACAACAGGAAAAAATCATGGAATGCTTGAAAGGTCCAGGGCAGTATTTATATTATTTACACATTAAAGGAATGGGAGGTGAATCATGGATTACGGTAGCTTTATTGTTCGATGTCCTCAATGTGGTACCAAAAACAGGGTTCCCAATAAACGAACAACAGGGAACATTGTTTGCGGCAAATGTAAGTCACAACTCGACTTAACCCTTCTTTTTCCACATGGTTTTCTGAGGGTAAATGATAGTTCGTTCTACGATGAGGTAATTCGTTTTAACGGCCCGGTTCTTGTGGATTTTACAGCACCATGGTGAGGGCACTGCAGAGGTCTTGAACCGGTTCTGGACGAACTGGCAAATCAGTATGCAGGAAAAATAAAATTTGTAAAGGTTAATGTGGACGAATCTCCGAGAACAGCCTCAAATCATGGCATACGAGGTGTTCCCGCTTTTTACTTTTACAATGGGGGTCGAATTGTTGATCAGGCCGTCGGGGCGCTTCCAAAATCCGAGATTGAACGACATCTCAATTCAATGGCACGTTAATCAAAAAAGCACCTTTTCTTGACAATAGTGCGTGTTTGATATACTTTGAATCAACAAAGTACCCTCTGTGTTGCAGGTTAAATTACCATTATGCAAAAGGAGTCATCATGAAAAGAAAAATTGAGTTTTGGAGAACCAGGGGAACAACTCTTGTTTTTTCGGTCATCATTCTTTCCCTGAGCATTTTTCCTGGTATTCTTGTAACACATGCTGTAGCAGATGATGCCATGGATGCCCGTCATCTTGCTGACAAGGCAAGACTTACACTTGAGACCTTTATGCAGGCACCGGAAACACAGGCTTTCAGGAACTTGGTGGTGAATGCCAGAGGTGTGTTTATTGCACCACAGATACTGAGGGGTGCCTTTGTTGTTGGCGGTTCCGGGGGCAGCGGTGTTTACCTCGTTCGCGATATGAGGACAAATAGTTGGGCAGGACCTGCTTTTTATACACTGGGCGGTGTCAGTTTTGGCTTTCAGATTGGCGGGGAGGCGTCGGAAGTTGTCTTTCTTGCAATGACTGAACGAGGAGTCAATGCCCTTCTTAAGAGTGGCGTAAAGCTTGGTGCTGATGTTGGGGTGGCTGTAGGACCAGTTGGCTTGGGGGCTGATGCTTCAACAGCAAATCTGAGTGTTGACATTCTCACCTTCTCCCGCTCTAAAGGATTGTATGGCGGAATTTCACTCGCAGGTTCTGTTGTTTATGTACGTGATGATTGGAATACTGCTTACTATGGGCTTAACGTAGTTCCATCTGACATTCTTGTGTCAAAAACGGTGAGTAATCGCCACGCTTTAGGGCTTCTCAATCTTGTTGCAAGGGCAACCGCATTGGGAGGACAAGACGTGAAAGTGCCAGAAACAAAATCACCTGAAAGTAGAGCACAGGAATCAAATCCATCTTTGGAAAGGGATGCTCCAGTGCAGGTGGAAGACATAGACATAAAAAAATGATATTTTAAAGGATTGCCAAAATACGTGGTATGAGCTGTAACACATAGGCTCTAATATTCTTCTGTAAGTAAGAAAGGTGTTACAAAAACCCCATGACAATCCATGTCTGAGTAAACTCGCCAAAAGCAATTTTGTTCTCCCCTGACTTTGGGCAGATATAAGGATCCGGAGGCAAGCACGATTTTGGAAATCATTCTATGTACTTTTGCCTTTTTAGCTGGATTTATTGATTCTGTTGCTGGTGGGGGCGGATTGATTCAGCTTCCGGCCCTGCTTATCTTCTTGCCCCACGTACCTGTGGTTCATCTTCTCGGAACGAACAAGCTTGCCTCTATTGCGGGCACTTCCAATGCAGTCATTCAATATGCAAGGCACGTAGGTATTAATTGGCTGGCTACATTACCTGCAACAATTTCTGCGTTCGCCCTTTCCTTCCTTGGTGCTCGAACAGCGGCAACCCTCAATACTGAGATAATGAGGATCGCCGTATTGATCCTTTTAATTGCTATTGCCATATTTACCTTTCTCAAAAGAGACTTTGGAATGGTTCATGCGCCGAAACTGACCCATATTGTTCAATTCTCAATGAGTATAGGTGCCGGGATGATCATAGGTTTTTACGATGGGTTCTTTGGTCCAGGCACAGGCAGTTTCCTTATTTTTGTTTTTGTGGGTATCTTCGGTTTTAATTTTCTCTCAGCGTCTGCCTCTTCAAAGCTAATAAATTTTGCAACGAACCTCTCAGCCATGCTTTACTTTGCTTTTACAGACAACATTTTGTACAGCCTCGCAATTCCCATGGCCGTCTTTAATATAATTGGCTCAATCGCCGGAACGAGACTCGCCATTCTGAAAGGAAATAGATTTGTACGTTTTATCTTTTTGCTTGTTGTGGCAGGGATGATTTTTAAAGTTGCTTATGACACTGTGGTGCCATGATTTTACAGTCCGAAGTTCCCAACGCGCTCAGGTTGATACAAGATGTCCAAAACTTCCATCTGTTTCGCACCTTCAGGGCTTTCCCACGTAAAGATATCACCGGTTTTATGTCCGATCATGGCTGTCCCAAGGGGGCTTAAGATAGAGGCTGGATTTTTTACCGCACTAACCTTATCCGGAAAAACAAGCCAAAAGATCGTTTCCCTGCCTGACTCCACCTCCCTCAACAGCACCCTGGAGTTCATGGTGATTACATTTTCAGGTATTTCTTTTGGTGAAACCACAAGTGCACGATTCATTTCGTCTGTCAGTTCATGAATAGAAAAGTCTTTGCCATGGATTTCCCAGGAATGATCATTCATGAGCTTTTTCAACCTCTCAAGATCATGCTTTGTTATGTAAACGTTTTTTGCTTCCATTTTTCACCCAACGAAAATTCTTGCCAACGCGAAACCTTTTCTGTCAGATAACCCTACCACATTGATTATAATTAAATTATAATCATTCATATAAAAAAAATGAATTTGTAACGCGAGGAATATACCTGATTTCCAGTCAAGTGGTTGTGAGTCCTTTTGGAGGGTTGTGTGAATATGTTTGTGATATCTTTTCGTGGTGATCAATTCCATGTAGTGGTAAAAACAACATGTTGTGCTTGACTAATATATTATTCAGGGTATAATGAAAAATAGATGCTTATAATAGGCTTGGTTGTGGATTGGGGTTTAGAATCCAACAACTATATGGAAAAATAGAGTCGACTTTCGATGACTCCAATTACAAAATTAAATGGAGGTGTTACATGTCAGTTGAAAAGAGCAAGGCAAAGACTAAAACAAAGAAAACAGCAACAACTAAGATATCAGAAAAGACAGTTATAGAGGCAATGGCCAACCTTGAGAAGCTGGCGAAAGATTACATTGGCCAAGCTAAAAATGAAATAAAAACTGGACGAAAGATTGCGGACAAGATACGAGAAGTGGCAGATAATATTGAGAACGAGCTTGTCATGGAAGGGATCAACCTGACAGAGGCCTATGACTCAAAAGATTTTGTTGGAGTAGGTATCGGGGTTCTTTGAAGCAGGAAATATTATGTTGAAAGATTAAAAATATTATAGCTACATAGATTATTGCTTAATGTAATGCATACATAATTTTTAGATGTATAGAGGTTGTTTCGAGTAAGAAGGTGGGAAGTTTGGATATCTGCACGGGAGCCACTGCAAACCTAACGTGCACTCAGCGGCACAATGGATTGTAATGGCTCCTATTTTTTTGTAAAGAACCGGCTTTGTTTTATGTAGGGTTTTCAATAATGCTCCAACTCAACGGCGAGAAGAATTATAAAGAGGATAACCATGACATCTCTGAATACAGCTATCCTCACAGGGGTTTTGTATTTGAGCAACAGGATGCAAAGGGGTATAAGATTATCCTTTGTTTTCGAAAATGGAAGGGATCGGATTGTGCTTTTTCAAAATATATAGATTTTTATACTGTTGATTTCATTAATCCTATGACGCAACAAATGGTTACAACAAAGAAAAGAAATTTCACAAAGAACGCGAGACGCTTAAACCATTCGTATGAAATTTTTCTCGGCTCCAGGTATCCCGATTATGGGAATGCTATCAAAAAGATAGGGAAACAGTGTTTAAAAAAACCCTAAGGATTGGCCTGAAGCATCAATGAAACTCATATAAGACAGCAAAGAGCTCTGGGCAAAGCTCTAGTTTAATTTTGAAGAAGATTAAATCTGGCCATTTATGGATAACTACTTCGATTTTAATAAATCAGCTGCGGAGCTTTAATATGATCCTGTCTTCAGGAAATGAATAAACTCCTTTCGAGCAATCCCAGCCTCAAAATATTTATAGAGGTCACATGGACAACATTGGGCAGTGTGGATCACAATATGAAGCTTTCCCACCCATAAGCAGGTGCTGTGGCCAAGGTTCTAACTGCCAAATACAAGGTAGACCCCAGTGTCTCAAAGACCACGTGATAGGCCAACGTGAACCGGGTACCCCGAACAAGACAGAAGGCGGTTATGCAAAGAATCACAGGGTTAAGCCTGTGGAGCAAGAACAAAACAAAAAAATCCTGACAACCGATCTTTGCCATGAATTTCATGGTTTATTGCTTGAGAAAAACATGGAGAGTTTGTATCATATTCAATGTTTGAAGCTGATCCATTTCATTAACAGTCGAAAAATCTAAGGCATCGGAACTCTAGGAGGACTCATGAGCGGCATCTTCGGGATTGTGTCAAAAAAGAATTGTGCAAGTAACCTTCTCTACGGAACAGATTATCACTCTCATATGGGAACAGAGTACGGTGGCATGGCTGTTCTTGGGAAAAAATTTTACCGTGGTATTCACAATATCAGCAAATCGCAGTTTAAATCAAGATTTTTTGATGAATATAAGGAAATGGATGGTAATTTTGGTATTGGTGTAATCAGCGACCGGGATGCTCAACCTCTAATAATTGGTTCAAAGTTCGGCACTTTTGCCATTGTGTCAGCAGGTCTTGTGGAGAATACAAACGAACTTGCCGGGGAACTTCTTGCCCAGGGAGAAACCTTTGGAGAGATGTCGAGTGGAGGCATTAATTCCGTGGAGCTTATTGCCAAACTGATCAATCAGGGGAGAACTTTGATAGACGGAATTGAGGGACTGTATGACAAAATCAGCGGGTCAGCCTCAATCCTTCTAATGAAAGAAGATGGTATTTATGCTGCCCGTGACCGTCTGGGGAGAACACCTCTCGTGGTAGGCGAGCGGGATGGAGACTATGCTATTGCCACTGAAACCTGCTCTTTTCTTAACCTTGGATTCCGTATCGTAAAGTATCTTGAACCGGGTGAGATCATCCATATTGGAAAGGATGGGCTGGAGGAAAAACTCCAGGGGAACCAGACTAACCAGATCTGTTCCTTTTTGTGGATTTACACTGGATACCCTGCGTCAAGCTATGAAGGCATCAGCGTCGAACTTGTACGAGAGCGGTGTGGAAGGCTTCTCGCGAGAAATGATAATGTCCAGGCTGATCTTGTTGCAGGTGTCCCTGATTCAGGGGTAGGTCATGCGATTGGTTATGCCATGGAGTCAGGTCTTCCTTACCGCCGTCCTCTTGTTAAGTATACCCCCGGTTATGGAAGAAGCTACACACCTCCTGCACAGGAGATTCGAGACCTTGTTGCAACAATGAAGCTTCTCCCAGTGAAGGAAGTAATAGCAGGGAACAGGATTGTTCTCTGCGAGGATTCCATTGTTCGGGGAACGCAACTCAAGAAGTATACCCTTAAAAAACTTTGGGAAGCTGGGGCAAAGGAGATTCACGTACGTCCTGCATGTCCGCCTTTGATGTTTCCATGCAAATTTGCTCTTTCAACCCGTTCGCTGGATGAACTGGTCGCGCGCCATGCCATACGCGCTCTCGAAGGTTTCGACAAAGAGGACGTGAGCGAATATCTCGATGACCGGTCAGACAAATACGAAAAGATGGTTGAGTGGATTGGCCACATGTTGGATGCAACAACCCTTCGATATCTCCGGATAAACGATATGGTGGAAGCCATTGGCCTTCCCAGGGGAAAGCTCTGCCTCCATTGCTGGCTAGGGGAGTAAGGGCTCCACTCTTCCCTGGGGTAGCCCATGAAATCGTTCGGAATTTTCTGCACAGTCTCTGCACTGTTCATTTTTTCTATGTTCTATCGCGTATCCAACGCGGTTATTGCACCCGACCTCGTGGAAACCTTCCACCTGAACGCCGAGGGCCTAGGCGTACTCGGTGGTGCATTCTTCTATTCCTTTGCTCTTATGCAAATACCCATGGGTCTCCTCCTTGACCGGGTAGGGCCACGGTATATCATGACAGTCTTTGGCTTGGTGGGCGCTTGTGGAGCCCTTGTTTTTGCCATGGCAAACACGTTTTTCTTCGCCATGGCAGGGAGGGTTCTCATGGGTATGGGTATGGCCTCTGTGTTGATGGGCTCCTTCAAGGTTTTTGTCTTAAAATTCCCAAGTAGCAGGTTTTCCACCCTTTCCGGTACCCTCATTTCAATTGGCACTCTAGGTTCCATGCTTGCTACATCACCCCTTGCATGGCTTTCACAAAACATCGGTTGGCGATTAACCTTTGTCATTGCGGGATGTACCACGATCATGTGTGCTTTCCTCATTTTCTGGGCACTGAGGAACAAGGATATACAACAGGGAGCCTCCGGAAACCCAGTCAATGAAAATGACAAAAAAATACCGATAAAAAACATCCTCCACCTTGTGGTGGGAAGTCTCTCTTTCTGGCAGATCAGTATTTTTGCTTTTTTTCGTTATGGAACCTTTGTCGCTTTGCAAGGGTTATGGTTGGGAACCTACCTCATGGATGTGAAAGGTTTTTCCCCGGTTCATGCAGGGAACATCCTCATGATGCTGTCCATCGGTTATATTGCCGGTGCCCCGATTGCTGGCTACCTTGCAGACAAAGTGATACGATCAGCAAAAATAACTGCTTTTTGTTCTGTAACTTTCTATACAATCAGTCTATTGCCGCTCACCGGTATTGTAGACATTAAAAACCCAGTTGTCTTCGGATCACTTTTCTTTCTGATCGGTTTTTTTAACAGCCCTGGCACCCTTGCATATACCCATGTAAAAGAACTTTACCCCATTCATATTTCCGGTACTGTAATCGCAGCCGTGAATTTTTTTGTCATGGCAGGAGGCGCAGTTTTAACACCGGTCCTGGGGATGATAATTGCAGCCTGTACGCAAAAAAACCAGTTGCCATGTGCAGATGCCTACCATTACGCTTTCTTGGTCTGCTTTCTGGGTATTGCGACAAGCCTCATATTTTATGCTTTCTCGAAAAGCAGGCAGGTAATCAGTGATTAATGTAAAAAATGTTGTAATCATCCTCTTCAACAGTTAAAATTTTGATGTTATATAAGGGGGTGCAATTATGATAGATAACAACGTTATCTCAAAGGCCATGGCTATAAGCCTTGATAAAGTAGTAAAAGAACTTCCACCTGTACCTTCTTTTGCAGAGGGAATCAGGCGCGCACCGAAGAGACAGGCTGCTCTCAGCAGAGAAGATACTATACTTGCATTGAAGAATGCCCTTCGATATGTTCCAGAGAAGTGGCATGAAGAACTTGCCTCCGAATTTCTGAATGAGCTCCTCACAACAGGCCGTATCTATGCATACAGGTTCAGACCTCACGGACAAATCAGTGGAAACCCCATTGACAGCTATACTGGTCAATGTATAGAAGGCAAGGCTTTCCAGGTTATGATCGATAACAATCTGGATTTTAATGTAGCACTCTATCCTTATGAGCTGGTAACATACGGAGAGACTGGGCAGGTGTGCCAGAACTGGATGCAATATCTCCTCATCAAGGCATATCTTCAGGCTCTTGACCAGGATCAGACCCTGGTTGTTGAGTCAGGTCATCCGTTAGGCCTCTTCCGGTCACATCCCAGAGCCCCCCGTGTCATCATTACCAATGCCCTCATGGTCGGATGCTTTGATGACCAGGAAAACTGGAGCCGTGCTGCAGCGCTCGGGGTGGCAAACTATGGTCAGATGACTGCCGGGGGCTGGATGTATATCGGCCCTCAAGGGATTGTTCATGGAACCTACAGCACCATTCTCAATGCGGCACGGTTAAAGTTTGACCTTTCTGGCGATGCTGACATGAGCGGACATCTTTTTGTCTCTTCCGGTCTCGGAGGTATGAGCGGAGCCCAGGGAAAAGCAGCAGAAATTGCGAATGGTGTTGCTATTATTGCGGAAGTAGATCAATCGAGAATCCAGACAAGGTTTTCCCAGGGTTGGGTTAGTCTTGTTGCCAAAACCCCTGAAGAGGCATTCGGGGTGGCAAAAGAATATCAGAATAAAAAGCAAAAGATATCGATTGCCTTTTATGGCAATATCGTTGATCTCCTCCAGCACGCGGTGGACAAAAATATTCCCATCGATCTTCTGTCCGACCAGACGTCTTGCCATGCTGCCTATGATGGGGGGTATTGTCCTCAGGGACTCACGTTTGAAAAGCGCACTGAGCTTCTCCAGAAAGACCCACAGAAATTCAGGGAATATGTGGATAATTCCCTCAGGCTACATTTCAGCCTCATCAAGACCCTTGTCCAGAAGGGCGCTTATTTTTTTGATTATGGAAATAGTTTCATGAAAGCGGTCTTTGATGCAGGCGTTACAGAGATTTGCAAAAATGGTAAAGATGCTCTGGACGGTTTTATCTTTCCGTCCTACGTTGAAGACATTATGGGCCCCCTTCTGTTTGATCTAGGATATGGGCCTTTCCGCTGGGTTTGCTTGAGCGGAAAACCAGAAGATCTTGAGAAAACAGATCAGGCGGCCATGTCATGTATTGATCCCCGACGAAGATTTCAGGACAGGGACAATTATGCATGGATCAGAGATGCCATGAAGAACCAGCTCGTGGTGGGCACACAGGCAAGAATTCTTTACCAAGACACTGAAGGTCGCACGAAGATTGCCCTCAAGTTTAACGAAATGGTCAGAAAAGGCGAGATAGGTCCGGTTATGCTGGGTCGCGATCATCACGATACAGGAGGAACTGACTCCCCTTTTCGGGAAACAGCAAATATAAAGGATGGGAGTAATATCATGGCAGATATGGCTACCCAGTGCTTTGCTGGCAATGCTGCCCGAGGAATGAGCCTCGTTGCGCTCCATAATGGTGGCGGTGTAGGAATCGGCAAGGCAATAAACGGAGGTTTTGGGCTGGTGTTGGATGGAAGCGAAAAGGTAGACGAGGTAATTCGTGAGGCAATTCCTTGGGATGTCATGGGGGGTGTAGCACGCCGGAGCTGGGCTCGATCCGAGCAGTCAATAGAAGTTTGCATTCGTTACAACGAGGTAAACAGAGGGTCAGATTGCATTACCCTGCCATATAGAGCAGATGAGAATATGCTGGAAAAACTGGTGAGCCGTACATAACATACCGTGTTCCATGAAAAACAAACCATAAAGGTATCTTACCATGGGCATCGATGTATTTTTGGCTGTTCACGGTATATATGATATACAAACAACAGTATACAGGGGTTGAAGTATGAACAAAATAATTGAATGTGTGCCAAATTTCAGCGAAGGAAGAGACGCTGAAAAGGTTGAAGAGATCGCTTCATCATTTCGCAACTCCAAAGGGGTCAAACTCCTTGATATCCAAAAAGACGGTGATCACAACAGATCAGTCATTACAGTGGTAGGTGAACCAGGGCCACTGAAAGAGGCAGTTATTCTGGCAGTAGGAAAAGCCATTCAACTTATTGACATGGGTATTCATAAGGGACAACATCCGCGGATGGGCGCTGTTGATGTGATCCCTTTTATCCCAATTCGGAACGTGACTATGGAAGATGCAGTTGTACTCTCAAAAGAGACAGCAGAGATGGTATGGGAAACGTACAGACTCCCTGTTTTTCTTTACGAAGCATCAGCATCGCGGCCCGAGAGAAAGGATCTGGCAAATATCCGCAAGGGACAATTTGAAGGCATGGCAGAAAAGGTGAAGATTCCCGAGTGGAAGCCTGATTTCGGAAATGGCGGAATACACCCTACTGCCGGTGTTGTTGCCATTGGTGCCAGAATGCCCCTCGTAGCGTTCAATGTGAACCTTGACACTGATAGTCTTGAAATTGCAAATGTAATTGCCAAAAAGGTGCGGCATATTGGAGGTGGCCTCCGATATTGCAAGGCTATGGGTGTGGAGCTGAAAGAGCGAAAAATCACCCAGGTTTCAATGAACATGACCGATTATACCCAAACACCGCTTTATCAGGCCCTTGAACTTGTCCGAATAGAAGCAAAGCGATATGGCGTCAATGTTATGGGAAGTGAAATTGTTGGCCTTGTTCCTATGGGAGCGATTGTTGACTCAGCAGCATATTATATGGGCCTCGAAAACTTCAGTGCAGAACAGGTGCTGGAAGCGAGAATAATGGAATGAAACCGGTGACGCGTAATGTGTAATGGGTGACGAGTTGAAAAGCAATGGGAATCTGATCATTAAGAATGCGGCGGAACTGGTTACGTGCAGAGGATTTGCGGCAAAGAAAGGCAGCGAAATGTCCAACCTCCACGTCATTCCTGACGGTACAATCGTAATTGAAGACGGAATAATCAGGAGTGTAGGAAGGACAGCAGAAATAATGCGGAATCTCGATGTTTCACACTATGAGGTGATTGATGCCCTGGACAGGGCTGTACTCCCGGGCTTTGTGGATTCTCACACCCACTTTATTTTTGGTGGCTACAGGGCCGAGGAATTTTCGTGGCGCCTGCAAGGGATGAGTTACATGGATATTATGGCCCAGGGCGGTGGTATTGCAAACACGGTGGAAGCAACCAGAAAGGCAACAAAAGAGGAACTCATAGACCTGGGTAAAAAGCGTCTGGACAGTATGCTTGCCTTCGGTGTGACAACTGTGGAAGGGAAAAGCGGATATGGGCTGGATCATGATACAGAAATAAAACAGCTTGTTGCTATGGGCGATCTCGATGCGGCCCACCCTATTGATATCGCTAGAACCTTTCTTGGCGCACACGCTGTCCCCGGGGATTACCGTGGGAACGAAGATGGGTTTATAGAATATCTTATTCAGGAAGTCCTTCCTGCTGTTGCTCATAAGAATCTTGCTGAATTCTGTGATATATTTTGCGAGAAAGGCGTTTTTTCTGTTAACCAATCGCGGAGATTGCTGGAAAATGCACGTTCTTTTGGATTACAACTGAAGATTCATGCAGACGAAATCACACCAATGGGGGGGACAGAGCTGGCCGTTGAACTTGGGGCAATCTCTGCAGATCATCTTCTTCATGCATCGGATAACGGGATACAGAGAATGGCACAAACTGGAACCGTAGCAACACTACTTCCCATAACCGCCTTTAGTTTAAAAGAGCCCTATGCCCGTGCACGATTCATGATTGATAATGGATGTGCTGTTGCCCTTGCCACGGATTTCAATCCTGGAAGTTGTTTCTCAGAATCAATTCCTCTTCTGTTCTCACTTGCCACCATCTATATGGGAATGACTTCTGAAGAGTCTGTGACTGCCTTGACGATTAATGGCGCAGCTGCCCTTGGAAGAGAAAAAAGCATAGGTAGCCTCGATGTAGGGAAAAAAGGAGATGCAGTTATCCTTGAATTTCCATCCTATCGCTATTTACCTTATCATATCGGCGTTAATTGTGTGGAGAAAGTGATTAAGAAAGGTCGAATTGTTGTGGACAGGAACAAAAAAAGAGGTTAAATATCATGTTTGCAGACTTACCTGTAAGAGACTTTTTAAACAATGTTGCCTCGGGGGAGCCAACACCAGGAGGTGGAAGTGTATCAGCACTTTGTGGGGCTCTTTCTGCAGCCCTTGCTGAAATGGTAGCCCGAATAACGGCAGGAAAAACCAATGACGAAGTTGTGGCAAAAAAGATGGCAGAAATTCTAAACACTGCTTCAAAATTAAGGAAGGTATTTGCAGAAAATATTGATCGTGACAGCGCTGCCTATGCGGCAGTCATGAAAGCGTATAAGATGCCCAAAGAGACTGACCGCGAGAAGAAGGAGCGTCAGAAGGCTGTCCAGGAAGCTCTCAAGGATGCGGCCCAAATACCCCTCGAGGTTGCAGAAATGGGGCTGAGGGCATTGAGCCTGGCTGAGACCCTGGTGAAAGAAGGCAACCAGAATGCGGTTACAGATGCTGCTGTTGGAGCGCTTATTGCCCGGTCAGCAGTTGTCGGTGCTCTTTACAACGTGAGAATAAATATCCTGTCCATAAAAGATGCTACATTTAGGGACAGAGTGAAACATGAGGCAGAGCAGATAGAGCATGCAACGTTGGCAAAAGAGAGGGATATTCTCACCCTGGCTTCATCCGTGATAAGTGGATAGGTCGAGGAAAATACATGCGTCTTTTTCTTGAACAACTTTTAAATGGTATTGCCATGGGTTCCATCTATGCCCTTGTCACGCTGGGATTGGCCCTTGTTTACGGTATTTTAAGGATACTTCACGTTGCCCACGCCGCTGTGTACACTATCGGTGCCTATGCAGGACTCCTCATTTTTAACTTGACAGGAAGCCTCCTCCTGGCCTTTCCAGGGGCAATGGTCGTTTGCGCTATAATAGGGGTTATTATCGAACGGTTTGTCTACTTTCCACTGTTGAAATATCCACCCTTTGTTCCTCTGATAGCAAGTATCGCTATATTACTCTGCGTAGAAGAGGCATGCAGGCTCGTAGCAGGCCCCTATATCCTGACATTTCCAGCGAAACTTCCTTTCCCTGATGTGAGTCTGGGGGGTATCAACATTTCATCTACCTTGCTTGCAGTCTATGCCATAACAGCTGTTGTGCTTCTCATCCTGTGGTATATAACAACAAAGACTGAGCTTGGTCTTGCCATGCGAGCTGCATCACAGGATATAGAAATTTCAGGGGCGATGGGAATTAACAGTCATTTCATAGTGAGTATCACTTTCGTTATTGGCTCTGCAGTCGCTGCTGTTGCAGGGATTCTTGTGGGCATCTATTACAACCAGGTATATCCCACCATGGGAGCAGTGCCTGCTTACAAAACATTGGCCTTAATTGTTGTTGGCGGTTTGGGGTCAGTACCAGGGGCAGTAGTTGCCTCCCTGCTTCTGGGGATGGCCGAGACACTCCTTATCGGGTACGCCAATATCCCTCTACCAAGGGATGCACTGGCTTTTATTGCTATGATTGGAGTCCTCATGTGGCGGTCCGAGGGACTCCTTGGTTCATCACGGTAGATGAGGTGATATGGATTAATATGGTGAATGGTAGTTCTGTATGAGTGCGTATGTGGTAACGATAGCTACCCTTATGGTAGTCCAGGCGATTGCCGTGTGCGGACTCAACGTTATAGTAGGGTATGCCGGTCAGATTTCTCTGGGACATGCTGCATTTTTTGGTATCGGAGCATACAGTACAGCGGTCCTCACAACAAAGCTGGGAATCTCCTTCTGGACAGCACTCCCACTTGTTATTGGAATCAGCGCGCTCATAGGCCTTTTACTCGGTCTTCCGAGCCTTCGCGTAAGAGAAGATTTTCTCGCGATCACAACCATCGGTATTAACTTCATCGTGGAAGCTGTTTTTCGCTATGTTCCATTTTTTGGCGGTGCTCTCGGTATCGGGGGGATTCCCCGTGTTATGTTTTTTGGCGTGCGATTGAAGGGTATCCCTTTCTTTCTCCTTTGCCTCGGGTTTTTGGTTCTTGTCCTGTTGATTTGCTGGTGGTTAACACGAAGCTGGGCAAGCCTTGCCTGTTACGCTATCAGGGAAGAGGAAGCCGCAGCTTCCACTATGGGTATCTCCCCAGTCCGCTTCAAGCTGCTCGCCTTTGTTATCGGAACGGCCATGGCCGGCCTCGGTGGCTCTCTCTATGCACACTACATGCAGTTCATCAGCGCAGGTGATTTCTCTTTTCCCATTTCAGTTGGATTTTTAGCCATGCTTGTCCTCGGAGGCATGGGAACGCTCTGGGGCCCAGTTGTGGGAACGTTAATCCTTGGTATATTGCCCGAACTCTTCCGTCCGCTTGTGGATTACCGGATTTTTTTCTACACACTCCTTCTTCTCCTTATGATTCGTTTTCAGCCCGGGGGATTGCTCGGTGAGAACAGTTTTGCCCGGAAAATCATCACGCCGCTCCTAAAGGGACTCAGGAAATGATTCAGCCACTGCTTTCAGCGAAAGGGGTTTCAAAATATTTTGGTGGTTTACGGGCTGTTGACGGGGTTTCTTTTGAAGTTTTCCCTGGTGAGATTCTGGGAATTCTGGGACCAAATGGAGCCGGTAAAACAGTTCTTTTTAATCTTATTTCCGGTATTTATGAACCCACTTCGGGTGAGATATGGTTTTCTGGCGAGCGCATTGATGGCATTCCTCCACATGCGATTGCAAAGAAGGGAATCGGCAGAACTTTCCAGATCGTCAAGCCTTTTGCATCACTGACAGTTTTACAGAATGTTCTGGTAGCGCGAGGAATTACACGATACAGCCATCTTACGAAAGTCTGGGGGTCGTGGAATTCAAAGGGAGAGATCGAGAAGGCCAGCGAGGTTCTTGAAAAGGTTGGTTTGTCAGACCTGGCAGAGCGAAAGGCAGGTCTATTACCCCTGGGTAACCTGAGACGGCTTGAAATAGCGAGGGCACTGGTGGTGGGACACTCTGTGTTGCTCTTGGATGAGTCCTTTTCCGGTCTCCGTCATGACGAGATATCACGGCTTGAAGATCTTATACGTTCTATCAGAAAAGATGGCCTCACAGTGATACTCATCGAACACAATATGCGTGTATCAATGGGTCTATGCGATCGCATCATTGTTCTGGATCATGGTCAGAAGATTGCCGAAGGACGACCCACGGAGATACAACAGGATAAGAGTGTAATTGAGGCGTATCTCGGAGGAAAAGGAACCACTCATGCTACTTGAAGTCAACAATATTCATGTCAGCTATGGTGATATCCAAGCGGTTTGCGGTGTGAGTTTTCACATTGAGAAGGGGGAGCTCATCTCGATTATTGGTGCCAATGGAGCGGGTAAATCGACAATCCTTAATGCGGTCATGGGCATATTCCCGCCCCAACAGGGGAAGATTATTTTCAAAGGCCAGGATATTACGAACATCTTTTCTCACCAGAGAGCAAGAATAGGGATTCGCATGGTTCCTGAACGAGCTCGTGTCTTTCCACGGCTTACCGTCTATGAAAATCTCCTTACAGGACTTTACGGACTCAGAAATAAACTTCCTGTTGAGGAGCGCATATCATCAATGTACTCGGTTTTTCCGATCCTTGAAGAAAGGAAGAACCAGCTTGCAAACACCTTGTCAGGTGGAGAACAACAGCAACTTTCTATTGCACGTGCCCTTGTCTCAAATCCTGAGGTTCTCCTCGTGGATGAGGTTTCCATGGGACTCATGCCGAAGCTTGTTGACCAGGTTTTTGGAATTCTGGAGCAGCTTAACAAAGAGCAGGGCTTAACTATCCTTCTGGTAGAACAAAACGCAGTGGCGTCGCTGGCAGTATCATCCAGGGGTTATGTGCTTGAAACAGGCACGTGTGCACTTCAGGGCAGCGCGCAGGAATTGATGGACAATTCGAGGGTGAAGGAGGTATATCTGGGGCATTAGATAAAAAGATGCTTATTTAACCGCAGGTGTGCCCGGATGATCACAGATAAAAACCGTCTGTGGCAAAAATGTAGTATGATTTTTTCAATTTAGAGATTCTAAAAAAGGAGGTAGAGTATGAAGTATGTTAGAACAATCCTGTTTTGTTTTTTGGCGTGTGTTTTTCTGGCGGGTATAGTATCAGCACAGGACACGATCAAAATTGGCCTTCTGGCCCCCCTTACAGGTCCGGCTGCGGCTGATGGCCTTAGCGTCCAGAACTCAGTGAAGCTCGCAGTGGAAAAAGTGAATGCCGAGGGAGGAGTGCTTGGCAAGAAAATTGAACTCATAACCTACGACGACCGTGGAGATGCCAAAGAGGCCGTAGCGCTTGCCCGTAAGCTGATTGAGCAGGACAAGATCGTTGCCATGGTGGGTGGGTCATACAGCCTGCCAAGCAGGGCTATGGCTCCCATTTTTCAGGAAGAGAAGATTCCGGCAGTTTACGCCTATGCTGTCCACCCCGATGTGACCAAGGCCGGCAATTTCAACTTTCGGAACGGTTTTCTTGGAATGGTCGAAGGCAAGGCAGCTGCATATACAGCAGTAAAACTCCTGAAGGCAAAAAAGATCGCTCTCCTTATCAGTGACAATGATTTTGGGCGGACCCTGGCCGAAGGTTTTAAGATGTACGTTGAGAAATATGCCAAAGGTGCCGCAACAATCATTTCTGTACAAGCCTATCCTTTCCAGGAAAAGGATTTCAAAGCTTATCTGTCGAAGATAAAGGATGAGAACGTGGACGCTATTTTTTCCAGTGGCTACTATTTCCAGACCGGACCTGTGGTGAAACAGGCCAGAGAGATGGGTATTAAGGCGCATATAATCGGTGAAGAGGGGGCGGATTCACCCAAGTTTCTCGAAATTGCAGGCAAGTCAGCCGAAGGTTTCATTATTGTCACCAACCTGAACCGAGATGACAAAAGAGCCCATGTCCAGAACTTTTTGAAGACCTTTGAATCAAGATATAAAATCCAGCCTGATATGGTGGGCGCCTCGGCATATGATGCCTTCATGATCATTGTGGATGGCATTAAACGAGCCAAAAGTGTGAAGGGCCCAGAGATCAGGACTGCCATAGCAGCGCTCAAGGATTTTGACGGTCTCACAGGACAGATTAAACGGTTTACACCTGAGGGAGAAGTGGTAAAAGATGTTCAGGTCCAGACTGTAAAAAATGGCAGGTTCCGGTTTTTTAATGTTGTCACCGATCCGGAACTGATCACACCCTGATAATGATTTTTTTATGATTCAAAAGGGGCAGCTCTATTCCTTCCCATAGCTGCCCCTTTTTTATGATCCCAATGAACTTATTCAGGTCTGATGTTAGCTATTTCTTAACCCTTGTAAACTTAGCTCCCTTTAGAGAAAGGTCCACCATCAGCCCTTTTGCATCGAAGACAAAACCTACTATTGGGTCCCTGAGAGTTGTTGTGTCGAGACGTTTTCCGCCTCCCACATCAATAAGCGCTACATTACCATCAACACCGACTTCCCAGCCTTTTACCTTTTTGAAGCTCTGTAGCGCATCGTCAGTCATGAAGGCTATAATAATATCCATTTTTTGAGCGCCGAATGTGAAACCGAAAGACCCGGCAACAAGGTTATAGTAGCCCTGAGTCTTTCCCCCAACCTTCAAAGCTCCCTCACCATACTGTCCTCCTGCAAGGAAACCCGCTTTTGTTACATTCGGCATTACCAGTAATGCCTTGGCCTGAGCCCCAAACTCCCTGGCTCCACCAACCTGTTTATAGAAGCGGTTCAGTGCAGCATTTACGCTTGCATTGATTTCACCTGCAGTTTTGGCTTCTCCGTGGTAGGCCATAAAGAGAACTGAGATTGCAAGTGCACACACTATGGTTAAAATCCTCATAAAACACATTCTTTGTTTCATGAACGTACCCCCTAATGGATGATCACCCTTTTATAGGGATTATGGATAGTAAATTGTAAGCATGTGAAGGCTGTTGAGTCAAGCAGAGATAAAATACAATGATACCAGATAAGCCATTTAAAACTCCTGTTTCTTTTTATCCGATATTCTGGAGAACGGGTTTACCTTTTCGTGGTGGGTCTAATGAGGAATGTGGACAGGAGCGATAAGGCGCCAAGAAATACCGCAGGAACGGCAATGACCCAGAGCCCTGTGGAAATTGAATAGTGATCACCAATATAGCCTATTGATATGGGGGCTAGAGATGCCGTGGCATACCCGAAGGTTGTGATCACACCCAGGGCGAGCCCTTTAAATGTTGGAAAAACGAGGCCGGTAAATGTCCATACCGCGCCCATCATTGCTGCCCCAATAAATCCAGCCTGGAAGGTACAGTACGCTCTGAGAACAGGATTGTTTGTGGCGAGGATAATCATCAGTGTTATCCCCATAATGAATGCACAGAAGATTCCCACCCGTCTGTAGCCGAGTCTGTCGGATACCCAGCCGAGAATTGGCCGGCCGATACACTGGCCTATGCCATAGAGACCAGCTACGAGACCGGCGGCGGTGGCTGCAAATCCGAGTTCTGTTTTTAAAAAAGCGGGATACCACATGGTGAAGCCAAATTCGGCGGAAATCTGAAACATACCGGTGAGACTGAGAAATACAAGCATAACCAGGTTCGCACGCTTCAGGATAGCACGGTCAAAGTATCTGATTGTGGTGCTGGCCTTGTCGCGATCAGGCCATGTCGTAAGTAAGAAGATTGCAACGAGGATGCCTGCCAGACCCGCCACAAAGAAGGGTACACGCCAGCTACCTGTCAGATCGAGGAGCCATCCGGATAATGCTGGTCCCACAAACCATCCCAGGGAGGATCCAGAGGAGAGAGTAGTTAAGAAAAATCCAGGTCGTTCGGGAAAGAGCTCCAGGGTAAAGGCAAGCATGGGAATGAAATAGAAAGCTTCCACCATGCCTGTGAGAAAACGACCGAAAAAGAGAAAGCGTGGACCGTTCGAAAATCCGCACACTACCGTAAGGAGAGAGAATCCGAAGATTCCAATAATAATCGCACATTTCCTGCCGAACCTGTCCGACAGTACACCGGCTGCAATGGGCGTGAGCATATAGCCCCAGAGAGATGCAGCTCCAATAATACCCAGGGCAGTCCTGTCTGTATGAAACTCCTCCATAAGCGGAGGAATGAGGGGGCCGAATATCCATCGTTGGGTGAAATAGAGAAGCATTCCGATCCAGCCGAGTATAAAAAAAACTATACGATTCGATTTCATGCGACCCTGCCGACTACATTACTCCACGGTAGCAGACAAATCAAGGAAAAAGAATGGCCCTGTGAACCCCTGCTAACCTATCATCCACAGTTACAAGTGCCATTTATATTTCCTTTGTATTGTAGGAAAGAAAAAGGCCACTGCTCCCAGAGTTGTGGCCATAGCCTATGATAATCCTGCATAATGTCCTCATGAACGCCATGCGAGATGAATCAGGATGGGGGATGAACATATGACCTGAGGAGTTAAAAAAAGCCATGTGGGTCAAGAGTATATCCAAGATGATCCAGGGAATTGCAGACACCATACCTATTCTAACTCCAAATCAGAGTACACCATGGCCGCGGCGTCATAAAAAACTGAGCATATTTTTGAACAAAAGTTTCTAATTGACAAACTTCAGGCTGTTGGATAGGATTCCTCATCAACGTTAAGTTCATATGAAGAAGACCCTATCTGTTCTTGATGTAGTAGCCCTTATAGTGGGTATTGTGGTAGGCGTGGGGATTTTCAAAACGCCCTCCCTGGTGGCTGCGAACGCCGGCAGCGTGGGTACATTTCTTTTGACCTGGGTTCTCGGTGGAGCGATCTCTTTTGTTGGTGCTCTCTGCTACGCTGAGCTTGCTACAGCCTATCCGCATCCTGGCGGGGAATACCATTACCTCACACGGGCCTACGGTCCCAGGGTGTCTTTTCTGTTTGCCTGGGCAAGGATGACGGTTATTCAGACCGGCTCCATTGCCATGCTTTCTTTTGTACTTGGAGACTACATGTCACGGATATACTCATTGGGGCCATTCTCACCTTCCATCTATGGGGCAGCCGGTATAATTATTCTTACAGTGATTAATATTATTGGCATACGGGAAGGAAAGACCACCCAGAACCTTCTCACTGTAACAAAGATCATTGGTTTACTAATTGTTGTTATAGGGGGAGTATTTTTTTCAAGTCCGTTCTCGACTGCACAAGACCAACCCTATTTGACTGGCCATGTGTTTGGCCTTGCCATGATCTTTGTTCTTCTCACCTATGGCGGATGGAATGAAGCGGCCTATATTTCAGCGGAACTGAAAGGCTCAGGCAGGGGAATGGTTCACTCACTTCTGTGGGGTATACTTATCATTACATCCATCTATGTACTTATCAACTGGGTCTATGTCCATGTCCTTGGCATTGTTTCTGTGGGAAAGTCAGATGCAATCGTTTTCGATGTAATGGTTCGGATTGTAGGTCATTACGGAGCAGTGCTTTCCACAGTATTGATCGCCATATCTGCTCTTGGAGCTATGAATGCCACGATCATCACAGGAGCGAGAACGAATTACGCCCTGGGAACTGAATTTTCCATTTTTCGCTTCCTGGGGGCCTGGCATGAAAGCTCTGGCACACCAGCCAATGCATTAATTGTCCAGGGTGCAATCTCCTTTTTTCTTGTTGTACTTGGTTCAATAACAATGAAAGGCTTCGTAACCATGGTCGAATACACAGCACCCATCTTCTGGCTCTTCTTTTTTCTTACGACACTTTCTATCATAATCCTGCGCTTGAAAGAGCCAGAGGCAAAACGACCTTTTGTCGTACCGGGCTATCCTGTTACTCCGTTATTGTTTTGTGCTATATGTATCTATATGCTTATGTCAAGCATCCAGTATACAGGCATTGGTGCGTTAACAGGGATAGCCGTGTTTTTAACAGGCACTTTTTTTATGAAGCTTTCAAAACACCACGTCACTAAAAGGAGGTAGACCGATGAAAAGAAGGGTTGTCCATATTGCCTCTATTCTTGCTTTTTGCTTTGTCCTGTTTTCATGTGACTCCATCCCTGGCAAGAAGACTATACCTGATGTCCATTTTGCAACCACACCACATAAGGTAGTTAAAGAGATGCTCAAACTTGCTGAAGTTAGCAGGGATGATACTGTCTACGACCTTGGATCGGGTGATGGCCGAATTGTAATTGCAGCAGCAAGGGATTTCGGTGCCCGTGGTGTCGGGGTTGAGCTCGATAAGGAACTTATTGGGGAAAGCGTTAAAAACGCCAAAGAAGCCGGTGTTACTGAGAAGGTAAAGTTTCTTGAGGAAGATTTCTTTACAGTTGATCTGCATGATGCGACTGTTGTTACCCTTTACCTTCTTCCGGATTTAAATGCCCGCTTGCTGCCCAAGTTTCTGAAAGAATTGAAGCCAGCATCAAAGATTGTTTCCCATATGTGGGAGATGGGGAAATGGAAACCGGACATGACTTTGAAGGCGTACGGCACAACGGTACACCTGTGGGTCGTCCCTGCCTGGGTTGACGGGAACTGGCGGATAACGCTCAATAAACAGACTGAGTCTCGGGGATACAAGCTCGCTATTAAACAGGATTTTCAAAAGATTCGGGCTACTCTGAGTGATGAAAAAAGACGATACAATGTGGAAGACACAAATATAGAGGGCAATGATATTGCCATGACTGTCTCCGATGCTGTACGAGGAAGGGTTTTCATTATAAACATGGAGGCGGTGGTAAAAGGGGATACAATGGAAGGCACAGCTTTTGTGAGAGAAGGGGACACCCCTTTTGCAGAAAAATATTCAATGATAGGGGAAAGGATCGCACAGTAAACTGAACTGTCCGTGTTTCTCCTTTTTCTCAACTAAAGTCCCGGACCTGACATAATCATAGTGTAGCCAATAACAGGCTCCTTCGTCCATGAGGGAATAAATCCCCATGTACACTGAATAATTTGCATAATCTCACCTTGATTGATAATCACAATTTGCTGGTTAGGGGTGCTATTGTAACCTGAGGCAGGATTAAAGGCCACCTGTCCTGCCTGAAATTTTAAAGCCAGCATGCTGACAGGGTTATGCTGACAAATCAGCTGCACATGCAATTTCTCTTTATCTGAAACAATTCATGGAATCACGGGCCCCTGTCTTTTCATGATCTTTGACGTTTCACTTTTGAACACGTCAATTATTGAGTTGGATGGTTAAGAGATTTGAATCTTTACATCCACTGCAATGCAGCCTCTGCCTTTTTCCAGGACAATAAGCGGATTAATGTCAAGGTCTGTGATTTCAGGGTGATCCATGAGGAGCGTGGAGATGTTTACGAGAACATGGGCAAGCACCTCAATATCAGAAGGCTTGCTTCCACGAAATCCTTTGAGGAGGAGTGAACCATTGATTGAATCGATCATCTGCGCAGCAGTAACCAAGTCGACCGGGGCAACCCTGATAAGGGTATCCTGGAATACTTCGACAAAGATCCCTCCCAGACCGAAGAGGATGACCGGCCCGAATTCACGATCGCGTTTGCCACCCACAATCACCTCAGTTCCGGCAGGAGCCATTTTCTGAATAAAATAGGTGTCTGTTTTTATTTTGCCCAGGGCCTTGCTTAACTCCCTGTCATTTTTTATGTTGAGAAATACCCCGTTGTGCTCTGTCTTGTGGAGAACGGATGGAGAGGTAGTTTTCAATGCCACTGGATAGCCGATTTTTCGTGCACTTTCCATGGCCTCTGAATGGGTTGTCGCTAGAGAATATTCTGCCACAGCGATTCCATATTCTTGCACAAGAGAAAAACTGTGTGTACTATCGAGCAGTCCCGGTGCATTCATATTTTTTAAGACCTTTTTGTGGCGGAGGAAAGACATTGTTTTCCCTGTATGAGTCGGTTTGCCCAGGTTATTCCAATGTTCACGGGACAAGGCAAGTGCTTTCAGGGCATCGTCCACATCGGTGAACACAGGGAAATCAGCTGCTTCTTTAAGATGAAACCAGCGGTCTTTATTGGTGACCATGCAGAACACGATTGGTTTTCCATATATTGGTGTTAACCTGGCAGCATCTTTTAAAGCCTTCTCCACTGCAACGCTGTCTGTCTCAGAACTGAATGTTGCCACAAAGATCACCCCGTCGACATTCTCTTCTTGGAGTGCTTTTTCAAAAATTTCACCATAGACATTCAGGCTGTAAACATCTCCTACATCAACAGGGTTTGTCGTCCGTATGACATTTATCTTCTTGCTTTTGACAAGATCAAAAAAACTTTCTGATAGGCTAGCAGGCACAAAGCCGTAGCGGTGGGTTGCATCACCGGACAAAACACCGTGTCCCCCTGAACGGGTAATGAGCGCAAGCCTGTTTCCTTTTATGATAGGGAGGCTGAACACCTTGAAGGCATCCATCATTTCACGAAAATTTTGTACCCTGTGGATTCCAGCCTGTCCAAGTGCAGCGTCGGCAATCCTGTCATCCCCTGCAAGTGCTGTTGTGTGGAACCGGGCAACCTCTTCAGCAGCAGGACTTCGATTGGCCTTGAGGCACACAATAGGCTTGGTAGTCTGAGCGGCGAGGTCCATGAGACGTCTACCGTTGATAAAATTTTCAAGATAGAGCCCGATAATGGCAGTTTTTTTATCGTTGATAAGGTATTCGAGGCAGACGATTTCATCGGTAAGAAGCTTATTCCCGATGCTGATCAGCTTGTTCAGTCCAACACCCTCGCATGAAGCAAGCATGGATGTATCGTAAAAAATACCACCACTTTGAGAGACAAGTGATACAGAACCTTTTTTCATGTATCCGGGATTGAGGACGAAAAAGGGTAGCACAACACCGGCTTCCAGATTGATGACCCCAAAACAGTTTGGCCCAATGACCTGCATAGTATGCTGTTCAGAGATAGCCTGTATTTGATCTTCCAGCACCTTATTGCTTACATCAAGCTCTGTAAAACCTCCAGACTCGATGATCACATGCCGGATACCCTTTTTGGCGCATGCCATGAGGGTTTCAGGGACAAATCTTCCGGGAACGAGTATTACTGCTAAATCCAATGTTTCATCGATTTCATGAACCGATGTAAACACTCTTCTCCTGCCAAGTTCTCCTTTTTTTGTTCCCACAGGAAATACCTTACCTGAAAATTGGAAGCGATCCAGATTATCCACGATGATACGTGCAAGATTGTTGTCAGTTGGGGAGACGCCAAAAACTACAATGCTTTCCGGATAGAAGAATTTTTTCATAGAGATTAGCCTTAAACCGATTTAGTATACTCAGTCTTTAGCAGGAAAACAAGGAGGCGATTCGTTGAGGAGGCGCACAGAGGCTTCGAGGGCATCTTTTGCCCCGCCCCCTGTTGCAATTAACTCAATAGTTTCACCGTAAAAAGCTTCAAGGAATTTTGGGGTGAGTATCGACCTAACATTTAAATACTTTTTTTTGCTGAATAGTGTGAAGTTGTATTGTTCCATCCTGTTTTTGTGGATATATATGTCACAGCCAAAAGTATGGGCTATCGTTGCAAGCTCTGTTGTATCGATGTAAGCGCCACATCTATGCTTAATTTCTACTCTCTGACTGATGAATCCGTTCTTCTCGAGTGACTCTCTCTCTTCACGCCAAATGCTACCGTATTTTTCAATCCATTCCATGGCTGCTTTTGCTTTTCCAATGTCATGACCTGCCTTCTCAGACTCAATCCATTTGTATTTCTGTATTTCCTGATGCTGCTTCTGGTTGTCTTCGAATAATTTCTTACTAAGAAAATCAGCCTTATAATTGTGAAGAAAATCAGCCATAGCTTCGTCAAAGCTGATTTCTCTTCCTTCTTTTTCCGAGAGAAAATATTTGTGGGTTTCTATTGCGCCAAGCTCAGACGGGATGAGGTCTATTTCTGTTTCCATGCAGTTTCCTCAAAAAACTATTTGCAGTTATCCGTAAAATCGCGTATAGGATACAAAATTTTTGTGTTGCCAGCCATATCTTTATGTAAAATTCCTGTTGCAACAAATACTATACACATCATACGATATATTATCGTCTATTAATGCAAATACTTCACAGACAGGATATGAGCAGGTTGCACCAGAGGTAACTGAAAAAAGTATGACAGGTGGGGAATCATGAATATAATCGCGTTAAATGGAAGCGCCAGGGGATTGAGGGGGGTTACATGGAAGCTGCTGAATAGGCTTCTGAAGGGCCTTGAAGAGGGCGGTGCCCAGACTCATGCCATTCAACTTAAGGATCATGTTATCTCGCCTTGTAGTGCATGTTTAACATGTATGCACAAGACACCTGGACTTTGCGCCATCAACGACGATATGGATACAATTTATCCGTATTTGAAGGACTCAGATATCCTTATCATGGCAACGCCCGTTTATGTTGACAACATGAGTGCCCAGATGAAAGCGGTTATGGATCGATGTATCTGTTGCCTGGAACCTTTTCTGAGAATTGATACTGCAGATCGTGTACGCCATCCCTTTATCTGGAACATGCCTGGTAAATTTTTTCTTGTCTCCACATCAGGATTTCCAGAGACAGAAAGCTTTGCACCTCTCATTCAAACCTACCGGGCCCAGGCTGCTAACTTTGGCAGCTATCCCATCGGTGAGATCTGCATACCTGGATCAATTGCCTTGCAGATGGCGCCACATCTACTTGAACCTCGTCTTGATATGATCCAACATGCAGGGAAGATGCTATCAAAACAGGGAGGGGTTGACCCAAGCCTTTTGGAAGAGATCAACAAGCCAATCGTAACACGAGAGAAATATCTGGAGATCGCTGCTCAGTATGAGGCCTGGGCGAGAAAGAGCAGGGGGGAAACGGGCCGGTAATGCCTGATCTGTAATCGGTGATCAGTCAAACCTTCTTTATCCCCGAACAGTTCGTTTCATTGTGAATGAATTTGGGAGAATAACTGACGAAGATGCACATTCAAATGGTAGATCAGGGTTGGATCTAAAACTTCCTGCTATTTTATCCTAAAATCAACCCTGCTTGCCTTCAGATTTTCTTTCTTTTCAGGGGTGAAGTTTTGAGCTTGTACAATAAAAAGTCTGTTCGGTGCTACCTTATCTGATCTAAGAATAAAATCCTTTACCGATGTAGCCCGCTCAAGAGCCAGGTTACGTAGATCTTCATCCTTCACAGCAATATTTGTCAGCATCAGTTTTTCCATCTCCGGAACAGGGAGTTTTTTTGTCAGACCGATAATATTTCTTGGCTTGGCGAATTTCTCGGCCCCGTAAGCCAATCGAAGGTATTTCTCATACTCCTCAGGGCCTATTTTCACGTCGTCTACGCGAGCAGGGGCTTCGCTCTTTTTGGCAAGATCCTTTGCTTTTTGCATCTTAACCCGCCTTGAAAGTAAGAGATTCTTCAAACCCTCACGATCTTTTTCAGGATCAACATAACCGACTATCTCAACATTTACTGCCGGTCTATCCTGGAGTGCTTTGTTGAGGGTTTCAAGTTTTTTTATGGCAGTGTCCGTTAGACTGGACCTGCCATAATCAAATTCTACGAAACTCAAGTCCTCACCTCCGCCAAAGAGCGCCCCCAGAAGTGCAAAAGGAGAAGTTGCAGCTTTGACGAGGAGATTCTTGATGATCTTCCATACAATACTCCAGATGCTGAATTGGGGATCATCAAGGTTGCCTGTAACCGGTATGTCGAGATTTATTTTTCCCTGCCTGTCTTTGAGGAGCGTTACTGCCAGCTTCACAGGCAGTTTGATCGCATCAGGACTTTCCACCTTCTCTCCGAACGTGAGCTGATCAAACAGTATCCGATTTTGCGCCTCTATTTTTCTCTGGACAATGAGATACTTGAGGTCGAATGAGAGCTGCCCTTTATCTATTGTGTATCCGACATATTTTCCCGAATATGGCGAAAGAGGGCTCAATTCAAAATTTTTGAAGCTTGCAGTGAGGTCAACAAAGAAGTGTTCTTTCCATGGATTTATCTTTCCCGCTATTTCCAGAGGAACATAATCGTTGTATTTACCCCGTACCTCCACATCAGAGGCTGTATCTTTTTTCATGGAAAGGCTTGAAACCCTCCCCCCTATCTGCGTAAGGTTGGCAGAATAGTTTGGTTTGATGGATCTGTCTGTGAACTTGATTGTTCCACCCTGAAGTGTAATCCCTCCAATTACCATATCCGCCGGCATTGTCGATTCAGAAGTGACAGCACTTTGAGCAGCGGGGGTCTTCGGAGAAGTTTTGACGTCAGGTTTTGCAGCTTCTTCCTCTGCAGCCACGATATGATGAAGGTTGAGCGATCCGTCAGGTTCGATTGTTATTGCTGCAAAGAAGTCTGACAGTGATATGCCTTTGGCGCTGTAGTATGTTGGGTTGTAGCCAACAACAAGGTCTTCAAAGGAGAGGGTCTGCCATCGCAGTAACTCCTCGTAATCTTCTTTGTTCGCTGCATGAAGCTGGTTAATGAGGAGTTTGCCTGTGTACTTCGCGCTCACATCTTTACCCTCAGGTTTATCAAGTCCCAGGGTGCCAGAGGTATTTATGCTGCCCGATGAGATATACATCCTGACTTTGTCAGTAAAGTAAGGTTGGAAGGTATTTATACCCACCCCTTTCATATCAAGAGATAGATTTGCTGCAATAGGTTCAAGGCCTATTGTCCCTTTTCCATTAACTTTGCCTGTCTTCCCCAGAAGAAAGGAAAACTGGAGGTCTGTTTTACTCCCCTTTTCGAGAGAAAAGCCCTTAGCATCTAAGACAATGCCATTGGCCTCTATGGTAACAGGTTCCTGTGTCATGGAATCGTGAAATTTCATTTTCCCGTCTTTCACTTGCCATACATCAATTAGGAGCGACATGGGATTTTTGTCCTGTGCCCGGTGTGATGAGTTGGCGTCCTCTTTTTGGTGGGCTGTTCCTATTAGCAGGGTGGTGATGGTTACAATATCGATGGTCCCGTCTTTTTTACGCCTCATATTGATGTCGGGAGAACTTATACTCATTCTTGATATATGAATTAAGTCTTCCAGGGGTTTAACTGAGGCGATTTCAAAATCAACTACTCCAACCTTTAAAAGAGGATTTTTTTTGTCATCTGCAAGGTTGAGATCATTCAGAGTCATTTTGCCAGTCACTTCGAGGGTCGGTTTTTTCTCTGCATGCTGGATATAAGAAACTTTTGCGATTAAATTCAAAGAACCTGAAAGGAGGTTAAAATGTTTTTTATTTGGCACATAAGCTAAGTAGTCTGCAAGATCAAGGTTGTTAATATTGATATCAAAAACTGTTTCCAAAGAGTCTGCAAAAGGTTTTGTCTTCCCTTCTATAGTAAAGGGGTCATCGTTTATCAGTGCAGAAAATCTGGGTTGAATAAAGGTTTGTACATGATATTTCATGTTGGACACAAAAGGAACGGCAAGATTCAAATCTGTTACTTCATGAAAGACCTCTTTTGGAGCATCGAGAAAGTCGATGGTACCCCCTGAAACGACTATGTTGTTTATTGAAAACTGTACAGGTTTAGATTTCTTTGCTGGAGGTGACGGTCCTTCAGAAGTCTTTTCAACCAAATCACTCCAATTGTATGACCCGTCCTCGTTACGGATTACTTTTATGTAAGGTTTAGTTAAACTGACCTTGCTTAGGATGATAGCTCGTTTGAAGATAGATAGTGCATGTATATCGATGAAAAATTCCTCGAAGGAAAGTATTGTTTCAGACGTTTCCTTTTCTTTTATGGCAAAACCCCTAACCACAACCGTCAGGTTGTATGGATTCGCTTTAATCTGTTGAATTGACACATCTCGTTGCAAAGCTTCAGACAGGTTTTTTATTAGCAGATGTTTTGCTATGGGGGGAACAAGAAAAAAGCCTGCAATTGAGAAAAACAGGAATAATCCTGCAATCCAGAATAGGATAGTCCTCCATTTTGGCATAACAGTATAATAGTATGGAATTGATACTGAAAAAACCAGAGAAAAAACTTGAAAGAGGGAGTGTCTTCGATAAAAACGGGCCCGGTTGGTGCCGGGCCCGCAATAAAGGCTTAGCCTTTTACAACATTCGACGCTGCCGGGCCCTTTGGGCCAGTGACAACATCGAAAGTCACTGTTTCGCCCTCAGTCAGGGATTTAAAACCGTTGCCCTGAATGGCTGAGTAGTGAACAAAAACATCGCTGCCATCGTCTTTGGTGATGAAACCAAAGCCCTTTGACTCATTGAACCACTTCACAGTTCCTTTCGCCATGCTGACTACCTCCTTGTTAAAATGTGGAAGAATACGGAACTGAGTTATGAAGAGATGACAAAAATGAAACGCTTTGCAGCTACAACTAACATATGTTTCCGAAACCCCGATAAGGTTATCGCATAAAAAAGAAAAAACTACAACAATTATTATATTTCTTTTGTGCTACCCTCGGATACTGATTCGTCAATAGTGAGTTTGTCCTCGTCCTGGTCTTCAGCGCCTGTCTCTTTGCTGGTCTTTCCGCTGAACCTCCGCTGCCTCTTTTCTTCCTGTTTTTGCAGGCGTAATAGTTCCTTACGCCTCTTGTCGCTCTTGAAGCCTCCGCCATGTCTTGCCAAGGTTACCTCCTCAATCTTTCTACCACCGGTCTCTGATTCATTTAACCAGTGATTGAGAATAATGGGTAAGAAACAGTCTAAGCTCCTGCAATTTTCCTTTGTGCTTCCCGGAGAAGATCGATGACAGCATCAACCTTCTCAGGAGCGAGAGAAATGCCCTCAGATGTAGGCATCAACTCTCCATCATTGATTACCTGATACGATCTTAAATCGACAACCTTTACGCCCTTTTGATCTTCTATCGTTACCATGACTCTTCGCCTGGAATTTGTCATAATTTTTCCAATGAGCATACACCCTCCTGTAAGAGATTACAAAAAACTATTGTTCTTGTACTTTTGTTGACGGCAGGTAGATAAGGCGGCTGCGTATCAAGGGTTAGTTTACCATATACTCGTTCGTGATGCTACTTGTTTTGCAGAGAATGTGTTATCTTTATGCGAATGCATATAGGCGTTGTTCATACAGTTGGTTCTCCCTGTTGCTGCGCTGAGGCAGTTACTGGTGGCCTCACTGCCCTTGGTCACGATGTGACCACGGTAAACTCTGAAGAAATTGAGGTTAGAGCAGCAGAACTTGCCAGGAATTGCGATCTTGTGATCGACCACACCGACACTTTCCGGGGTCGTGGCATCTTTCGGGCATTTGTGCGATTGATTTTAGAAGGACATGGTGTCCGATTGGTTGGTTCAGGATCCAGGGCATGTTTTACTGCTGACGACAAAATTGTATCAAAAGCCTGCCTTGCCAGTGCCGGCATTATCACCCCTCCAGGAATCGTGATCAGATCAAAACAATGGAAACCACCTTCATGGCTGAGGTTTCCTCTGATTCTTAAGCCGGCGTTTGAGCATATGAGCAGGGGGGTTGTTGTAGCTGAAACCATGGTCGATGCTCGCTCAAAGGCAGCGCACATGCTGAAGGCTTTTCAGCAGCCCATTATTGCAGAATCATATATAGCAGGAAGAGAGCTTGCCGTGTCTGTCCTTGAGGGGCCGCACGGGCTCGAAATCCTTCCCCCCCTTGAATGGAAAATTGACGATGAGGAATATGGGTTTCTCAGTGAGGATTTTAAGTTGGAAGAACGGTCAGGGGAGAGAAATGATGCAGTTAAAGCATTAATACCTGCTCACCTGCAAGAGCAACTCAAGAATCACGTAGGTTATGCATTTCGTTCTCTATGTCTGAGAGATTATGCCCGTTTTGATTTAAGGCTGTCACCTGGTGGAACATTTTACTTTCTTGAGGCCAATGTGACGCCAAGCCTTGAGCCATTAGAAGCATTTGCCCTATCTGCTCAATGGGCCGGGATAGACTATCCATCGCTTGTTGACCGCATGCTCAGTGCCGCGTTAGGCCGTTACGGAGATTCTGTGGCAGAGGGTGAGGCAGCTGTAACCCTTGATCTTCCTTTCGGCCCTTTGGAACTTCTTGTCCCCCGGGGTGTCCATACGCCTCCGCCTTCAACCATTCAGCTTGCAGGGATTCTGGATATTCAGCCCGGAGAGAAGGTTATGGATTTGGGCTGCGGAACAGGGATACTCTCTATTGCTGCAGCAAAACTGGGAGCGAGAAGAGTTGTTGCAGTTGACATCAGCACAAAAGCCCTGGAAGCAACTGCCCACAACGTTCGCCAGAATGGCTTCGAAAAACAAATTGAAACCCGCTTCGGGTCCTGGTATGAACTGGTGGGAAAAGAATCTAAAACATACCACAAAAAAGAGAGATACGATGTGATTATCGCTACACCTCCTCAGACACCTGGACCTTACCCTTTTGGCCCACGGTATGGAGGTCATGATGGAACGCAACATCTGTTTACAGTAATTGATGGCGCATCGGAATTTCTTTCCTCACAAAAAAGCAGGCTCTGGTTGCTCGTCCTTTCTATTGCCAATCCAAGAGCAGTTTTTGAGCGATTGAAAGTGCGCTTTAAAGATGTTACAACAGTCTGTCAGACCGGCCGAATTTTCTCGGCTGATGAATATGAGTCCCTTGAACAAGGCCTGTTTCAGTATCTTTTGCAACTTCGGTCCCACGGTACAGCCGAGTTCCAAGATATGGGCGGTGGACAGTATATGTTCTACAATTTCTTTATCCGCGCTTCGGGAGCAAAGCAACTATGAAAAGCCTGATTATCAACGCAGATGACCTTGGTGCTGATGAACCAAGAAACCACGGGATTTTTGAAGCTATTGAAGCTGGCAGGGTTACGAGCGTTAGTATTCTTGTGAATGGCAACGGGTTCGAAGGTGCTATGGAGCGATGGAAAAGTCTTGGCAACACAGGGATATCTTTAGGTATTCACATCAATCTCTCTGAAGGAAGACCTATAAGGAAGGACCTTAATCTTCTCACAGACAAAGATGGATATTTCCTAGGGAAGCAAACTGCGCAGGAACTCTTAAAACGAAAAGCAGACGGAAAACTGGAGCGGGAGATACAAGAGGAAATCAAGGCACAAATAGATGTTCTAAAAGAATATGAAGTACCAATCAAACATCTTGATGGCCATCAGCACATTCACATAATGCCTGCTGTTTTGCCCATTGCAGTATCAGAAGCATCCAGTAGCAAAATAAGATGGATAAGGATTCCTGACGAGCCACAGCCTTCAATCCGAAATGCAATGTCAAAAGCGGACATCCTGGACGAAGCAGCAATATTCAGCAGTTTAGGCGCTGCAGCGCGATCTTTCGTCATGTTGTCGGAGATTGAGAGTTGCGATCATTTTCGTGGCCTCTATCTAAAAGGCAAGCTTGATATCATCCACCTCGAAGAGTTATTTCAAAATCTTCCCATTGGGCTTACCGAGTTCATGGTTCATCCGGGCAGGGCAGCAGATTCTGAGACCACAGGTCCCTTCACAACCTTCTCCTCAACAGAGAGAGAAAAGGAGCTGGCAGCCCTTCTCGATCCTGTTTTCCCGATACTTCTGCAGAAATACGGAATAGACCTGACCCCATTCCCAGAAGGTTTTCCATGAAAAAAAACCTGCGTGTCCTTATTCTCACCCCTACAACGTTGCCTGACATATCGGGCAACGCAATCTCTGCTGAACGTTGGAGGCAGTCCCTGATCGGGAAGGGATTGTTTGTACGTGTAATCGCAACCACGAATCTTGATGCTGACAATCTTGTGAAGAATATTGAAAGCACTAAGGCGGATGTTGTCCATGCTCACCATGTTTCCAAAGCAGGAGGCCTGTTTCTTGACCAGAAAATTATAGAGCAGTATGATGGGCTCCCCCTCGTCGTATCTCCTGCAGGGACAGATATCTTGTCTCAGGATGGACAGGTACACAATTTGAATACAATTGTTGCCCGGGTTTGCAGGAGGGCTTGTATTATCGTTACCCAGGGCGAATGGACAGCCAATAGGTTGGCAACGCTTTTTCCTGATTTGAAAAATAGAATCCTGCATGTGCCGAAAACATATACGTGGTTTGGAGATGACAGTTTTGACCTCCGAAAAATAACGGGCTGGTCACCGAAGCACTTTGTTTTTTTTCTCCCTGCCGGCATAAGACCGGTGAAACGAAACCTTGAGACGCTTATCGCAATGCGATCAGTTTATGAATTGCGTCCCCATGTTCGACTAGTTTTTGCAGGCAAGCCGCTCGATCAGGACTATGCAGCCCGTTTCCAGGAAGAACTGGAACGGCAGAGTGAGTTTGCCCAATGGATACCGATTATTCCTCATGGTTCTATGCGCTCAGCATATGCAACAGTAGACGTTGTCATAAATTCATCTTCCTCTGAAGGACTCTCCAATGCTGTTCTCGAGGCTATTGGTGCAGGGAAACCTATTTTAGCATCAGACATCCCGGGAAATAGGTGGCCAATCATAGGGCGAGAAAATGTTCCTGCCTGTGGACTTCTTTTTGAACTATCAGACAAAAATGACTTTATCAGACAAGCATTAAAACTCGTTGATGACGGGCAACTGAGAAATGAATTGAACAAAGCAGGCAGAGACCGGGCCTCAAAATGGCCGGGTGTTGACGCAGAAGCCAGCGGACTGATTTACGCTTACGAAGAAGCCATAAGAAGGCAGCACAAAAGATCTCTAAACCTATAGCTGATAGAGGAGTATTGCGTTGTTTACAGGCTGCCATTTTATCTGTGAACTGTTCGCCATGCGTTTTATTTCATTGACAATGGAAAACAGCTTCTGATACCGTAGTGCCACAGATTTTTCTCCAGGAGGGTTTGATGAACCTTATCGGTCGAACGGCATTGATTACAGGGGCAGGACAGGGTATTGGCCAGGCATGTGCCGAAGTCTTTGCTGAACGCGGTGCAAACCTTGTTCTCATGGATAAGAATAAGAGGACCCTGCCAAAGGTAGCCGACCAGATTACTGAAAAAGGTGGGCACGTCAAAGCGATCCTCATTGACCTTACCCATCACAGAAAACTTCACAAGATCATTGACGTGGTCAAGTCTCAAGCACACATAGACATTCTTGTGAACAACGCTGGATTTGACCGTCCGGGTACCACCATGAAGATTGGTAAAGAGCAGTTTAATGCAGTGCTCGGCATTCACGTTGGCGTGCCTTTTTTTCTGATTAAATCATTTATACAGGAGATGCGGGCAGCTAGGTGGGGCAGGATCATCAATATCAGTTCCATATATGGTGTACAGGGAGCTAAGGGTGAGGCAGCATATTCCACTGCCAAAGCCGCTGTGATCGGATTGACAAAAACGGCAGCCCGTGAAGCAGGAAAAGATGGTGTAACGGTTAATGCCATTGTCCCAGGTCTCATTAAGACACCACCGATGATCAGGTTGCCGGACAAATACAAGATCCCTATTATTGAACAGACTTTGCTCGGTCGTATGGGCGAACCGATTGAAGTAGCAAAGGTGGCAGCTTTTCTTGCATCTGATGATTCTTCATTCATAACAGGATCGACCATAACCGTTTCAGGCGGGTGGGGGATATGAAAGACAGTAAAATATAAAAAGCTAGAAGTTAGAAGTGAAAAGCACGAAGTAAAGAAAAACCGTGAACCGCCAACAGTGACCCGTAAAGGAAGATATCCAGGGAGAGGTGTAAGTCGGTCTCGCAATTACTGCAGCCGGCTTTTCTAGGGGGGAGTGGGGAAACTCTCCCTGGATAAGTGAGGCATCTTAAATATTTACTTTTATAGCAACGGCCATGCCATGGAACAGTAAACAGATAATCGATTGTTAAGTATGGCTTTTTTTAGTCAAACCCGGTGATTGCTTTGAAAGTAGCTGGAAAAATATGTCGAAAATGATGGAATATTTCGACGATAACGTCGCCCAGGATAACCGAGATACATGCTAATTTGCATCATAAAGTGTGATATAAAAAGAATATGGAGAAATATGATGTTATTATCGTCGGTGGGAGCTGTGCTGGTTCTGCAGCAGGAATAACCCTGGCGAAGGCCGGGAAAAATACACTGATTATCGATAAGGCAAGGTTTCCCCGTGAGAAGCTCTGCGGGGGAATGATAACCGAGAAGACAGCCAAGCTTCTTCAAAAAACCTACTCAGTTTCTTTAGAGAGTATGATTGACTCTCGTTACAATGCATTTGGTGTGTATCATACCGATTTTGGTAGGATCTCAAGTTACAGGTCCGACCAAACACTGTTCATGGTCCACAGGTATGATTTTGATGATTTTTTCCTCCAAGAGGCCAGAAAAGCGGGATGTACAGCCTACCTGGGAGATGAGGTTATGGAAATCGACAGGGGAAAAATTCATACTGCTTCCGGAAGGGTAATTAGTGCAGATTATATAATCGGCGCAGATGGTTGCCACAGTACAGTGCGCAAGGAGCTTCGCGGCACAAAAAATGATGAAAAATTTCCTCTTGGCCTTGAAGTGAACATTGGTTATGATAATCTGAAATTCTATGTGCCACCTGAAGATGTATTCCCATGGGTTTTCTTTGGCTATGTCAAGATCGGGTACGGGTGGGTATTCCCGAAGAAAGATTTTGCAACAGTAGGTATTGCAGGCTTGACGCACTATGATGACAAAAACCTGCTCGTTGCCTTCAGGCGTTTGCTCGCTGCTGTTTGTGTGGACCCGAGTCGGATAGCGAGAAAGATCAAGGGGCATCCTGTTCCACTCAACAACCATTTCAAAACATTGGGTGCCGGCAATATACTGCTTGTTGGCGATGCAGCAAGGTTAGTGGAGCCGCTAACAGGGGAGGGGATCTATTTTGCTATCTTGAGCGGGACTTTTGCCGCTCAAGCGATACTCACTACACAGGGAGATCAGGTTCAAACGTACAATGTTTTAGTTAAAAGGCACCTGCGTGGTCTTTTCGCCCAGGCCCGACTAGCAAGAACCCTCTATTTCAACAGATGGATCAATACATACGCGATGTGTAAAATGAGTGGAAATGCAAAATGGTGCAAATATTTTCTTGAATTACTTTCTGGAGAGATGGATTACTGCAGATATTTTAAAACAGTGCTGAAAGATCGCACTGTTTATCCTTCACTATGATAAAGGATATTGGATGGGACAGACCCTGATGACTCAGGGCCTGTAAAATTATTTTCTAAAGCTTTACGACATTTGTTGCCTGCAGGCCTTTTGCGCTATCCGTAACATCAAAGCTAACAGCCTGTCCTTCAGAGAGGGTCTTAAAACCTGTTCCCTGGATTGCGGTATGATGAACAAAGACATCTGTGCCGTCTTCCTGGGTTATGAAGCCATAACCCTTGGCATCGTTAAACCACTTAACAGTTCCCTTTGCCACGCGAAAAACACCTCCTTTGCACAATTTTAAGGAATGCGGAACTGTGTTATGAAGATACTACAATGCAACGGTACGAGCTACTGCAGTAATAACAGAAACTTCCGAAACCTTGTAAGACAGTATGGCACAGTTTAAAAAGTAGTGCAATATTTTTTACATTATTTAAAGTATTTGCTTTTTCACGACCCCGTGTTATGATTTTGGACACCGGATGAACCATTTATCAATTACCATTTATCAGTCAGCAGTGCCAAGACAGAACCACCACGCAACGGATATACTGCCGCATCCTTTAAATAAGGATTGATCTCTTGAAAGTCGTCTTTCTTGTTCAGGGTATGAGTGTTGCGGCAAGCAGGTACAGGGTTCTCCAGTATCTTCCCTTTTTTCATACAGCGGGCGTTGACACAAAGGTGTTTGAGTTTCCGGCGGGTGTGGCCGGCTGGTCATCATTATGGGAGCCTCTCAGAGATGGCGATATTATCTTTGTCCAGCGGAAACGCCTTCCCCGTTCAGTCCTTTTAGCTCTGAAACGTTTGAAAAAGAAAATAGTCTATGATTTTGACGATGCGGTCATGTTCAAGAATTCTCTCTCAAAAAACCCTTATTCGTTGCGAAGAACGATGAGTTTTAAAAGGATGCTGCACTACACAGATTTTGTAGTTGCAGGGAACGAGTTCTTGAAACAGGAAGCGGAAAAATATCACAGCAATGTAAAGGTACTCCCAACGCCTGTTGATGCCGAACGTTACCAGGAAAAACAGATCAGCGTGAGCGATACGGTCAACTTGGGATGGATTGGAGACCACGGTAGCATCCACTACATGGAAAGCTATAAAGATGTGTGGGAAGCAGTGGGGAGAAAGTACAAGAATGTTGTTCTCACCATTATTTGTGACACCTTTATTGAGACGAGAGACATCAGCCTGAGGAAGATACTGTGGAATTATGAAAGAGAGATCGATGATCTTAAGTCCCTTGATATCGGATTAATGCCGCTTTTTGATGATCTATGGTCTAAAGGCAAATGTGGATTCAAGATAATTCAGTATCTCGGGGTTGGTGTGCCAGCAGTATGCACACCAGTCGGTATTAACCGGGATGTAATAGAAGATAATGTGAATGGCCTGTGGGCGAATACTCAGGATGAATGGATTGAGAAGCTTTCAGTCCTTGTGGAGGATGCGTCATTGCGGGAAAAGATGGGTAGGGAGGGGAGAAGAAAGATTATGGATGAATACACTGTCCAGGTCTGTGCCCCAAAGTTGTTAGAATGGATTAAGGAATTGGCATGAAACGGATTGTCTTTTTTACCCATCAGAATCCCCAGGGATACAGAATACAGCAGTACTTCCCCTTTTTAGAGGCCTGTGGTTTTCAGGTTGAGCTGCTTACTTCGCGAATGAGTTTTCTCAAGGTTGTTGAACAGATACGTAGCGCCGATGTGCTCTATATCCAGAGGCTATTGTTTAACCCTTTGAAGCTGTCTATCATCAGGGCATCGGTCAAAAGAATTGTGTATGATTTTGACGATGCAGTAATGCACGGTTTCCGAGGGGACAGCACAACGAGGGCTCGAAAATTCAGAAATATGGTCAGACATGCTGATGCTGTTTTCTGTGGAAACAACTTTCTCTTCCAGGAAGCAAAAAAACACAGGGCCGACGCTATTTATTACGTTCCAACCGTGGTCAATACAGACGAATACCCTGTCAAGAAACATAGTGAAACAGAACAAATGGTTGTAGGATGGATAGGAAGCAGGTCTACGCTCAGGTACCTGGTAGATCTGGAACAATTAGTTCTCAACGCCTCTGATACGGCAGGAGTGATATTCAAGATTGTGGCTGACAAATCCCTCAATACAAAGGCCGCAAATGTGGTTTTTGAGAAATGGGCCGCTGATCAGGAAAAAGACATGCTCAACAGCTTCGACATCGGTGTCATGCCTCTAAGGGATGACATATGGTCAAGGGGGAAATGTGGGCTCAAACTTATTCAGTATATGGCATCTGGTCTGCCTTCCATTGCCCATCCCTTTGGTGTGGCACAAGAAATAATATCAAATGGGGTCAATGGCATGCTGAGGCGAGATATTGATGGCTGGAAAGAGGCAATAGAGGTACTTTCCAGTGATACACAAAAAAGAGCCATCATGGGCAAAGCGGCAAGAGATGTTATTGAGGAAAGATACTCTCTCAGGGTATGGGGGCCAAGAGTTGTGGAGATTATAGAAAACCTATGAAATCATACAAGATTCAAGGGATCGAATGGTTTGTTGAAGATGAGGGGCTCATACCTGTACTGAGAAACGTTGTAATACCGGATGGCAGCCACGGGAGGAGTTATGTTATTGCCGATTATAATGATAGCCAGATTTTCATAAAATCATTTAAAGAGAAAGGACTGCCTGGTTTTATAAGAAATAGAATTTCCTCAAGAGGCAAGAGAGAATATAGGTTGGGTAATTTTCTTCTTTCTCGTTCTATCAAAACAGCGAAACCACTTGGATACGGAGTGTCTCGGATGGGTTCATACATCATTCAGAAATGGATTGAGGGCAGAAGCCTCCTGACAGTGTTCAAGGAGTCTGAGCGCCATTCTGAACTGCTTGAAATGCTTGCCGTATTTCTCAATATTCTCAAAATGCACCATGTTAGACATAATGATCTTCATAGTGACAACATTCTTGTCTGTGATGAGCAACTTTACCTTATCGACCTTCACAAGACGAGAATAAAGGCATCATTTACACTGCTCGATGAAGCCTCCAATCTGTCCCACGTTCTTGTAAATATTTACAGTTATTTAGATTCTGATGAGAAATCAGCCTTTTTTGCGAGCTATGGAAACACCGGCATTCAGGGGTTGGTGGAGCAGGAGATGGATCGGCTGGCAAATCGCTGGATCAGGAAAAAGAAGGAAAGGGCTTTTCAGGAAACATCGATGATTGTAGTCCGTGGAAACAGGTTTTACATAACGGGTATGGAAAGCAGGGCCGTAGGAGGGTTACAAAGGGTTATCAAGGTCGACCGCAAAATACGCGTGGAGCAGTATACCGATCATATCCGGAAAACCTATGCCAGTAGACACAGACTTGAAAGGGCATGGAGAAACCATGTGGTCCTCGCCTACATGAATCTCAGCATTGCCCCGACCGCATTCTACGTGGAGCGTCCCGGTGATGGTTCGATGGGGTCTATCACTATGGAGAATTTGCAGGGAAAAGGCCAGGAGCTCGACCGCTACCTCGATGGAAAATACGATACCATGGCTACGCACGAGAGAAGGCGCTTTATTGCAAGACTTACTGACTTCCTACTGATGATTACCCGAAAAAAGATTATTCACAAAGACATGAAGGCATGTAATGTCTTCGTCTTCCATGAAGAGGGGTTTATGTTACTTGATGTGGAGGATATCCGATTCAGAGCTCTCGATGAGGAGTCTTTGAAAAGGATGTTGATCCAATTGAATACCACCATACCCAGGCGTGTCAGTACCGGTGATAGAATCCGGTTTTTTCTTCAATTCACTTCCCCCATGAAGCTTGACAAAAAAGCCATATTCAGCGCAGTGGTGAGAGAATCGATGAAGAGAGAGATAGTATACGAAGGGGTGGACAGGCTGAAAAGGGAAGATTGGTAACGGACTGTTTATAAAATGAAAGCTTCGACAGGGGAGTAAAAGGGGCAGGAGGTTATAAAATAAAACCCACTGTCGTCTGCAGTTTACGGTAGAGGCCCTTCTATTACAAAGCCTGTGTTTGCTATTGCCGTCCCTATCTTGCCCGCGACCTTCAGAACGTACGGGTTACCCGCAGGAAATTTCTTTGAAGGCCTTGGTACTCTGAACATCAACGTGCTTATTCCAGTGGATGGAATCATCTCCCAGAAGGTGACTTTCAGGTTCTTCTTTTTTCCATACAGGTCTTCAAGGTAGACCTTGCCTTTTTTGCTACCGAAGAACTTTCCTGTTACGGTAAGCACATCCGGGAATCTTCCCCTGCTGACCAAAAGATCATCGAGCACAGGGTTCCTTACAGTGAAGGTGTCATCAAGGTGGCGAGATACATTGTTGACAACGACCGCCACGGGATAAGCCATCTCTGCCGGGAGTGGGGGTTTTGTGATAGTGCATGTGATTCTGGTATCTGTCCAGTCGCCTTTCGCAATTTTTGCGGCAATGCCCCCTGCGAGAACCTTTCCTTTTCTGGTTCCAAATCCTGTTCCGTTGATAGTGAGTACAGTGCCTATGGAGCCTTCATTTACAGAAAGCGGTTTTTCAAATGTGGCATTTACTGCCTGATCTTCATTTACGATTATAACGCATTCAGGATTTGTGCCCGCGCATGCGCCTGACCAGCCGGTGAATAAATAGTGTGCGTCTGGCTGGGCGGTCAAGGTTACCAGAGTTCCGTGTTCGAATACCCCGGAACAGTCGGTTCCGCAGTCAATGCCGGATGGTGATGAAATGACAGTTCCCACACCGCTGCCAGAGATAGTGACTCTGAGGGTGGAAGTACCTGGCGGGGCTGTGGATGGCACAAGAACTGTGACGCCCCAGTGTTGCATTCCTACATAGTTTCCGCCCCAGGTCATTTCATGAGGCTCATAATCCCAGGTATCGTGAAGATAAACCAGTGTTCCCGTGTCATTGTACCCGTATCCGACCATGCTGTGGCCTGCCACCTGGATCATAACCGGCCTTCCGGCATCGATCTCCTGCTTGTAATCCTCAAAGGTAAACCCACGGATATTGCTTGAATATCCCAGGATATATTGAGAATAATTACTGCTTGCTGTGTATCCCCTGCTCTCGAGAAAAAGTCTCATGCCGTGACATCCGTCTCGCTTGTCAGGCTCATACAGCGTAAAGTCATACGTGGGGCTGCCATCAGTGTACAGAAAAAACGTGGTTGAACCGTCAAAATTATCGTATTGAGACTGATTGGTGCCCATGAAGTCACCTGTGCACTCGCTCTTAGTGTGTTCGACCCAACCATGGGTAATAAACGGATCAGGTGCAGTGCTTCCGTAGCCAACCCAGTAATCATCCACATGGCCTCTTGTTGTCCGCCCGTCTATCTCCTGGCGTGTTGCACTCAGAGGACATTCTCCTTGCCCCCAGGCTTCATTGGTCATGGGCATATTACCGTCGTTGGTCGGCCCGGTGTAGATATCAGGATATCCAGTGTTGTCATAATAACCAAATATCATGGCTGCGGCAGTGGCAGAGCAGCCATAACTCCAGTCAAAGGCAGGAACATTGGTAAGTGTGTTTGTACCCGCAGTTTTCTGTGGTTCCGGGATTATGGCCGCCCGTGCCCTATAAATTGGAGGAGGACGGCCCGGAACGATGACCTGATCAACCCAATTGCCCTCGTGCATGAACCGGTCGATAACATAGGGGTTGTCAGAGACAATGCCATACTGATTCACCGTGGCGGCAGCCGATACAGAAGTAAAGCAAATAAGGCACAGCAGGGAAAGAATGAAGAAAGTGTATAACCGGATGAGCTTCTGTTTCATTATTGGTCACCTGGCAGAGAAATGATAAAATCTACAAACCTCTTTTCTGATGCGGCATGTTCTAATACATCACCGGCAAAACGGTACCGTTCAGGATTAACCCCGCCAGGTGTTATTTGGAAGACCCCAGGGTAGGCATCGTGATAGCCCGACCCCAAGGGGCTATACATTCTTGAACCTGCTGCTGATTCAAGGAACGGCATAATCCTGGCTCCCTCATAATACCTGCCTGCAGGCGGGGCAGGGACGGTCCTCTCGATTACCACGACTTTCTCCATGCCCATCGTTCCCTCCACCAGCAGAGCTGTTAGAACCTCCCCGTCAAGCTCATGGCATTCGCTGTTTAGCTTCCCGCGAAAGACGCAAGCAGCACAGGAGGTCAGTGTTTTCAAAGGCAGGTGAATCCATTTATAGATTCATCTGCAGCAAGTATATTTTAGTGCCGCGGCCTTGTCCGTGTGAGTCTACAGCTAAAGCAACACAAAAAATAATACAAGTCAATGAGAATACAATTTGCCTTCCCGAAAATACTAATTTTCCAATTATATCAATTTAATTGAAACAATACACCCTCTTTTTGAATAACCATGTAATCAATGTATTCTAGCGATATATCCGCATAAACTTACTTCTACCTCTCACCTGCTGCAGGAGCCTGTGCTTTCAGTGGGAACCTACTTGTTCAGTTCGGACAGGGCATCAAAAATGGTCCCCCATATCTTTTTTTTTCCTGTTTTCAGGATAAACGTTCCAGGAGCAATATTTGCAGCCTCCCACGTAACAGATAAGCCGGCTTCACGGAATCGGGCAAGGTTTGTACGTTTGTATCCAAGAAAATGGGAGATATCGCGACTGTTGAGACAAACAGTGGCATATCCAGTGAACCCCCCCTCAATGACTCTGGCCATTAGGGCCTGATGGAAAGCCTGACTCTTTACGAGAAATCCGAAGGCTGGATGGTAATAGCCTCCCACAATCCTGTCCTTTATTACTTCGTTGTCCGTGAGACCCATCTTCACTGTTTTTATCCCATGCTGCAATGCATTAAGATAAATCAACACTGTCCGTTGAAGGGTTTCCTCAAAGGTAATTGCGGTAAATGCCCCAGCCTCATGCATGGCAGCCAGGGGTGTCCCACTTATAAATGCGAGCGGGTAGATCCTTATATATGAAGGCTTCAGTTTTACTATATTTCTGACAGTCCCTCTGACGTCATCCAATGTCTCATGGGGAAGGCCAACCATAACCTGTAAGGCAACCTGAAATCCTTCCCCTGTGAGCATGCTGAATGCATTTATCAGATCAGCAGTAGTATGCCTTCGGTTCAGAAACCATAATATGTGATCATTGAATGCAGGTATGCCAAGTTCGATGACTGTGGTCCTGTTCTCTCTGAGAATGGCAATGACCTCAGGGTCCAGAGGAATGGGCTTTGTTGAAACTCTGAAATTTGTGATTTTATCCTCATGACTGCGGAAATACGAAAATAAACGTTTCACGTCTTCTGAATTCAACCCGAAGATATTTCCACCGTAGAGACCCACTTCTAATGGACCTTTTCTCCCGGCAAGAGATTCATCGATCCTCGTCCCTATATCATCTTTTTCAATGTCTGTTATGACATCCTGATCGCAATAGATACAACGGCTCTGACAGCCGAGATGAGGGAGGAAGATAGGGATGATCATTCGAAATTGTGAGCCATAGGTAATGGGCAACAGGTGATGAGCACAGTAGATGCCTGATGCGCATTACCGAATATTTTAAGCATTCCTCTGCGCTCCATGTGCTCTACCCCGTGCTTTTTTCTTGCCGATCACCGATTACGCGTTACGCGTCACCGCCTTCCAGTTGTTGGAGCAGTTCCCGTGCAGCATTTTGTTCTGCTTCCTTCTTGCTTTTACCGCTCCCTTTTGCTTTTTGATCCTTTCCGATATAGACAAGGACAGCAAAACCGCTCCTGGTTTTTCGGGAGAACTTATATCTTGGAAGTATTCCCCATTTTTTCTGGGAATACTCCTGGAGAAGGTTTTTTGGGTTTTTCTCAGTCAATTTTTCCTCGGTAAAGAAAGGAGAAAAGAGCTGCTTGATAACCCTGGTAACCTTTCTCATACCTCCATCAAGATAGATAGCGCCTATGAGAGCTTCCATCATGTTTGAAAGAACCTTTGATTCCTGTGGCACATTCTGTTCTCCGAAACCGTATGACATATGCTTTGAAAGGTCTATGGATTTTGCTGCCTCGGTTAAGGTTTCCCGTTTAACAAGACAGGACCGGGCATTGCTCAGGAACCCTTCGTCTTTGTCTTTATATTTTTTATAGAGCAGAATGGTAATAACGCTGTTAAGAATTGCGTCACCAAGGTATTCGAGTTTTTCGTTGTCAGAATGGCGGGTTGCCTTTTTTTCATTAAAGCACGAGCTGTGGGTAATGGCCTGATGGAGGAGGTCTTTATTCTTAAATGTGTAGTCGAGGGTTTTTTCCAGCGGGGTAGGACGCATATCTTGCCGATGGTGTAAGAAAAGGGACGACAGGTTCAGCCAGTTTCACTGTTCCCATCGCCCCCTTTTCTACAGCCTACTGCTTATATTTTAAACGCTTCTTCCATTCCAGAATACATCTTTCTTAGTTTTGGTTTCTCGATTTTCCCGGTCGGATTCCGTGGCACCTCTCCAAAGAAGACCTTCCGCGGCCTTTTGTACTTGGGCAGGCCTTCACAGAATTTAAGGACCTCGTCTGCTGTGAGGCTCTTGCCGGGAGCTACATCGATGATAACTGCAACAATCTCTCCGAGGCGTTCGTCAGGCAGACCGATAGCTGCTGCATCCTTAACATTAGGGTTCGTATGGAGAAAATCCTCAACCTCCACAGGGAAGACATTCTCACCACCTGTGATGATAACATCCTTTTTCCTGTCCACAAGCCAGATGAAGCCATCTTCATCTATTCGCGCCATGTCACCGGTAAACAACCACCCTTTAATGAGTGTTTTTGCTGTTGCCTCAGGGTTCTTGTAATATTCTCTCATAACACCATCACCGCGGACGATCAGTTCCCCTGGATCGCCCCTTTTAACATCATTCCCATTCTCATCAACAATCCTTGCCTCCCAGTTAAAGCCTGGTATGCCGATAGCACCGATCTTGTGTTCATTGCCGATGCCTAAATGGACGCAGCCTGGTCCGGTTGATTCGCTGAGACCAAAGTTAGTGTCATACTGCATATTCGGGAAGTATGTTTTCCAGTGTTTGATAAGACTCGGGGGGACAGGTTGAGCGCCGATATGCATGAGCCTCCACTGGTCAAGTTTATAGTTTTCCGGTTTGAGCTCGCCACTGTCGAACTTCAAAAGGATATCTTGAGCCCAGGGCACAAGGAGCCATACGATCGTTCCGCCTTCTTCACTTACTGCTTCGAGTGTCCATTCCGGGGAAACTCCTTTGAGGATGACAGCCTTGCCGCCAACTATAAAGCTCCCGAACCAATGCATTTTCGCACCTGTATGATAGAGGGGAGGAATAAGGATGAAAACATCTTTCTTTCTCTGCCAGTGGTGGGCATTTTCTGTTATACAGGCACACATCATATTTTTATGGGTAAGAAGAATCGGCTTAGGTTGTCCTGTTGTACCGGACGTGAAATAGAGCCCACACGTGTCATCAAAGGTCAGCTCTACCTCCAGTGACTTGGCAGGGGCTGTCTCCATAAGTTTTTTGAATGATTCAGCATAGGCTGGTATTTTTTCACCGAGACAGATAAAGGATTTTACTGTAGGCAGTTGATCTTTGATAGCATCTATTTTCGGAGCAAACTCCTCATCGTATACCACTACCATGGGCTCTGCAACCTCGGAACAGTATTTAACGTCCTCAGCAGTAAACCGGAAGTTGAGTGGTACGACCCATGCGCCTGTTCGAACAACACCAAAGTATGCAACAAGCCAATCGATAGAATTCATCATGAAGTGGAGCACTTTGTCGCCCTTCTTCACACCTTTTGAGGCAAGAACGTTGGAGAATTGGTTTGCCTGGTCGTCAAACTGCTTCCACGTTATTTCAGTTCTCTTTTTTTCTGCCGGAACCCTTTCAACAAGAGCAATATCATTAGGGAATTTACGTGCATTTCTTGCCAGAACTTCACCGATATGGATATATATGTCAGCCATCTATACTACCTCCTCAATTATTTGTGTTTTTTGCTAATTTTTGTATTGACAAACAACACTGATCAATTTATCATGCTAAAAAAATTAACGCAATACAAAAAAACGCATAAAAAAAATGTATACAAAATGATTGTATACACAATAAGGAGGGTTTTATGAATTTTGGTATGTTTTCCGGTCTCAATGCATCAAAGTTTCCGAAACGCGAGTTCATCATTGAAAGCTACGCTGAAAAAGGAATCAGGAGAAGCCTGACATGGGAGCAGTTTGATGATCAGGCAAACAAGTTTGCAAACTACCTTATGAAGGAGTGTGGGGTAAAGAAGGGCGACATTGTCCTTCACCTGATGATGAACTGTATGGAATGGTATGCAAGCTATATCGCCGTGCTGAAAACCGGCGCTACAGTGACGCCTCTGAATTTCCGTTTTGCAAGCGCAGATATCAAATATGCTGCAGATGTTACCAAGTGCAAAGCCTTTCTTTTTGGTGATCAGTTCAATGCCAGGGTAGAACCCATTATGAAAGATATGGATTATTGCAAAAACTTCATATGCCTTGGCCAGACACCTGCAGGTGTGAAATCATATGAGGAAATTATGCAAAAGGGTGATGGCAGCAGTGTCTGCGTTGACGTTGATGACAACGACATGGCAGAACTCATGTTTACCTCTGGAACAACCGGAGCGCCGAAGCCGGTCTCTCATACACATAAAACGCTATTCTTCATAGGTTTGGGCAATGCCCTGACATACAACGAAGGTTATAGCAGTATCTATCTTTCACCCCATCCCTTCTACCACAGCGGCACTCTTTTCCTGTCCTTCCCATGCTATATCGCCGCTGGCAAAATACTCATGCCCATGGATCTCAAGCCAGAATTCTATCTCAAGTCTATGGCTGACGAAAAGTGTACAGGAGGATGGAATACCGTTCCTACATGGTCTGATGTGATCAGCGCAATCAAAACAGGGCAGGTTGATATCAAAAAGTATGATTTATCAGCGTTAAGGCATATCGAGATAGGCGCACAGCCAGTGCCCTACGTCTTGCTTGAAGACTCGAAAAAGATATTCCCAAATCTGCCCATTGCAAACATCTATGGTATTACAGAGGGTGGCGGTGGCGGAACACTAAACTGCTACGATGAAGATATTATGAGAAAACCAGGATCTATTGGCAAGGCAACGGTCTTCATGGAGGCAAAAATTGTAGATAGCGCGGGCAACAGGCTGACAAACGGTGCAGTGGGAGAACTCCTTCTCAAAGGGCCAAGACTCATGAAGGAGTATGCGTTCAACCCTGAAAAAACAGCAGAAACCATCAAGGATGGTTGGCTCTACACCGGTGACCTTGCCTATGAAGACGAAGAAGGGTTTATCTTCTTTGCAGACCGTGCTAAAGACCTTATTATTAGAGGAGGAGAAAATATCTTCCCGGCAGAGATTGAGGATACCCTCAGGAAACACCCCAAGATTCAGGATGTTGCAGTCCTCGGATACCCTCATCCAAGGCTTGTTGAAATTGTTATGGCGATAGTCCAGCCAAAAGAAGGCGAGACAATCACAGACGAAGAAATCATAAACTTTGTGAAAGATAAGGGCCTTGCCAAGTACAAATGGCCTGAGAAGATGGTCTATACCACTATCCCCAGAAACCCGGCCGGTAAGATTGAAAAGCCAAAACTGAGAGATATGTATGTAAAACCTGCCAAAGAGGCCATGGAAAAGGAATTCAAGAAACAGTAGTTAAGGCGGATTCACAAAAAAAGCCCGTCATGACGACGGGCTTTTTTATATCAAAACCCTGTAATGATAGTTTCAACGGCCCATGAGGGTTATTCATCGACATTGCTAATATGTTCCGCGATGACCTGGCAGTGATCAGATATACGTTCCAGGTTTACAAGAACATCCACAAAAATAGGACCGGCCTCAGCAAGGCACACCTTCTGATAAAATCTTTCCAGGTGTTTCTGTGTTGCCGCCTTAATCGCCAAAAGAACTTCAAGGTGGCGTTCGAAAACATCCTGTATCCTTTTGGTATCCCGTTGCTCGATGAGCATGGCAGCATCATCAAGATTCCTCACAACAAGTTTGCTTATCTCGTCGAGTTCTTTCTTGGCTGGCTCTGAAAATTGAGCCTTTCTTTTATGTCTTGATTCTGCCAACTCAGCTATGTTGGTTGAACGGTCACCAATCCTTTCAATATCATAAACAAGAGAGGAGAATGCAAACAATCTCTTTGAGAGGGCCGGCGTAAGGTGGTTACATGAGAGATTCCAGAGATATTGAGTTATCTCAGTCTGAACGTTGTTAACAACAAGCTCGATGTAGGCCAAATCTCGTTGTTTCGCTGGTTTAAACTTATCGATGAGTGAAATGCTCGTAATAAGCATTTTTTGAGTCAGGGCGATCTCCCTCCCAAGCTCTTTGTTTACACATACGAGCGCTTCTTCTGGAGACACAAGACATTTTTCGTCAAGGAATTCAGGCCATAGAGGTAAAACTTGATCAGTTCCAGGAATAATCGCTTCAAGAAGCCGGGAGAATGGTTTAAGGATAAAGATGAAGATCATTGCAATCGTGAGGTTTAGAAGGAAATGGCTGTATGCAATCTGTTGAGCAACGCTGCCTGACATTTTCTTTACCGACAAAACAAAGAATGGAAAGAGAGCCAGGCAGAGGACAACGCCAAAGACCTTAAACATAAGATGGGCAATGGCAGTCCTTTTGCCGTTCACATTTGTAACAGTGGCCTCCATGATGGCTGTGACCGTTGTACCGATATTTGCACCAAGGACAATAGGAAGGGCATTCTCAATGCTTATCAGACCCTGTTGCCCGAGAATGATGAGGGTACTGACCGGGATGGCAGAAGAGTGAACAATTGCAGTGAAAATAAGCCCGATAGCGAGACCTATAAAGGGGTTTTTTGTATTGCGAAAAAAATGCAGGAAAGCCTCGTTCTCCTTGAGAGGAGATGTGGCATCACTGATCAGGCTTAATCCGAAAAATATAATCCCGAAATAGAAGACTGCTTCGCCGATTGTTTTCCACTGCTCCTTCCCGGCAAAGAAAAGGAAGCCGCCTGCGAAGATTATGAGTGGTGAAATGCTTGTTACCTTCCACACGACGAGTTGAGCAGTAAGTGTTGTACCAATATCTGCACCCAATATTATGCCGAGGGAATGGTAGAAGCTGACAAGGCCTGCACTGACAATGCCAACGGTAACAAGTGTTGTGGCTAAACTGCTTTGAAAAAGGATAGTTGAAACTATCCCGAGAAAAAGGCCGTAAATTGGCCTCCTGACAGACATACGAATGTAACCCCTGATTCTGCCACTGAAGAGCCCCCGCATGAGGGTACTCAGCTTGATCATTCCAAAAAGAAAAATCGTGAGACCGGTTATGAAAAGAAAAAGGCTATTAATCATCTTTTCTATGCTCGTTGTTCTGCATTCCGCCACACAGATTTCAAAAGGTAATGAATCATTCGGGATGGATCGGCATAGCCTGACCTCCCCTGATCACTCACATCTTTCTCGAGATATCTTTGTCTGAAAGAGATATCAACGATATTCAACGGGAAGTATGCAGAGGCCCTTCTATATTGATCCACAGGGCTAAATTTTTCCTCTGGCGGAAACTGTCCTGTAATGTTGATTCTATCATTAAAGTCCAGCGCCATTTGATACAGAGTCAATTTCTCAAAATCAAACGAATCAATACATTTAAATTCAAACAGATTTATGATATCTTTGCCCCCGGCGTTATGTCCCGGTCAAGAGTCAGCAAAACCACTGAAGACTTGTCTTCGCTGGATGCTGCGAGAAGCATGCCATGGGATTCGATGCCCCTCAGCTTGCGTGGTTCAAGGTTTGCCACTACGGCTATTTTTTTACCTAAAAGCTCTTCCTTTGTGTAATGAAGCTTGATTCCAGCTACAATTGTCCGTTCCTGACCCATGTCAATAGTCAGTTTGTACAGCTTGTCTGCGCCTGGCACATCTTCACAAGCCTTAATTTCCGCAACCCGCAAATCCAACTTCATGAAATCATCAAAAGTTATGTTGTCCATGGATTACTCCTTTCATTAAAATCTGTTTAGCGCAGAGAGCAGAGCAAAAACTTCCAAGATTCTACATATCATATTTTTGGTTTTACATTTGTCAGTTTAAGCTTCTTGACATCAAATATACTACGCCAAACGCATCACAGTATTTTTCAGTATCCCGATTTCCTCTATCTCCACCTCTACTGTGTCCCCTGCCTGCAATTCTCCAACACCGGAAGGTGTGCCTGTGATAATAATATCCCCCGGCATCAGAGTCATGATGCCGGAGATGAAAGAAACCAGTTGAAAAACATTGAAAATCATCTGGTTCGTATTCGATTTCTGCTTTGTGATGCCATTTACCCTTGTGGCAATTGCAAGATTTGTGGGGTCGATATTTTTTGCAATCTTTGGACCCAGTGGACAAAATGTATCGAAGGATTTTGATCTTGTCCATTGCCCGTCCATTCGCTGAAGGTCCCTGGCAGTTATATCGTTCGCACATGTATATCCGGCTATATAGTGCTCAGCATTTTCAACTGTCACATTCCGTGTCTTTTTGCCTATTACTATGGCAAGCTCGCCCTCATAGTGGAGTTCTTTGGTTTGGGGAGGGTAGATAATAGTTTCGGCATTGCCAATAACAGCGGTTTGGGGTTTCATAAATATGAGGGGGTATGCCGGCAGCTCCATATTGAACTCCCTGGCATGATCAAGGTAATTCAGGCCTATGGCAATAATCTTTGTGGGATGAAACACTGCCGACCTCCTTTCGCGAGCGCATAATTCAAAATGCCACGATCACATCATGGTATAATTTTATAATCATTTTAGAATGTTGGAGGGGAATTTGCAAATGATTAATTCCCGGCATGACTGTTAAAGGGATGGAGCATGTACTTGCTCTTTCGTCTGGCCCTAAAAGAAGATATTCCAGGACAACGCACCTTCTGTCTGATAAAATGAACGGGTTTTTGTTCGTGAAATCTGAAAAGCCAATCCTGTGTTGGAGCTTACAGTGTAATTTGCCTGCACCATTGCCTCAAAATAATTGTGGTAGTCCCCAATACCATAATAGATATTCCGGGCACAAACATGGAATTTGAATAAATCCGTCACCTTTGCTATCAATCCAACAGATGCCCCTGCCCCTAAAGCATACGTTTCTTTCATGGCGCCGCTTACATTCAGGGCAGTCTCTGCCATGGCATACCAGAGTCCTGTGGCGTTGTGTTTATACGCAAAACCACCGCCAGGATTGAGCTGGTAAACCATATGTTCCCGACCGTCTTCCATGTACCTGTGGGTCAGGCCGGTCTTAATCTTCCAGGAAAGGGGCTGAAAAAAAAGGTCTCTCGGCGTCAGGGATGTGATGTCAATAATATCAAGGGATTCTAACCTCAGCCTGTTGAGGGAAGGATAATATCGGAGGGTAGTATCACCAAATACTATCTGGGAGCCTTCCGGGTACCCCTTGTCGTTGTCTAAAAGACTGTGATAGGCAGGTCTGTAGCGTAACTCATAGAAAAAACGGTCTTTTTTTATTCCAGTTCCGAGGCTCAGGCGATTCGATTCGTGCCCCTCGTCAGGTCGTGGCGGCTGGGGTATGGCATAGCGATCCTCAGTTGATTGTCCCAGAGTGCTTCTGATTTTTAACAGCTCCAGAAAGCGGTCAAGGTACTGCTGCTTTGAAATGCGTTTTTTTGTGTAGAGGTATTGAAGGTATTCGATGGCCAGATCACACGTCGTGGCTTTCTCATCCTGAGAGATCGCCTGTACAAGAATGTCCTTTGGTTGTATCTCCCCGTTTGCCATAGCACGGGCTGATTCACGGTCCTTTTGTGAAAGAAGAGAAGCAACATACTGAACCTTTGTTGTTTTTGAGGGTCTGTAAATTGCCTTATTGGTCAGGCCGTTCTTCTTTGCCAGCCTGATTGTGTCGATAGGGATTACCCATAAATCCATCTGATCAGTGATATTGAGGGATGGTCTTCCTGCATCGAGGAGAAAGAGAAGGTCATAAGAGCAGTTCTCATCGAAGAAATAGTAGTCCGAATAAATTGAGTCGAGCTCGTAAACGTGCATAAGGAGTCTCCGGGTCTCCTCCTTGGTGAAATTGAGGGGATATTCCCAGATGTCCCTATGGTCTATATCGCTGTATTCCTGTAACTTGCCATAGTAAGGGAGAATGGAAAAATAGCCTTTGTAGAGTCCAAACAAGCCTTTAACAGCAAAGAGGGGCCCAAAGGTGTCTGTAGTAATGGCAGAGTAATTGATTGCATGAGAGAGAAGCTTGCTTTGTGTCGCAGTTTCTATGGTGAGAAGAGTGTGGCCAAACATGGAAGCAGGGCTGTTTATGTGAGATGTAGGAAAGATCAATGAGACTGCTTCGGGTTTGATCTCTACCATAAGCTGTTCGAAGTGGGTGCACTCAGGTACAGGGAGTTGAGAAGGATCTATACCAAGTTGCTCCTTCAACCAGGTGTAACGTGCAACAAATCTGCACACCGGATGTTTTGTTCCCTCCCCGGGTTCCTGAAAAAAAGCCTTAATAGTTGCCTCAAGTTCTGCCTTTGGATTGTGCTTGCCGCCAGGGGCAAGAAAGAAATTGGGGTCATCTATGAGGCTGCGCAAACCAAAAACTCCCTTCTTATAATGGAGAAGGGTGTGCCAGTACTTATCATTATACAATGCCCTGCGGTCTGCCTCCTCTATGAGGACGAGATCATACGTGGGATTGCCAGCAATGACCTTTGAAAAAATGATGAAAAAGGATATGAGGCAGAGAATGAAAAGGGAGATACGGAACATGTATACTCTCCGCATCTCCCTGGCAAGGTTTCCTATGGGACAAATCACCTAACTTGACGCTATTACAGAGTCTATGTTTCTCAACACATCAAGGTAGCTTACTGAGTCGGAGGTGTAGATTTTTGAAAAATTGGCCTGAAGTGACGCATATATGGCTGTTTTTTGTGATTCCGGCACTGCGATGAGGCCTGCAAACGTGTCAAGGTATTCCCCGTGTCCACGGGCTATGTCTTTGGCCAGACTGTCCATGTTCTCTGCCACAAATGTATTGATCTTCTCGTTTGATACAAAGGTTTTGAACTGCTCGCAGTTTGATGTTCCGGACGTAATGCCGAATGTCTGGTTTCCAAAGGTTCCGTTTGTGGTAGCTGCAGAAACCTGAGAAATGAGTCCGTCGTTTCCTTCAAAAGCAATCGAACCGAGACCGCAACCGTAATTCTTCTGATCTGCCCACACAGCTGTGCCAAGACAGATTACAGCAAGTGCAACGAGTGAAACAGTGACGACTTTTTTCATCATGCCCTCCTTATTGGGGTTTCGTAGATTTAAATATAGTGGAAGTATATGTGTGGGAAAAAGCAGTGTCAAGCATTTTTCTTGCAAACATGGCCCTATGAGGACAGTTTTTTCCCAACCTTTTTTTCTACGGATACAATCTTTTGCTTTAATCTGCCTACGCTACCCTTTCGGATATCAAGCTTGATTGTTGAGTAAACTCTATTACAGTCTTTTTCCAACTGTCTGTATGCTTTTTCGACAATCTTCAGGGCATCATCGAGCGACTGAACCTCAATGATTGTTCCCATGGCTGTCAACGTGTAGGGATGTCCTTCTTCATCGATTACCTTGAGGATCCTTCCCACGTACTCGCTGACACTCTCGCCCTTATCAGTTGGAAACATGGCAAATTCCAGTAGTACGGACATGCACACCTCCTTATTGTTCATATATGGCAATTATATTTCAGGAGGATTTTATTTTCAACGCCTACTGAAACCATTGCTTTATGCTATCTGAACAATAGATGTTTTTTTGCCTGTTCGTCCTGGACGACTCTGCTATACTTATTAATAGTGATGGAGCCTGTACTATGAGAGTTTTATCTGATTCCGAACAGATATATTTGAATCGCATTGACGCTCTGCAGGAGAAAATCCATGAGCTGGAGAAGCGGCTCGAAAGATTTGAACGGGTTGAAGAAGCGCTCAGGGAGTCAGAGGAACGCTATCGAAGCGTCATTGACAATGTTGAGGTAGGGATTGCCCTCATAAGTCCTGCTATGGAGATAATTTCCCTCAACAATCAGATGAGGAAATGGTTTCCTCTCATCCATGTGGACACCAGGCCCATATGCTTCACAGCATTCAACGACCCTCCTCGCGACTCCGTCTGTCCGTACTGTCCCACACTGAAAACCTTGCTTGACGGTAAGGTGCACCAGTCAGTAACAAGAACGCCATCGGGCGGTAAGATCAGGCACTTCAAGATCATTGCATCTCCCTTAAGGGATAAAAAAGGCGAAGTGGTGGCGGCAATCGAAATGGTCGATGACATAACAAGGAGAAAACACGCTGAAACCCTCCTGAGAAAGGAAAAAAGAGTCTTTTTCTCTGTTTTACAGAAAGCCCCCTACGGGGCAGTCATTATTGACAAAAGAGGAAAATATCTCTTTATCAATGAAGAATTTACGAAAATAACAGGATATGATATTGCGGATGTCCCTGATGGGGTAAGCTGGTTTCTCAAAGCATATCCTGATCCGGAAAGTCGTAAAGAAGTTCTCAAAACATGGAAGGAAGATATTACAGAGAAAGGAGTATCGAGAGTTTTTTCCATTGAATGTAGAAACGGCGAAAAGAAGGATATTGAGTTTAGATCAACAAAGCTAAGTGATGACAGGTATCTTACCATGCTCTCTGATGTAACAGAGCAAAAGAGGGCTGAGATGGAATTGAAACAGGCCCGGGATGAGCTTGAAGCAAGGGTGGCGAGTCGAACTGCGGAATTATTCAAACTCAATTGTGACTTGCAGGACAATATTGCTCTGCTCAAATCAATCAATGCAGAATTGAAAGCCTTCTCCTATTCAATATCACATGATTTGAAAACACCAACCATAGCTGTTGAAGGTTTTTCACAGATACTGCTTGAACGATACGGGCACAGGCTCGACAAAAAAGGCAAAAATTTTGTGCGAATGATCAGGGAAAGCGCAGGTCAAATGCGGGAACTCATAGACAACCTTCTTGCATACTCTGCCCTTGGGCGCAAAAAACTCAAGCTCTCCATGATCGATATGGAAGGGATGGTTATCGAAATTTTTAACCAGTTCAAAGCTGCATATCGGGGACACCCTATGAGTATTTCTATTAAACCTGCCCCTCCAGCAAATGCCGATAAAACCATGATCCGCCAGGTGATGCTCAACCTTCTTGGCAACGCCATAAAATACAGCCGGGTCAAGGAACAGTCCGATGTCAAATTTGGTGGTTGGTCTGAACCAGGAAGGGTTGTCTATTACGTTCAGGATAATGGGGTGGGGTTTCCTATGGAACAGAGTAAACGCCTTTTTGAAGTGTTTGAACGGCTGCACCCGCCCGAGGAATTTGAAGGGGCCGGTATTGGGCTCGCAACGGTAAAGCGTATAGTTCGAAGACATGGCGGCGAAGTGTGGGCTCAATCGACCATTAATGAAGGTTCTACCTTTTATTTTTCCATCCCTATCTTGTCGTGAGCAACAACCAGTGTGGCCATCCTTGCTGTGCCATCTATCATACCCCACCTTACCCTTGTTACTTGGCTTGTGTTCCCAAAAGTTAAGTGCCCTTTCTTGAAGGTCCATAAATAATTTAACTGTTAAAGCAGTAGATCCCACGTGTAAGTCCCTAGGATTGTACCCCGTTGTTTATTGGAAAGCATATATGCCATCTGAATCTTCAGAGTCATGTCTAATGGGGCATCCAGTTCTTCATTCCTGAACAGGATCACCATGAAGACTCAAGATATCTGTGTAGAGAGTGAGGTGCTCCAGTTTCTATTCGGGCGTTCATCAGAAGATCTGCCTGTTTGGGAACAGAAGTGAATACTGTCTTTTAAAATTTTTTAAAAAAGGGGATTGACAGAATTTTAAACTTATAATATCATCGAAATTAGATACATCATCTTAAGCATTTATCAAAAGATTACTAGTTATTTTGTGACACTGTTGTTTTGTGAGGGGGTATGTTTCATGAATGGCACTTGCGAGATTTTTTGGTCGTAATAACCCTATAATCTTAGCCAGGGGGATAAGATGCGCAAGTCTGCTAAGTGTACAATTATCATTTCTGCAATCATTGGTGTTTTACTGGGATTGTACCTTGTTTTTGGTTACGTCCGGACACCGGTTATTCATGGGACCGTCCTTGATGCAGAAACCAAGCAGCCTGTGGAAAATGCCTGGGTAACAGGAACTTTATCTCTGAAGGTCGCTACCATACAAGGGGATATCCACGTCCATCCCGCTTTTGCACCGGCACATCTGAGAACCAATAAGGAAGGAAAATTCATTATACCCCGAAAGAGCTTTAGACAACCCATTCCTCCTTTAGGATTTGGTATGAACGTCGAGGGATGCCGAGTAACCGTTGAGACCATAAATGATAAGCAAGGTGAAATCAGTCTTAAACCATCTTTCTGGAAGTGGTGGACTGAAGTGACCATATACGTGAAGCCAACATTGATGACAGAAGGCGAGTATGATTCATACCTACAATCATTGTTTCGTTATTGCACAACGGGAAGGTCGGGAGTAGAGGTGCCTGTAGCTAAAGAAGGGTGTGATGCATGGGAATTGGATTATGTAATTACAAAGCATGAGAATTTTGTAGCGAAACTTGATAAACCAGATTCAGGAGAAAAAAGAACTTACTTCAAAGGATCATTGTACCATCTAGCCTACCTATTTGAAATGAAGGGAGATCTAAGAAAAGCTCTTGATACATTCAGAATCCTGAAAGAACATGATAAAAAACATAATATTAGTTTTTTTTTAAATGAATATGAAAGAAAAATGAGTGAATTGCAAGAAAAGTTAAATAATTAAAATAAGATTTCGGAGAATGCCATGAAAAACAGTGTTTTGTTTGTCGGGCTGTTTTTGGTCTTTATTCTGATTATCGTAGGAACCCTAAGTGCTTTCGACAATTCCTCGCAAAATCCAGGTTTAACTAAAACGATATATAATCGTGATAATGCAGCAGCCTTTCTTGGTGGCCACGACTCTATTACCGCTGAAGCAGCTCTTCTGAAAAAGGAAGTTCATAAGACCAACAAAGAGTTTGAAGACTGGATCAACATAAGCGCCCTCCCGCCCCTCCGTATTGGTGCTCACGACGAAGATACCAACCAGCTGTTAAATTTTATTCTGCGAGATCCCCCCTTAGGGCCAAACGGCTGGGGAGATTTTTATAGTCACTTTTATGATAGCAGAATCGGGGATGATGCCGAGAATGCAATTGGTCGTCAGGCCACAAAAGCTGTCAAGGACTATCTTGAAAAAATAAAGGAACTTACCAACTGTACCTCCAAAGGCTTTGAGACCCTTTCGCCGGGTGATAAAACAAGAGTATACGACTATTTGGGAAGAATCACTCACTTATACCAGGATATGTTCTGTCCGTCGCATGTCAAGGTAGAGGCACATCCTTTTCATCACCCCTTTGAACAGTATATTAACGATAAGTGGGGCGAGATTATCCGATCTTCCTCATTCCAAGATCGAGTAACTACCAGTGCATACCTCAAGGGTAACTACGATATTGGGTCGAGCATAAATCCAATCCAAGCCATGAAAGCCACGGCGGAAAAAAGTAGGGCCTTCTGGGGTGAAGAGGCGCTCTGTGACCTCTGGGATGAGCAGAAATCGTCATGCTTGCTTATTAATAGTGAAAAGCTACAACAGAATGTGAATTTTTTAGTCCCAGAGGCGGTGCTTAGCACTGCAGGGTACATTGATTCAATCTATAGAGCTGCCAAAGCGACTCCCGATTATAGGAACATATGTTTACCAAAACCGCTTCAAGGGCCGGGGGGCGATCATCCCGATGACAGGTTTGATGTGAGCGATGCATTCTATTGGAAAGACCGGTTTAATTTGTCTGAGATGAAGTTAAATGATCTTTTTATGAGAACTGGGCTAAAAAAAGGGAAGACAGGCGTGTGGTATGGGAAAAGACTCAAAGAGTTGTATGGAAAGGGCAGGGGAGCACCATCAGATATGCCCATATCAGAAAAGACAAAAATTTACAACGAATTCAAGACAGTGCATCAAAAATTGAATGAAAAATCATCAAGTAAAGACTGGCTTACCTCTCCTGACATAGCATTATTTGCGTACGGTTTTTATAATGAAGCCATCTCGTTAATGATCAAGATTAATGAGCCTGCACGCTTCCTTGATCTTGATTTTGATCCTGCCATCGTTCAGGATCATCCGGTATTGCTTATTCCTACGGCAGGTCTTGCTGGTTATGAGCAATCAGCTACCCTGAAGGCAAAACTTGAAGAATATGTGCGTTTAGGGGGCACGCTTGTCGTTTTTGCCCAGCAACTTGGACATCATTGGAATATCCTTCCAACTCCAGTCGACCTTGCAACGGGCGAAGCCAAGTCTGTTTCCGGCTATGGTTATCAACAAGATCAAAACTGTCAGCAGGGCTCAGTATTCATCGAAAATAATCATGCCATGCTTTCTAGTTTTGCATCTGCTACTATTGATGTTGGTGTTGATGGTTACTTGAGTTCCTACCCTGACAACAGCACAATCTTATTGCGACGATCAGCAAACGGACAACCAGCCATGATCTTATACCCTTACGGAAATGGGCATGTTATTGTTACAGCGCTTTACACTGATTTTGCGTTTTCTCGTGGCCAGGCAAATAAATATGAAATCGATCTTGTTGCGAATATTATTTCATGGGCGAAAAAACCAGCAGAACTCCCTCAAGTTAAACCCGGTGAAACCATATCCTTAAATATCCCGGTTACCAATAACATGGATAGTAATGCATCTTCCGTCAAATTAAGAATATATAATCCTACCAGGTCGTTGCTTCTTAGTGAACAAATTATCGCAGGAAGTGTTCCAGCATCTGAATCAACTATTTTTGTTACTCAGTTTACAATACCTGGAAATGGAGAACCGGGCATATACCGGGCTGATTATGTACTACTGGATACCCAGGGTGACATTATCCAACCCCAAACAGAGAATGACTTTAGTCGCTTTGTTGTAAACAAGCCCTCAACAACGGGATCTCCGGATAAACCAATCTGGTTTTCTGTTACTACAACATCTCAAAGTGTTCCCTTTGGTGCAACCTTTGACTATACCTTCCACGTCTATAATAATTCAGACGAAATAAGGCACCTCACCATAAAAAGCATTTTTGGACATACAAAAAGACCCCATGAATGGCATGTTACTGTTCGGCCCAAAGCGGTGACGACTATTACAGGGTCAGACATTTTTGAAGACAGGGCATATATGTATGATACTATGCGCGCTTTCTTATATGATGAGTTGAATCAGATGATAGGGCGATATGAACTTAGCTTCAAAGGTTTTTATCCCCATGCTTATATTAAATTGTCTTCAAATAAACAAGTATATTCAAATAATGAGGATGTTGCCCTTAAAGTTGTTACCACGACTGGCCAGACTGGCGCATATTCTATCAAAACGACCATATTAGGCCCTGATAATACACTGCAATTTGAAGATAATAGGACGTTAAATCTCTCATCAGGGTCAAACACTATAATTGATATACACCATCATTTAGCAGCAAACAGTAATCCAGGGTCGTATATTGCACGCTCAGAAATCTGGAAGGAATCAAGATTTTTGAGCTCAGCAAGTACCTCATTTGAGTTACCTCGAAGTCAGATTGTAATCACATTTAACGAACCGCAATCTTTCAAAGTTGGCGCAAACTTGTTATCTTTCGGTTTAAGAAATAACGGCAAAATTGATATACGATCCGGAACATTTACTATTGCCCTTACTGATCCGCACAGTACGGTTATATATGAGGGATCACATTCATTTTCTCTAACATCTGGAAAATCATCAACCCTTACTATTCCAATTTCTATTCCAAACCTTTATTTCGGTGACTATATTATTACCTATTTACAATCTGATGAAACAAAAAATGGAAGCGTTGTAAGTCTTCACATTCCCAATTCCGCTACAATTGGATTACTGCTGGATAAACCATCATACCGTATAAGAGAATCTGCAAATATTTCAGCAACAATCATAAATACTGGTAAATTTGATCTCGACAACCTCCAAGCAACTTTGTCTGTTTATTCCCTTGCTTTTCAAAATACAAAAATAGCAAATGTCGCAAAAGGCCAGAACGTTGCCCTAAATTTTTCAATTCCGATTCCTGAGAATGCCTGGGCTGGATCACATTTTGCAGAGTTATACCTTGCAGCCCCATCAGGCGATAGCATGCAGCAAACTACCGTTGTTTCAATCCCTGATTCATCCCTTAAAGTGCATTTCAATGGCCCAAACACCTTGAACCCGGGAGATAATATAGCCCTTTCTATCGAAAATATTGGCGGGGTAGATGCTGAATACATAGCGGAGAGATTATCCTTGACAGACAATAATGGTACCGCAATTCATAATGGAACAGCAAATGGAATAGTTCGTGTGGGAGAGGTGAAAAGCTTTTATGAATTCCAGATACCGAATCAGGTTGTTCGTGGCGACGTTATGTTAAACGTTGCGGTTAAGGATAATAACACAGGGCTAATAACTAATTTTTTAAAGTCTTTTTTATTGAGTGGCCTTGAGGCAAGAATTGAAACAAAAACTGATAAGAACCTGTATGCAATTGGCGAATCGACCGTGAATACCACAGATATTATAAATTTAGGTTCACATATCGAAAACGCAAACCTCGATCTTTTGGTATACAAACTAAAGGCAGGTGTTGAAGGGCAGTTTAGCCATGTTCTTCCAAAAGGATGGTTGCCGCTTATCCAACCAACAGATATAGCTTCAGACTCTGAAGGTTACTTATATGTAGTTGACGTTGAAGACAGACGTCTCATAAAGATCCAAAAAAACGGGAGTTTTGTTAAAGAGTTTAACTACATGAACAGATGCCTGGGTGGAGGAAGGGAGGTGTGCCAACCATATAGCGTTGCTGCAAGCCCTGACGGATTCATTTATGTTGTTGATAAGGGTAGTTCATGGTACCTCAATATTCATAATTGTATACATAAATTTGACCGTGAGGGAAATTTCCTTGATTCCTGGCCTTATTGTAATTCTGGTCCAGGTTTTAGCTTGGATCAACCTTCAGGCATTGCTGTTGGTCGAGATGGGTCTGTTTATGTAACGGATACATATAACCATCGCGTTGTTAAGTTTAGCAGTGAGGGAACTTTTATTTCAGCTTGGGGCAGTAGGGGAAAGGAACCCGGCAAGTTCGTATACCCAGAAGGTATTGCCACAGACAGCAGCGGAAATGTTTATGTCACTGATACTGAAGGTTATGGCTACAATTCTTTATGTAGTCATCGTGTCCAGAAATTCGATATGGATGGAAACTTCATTACCCAGTGGGGAGGATATGGCACAAAAGATGGATTATTCATGAATCCCCTAGGTATTGCTGTCGATGCGAATGGTTATGTTTATGTTAGTGACTCATCTCAGAGCGTAAACAAGAGCTATCGAATTCAAAAATTTGACAGCAACGGTGTATTTGTCAAATCGTGGGGAGGCGAAGGTAGGATTGAAGGCAAATTTGTCAATCCAAAGGGATTAGCCGTAGATGAAGATGGTTACGTTTATGTAGCTGATAGTGGTAATGGTAGAATCCAAAAATTCTCTGCTGATGGAGATTTTATATCATTGTGGGGCGGGAGAGGGTTGACAAATGGATTCCTGGCCGGTCCTGAAAGCATAGGGGTTGATGCTCAAGACAACATATATGTTGCTGATCATTCTAATTATCGTATTCAGAAATACGATAAAAATGGAAATTACATAAAGCAGTGGGGCAGTATCGGAACAGGAGATGGACAGTTCTTTTGTGGTCCTAAGAGCATCGCGGTAAGCAAGGAGGGGTTTATTTATGTCCCAACTTGCGACAGAAAAATCCAAAAGTTTAACAGCGAGGGAGATTTTCAGACAAGCTGGGGGGAAAAAGGTACGGATGATGGTAAATTCTCAGGTTTACTGAGAATTGCGGTAAGCACGGGCGGTTATGTGTATGTATCAGATGATGAAGCAAAGCGCATCCAAAAATTTGACAGCAACGGAACCTTCATTGCAAAGTGGGGAAATCGTGGGAGTGGCCCTGGTCAAATTAATGAGATAAGGGGTATAAGTGTAAGTCCTGATGGAATGGTATATGTTGCTGATGCCCATAGAATTCAAAAGTTTGGCGAAGATGGCATTTTTCTTCTGGAGTGGGGAGCAGAAGGAACGAATGCCGGTCAGTTTAAATCCATCGCTAGAATAACTGTAGACTCCATGGGATTTGTTTATACCGTAGAACTCAACCCTATTCGTATTCAAAAATTCGATGGCGCGGGCAATTTTATAACTCAGTGGGTAGAAGGGGAAGGAGATATAGTGGACGCGTTTCGGTCTGTTTCTGGGATCGCAATTGACAGTGACGGATCTATCCTGATATCTGATTCATATAGACACCGGATTTGCAGGTTAACCCCTCTTGGAACTGATGTAGTTTTTCAAAAAAGCTTCTCATTATCGCAACCTGGCAATACCAATCAACAATACAACAACACCATTGGAGCGATAACAAGATGCGGTACGCATTATTGTGAAGCCACGTTGAAAAACAGTCTCGGGCAAACTATCTCAAAGTCTTTTTATCCGTTCTATGTTGCATCGGGAGACGTGGCAATATTGATGTCAATCGAGAAAAAAAACTATAAACCAGGTGAGCAGATAAGAATATCAGGCGAGGTTGTAAACATGTCTGATACGCCCCTGTCCGGTTACAACCTCAACATCACAAAACTATCATCCCTTGGAGTCAACGAATTGTTTCTGAATGATTTTGATCTTCCTGCACGAGGTCTATTCCCGTTCTCTTTCACATTCAGCGAGTTACGAGAGGGTAAGTATGTCCTTACGGCAACCGTACAAAATGCAAGTCTTAAAGTTGCTGATGCTTCAGAGCATTATGAGGTACATATACCTACGCTTTCCACTGAGATTATTAGTCCAGACATTGCAAGTGATCAACCCTTTTCGTTAGATGTGGTCATGCGGAACACAGGAGATGTTGACGCAAATGTTAACCTATCTTCATCCATCAATGAAGAAACATTTTCGTTAAGCATGGCGCCTGGCTCCACCAGGGTTATAACGTATTCTCAACACATAAGTGAAGATACGCTTTACAGATTTACTATCTCCGGTGATGTTAATGAAACTTTGGAGAAAATGGTTTATCAGGGGTTAGCTACTTCAGTCTACGTATATGCAGCTAATGTCTATCCAGAAGGTAAGGTGGCGATTCCTGTTTCTGTAGAGAACCCCGGTCTGCTTGATGGGAAGATAAGCCTGGATATAGATCTTCAACCGACAGGCTACTCATTCCAAAAAAATTATTTTGTTCCGCGATGGAGTTCTGCTTCTGACAACCTTATTTTTGATCTGGCAGAAGGAGAATACACCCTGACCCTGACCAGCCAGGCACCACCGGCAAGTACAACCGCTTCATTTTCTGTGAGAAGAGAGAACAACGTGACCATGGCGCCTCTTGTCATCGGTACACTGACAAATGGGTTTGTTGCCGTGTCCAGTGAATTTGTAAACCATGGCTATCGCGATGTCAATGGTACGATCCAGTTGTCTCTCCTGAATGCTCAGGGTGGTGTTGAATGGGAGTCATCAAACGAGGTAAATCTTCCGGCAAGTCTTTCACCAACGCCTGTTCCTGCAAACCTATCTTTTCCCTCTTCAATAATACAAGTAGGGAATTATACAGTTAAGGTAGTCCTTCTGAATGAAACTCAACAGGAACTTGCTTCTCAGACAGCACCTATTGTTATCTCAGGTGCCAGCCTCCACCTTGTTCAGGTTCCGTCAATCCAGACGGTGCCGGCAGGCGAGGAGGCGATGTTCACCTTTGTGGTGGCGAATACAGGAGGAAAGGAAGCTCAGGCAGAATTGACGCTCAGATCCCATGATTTCATAAACCTCACGCAAAGAGTTACAGTAAGCCCAGGTGAACAAAAGAATATTCAATTTGCTTTCCCGATCCCTGCTGACCTTGAAGAAAAGGACTACTACGCGGAATATGAACTCAAGGACAGGGACAGTACATCAGTAAAGGGGCAGGTAAAGTATCATGTAACTGGCATCAATATTTCTGTTGCAGCTTCTCTGGACAAGGAACATTATCGGGAGGGTGAAACTGCACACCTCGCATTGATCGTAAGCGAGCAATCAGGCGGAGGGACACGCAATCTTTTTGCCAGGGTCAACTACGGTGATTTTGAGAGCAAACAGAATTTTACCCTAACAGGAAACCAGAACCTCTCTTTTACTGTCCCTCTTACGGCAATTACAGGGGAGAAACTGTTTTTTGGCATCTATGACGAAGGAGGAAGATCGATTCATCTCAATTCCCTCTACATTTATAAAGCTGGTGATGCCCTGACTATTACAACGAACAAACAGGTTTACAACCTGGGAGAAACTGTGAATATGACAATCTCAGGTACCGGTATCGGTACCATGACTATCTCTGGTCCGGGTGGCTACAGCGAGACCTTTCCCTTCAGCGGATCTGCCGCGAGAAACTTTGTGTTGCCCACGTTTGCTACGGCGGGGACGTATTACATAGAAGCAAGTCTGGTTACCGCAGAAGGACAGACGGTACACATAACCAGGCCAATCGACATCGCCGGTATTTCAGTGAAAGTAAAGGAGGCGTCGCTTGACAAAGGTAAATACCTGCCAGGCGAACCGCTGCGCCTTTCTATGCGAATAGAAAGCAATAGGAATGTTGCGGCTACATTGAAGGTATGGAGTGTGGATCCGGATAAGACCTCGATTTTTCTCGGAGAGCATCAACTTTCACTAACAAGGGAAGAACAGTTGCTCCTCACAACTGATTATCCTACAACCATTACTACAAGCGGGATACATAAAATCATATATGGCATCTATGCAGATAACTTGCTTCTTTCCTCAGGAAACCTCTCTTTTGATGCAGGGGGTGGGGTAATTCTCGGGATGATGACTGACCGTATTGAATATCCTTTGGGTTCTGAAACGGTTGCCGTGAAATTTAACATCCTTGGGACAACCGATGCAACACTTACTCTCAAATTAAATGGGATTGCCGTACATAGTGAGGCTATCAACCTGAATGGATTCACCTCAGTCAGCCTTCCACTTCCTGACCCCGGCCCAGGAGCACACATGGTGGAAGGTATTCTCTCAACTGACGGGCTCTCAAGCAGAAAAGAGACAAGATTTC